>Ga0073928_10000130_pt1 | contig 172588 bp, 137 predicted proteins | sample PaiPotPPA55metaG_FD_76969 | JGI IMG/M metagenome (GOLD analysis project Ga0073928, IMG submission 76969) | Iron sulfur acid spring bacterial and archeal communities from Banff, Canada, to study Microbial Dark Matter (Phase II) - Paint Pots PPA... ...
ATCCCGCCATCAAACTCGCGGATCATAACTATCAAGGCGACTTCCTGACCCTCCGCACCGGCTCAGCCCTATTCAAAGTACATAGCCTTCCGTAAGGGCGGCTTCCTTCAAGTCGCTGTATCCGAAGCGCCCCGCCCTGAGAGAATGCAACTACGCACTGTTGCGTCAGGGGCGCTCCAGATACAGCACTGAGACTTGTGTTGACCAATCGGGCAGTTCCTTTGTTGTCGGCGACCCGGAAGTAACCCAGATAGTAATCAAGGATCGAGATCTCTAGCACCCTTCTCGACGCCCTCGGATGCAAAGCATACCATTCAACCTATTGAGAGGGAATGAGTTAGAGCAATCAACGTTTTGGTAAGATTCGATGCCATTCAGATTGAAACTTGTAACTTATTGAAAACATGGGCATCGATGGCGGATAAAAGCACCCAAAAAGCACTGATTAGCACTCAAAATTGGCTTTAGCACCTTCTTCAGCACCCTCAAATTGATCTCGTTTTGGCACGCGAGAGAAGCATTGGAGGCCGGTGCGTTGGCTGGAATTGTAAGGCTCATATTTCTTATCTTCTTACCGGAGTCGTCTTGCCATTTGCAACGCCACCTTTCCCTACGCGAGACTTGCAGCGCACCTGAATCCCGTGTGAGCGCACGAACTGTCGGGAGTATTCGAACTGCGCGCCGCAACTCGATACCGATTGCAGTACGACTTGTGACACAGAAAAGATCCTCCCTTCATAACCCGAGCTTCACCGGTCTCCGGGCCTCGGGGATTACTCGTTACCGCTAAATTGTGTTGCGCACTGAACCAGTCGGCACACCATTCCCAGGTGTTGCCCGTCATCGAAAACAGTCCAAACCCATTTGATGGAAATGCATCGACGGGACATGTTCCGGTGAAGCCGTCGTCGCCCGTATCTTCACGTGGAAAATCACCCTGCCAGATGTTACACAGGTGCCAACCTCCCGGACGCAGCTTGTCACCCCAGGGATACAATTTCTGCTCCAGGCCGCCGCGCGCAGCGTACTCCCACTCCGCTTCAGTGGGCAGTCGTTGGCCCGACCACTCGCAAAATGCTTGCGCATCGTGCCAGGAAACATGCACCACCGGGAAGTTCCCGCGTCTTCGGATGTCGGAGCCGGGACCTTCGGGAGCGTTCCATGATGCCCTTGGCACCTTGCACCACCACGGAGCGTTCGCGACCGTATCCTTCACAAGTTCATGGTATCGGGCTTTCGAAATATGAGACCAGAAGACGAAAGACCAACCGAATCGTTCTGCCTCGGTCTGATAACCGGTTTCTGTGACAAAGCGACCGAAGAGATCGTTCGTGACCGGATATTTATCGATGAGGAAAGGATCGAGGGTCACCGAGCGCACCGGCCCCTCGCCATCCTGCGGAAAGGCCTCGGCGTAGTCGGTACCCATGAGAAACGCTCCTCCAGGTAGGGAAATCATGTGTTGCACGAGATCCGCATCGAGTGTGCTGTGTCGGACGAACTCCTCTTCGACCGAATATTCGCCACGAGCAGCGGCGGGAGCACAGCAGCTTTTGGAAGTCGTGGCGCTTTGTGATTTGACTACTCCTGACGTTGTAAAAGTCATGAGGATTCCCGATTCGGCCTTTCTAGTTTGCCACGGTACTTGGAAAATAAACGGCCCATTCAGGGCCTCGATTGGTCAAGAAGATCACGTTGCCAGGTGCCCACCGAAAGGTCGGCCCTTGTTGGGTAAAAGGGTGGACAATTCCTTGGATCTTTGTCCATCGGAGCAATGCCGGTCGTATCCAAATAATGATCGAGCAGCTTCGTCTGCAATGTTTGCTGAATTTCAGTGGCCGAGACCTCTCCGTACAAATTCCTCAGTTCCTGAGGATCGGCCTTGACATCGTAAAGTTCGCTCTCGTCGTGCGGACGGCGTATGAGCTTGTGCGTCCTGGTACGCACCATGGCGCTGCGCGAGACAGTGTTCGGTTGCCTGTTCTGGAGTCCGATTTTGGCGATATAGGGCCCCCGTACATTCGGCCCCTCCGGTTCAAAACACTGGGGCTCGTAGATGTTGTAGCCTGCCTCTGCGAAAGCCGCCCTCTCCGGGTCACCTGGGTTGCCATTGAGTTGGGGAACCAGACTTCTCGAAAAGTGTGTGTGCTGCGCCTTCGTAGCGGCGAGATCGAGAGACGTCTGCATCACATCGTAAAGTTCCACCATGTCATCCGCCACGACACCCGGCTTACCTCCCGGAGTGCGGACGAGCAGCGGTACGTGGGTCAGGCAGTCCTCGAGGCCGCTCGGCCACTTTTCTACGAGTCCGTAGTCACCCGCGTAATCACCGTGATCGGACAGAACGAAGAGCGCGGTATCTTTGTCCCGGCCCGTAGACTCCAGCTTGGCCAACAACTCGCCTGCCAGCCAATCACTATAGCTCACCTGACCGTAATAGACCGCGCGGACCTGACGCAGCGTTCGGTCATCGACTTTCGAAAGACCATAGGACTTTCGGATGGCCGCATGGAAGGCGGGCTTCTTCGGCAGGTCTGGTGGCGCAAGTGGAGGAAGCGAGCCCGGTGAGTACATGTTGTAAAAATCCGCGGGGATCGTGTACGGGGGATGTGGTTCATTGAGCGGCAGGAAGATGCAGAATGGCCGCTCACTCTCCTTGCGGTCGAGAACCTCGAACGTCGCCCGAAGCATCTTGTAGTCGCCCGTTTCCCTGCGATCCCCTGCCGGCGGGTAAAGCATGGTGAAGCCATTTGGAGTGAAGCCGGCGGGTGGGGCTATACCCTCCCCGCTTGAGTCGCGCCAGCGGGTGACACTATCGTAGAACGAAGCCGCCGCGAGTGCATCGTTCTTGCCGAACCAAAAAACGTCATATCCTGCCTGCCGCAAATAGCGAAACAGATTTGGTTCTTCGGGTCGCAGAAAATAGAACAGGCTGCGATGACCGCGCACGCTCGTGGGCCAGCCTGTGAGCATGCTGCAGCGCGATGCTCCGCAAACAGGAAATTGAACATGGCAATTGGAGAAACGTGCGCCTTCGCGAGCGAGGCGATCGAAATTCGGCGTCTTGGTCACCGGGTTGCCGTAACATGCGAGTGCATCCGCGCGCATCTCGTCCGGCATGAACATGACGATGTTCGGCTGCCGGCTCAGGTGCGATTGCCCCGGCGTGAGTTCAGGCTGCTGCCTGTCGCCTTGCTCCACACCCGCTGAGCCATGCACAATCGTGCTCAGCATGCTGGCACCGGACATACCAAGGAAGTCTCTACGATTGATATCGTTACTCATCATTTCCTAACCTTCCCTGAATCTCACGAGACCGTGGAATTGCCTTTACCGAGCAGCGACTTCGGGGTGTGGAGCGGCAGCCCGGTGGGCTTGTATTCGAAGTTGTCGTTAGTCTCCTTGCGCAGAGCGGCCAACCGCTCCTTCAAATGTGCCGTGATTGCCTCTTCTCCCTGTTTTCCATATAGGTTGTTTTTTTCGTCGGGATCGGCCTGTAAATCGTACAGTTCAAACTCTTCCGGATCCAGGAAGAAGTGAATGAACTTGTACCGCTTCGTTCGCACGCCGCGACAGGGGCGAACGTTTTCAAAGCCGGGATATTCATAATACTCATACAGCCAATCCTTCCTCCACTCGACGTTCTTCTTACCTTCCGCTAGCGGCATTACGCTTTTGCCCTGCATCTCCTTGGGAGCCGGGATGCCGGCCAGATCCAGCAGGGTGGGAGCCATGTCGAGGTTCAGGACCATCTCCTGCGATGTGCTGCCGCCGTGGATACGCTCGGGATAGCGAACCATGAAGGGAACGCGGATGGACGGCTCATACATAAGCCTTTTGTCATAGAAATGATGTTCGCCGAGAAAGAAGCCGTGGTCGGAGCTGAGCAGAACGGCAGTGCGGTCGACAATCTTCTGACGCTCCAGCTCCCGCCAAATGGCGCCGACATTGCGATCATTGTCCTCGACCCCGGCGTAATGGTCCTTGACAAGTTCCTCCAGGGAACGTGGGTCATCGCTATAAACTTCAGCGACACCGATCTGATTCTCAGCATGCGCCACGGCCCGAGGCTTGCCTGCATAATCGCTCTTGTTCTCTTCGTAAGTCTTCGGAACCGGAATCGCAACTCCGTTGAACATGTTGTCCATGTCCTTGGGACGGTAAAAGGGGGCGTGGGGCGCATAAAACCACAGGAAGAGCACGAACGGCTTTTCGCGCTCCTGCTTCAGCCATTCGACGGCCTTTCGCGTGAGAAGCGTGTCGACATATTCTCCCTCGTACAGTTTTGCCGGCGTGTATTTGCCGCGGATACCCTCCGTGATGACGGGACGATAGTAGTCCGCCTGACCCACGAAACCGAAGTAGTAGTCCCAATAGCGATCCATCAGGGCCCCTTCGATGTGCGATTTTCCGATAAAGGCGGTTTCGTACCCTGCGTCGTGCATCAAGTCGGACACAATCCGAACCTTACTCGAAAGCTTGCCCTCGACGTTCGATACGGCCCCCGTGGTGTGAGAGTACAAACCGGTCAACATTGTGGCGCGAGAGGGCAGACACAGCGCGTTTACGACAAATGAGTTTTGAAAGGTGCAGCCCTCTTGTCCGATGCGATCCATGTTTGGCGTGTGAAGGATTTTGTTTCCTTCGATAGAAAGCTCGTCAGACCGCAAACCCTCCCCGACGATGCAAACGATATTTGGCTTGTCTCCCGCGTTCTGGGCCTGCTGAGCGAATGCTGCGAGATCGCTAAGACTGCATGCCGAGGCGCCAACGGCACCGGCAATGTATTTCAAGACTGTTCTGCGAGTTTTCATATAATCCTTGGGTGAGCTTTGGGCAATGTTAAGCTATTCAGGCTTGGGCTTAGTTGGCAAAGGTTGCGGGACGACAGGCTGTTTTCCAGTGAGCAGCAGGTCGAAGTTCGCGGACTGGGGGTCGCCGGTGCGTACCATGTATTCCCGAAGAGCTTGTTTCATGGTCTCAACAACCTTGGCATGATTGGGGCTGTCGATCAGATTGGACCGTTGGCCGGGATCGGATTGCAAGTCGTATAGCGCTAGACCTGTTCCCACTGTGTACTGCTGAAGACGAGCGGCCACGTTGGGATCTGTCTCCGCTGCGCGCTTCATCGCGGCGAATGTTAGTCCCTGCATCGATTCGACACGCAATTGGAGTTTGCCGTCGGACCAGGGTGTGAATACGAGAGAAAAACGGTCATCCTGAATTGCGCGCATGGGATATTGTGCGCCGGAGCTCACTCCGTTTACATGCGTGACGAGGAATCCGTTCTTGTATCTAGAATGTCCTTTCAGAAGCGGAACCCACGAGGTTCCATCGATGCCATCAGGCCCCTTCACGCCCAACAGCTCAAGCAACGTCGGCATGTAGTCGATGTTGCAGGTTCTATCCTCAAAGATCCTCGGAGTTCCCATGCCTGGAAATTTGAGCAGGGCCGGCGTTCGGGTTCCATTGTCGTACACAGTAGCTTTTGAAAATGGAAACGGCATGCCATGATCGGCAGAGAAGATGACGATCGTGCCGCTGGCTTCGGGCGTCTTCGCAAGAGCCTTGAGCACCCTGCCGATGCTGATGTCCATGCGTTGTGCACTGTTGTAGTACTGTGCAGCCTCTACCTGAATGTCCGGAAGGGGCTCGAGGAAGGAGGGCACCTCGACATCAGCGCTGCGCAGTTCACGAACGACGCGGTACTCCCCTTCTTCGTTTTGATCGATCTTGTCAGCTTCAGGACTACCATAGAACGGCCGGTGGGGATCATTGATGTTGCAATTGATAAAGAACGGCCGCCTGCGCTCACGCGCCTCTGCGATCGCAGACGTTACCGACTCACCGAACGCGCTGGGCTTCCGGTCGCTCCCAGATACTTTCCGATCCCATGGAAAGCACGAGTCCGGCTGCATGTGCTCGGTCTTGTGGATAGCGGCGGTGTAGTAGCCGGCTCCCTTCAGCACGGTGACCAGTGTGGGAACTCCTTCGTTGACCGGAGTGAAGCCCAGGCCGCCACTGTGGTGGGGCACGCGGCCAGTCATCATGGCTGCACGAGATGGTTGACAGATGGGAGCCGTGGTTCGATTCCGAACGAACCGGTGAGATTGTTCCGCCAGCGCGTCGAGGTTCGGCGTAAGTCCGAGCTTGTTTCCCATGAAGCCCGGCAGAGACCAGTTCATGTCGTCTGGCGGGACCAAAGCCATCTTTCGATGTGGCCCACGCCCCTACATAAGCACTTCCCGTGGGCGGCACAGGAAGGATGACCGTGCCATACGTTCCCGACACAGTTCCGGTCGTTTGGTGGTTATGCGCACCGGTGAATGTTGCCGAGAAGTCGTGCGAGCCGGGATAGATATTCGTGATTTGGGTGGTGACAATGCCACCCGAAGAGTTGGAGACAGTAGCGTTCTGAAACGCAAGTCCGTTGTCGGAATAGATGATCGTGCCGGAGTTGCCTGAACCCCACGGAGTAATGGTCGCCGTGAGGGTTACGTTCGTAAAGCCGCCAGAAGTTGTGGGTGAAGCAGAAAGGTGTAACGTAAGCGTTTGCGCCGTGGCGGACAGTCCAAACGTTCCGCTAATCAGCAATGCGGCGGATGTGAGTAGACGAGATACACGTGTCATTCAGAGCCTCCTTTTAATATTTAGCTGCGTCTCGCAACTAAATGCGACGCCCATCAAACACTCTGGCATTCGACTTGTCAAGTCATCTTTTAGCCTCTCCTTCTAAGGAGGTTGAGGAAGCCAATCCATCGACCATGGGGGCGCAAGGGCGCGCGGGTTACCGAATATGCTTGTTTCACGCAGAAAACCTCGGAAGCATATGGAAAGCTTCCGGCCTCCGGTCGACGCAACCCTCTTCGAACGCGATCCTCGGTGTCGTTTTCGATTCCAACGCCTAATGAGAGAACCGTGTCCCGGGCTACGCTGGGCTTATGATTACGGGTGTGAAAAGCAAGGCTGAAGAAAAGGTGGTACAGCACCAGAGGTTGGTGACTGCGAAGCCGCAGACCGTCCGTCATCTCAACAGGGCAGCAGTGCTGGACCTCATCCGGCAGCACCAACCTCTGTCACGCGCAGATCTGGCGCGCCACTCGGGCATTCACCGCAGTAACGTCTCGATTATCGTCGAAGACCTGCAGAAGCGGGGATTGCTGCGCGAGGAGCGCGCGAAGAATGGCGCGCGCGGACGCACCCCGACGCTGATCTCGCTGGAGCGCGGTTCCTTCGGCGTACTGGGCGTAAATCTGCGAATCTTGCGTACAACGGTTTCTCTCGCGTCTCTGGACGGACACATAGAGAGCTCGTACAACTTCGACACTCCGAAGACGCCAACAGCGTTTGTGGATGCGCTGCAGGAGGCCTGCAAAACGGTGACACAGACGTTCGATCTGTCAGGACGTTTGCGCTCCGTGCGTCAGATGGTGGTCAGCCTGCCGGGCATCGTAAATCGAACACCGGGTGGTGGAACGACAATTTGGACCCCAGGTCTGCCTAAGTACTCCGGTTACAACCTGGAAGCGATGATCCAACAACGCATTGGAATTCCGTGTCTGATCACCAACAATGCTGGTTTGGCGGCGATGGCAGTGTTGCGGTCCGGGGAAAAGCAGAACGAGAACGTGAACGACTTTGTATTGCTGGTGATCGGCGATGTAGGTGTAGGAGCGGGCGTTGTGATCCAGCATCATCTTTACTCGGGCTTCGATGCGGCGTATGCCGGCGAGGTGGGCCATACGGTCATCAATCCGAGAGGTCCGCTGTGCAACTGCGGCCGGCGCGGCTGCCTGCAACTTTATGTTTGCGACGCCGCGACATGGAAGCGCTATAACCCACGGTTGGAGTACTCTTCCGGTCGGTTTTCCGAATTTTTAAATGAGGTCAACTCGGGATCGCCCAAGGCGTTGGCCGCGGTAAATCAGACTACGGAGTATCTGAGCCTGGGCATCTCAAACATTGCGCTCACACTAAACCCGGAGAAAATTCTGCTGGCCGGCGAGATGATGAAGATATGGCCGGTGCTGGAGAAGAAGCTGAAATCAGCGTTCTTCCTTCCGCATCATCACGCGCTGATTCAGCGCGTCGACTCACCCGTGGATGTTCTCTTTCTGAGGGGCGCCATTGAACGCGCCCTTGACATGGTGCTTTTGGATTCTAGCTCACGCATTCCCAAGTAACCTGTGATGTAGCGAATCGCCGATTGATATATGCGATTGTACCCGCGTCAAGCAAGTATGTTGCAAGAGCGTTTACCGTTACCTATCTACGGTTCGCTGTCGCGGTAGGGACGATCATCACTGATCGCCCCCCCCGCACAGATCCGGGATGTAGCGGTGGGAGAATTTGATTTCGACCATCATTCACTCCAGAATATATCGCCGCTACTTTGATCCCGGCAATTTGCTGTCTGCGGAAGCCGTTTGCTGTGGTTTTAGGTCCCTCAGTTGCTCGACTGAATATACGGCAGTGGTTCCGTCTGAGTACTCCACTATCAGATTGTGTACGTTCCTATGGTCAACACCGACAATCTTCAAAAGTTCCCCATCCGACATAGCATCTCCAATTTGTCCCAATTTGGATGCAAAAACAATGGCCCTGGTCCGACCCTCTACTATTGGACTACTACCGAAGCCCCTATAGCTTGATCCAGCGTGGCGATGTACTCACGGAACATTCCCACGACGCAAAGTAGGTTGGTTCGTATTCCGGCTGTTGCAGTTGAATTGCTGAGACGGGTAAGTCTGGCTTCTATGTTTCCGACATCTATCATGGCCGAAGAACGCTTCTGTTTGAGAAGTTGTAGGGGGCCGCTGGGGGTCTGCATGGGGATCACCTTCGGTGCCTTTGATGCATGCTGCTCGCGCTGAGTTGGCCGTCTTGCTGGAACTGACGGCGAACACAGATCCGTACGAGCGCGTTTACGCATACGGCTCTTACCATGGATCAATGGCGGCAAAGCTGCTTGCCGCACACCGCCCATTCCCTGGGACATGCAGTTCCCGCTCTGTATCAGGAGCATGTGGGATTGAACGATGTTCTCCACGGCCGTGCCCTTCCCTCCCCAACCTCCGCAGAAGGTTTCCCTCCCTTGTTCGGCTGGTTCACAGGTACTACGGCACAGCCCGACTTCTCCAGCGCGTGCATGGCCGCCGTGCGGCTTGTGGCCTTCGCGGACCGGCCTTGATCATCAGACCAAGGCGCGCTGGAGATCTCCCAGTTCTCGTGCATGTTGTTTCTCAGCGTGTGCGGGTGCTTAGACTAAGCAGGACCGGACAACCACTCGCGAATAACGTGGCTGCCGTGTTGCCTTCCTCTCACTCGGAATGGAGTCGGCATCCTGATCTACGGGCTTTTCGCAGCTCAATTGCCTCGCCCACCGATGCCTCTGTCTACGCTTCAAGTGACACCTCACGATGTCCCCTGCAAGACTCGAGGTCAGGATGGATTCGCTACTTCCTTTCCTGTAGGCTCTTGCATCCCCTACAACATGCCGGTTTAGCCCCGCGCTCTCCGAGCGGCCCGTCACTCGCCCCATATGGTTTCGTCACACCGTCAGCAGCTTTGCCACAAGCGGACTTGTTATTACCGATCTCTTGAATCCCAAAGTTTGCGCGACGCATGCACTGAGCTTACGATCGCCGAATCGTTCCTGTGCCCGTAGTGCGCGGAGTTCTATAACTCAAGTTGCCGTGCTGCGGGCTCGGGTTTCGCACTTTCGACGCACGGCCCCCCTCACGCATCCGTTGGTCAGCATCAGTCCAGGACGGAAGAGCGGGTTCTGGCTGGTTCCAATGTGCGACAGAAGCCTCATCACACCAGTTCAAAAGATGTGGCATGGCGGTCTTATGTGAGCCTGTGGTCATGTACTGACGCATGCTCTCATGGGTATCCCAGGCTGTCATTGTCCAGAAGGTCCAGCTCCGGTCGGCCAAGAGTGCTCCGTGCTGAAATCCTGGTGCCTTCTTTACCTGCCTCAGCGTGCGGAGCATGTGAAGGACGAAGAGTGGGACAAAACGAATAGATCGGATTCTCAGGCGCGTCAGACTAACGAATACCATAATGAACTCACGACGCTAGCTACAGCGTTCGAGTATGAGATGCCGCGCCACGGTTGCGCGCTCGAACTCGCCCCGAACCCTATACCCAGAGGCGGCCAATTCAGATCCCATGGCTCGTGCTGAGATGCTCGTCATTGGATCAGTCCCGGGAAAGGCACATCTCGTCGTTCACTCCCGTATCGTCGGCAAACGGGAAGTTAGCCGGGTCGCCGATCAAGGGGAAGAGTAACTTCCGTATAGCCCGTTATACGCCCGGAGCTTTCGGCAGCGGTTCTTGCTCGTCGTATCACGCCGTACTGAAACAGTGATAGGCCCGGTTCACCACCCTGAGACCAACCGGCCCGATGCACCTTACTTGGCCTTTTCCATTTTGGCGTCGCTGCGTAGGAGGGCTTCGTCGGATAGTAATGCTGAGGTTGATGCCATCCGTGTGCTACTGGCATCTCTTCCAATCAGCATATTGGCGTTTGCCCTGGGCTGGCAGACGCACCGAGTCTTTCTGTCTTGGGCGGTCTTCGCGCTGTTCAACGGTATTTTGATCTGTCGCGGCCAGCGTTAGCAGGATCAATTTTGGCCTTGACAGGCGAAAGAGTACAAGCGTACTCTTTCAAATTATGCGGTACTCACTGGAGCACAAAGCGCAGAACCACGAGAACATTCTTTCCGTGGCCGCTCGCTCTTTCCGCGAGCACGGCGGGGACAGCAGCGGCATCGGGACGGTGATGAAGAAGGTAGGCCTGACGAAAGGGGGCTTCTACCGGCATTTTGAAAGCAAGGATGACCTGTTCGTCCAAGCGGTGGCACGCGCATTCGACGAGATGGGAATCGGCATGTTGGAAGTTGCCAAGTCCGCGCCCGAAGGTCAGGCTCTGCGAGCCATCATCGAACACTATCTGAGCCCACGCCACGCGAATTCGCCAGGAATGGGTTGTGTGGTCTCCGCACTCGGGCCAGAGCTCGCACGAAAGCCCTTGTCCGTGCGAAGACGGATTGAGGCATCGCGAGAAGCGTATCGCGAGCGGCTACTGCCATTTGTTCCTGGTCAGACGCGAGAAGAAAAACTGACGAAGTATCAGCTGTTGTTCCCCAGTATGGCTGGGGTGCTGACTGCGGTCCGGATGACCTTGTCCCCCCAAAGGCGTGAGCAGATGTTGATGGAGGCGAGGAACTTTTTTATAAAGTGCTTCGCCGAAGAGTAAATTTTTTTGTTCACATAGAGTACGACAGTACTCTTTAAACGAAACGCAACGATACCAGACTGAATCGAGAGGTTAACCGATGAAATTCATGATCCCGTTTCTCATGGCAATGCTACCGGTAGCGTCCCTAGCGCAATCACAGCCCGGGCAAGGCGTGCCCAGCGTGGCGATACCTAAAACCACCGAAGTGCTGGTCATTCAGACTCCCAGGCAGGGCGTAACCCCCCAACAAATCATGGACGTCATACCGGCAGAGATTCGGGCAACTGTGAAGCTCTACCTCGACGGGAAAATCCGTCAGTGGTATTCGCGCGGCGACGGCAAAGGCGTCATCTTCCTGGTCGACGCGAAGACCGAGGACGAGGCGCGAGCCCTTATGGAAACGCTGCCGCTCGCGAAGGAACATTTGATGGATCACCAGTACATTCCCGTCGGACCCTTAATGCCGCTGATGGCGCTGATAGGCCAAGGAGCGCAGCGGTGACTCTCGTCGCGATAGCGCCGCTGGCAGAAAGGAAACCTTAGAAGGAGACGATCATGATCAAGCCAAGGGTCATCGTGACCGGCGCGACCGGCAAGACGGGGAGCGTCGTCGTTGCCGAACTGCTGAAAGCCGGCTATCCCGTTCGCGCAATGGTGCACCGAGAAGATGCTCGCAGTGCGCGGCTGAGGGCGCAGGGGGCCGAGATTGCGGTCGCCGACATGAGCGATGTCGAGCGCGTTGCCGACGCTCTGAAGGACGTCCAGCGCGCTTATTATTGTCCGCCTATCGATCCGTATACAATTCAGGGCGCGGTGGCCTTTGCGGTCTCCGCCAAGGAAGCCCAGCTTGAACACATCGTCGGCCTGACGCAATGGCTGGCGAGCCCGTCGCATCCCTCGCTTATGACCCGCCAGAGTTGGTTAGTCGATCGGCTGTTCTCGATGACGCCTGGAATTGCGCATACGATCGTCAACCCGGGATTCTTCGCTGATGACTACCTGGTGACGATTGGGTCGTCCGCGCATCTCGGCATCTTTCCCTGGATCTTCGGCAATAGCCGCAACGCGCCACCTTCCAACGAGGATATCGCACGAGTCGCCGTCACGGCGCTGATGGATCCTCCGCGGCACGCCGGAAAAAGCTACCGCCCCACCGGACCGGAGCTTCTCGGCGCGGAGGACATGGCCAAGGCCATCGGCCGAGCTGTTGGGCGATCAGTTAAGGTCGTGCCAACCCCGACCTGGCTGTTCATGAAGGCCGCACGGATGAGCGGCTACCCGATCGATGTGTTCAGTGGCGTTCGCTACTACATCGACGATCACAAGCGCGGCGCCTTCGAACTGGGGGCGCCAACCACGGACGTGCTCGATGTGACCGGCCGCCCCGCTGAGGACTTCGAGACGATCGCTCGTCGTTATGCGGCGCTGCCCCGCAACCAGCGGACCCTCGGCAATTGGCTTCGCGAGTTTGTGCAGTTCATGCTCGCCCCACTCAGGCCTGGGTTCGATCTGGACCGCTACGACCGTGAACTGCGCCGTCCGTTACCGTCCGACCCGCAGTTTGCGCCCGAGTCCGAGGTTTGGCGGCGCGAGCACGCCATCGGCGACATCGCCGAGCCCAGCACGCCACGCCGGTACAAGGACCGTTCCGCCGCCAGAAGCCGCCCCCAGGCAACGATCGCTCCCGGCGAACCATTGTGACCACCACCACCGCGAAGAATACGCGAGCGGTATCGCGCTACGGGACTCACCGCCGGATCAAGTCGGCGCTCGCGACGATCACGCCAGAAGGTCAGACACCGACCGTCGCCCAACTCGACCAGTCCCGAGGCATTCTCGCCACTGCCGAATTGGCCAGCCGCGGTGTTAAGAGAGGCATGGCCATGTCAATGGCCGAAATTCTAAAAGGAGGGATTTATCGTGCCACAACTCTGGTTTTTCATGAGCATCGCATTCAGCTTCATCGCGTGGGGGATAGTCGCCGCTCGATATATCTGGCCGGGACTTCGCCTCCGGCAACGGGCCGAAGCGTTACGGCCTCTGCTCATCCTGCACAGCTTCCGCTTCATCGGGTTAGCATTTCTTGTCCCAAGGGGTCGTGTCGCCTGACCTGCCGTCTACCTTCGCGCACTCCGCGGCCTATGGGGATATCATTGCGGCGATTCTCGCCTTGCTTGCGCTGATATCGCTGCCCAGTGCGGCTGGCGTTATCATCGCGTGGATCTTCAGCCTCTGGGGTTCAGCCGATATCCTCAACGCTTTCTACCAGGCCAATCACGCCGGGCTCATGCCGGGGCAGTTGGGAGCCGCATTCTTCCTTCCGACTTTCGTCGTGCCCCTGCTGCTGATCACGCACGGACTCGCTTTCCGGATTCTTCTGCAACATCAAAATGTATCCGCAGTACAGGAAAGCCGGCACATGGCATAAGGGTGTGCCCCAAATCAGGGGACTGAAACGAGTCCAGGAGGTCTCCATGGATCGATCAAATGCAGGGCTTGGATTTCTTGTCATTGTGCTAATGACAATTTCATTCTTCGTTAGTTTGCCGGCAGTTGAAGGAGAAGTCCGATTGCAAACCACAGAAGAGCGGAGCGCGCGGATTTTAGAGTTGCAGAAGCAGATTAGAACTGCTGAGAACGTTCATGCTAATACGGAGCAGCTCGGAACGTTGTGGCTCTATCTGGCTGGCGCATATCAGGGTGAGCTTGACCAGCAATCTGCGGAGGATGCGTTCGCGCATGCATTGGGTGTGTTACACACAACGACAGAAAAGGAACTGTATGCGAATGCACTCGATGGGATTGCAACTGTTTATACTGCAACCGGGCGGTTGGACATCGCCGAGAAATGCTTGCGTCAGGCACTTAGACTGGAGGATACCCAGCGAGGCTCAGCCGCTGAGGCGGGGACAGAGGTGAGTCTGGCGACTGTACTTATCCTCAAACATCGATACGAAGAGGCCGTGAAAGAGCTGTCCGCTGCGTTGCGTTTTTTAGAAACGCAGGCTGACTCTGACGTGGGTACATTGATCGTCGTCTACGTTGCACGCAGCCGCGCTCTCTGCGATATGAAGCAATGCGAGGAAGGACTGCGGGACTTAGAGCGGGCACTGGCTCTTGGCAATGGCAGGTTCGCGGTTAACTCTCTGGGGATGATTTCGATTGCTGCGGTTCGCGGATTTGAGCAAATCCGTGCAGGATCTGTGGAGGAGGGTGGCGAGACGTTTCGGCAGGCTATGCGGCTGGCAGATAGTCGGACCGATCTGTCAACCGCGGTTCGAACGGAGATACGCCTGCGCATCTTGGAGTCCTACTCCCCGTCGCTCAGGTTCGCCCACCGTAAACAAGAGAGGAAGAGAGTCCAGGAAGAGCTTGCTCGCGTCAAGGTGCAGGAGCCGCGGGGTTGCAACGGGTGTACGGTAAGTGCAGCGATACTGGGGATGGTGTTGCCTTAATGCGCGCAAGTATCCGCAGTACAGGAACGCCGGCACCTAGCATAAGGCCCCTCGGCCAAAAAGGGCTTGGAAGCCATCTCATGACCATGAACCGAAGAATGATCGCAGGCCAGCTGAGAATTCCGGGAATCGGGATCTTGATCTCGATCACACTCCTTTTCCTCGTTTGGGGATTACTTGACAAAGCGACGGCGCAGACGACGCAGCATCAGATTCAGCGGTTCAAAATCACGATTCTGTCGACAATGCTAGTCGGCGACACCACCGGCATTGGCGAATGGGGTTTCGCTGCCCTGGTCGATGTGGATGGCCATCGTATGCTCGTGGATACCGGCGCTCACCAGGATGCCGTGATCAGGAATGCACATGACCTACACGTCGACTTGTCGGATGTGCAGGAAGTCATTCTGACGCACTATCACTGGGACCACGTCGGCGGCCTGCTCACACTTCGTCGCGAGTTGATGAAGGACAATCCAAAGGCGTTTCCATTGTCCACGTATCAGACGGCATCTTCGACAGTCGTCCGTCGGAAACCGGCGAGCGCAACCAGATGATCGCCATTCGCAAAGAATACGAGGCGACGGGCGGCCGTTTCATTGTGCACTCCTCCGGCGCGGAATTGATTCCCGGTGTATGGCTCACCGGTCCAGTACCTCGTGTCTATTCGGAACACAACTGGAGCGGACCGGGAAAGGTTCTAACCGCATCCGGACTTGTCGAAGACGACATCCCGGAGGACTCGTCCCTAGTGGTCGATACCCCCAAGGGCCGGGTGGTCATCACTGGATGCGGACACGCCGGAATCGTGAACATCGTGACGTTTGCCGAGAAGCATTTTGCCGACAGGCCCATCTATGGCATCGTCGGTGGTCTGCATCTCTTCGCCGCCACCGATGAGGTAGTTGACTGGACCGCGTCCAAGCTGCGGGGGGTTCACGTGGCAAATCTGTTGGCGGCTCATTGCACCGGAATCGAAGCCACATTTCGGCTGCGGCAGGACCTCGGCCTCAGCCGCAAAACGGCCGTGGTCGCGAGCGTAGGTTCATCCTTTTCGCTGGCCGATGGTATCGAAGACGGTCCCCTTGCCAAATAACCGGGCCTCATGAGCGGTTGACTTCCGATAGCGAGTCGTTGGGATCCGTTCTAAACGGACAACCGGCTATTCGGAAGTTTCGACCTCAATTGCCGAGTTCAGGCTAACGCGCTCATTCACACGACATCAGCATTCACCTCCGGAGACCGCTCTCTTCGAGGGCTTGGATCGGAACCGGATTCGGCCTTTCGTGGCATCCTTACGAGAAGAATTCTTTCGATTTAATCCTACACATGGGCTAGCCATTGACAGGGCCATGCCTCTCTTAGCAGCCCGCGGGCGGCGATCGGCTTCACTCGCGGGTCAGGACTGCGGACAGCACACCGAGGCGGTTCTCGCGGAGGTTGCGGGCTAGATTGCTGATTATGGCCGGGAAATCCGGACCCATCACTACACCAAGGTTCGGTCCGCTCGGCGGCGAGCCGGCCATAGCCGCCTTGAACCAGTCGAGCGCGGTCTGGGTGTCGTCGCGCCAGAAGATCGCCTTGAACCCGGCTTGTTCAAGCGCCGTGCGTGTATCGCCCTCGCTGAGCAGGAAGCTGGTCGAAGCGTCGCGCGCCCATGGGGCCGGATACGCGACATCGCCATCCCGAAGCACCAGGTCGTAGGTGGCGAACCGGCCGCCCGGCGTCAGAATCCGACGCACTTCACCATAAAGGGCGGTGCGGTCCTCGATATTCATCGCCACGTGCTGCAGGAACACCGCATCGAAGACCGCGTCCTCAAATGGCAGATGCAAGGCGTCGCCGACCTGGAACGTGACGCGATCGGACAGTCCGCAGCGCGCCGTCAAATAAGTGGCCGCATCGATGAAGGCGGGGCTTAGGTCGACACCTTTCACCTTGCAGCCAAAGGTGGCGGCGAGATACCGCGCTGGGCCGCCGATGCCGCAGCCGAGATCCAGCACACGGGTCGATGGCTCGAGCTCAGCGGCGGTGGCCAATTCGGCGGTGGCGAGGATGCCCCGCGTATGGAATTGGTCGAGTGGAGCGAGTTGAGCGACAGTCAACGCCTGATCTTCGGCCGCGATCGTCGCGAGCGCCGACTTGATCCGGTTGGTGAGGTCCGTGGGGCTATAGTGCGCGCGCACCTTGGTTGTGGTATCGGTCATAACGTTTCTCCAGGAACGATTGTTGATGGGGGCGGTCGATCCGAACTAGGATGCAGTCGCATCGCCGGAGAGGACTGGAGTCGCCTTTGGCTGTGGGCGCACCAGCCAATAGAAAGCGACGAAATGCGTGATCATCAGCATGGGCACGTAGATGATCGGGATCACATATGTGGCGCCCAACTGCCCTGCCAACGCAGGAAGCCCGACCCGGATGGCGTGGTAGTAGTCGAGAATAATGTCGACCGCCCCTACGAGATTGAACGCGACGACGAACAGCCAAAAGAGCGGGCGTATCCTTACCGTGAGAAGCGCCAACATGGCCAGCAACCCGGTCGCCAGGTCGCCGTAGGCGGCGAACGTGGCGAAACTAGCGGGCAGGTTGGGGCTGACGACGCCAGGAAGAATAAAGACGAGCCCGAAGAAGCGAAAGCTATTCAGAGTCGCGATGGCGCGGTGCGCTTCGACCCGGGGCATCGACTTGAGCCTGGGCAGGGCGTACGCGCTGAAGCACAGCAAACAAGCGACATAACCTAAAACGAGATGTAGTTGGAAGATGATTTCCGGCGACACTTTGCCCCCCTGTCAGCATGAGATGAGCGACGTCATCCCATAGGCTCAGTTTTTGTTGGCGCCGAAAGATTCAGCATTCTCTCGAAAGAATTCCTCCAACGTCTGCGGATTCCGGCCGGTCACCGCACGGATAGCATCGGTAGCCTGGCGGTGTTCCTTACTATTCCTGAAGTATTGCCAAAGATGGGTCAGGTGATCGAGTGCGTGGAGATTGATTCGCTCCTTCACTGCATCCGCCCACTGCTCGTCTGTGATTGGCACATGGCGAATCGGCCGCCCGATAGCTTTACCAAGAGTTTCGACAATCTGCCGCACTGTTAGAGTTTCGCTCACCAGCGGATATACCTTTTCGGAGGGCGCGTTGGAGGCAGCCAAAAGAGTTGCGGCAACGCGGGCTACATCTTCGGCGCCGGCGAGCGGAATGACAGCGTCGCCATCGCCCCAGGGCAGGAACGCGGCATTATGCTCGGCCACGCTGCGGCTGACAAGCGCGCGTACGTTTTCGTAATAGGGTGGCGCTTGAATATGAACGGCCCCAATCTGCGCCCAGTCGAAAATACGATCAGCCAGCCGGTGCTGCAAATTCCGAAATGACGGAGCGCGTTGAAGATCGCGAAATAAGGGATCATCTGGCGTACCCTGAAACTGCGAATTGTTCACAACCAACTCCACCCCCGTATCGCGGGCCGATGTGGCGAAGATGGTGGCGGCCTCAAGCAGCCCATCGGCCACCGGGTAGGTGAAGTAAGCGCGCTTCACATCTTTCATAGCCGCCTGGACCGAGACCGGGTTGAGGAGGTCGCCCTCGATGATCTCTGCACCTTTTTGGCGAAGCTCGTCGGACCTGGCATCGAGTTTGTGGACGAATGCGCGAACGGCAAGGCCCTGCTCGAGGAGAAGCGTTGCGATGACGCGTCCGGTTGAGCCCTGCTGGCCGCCGGCTGCACCTGTGATCAGAATCGGGTTAGACATTGGAGTCCTCCTTTCTTCAGATAGGATGATTAGCATCATCTGATGGATTCGAACTTTCTTTGACCGCCGCGGCTGGTTGCGTCGTGGGATGATCTCGAGCATCCTAAAATGAGCCATGCGTTACCGACCTGAACACAAAGTGGAAGTCCACCAAAAGATTGTGAAAGACGCCTCGCGACGAGTACGTGCCGAGGGTCTGAACGGCGCAGGGGTTGCAGCGGTTATGCGCGACACTGGTCTGACGCACGGAGGCTTTTACAAACACTTCGGGAGCAAGAATGAGTTGCTCCTGGAGTCGCTCCGCGAGGCTTTCCGTGAGATCGCCGACCGCTGGGCTCAAGCTGCGGAAGAATCTCAACCGGGGACAGCGTGGAAGGCGATTGTGAAGGCTTATCTAAGCTCGGAATACTGCGATCACGCTGAGCGCGGCTGCCCGCTGACGGCACTTGCCCCCGAGCTGGCGCGGGTCGACAAGAGGATGAGGGGACAAATCCTTGCCGAGCTCGTGAACTACAAGGATCGAATGGTTCCCTTTATGCCGGGACAGCGAACTGCCGACAAAGAGCGTGCTTTCTTTTTGATTTTTTCAACGATGATCGGGGCAGTTGAAATCGCTCGCATGCTGCCAGAACCCGCGATGCGAGAGAAAGTGCTGACGAGCGCAAGGGATTTTCTATTACGCAGCTTTTGATTTTTGGGTCAAGAAAGCGTCGTTCTCAAGTGTTGCGAAGAGGGCCAAAGCGCTCATTGAGAGCCACCTTGTCTCTTACGTTCGAATTCCGGATGTTAAGTCGGCAAACCGGAACTAACCCAGCTGACGGCCTAGGTTGATACTGGACAAGTTTGCTTTGCTATAGCAACTTCCGTGTAGACCGTGCTCCAGTCGCCATTGGAACTCACGGCACGTTGGCGAGGGCTGCGTCTTCAGCACTGTAATCAAACTGTTGAGGATTGACGGTGCTGGGCGGGTTTTGCTGCTCCCAGGCGATCGTTCGTCGTATCGCTTCCTCGATTTCAACCGATTCCTCGTAGCCCAGCTCCGTCCGGATGCGGTCGAAGCTCGCGACCACATGCTGAGCCGCATTGCTGGATTGCAATAGATGCTTTGGCGTCTGTCCTCTCGGCAGTAGAACGAACTTCCCATTCCAGTTCATCTGTTTTGCTATCTTCGATTGCCGCGCGAGCTCTGACAGGCTGGGCTCATCACAAATGTTGTAGATGCGTCCGGCTGCCTGATCCGATGTTGCGACGACCGCAATCGCATGCGCAACGTTCTCCACATATCCTCGCGGCCCCCGCCACGCGGCGAGATCCTCGGAAAAAAGTATGGAGGATCTCCCATCTGCGACGCGTTTCAGCAGCGGGAAGAATCTATGGAGGGGATCGCCCGGGCCGTACACCATCGGCAACCGTAAGATGGTCCACGGCACCGCAGGATCGCCCTGTATGGCCTCTTCGACCGCGATCTTGTCGTAATGCTCGTCGAGCCACGTGAAGGTGCTCTGCAGCATCTTCACCTTCTCCTGCGGGTAGAGCTTTCGAGTGGTGCGGAGTGGGGAGTCTTCCGTGATCGGCAACGGATCCAATGGGCCAGCTTCGACCTCGTGCACCACGCCCCATGCACGGTAGACGTCCATGCTGCTGATCGCGATCACTCGTCGCGCAATTTGGTGCGCGGTCTCCACCAGTTGCCGCGCCTGCTCTCCCGAACTCAGGATCAGATCGACGATGACGTCAGGAGAAAATCGGCGCAGCTGACCTTCGTAATCGGAAAGCCGATTCCTGTCTCCCTGGATTTGTACAACCCCAGAGTCGGCAAGACCAACATCGGAACGACGCTGAAAAATCGCGACCTCATGTCCGGAACCGAGCAATTCGTTGACCAAGGGTGAGCCGATGAAACCATTCCCGCCGATCACAAGGATTCTCATACAGGATTGGATGAACAATTCCGGGGGAAGCTGCACTGAACTTCGCTTACGAAGTGCGGAATACGCCGGACACTTCAAACGTTCAAATGCGCACAGACAGTATGTCCGATACCGGCTCTACTTCGCGAGTAGTCTGCTCCAGCCAACTTCCGTGTAGCCCGTCAACCGCGAGGAACTGGTAGCCGGAACCGCGGATTTTGCTTCTCACAGGCCGACTCCCCGTTGCCTATCATAGCATCCACTATCACTTCGGTTAGCGATGGAATATCTTTCGGATTACTTTCTCACGAAAGAATCTACGGTCGTCCGGGCCAAACTCAATCCCCATATTCTTTCCCACGCTTACGCCAAGGAAGATCGCACTGCGCGTGAAGCCTTGTTCAGGCGAATTCTTGCTCGGTGGGAGCCAAAGATTGGGAAAGAATCCCGACCCCAAAGCGCCTGCTAGTGTCCCAAACGCAGGCTGCTCGCCCCCGCTGTCGGTGCGCGCGACAAGCGTGTGTACAAATACATATTTTGTGCGGGACCACGTCCCGTGCCTGCCCGAAGGGAAGAACCGCGGGTCTTCGCGCAGCGCTGCGCCGACACCGAATTCGCAGAGATTGCGAAACTGAACCTGGCCGCGCACCGTGGCAACCCTTTCCCCGTAGGCAGTCCAGCCCTGGCCCCATTCCCTCGGGGAATCCGTCGCTTGGTTGATACCCGCGAACACGGCGGGCACAAGAACGCTCGATGGACCATAAGTACCCTTCAGATAAATCTGAAACTTCTGCTCGAACGTTAGCGGCGTAGGAGCCGCGGGCAACGCCGATTGCGCTCTGCTTATCGCCGAAACCGAGAGATATAGAGCAAACACGCCGAGGATGTGAACTCTCATTGTCTGGTCCCTGAATCGTTGCTCAACATGAGGATTACGAATGGGGGTGGCGTCCGGTCCTGGCGGCCCTGGGTTTTGCCGCAGATGCCTTGGTTCGCCCCTTTGCAGGCCTTTCCCTCTCAGGAACGGAGTGCAATTCACGACAGGTCAGCCAATGTTCCACCTGCGCGGCCACTGCGGATACGATTGTGTCGATCTCCCCGGGTTGGCGTTCGCGCATAGCCACGTGGTGCGCCATGCCTTTGATCTGCGTCATAAGCGCCAGGGCAGTTGCGTTCCGATCAAGATCGCTGCGAAACACACCCTGCGCCATGCCTCGCTCCAGAATGCCAGTTACCCGGCGTGCCCAGAAGTTATCACGCTGTTCGCCGATGCTGTTAATTGCAGGATCGCGCTTCGCCCGCAGCGCCAGTTCCGTAATGACGATGAAGAACGACGGATCTCCTTTGAGCCTGTTGCGCACTCCTGCAAACATCTGTCGGAATTCCTCCAGAGCGTTCGCCGGTGATGGTCGTTCGGTCCCGCCCTGTGGACTCTGAAGCCGCTCCGTGAGAAACTCCGTCACGCCTTGAATCAACGCCTCTTTGGAGGGGAAGTAGTACCAAAGGGTGGCGTTATTGATACCCGCCTGAGCGGCAACTTCACTGAAGCGCAGACCCTCGAATCCGCGCGCCGCAATCAGGTTGTACGCAATCTCCAGCAATTGGCGGCGGCGGTTAAATTCTCCGAAGGTCTGCCCGTTTTCCTGCGGGATGGCGCTCTGATCCTCTGCTTCGTGTATCGCGGGCTGTGATTGTGCTATCGTATCTCCTCCTCATCGATCAGAGTTGTGATTTCCCATTGGTGTCTCTATCCCCCATGTTTTAGCGGACCGCCGGATTTGGACGCAGTATGCAGCAACATCCACAGAGCTAGCAGTCCATAGGTCGTCACGATTGCCACACGCCACCAATGGGTGCTCATCAGCAGGTCGTACCTGTCCATCAGTAGGCCTTCGGTACGGGTGGCAAGACGACCCATCAGCGGCCCCCACCAGACGCCCGTCAGCGTACCGAGGAGTATCTGAAGCCCAACTCCGGCCCATACCAGCCGCACATCCGTTTGCGGGAGGCGCCACCGAAGCAAGGCCAGGATTCCGATGAGAGTCATTCCCGCGGGGATAAAGATCACAGTCCAGATACTGTGCCACCAGGCAAGATGATAGTCGTAAAAGGCGCTCCTGCCCACATGCGGCCACACCTTGTAGCAGAGCGTTTGCACCATCCACACTTGGAAGACACCCACGAGAGCGAAGGCGACGGTCAGAAGAAGCAACCATCCTTTGACCTGTACGGGACCTGGTCCGGACGGTAACAGGTTCCTGCCCAGCATCCACCAGCACAGAGAGGCGTAGATCGTTACAAGGGCGACTAGCAGCCAGTGCATCCGTGCAAGTTGCGCAAAGGCGGTCAGATTCAGGCTTCCGTCTGCCGTGGTCAGTTGTACTTCTGAAGGAGCCCAACCGAAGAACGTTAGCGCCACGACCGCAGCCTGGAGAATAAGCCATATCCAGAGGATCCAGGCAGGCAGGCCCTGTGGACGCATCCAGAGGACTACGGCAGATGCGACGAGAGTGAGCAGCAGCGGTGCAGAGATCAGGAACGTGGCTCTACCGGACCACACCGCGTAGTAACGCGAGAACTCACCCCGCCCCACCAGGGGCCAGAGCGGATAGCCAGAGACTTGCGCCAACCACACCGCACCGGCGTTGCAGGTGCTGAGAAAGGCGAGAACGATTAGAAACCAGGAGTCTCTGCTCATTTCTATCAACCATCCGGTTGAATGGTAAATCTATCCGACCTCTCCGTCAACTGATTGGTTGATCGCCCTCCGCGACTCGCGGTCAGTTCTGGGTTTCGTGAATCGTGTTCAGCCCAGAAGAAAAACTCTCATCAGCGCATTGCCGATTTTCCCGCTGATCCATGAGCGAGCAGCGATTCGTACATCAGCTGGTGCATTCAGTGCAATGCACCTCACACACGGCTTGATCTAGGCAGGATTCGTCCTGATAAATGGGATGAGCAGGTCACCCCGGAAGGGAGAGACTGTTTCCCATGAAGAAGACGACGCAACACCTCATCGTAGAAGTTCCACGCAGGCAGTCTAAGATCGAGCTGACGATCGGTGTCGATCTTGGAGATGTCTGGAGCCATTACTGCACTCTCAACCGGGACGGCGAAGTGGTCGATCGAGGCCGCTTCAGAACTACACCGAAGGCCATCCAGAAGTGGTTCACAGACGTGCCTCATGCCCGAGTGGCGATGGAAGCTGGCGTTCACTCGATCTGGATCAGCGAACAGCTTGAGCAGCTAGGCCACGAGGTGATCGTGGCGAACGTTCGTGAGCTGCGAGCGATCTCGCACAGCGACCGCAAGAGCGACGATGTGGATGCGGAAAAGCCGGCTCGTTACGCTCGTCTCGATCCTGAGATTCTCCGGCCGATTGCTCACCGTACGGTTGAGCAGCAGGAAGCTCTGACCCTGATCCGCGCTCGCGAGCTTTTGGTTCGGCTGCGAACCGCGGCGGTGAACGCAGTACGCGGGTTGACCAAGGCTTGCGGGCACCGCATGCCGGCTTCGTCCACGAAGTGCTTCGCTCAACGAGGCCAGGCTGCCATGCCGCCAGGGCTGAAGCTGGCACTCGATCCGATCCTTGCCCAGATCGCGGAGATGACTCTCAAGATCAAGCAGTATGACCGGGAGATCCAGCGGATGACTCAGACAGAGTATGCCGAGACACAGCCCATGATGACGATTCATGGAGTCGGCCACATCACCGCTCTTACGTTCGTTCTGACTCTTGGGGATAAGGCACGATTCGGTCGAAGTCGAGATGTCGGCTGCTACCTTGGGCTACGACCAAAACGCAGCCAGTCGGGCGAACGCGATCCACAGCTCGGCATCACCAAGGCTGGCAACGCTTATCTTCGAAGTCTGCTGATAGAGTGCGCCAACCACATCCTGCGACCACACGGTCGAGACTCAGCACTTCGACAGTGGGGCCTGCACCTGGCTGCCAGAGGCGGTAAGCAGGCGAAGAATAAGTCCGTCGTAGCGGTCGCCCGCAAGCTTGCCGTCTTGCTCCATCACCTCTGGACCACACAGGAACCTTACATCCCCTTCTATCAACAGGCCGCCTGAAGATGATCCTGTTCACCCGTTGCATCGATACCGCGTTCCGATGACTGCGTGCGCGTTTTGGTCCTCCAAGACCGTCTGATAAATGGCAGCATCGACTCTCCTCTCGAACCCCAACCGGCACCGAGCTCAGCTCACACCCAGCTCATCAGAATGCGAATACAAACCCGGTGGAGAGCAACGACAACAGCAAAAGCAAAGACCCTGATAAGGAAAAACATTGACATCAGTGACCTGCTCATACAAACACACTTCTCGTCTCTTTGCTCCCCCGGTTTGTCGGCACTCGGAAACAGTGTCGCCCGACCGGGCGATTCGAACGAGGCGTCGAGGTTCCCGAAAAACGGGGGCGGTCTCAACCGGTCGATGCAACACCATCAGGCATGCACAGTTCGCCAACATTTCAGGATTGCTTTCCAATATTCGGAACATGTCGGATCCGAACACACTCAACACTTATAGACGCATGTGTTTTTTTCGTTTTTTTTGAGGGGTCCCTTACTTGATCTCGACTATACAAGGGGCGACGGTAGGAAAGCGCTCGAACTCGGCGGGATCGTGTCCGGAGATTATCAGGCGTGGATCGCGGGCGAGCGTCCGGTCCTGGGCTCGGAGGGCTCTTCGAGATTGACTGGGGTTGGCTTGGCCTGCAATCTCTACGATGCTAGCTTGTGGCAGGGGCATACAGTCGATGACATTGAATTGGACCCAAGGCTCACTTGCGGAAGGACTACGGCGGTACGAGGCGGGTGAGTTCTTTGCAGCACATGAGGCGTGGGAAAGCCTGTGGCTGGAATCCCAGGAGCCGGAGAAAACATTCCTGCAAGGGCTGATCCAGATAACCGCTGCGTTCCACCATTTCCAACGTAATAATCCACTTGGAACTACCAGGTTATTGCAGGCTGCCCTACGTCGCCTGGAGCCTTATCCGGCGTACTTCGGAGGCATTTCGGTCATCTTGCTGTGTAACGACATTCGGGAGCGGCTACAAACACTCGACTCCGACGAACCGGCTCTCGGATTAGCTCCGCCACGAATACGACCCGGCCGTTTATAAACCCACTTCACGGGCCCATTGAGGCCGCACAGCGCGGAACGGGTGCAATCGCTACCATAGGAGAACGTGAGGAAGTCTATGTCATCAAGCGAAACTACTGTACCCCGTCAACACGCGTTCACCGGGCCAGCGCTGCCGCAACTACCGGAACCAAGCCACGCTGAGCGCATCCGCACCCTTATGTCACTAACCTCGGTTGCCACCCTGTCGACGCTATCCCGCAAGCACCCGGAGTTTCCGTTCGGTTCGCTGATGCCCTTCGCGCTCGATTCCTTGGGGCGGCCCATTTTTCTCATCAGCAATATGGCCATGCACACCCAGAACCTGAAGACCGACCCGCGATGCAGCCTCTTCGTCGGGCAAGCGGGGGCCGACGGTGATCCGCTTGGGGCCGCCCGCGCGACCCTCATCGGCCAAGGCGAAGCTGTCCCTGAACAGGATGTAGCTGGCGTTAGAGAGAACTACGCCATGAAAATAGCCGCTACTGGGTAGACTTTTCCGACTTCAGCTTCTTCCGACTCAAGCCCATCGACCTCTACTATGTTGGGGGCTTTGGCGTGATGGGATGGGTTGAGGCCCGGGACTACGAACACGCAGCCCCGGACCCGTTAGCCGAATCCGCGCCTGGCATCCTCACTCACATGAACGCTGATCATGTCGATGCGATGATCCTGCTGGCCGGGTTGCACGCAGGGATCGAAGCGACCGAGGCGACAATGACTTCGGTCGATCGCTTGGGCTTTTCACTTAGGTTGAGGACGAATAATGGAGTCAAGGGTGCTCGCATTAACTTCCTCCACGAGGTCGCTATCCCGCAGGACACTCGCGCGGTGCTCGTCGAGATGGTACGGCAAGCCAAGGCACGAGGCTGATACGGCCACAACAGATGCCGCAGACGTACATCCGAACTGCGTTTGCGCTTAGGATTGGACGTGGAGGCACCGGCCCATGCGCCTGTTAGCGATAGAATTGTCTGCCAGGGGAGTTAATGCTAATGCCCACAATGCCAGATACATTCTTTACCAACCAGAGTTTTCTAAGTCTGGCTGGTTCCTCGGCGATCGTTTTCATCGTCGGTAATACATTTCAGTCCGCCTTGAACTTCAACCCACGCTGGTTCGCACTTGTTCTCTCCGAACTTGTCGCTATGTATGGGACATACGCCAGTCATAACATACAGGTACCAAGCGACTATTTTATCGCCGCACTCAATGGCTGCCTGATCTACTGCACAGCCGCAGGGGGAGCATCTATTGTGTCTTCGGCCCGTGAGGCTGGACGCTCCAAAGGATTTGCGCCCGCTGGCGGACGTCGACAGTTTACCTCCTCGTGGTTTTAGATCGTGCTTGCAGCTGATACAACCCGCGTGGTCGCGGTCGGGATATCCCTATATGCGGATCCCGGGCTCTGCCTGGAATATGCGGCCGCAGATGCCGAAAAGGTGGTCGACGCACTAAAGTTGCAGGACGCTTCAGCTATTCCATCTGAAAATGTGACACTAATTTCGGATAGACAAGCATCCCGTCACGCAATTCTGAATGCGCTTGCGGCCGTTTCTGGGCGCTGTCACCGGGAAGATATTTTCATCTTCTTCTTCTCGGGTCATGGCGACCGGGCAGCATCTCAGTTTTATCTCCTGCCGTCCGATGTCGAGCGAGCAAGTCCATCAACTTCAGCAATTAGCGTAGCGGACCTCGAAACGGCTGTTTCGGCCTGTAAAGCTCGTGGAATACTGTTTATTCTCGACTGCTGCCTCAGCGCCGGTTTCGCGGAAAATGCAGGCACGTATTTTACGACGATTCCGGATCAAGACTTTAAGCTTCTCCTGAGCGCATCGCGGGCAGGCCAGAATTCATACGAGTTTGAGAGTTCGAAAGGAACAATCTTCGCAAAGCGCCTTGTCGAGGTACTTCGAGGCGAAGCCGCAATAGGCGACAAGCCTGGTGTCGTATATTTTTCCGACTTGTTCGAATATCTGCAACTGCAGATCGCGGAAGACCTTGAAGCTCGCGGGTTTCCAAGAACGAGCCAAGAGCCTATCTTTGCCGGCACCTATTCGAAGGATCCGAGACTTTTCGTCTTGAAGCGCCTCTCACTTGAGACTCTTGAGGCAGAGACCCCTCTGTATTCAAGAAAGTTCCTGCGTCGCCGACTATGGCGCGCACTCCTTTCGGTTGGTTTTACGCTCATCGCCGCTCTTGCGTTTTACTACAGTTATCTTGATCATTCCACTTACGTTTGGCACGAGACGAATCTCGTGGAGAATCAGGAGGGGGATTATTTAGCCATCTATACGGGCGATCCCAATCTTAATTGGCTGGGCTTTCCCCACCGGATCATTGTGACCGATCTTCCGACTAGCGCGTTCTCAAGCGCGGTGCGTCCGGGAGTGGGCTCACCTTTGCGGTCACCTTTATCCCTTCAAATCGAGCCTTCGTTATTTAGCCAACTCTCGCCCGAATGGAAAACTGTTGCCTCCGTATGGAGAAACGATAAAGAGGGCGCCTTCAAGTTTGCGAAGGAATTAGATGTGGTTGACGAACCGGCTCCAGGAACCCAACAAGCGGTTGAGTCGTTGGCCTTGATTGCGCAGACTACGGATCTGAGTGCGCTCGAAGACGTCATCACCCCCGACGAGGTGAACATATCCGTTCCTGGATTGAGGCGGATTGCTTGGCTTGACCCAGATCGAGCGATTAGTGATCTCGCCAACCAGGACTTTGGAATGACAGGAGAAACATTTGATGATCCAAAGGAGCAGCGTGCCGTGCTAGAAGGTTTACCTTCAAGATGTGACCCGAAGATTTCGGTTTTTCTGAGCAAAAGAGCTTCTCATGCAGAAGAGAACTCTTATGAACATGACGCGTGGTACGGTGCTTTGCTTCGGACAGGATGTTCAATTCCGGAATCGACGCTCAGGACACTGCTGGAAAAGCCGGGATTCATTGAGACTCGACAACTCGATATCCTGCCTTATCTGGCCGTGAAGAAGCCGGAAGGGGTTTTCAAGTTCCTTCAGCGCCAATTAACTACACTGATCGCTCAGTCTCAAAACCCGGCTGACGATTCCGATGCCGACTACAAAGCGTCGCTTCTGATGTGGCGTGACCTACGACTGCTCACAGTTGTCTTTCCAGCACTGGTGCCCGACGAATCGTCTTTGCTCTTGGTTTCACCGTACAAGCATGTGCGCTTCGCCGCAGCCCGGGCGCTCCTGGCGAAGAATCCTCGCAACGAAAAACTCCTGGTTGACTCGTTCTTATCCGATCCATGGATTGATTCTGCACTGATAGATGCAGGTTGGTTTAGCGAACTGCAGCTAAGTCACGCCCTAATGCCTTTAGCGCAACACGATCAACGCACAGCGCGAAATTTCTACAGTGCCTCAATCATGTACCTATTGAGAACGATTCGCTTTCGACATCCGCAGGATGCGCAAGGCTTTGCCGAGGCAGTCCTGTCAAACTTTCACCAGCCAGAAGTAAGGATAGAAGCGGAGAGAACGCTTGCAGCCTTGAAAGCATCAGGAGCCGAGGAACGCCGCGCTGCGTCGGATGTCGGAATGAGCCAAAGTGTCAAGGATTCGGTGGGAAGTGACCCGAAGACCATCTCGGAGTCTCGCTATGTCTTCATGCGGGGAACCTTTGACTGGTATTTTCAACACGATCCTCGTGCATTTAAGGGATTTCTTCTTGATCCTGGGGATGATCCTGATGAAGCCACCGAAGTCCTCGGCAAAATGAATCTCTCCGATACTGCACTTGCGGTACTTCGTAAGGAACTACAACAAGGCCGTTCTCGGCTAAAAGCCGCAGCCGTTCTTGCCATGCGAGGACGGGTGGGCGACTTGGAAACACTCTTGCGTTCTCCAGATGCCAATCTTCGCAATGAGGCGATGTTGTACGCTGCGTACAACCCTCTCCTCGAATCCAATCTCGATCGCCTCGTGAGTTCCGATTTCAGGACCCAAACGCACTCTTATTTGGCGGGGCAATTGGAGCTAAAGCGTGAATTGAAGCGTCAGATTAATGGATACCCCAAACTGCTTCGTGGGCTGGTACTTCGTGTCGTTGCGATAGAGTCGCCAACGATAAGTCCAGGACTTGTGGTCTGGATCGATAATCAACTCGATGAGATAGAGGCCGACACGGTCGATTGGCCGCAAGAGATTGCCCCGGATAATAGCCCTCCTCCGATTGTTCTCGCGAAGCTTCCAAACCAATTTACCGGTTCAAGCGCCCACCCACGACTAACAGTATGGGCATCGGGAGGTCAAGATGTTCCCCATTAGGCAGGTTAGTCCGTACTCAATAGCGCCTGACCTCTTTACCTTGCCCGGCCACGCTGTTTTGCCATCTCAAGTCAGTTGCTCTGGGCCACTTGAGCATCCTGACAAAGTAAGCCAGTTGCCATGAATCGAGTTTTTTGGAGACCGTTTCGTGGCAGGAGATCTCAAAGTCGAACCAACACCAACGAGCGTGGACCCTGGTCCGGGATACGTCGAGATCGAGCGAATCGCCAAGTCGGCCAGTATCCGGATCACCAGATCCAATCGGCGTATGGGTCAGAACTCTCGCCGGGGCCAAGATCGGCGTCGACATCATCACTTCGGTGACAGACAAGTCTGTTTCCGCGGCGTCATGAACTCGCAGCTTTTGACCGAATTCGCATCTCCGGTCAACGGCGCCCACAATCCCGCCATCCAGTTGTGCGTGTAGACCGGGACACCCAGGACAGAGTGCCTATCAGGTGTTCCGCTCGGGCCGCCTGAGCTCTTCGATTCTCCGATCGCTCTTGCAGGAGAGTGCGAGGTCTCGACCCGTCGACGAGCACCCTCGTTTCGATGGCAGCAAATCGGGTCAAGAAAAGGGCGATTTTGTGTTGTCTTCGACACGAAAACCATCCACTCATTACACACGGTGGATCCCGCAATGCACTAAGTTCAACGCTTCTGTGTCAGAAGCGCGACGAGACTGACGAGATCATCGGTTTCTCCTCCCAAAATTCCTAGTCTCCGCGCAGCGCAACTTGCGCTGAAAAAGGAGACTCTCCGATGTACAAATCACTTACCCGCCAACTCATGCTCGCCGTTGTTCTGGGCACGTTTTCCGGAACCATTGCACATGCCGACACGACAACTCCAACGCCTTCACCAGCTCCGCAGAGCGTGACCGGGGGAGACCCCGTACCCACATCTCCTCACATTGTCATCGTCATTCTTACCTTGTTTCAGGTGCTGCTATAACATAGGCGTACCGGCTTACTCATCTCTTCGCCTGAACGGGAGATTTCGAATGAATCTGAGCGAACTCGATCTCCTGTTCTGGGCGATGAGCTTCATTGGGCACGTGGCCCTGTTGCTCGTTCTTCTGTTGCGAGGCCGCTTCCGAAATCTCCCCATCTTCACTGCGCTCGTAATGTTGAATGTCGTCAGAACGATTGCGCTCTTCCTCATTCGCCGGCACAACGCACAGAGCACTTATTTCTATACATTCTGGTCACTGGCCGTTCTTGACGTTGGATTGCAGTTTGCGATTGTCTATGAGTTGAGTTCGAAAGTATTCCGCCCATTGGGACAATGGGCACCAGATATCCGGAAGAAATCCGTGATTTGGATAGTCGCAAGCATCGTCTTCACTTCCCTGCTCACCTTGATTCCGAAACCATCCAGTCACTTTTGGATGCAGGAACTCATCCTCAAAGGCAGCTTCTTCTCAGCGGCTCTGATGAGCGAGCTTTTCGTCGGGATGATCGCGATATCGGCAGCTGCTGGTCTCAGCTGGTCCAGTCATGTCGCAAAGGTTGCGAAAGGTTTCACCGTATATTCGATTGCTACACTTATTCTGGAAACCGCAAATACCTGGCTGGGATTGGGAGGCAGCGGACATACTTACGATGATTTGTCCCGGATCCGCATAGCCATCTATCTCTGCTGCGTTGCATACTGGATCGTCGCTCTTTGGCACAATGCACCTCCTGCCACGAAGATGCCAGATCATGTTTGGCAGGAGGCTTCGACGATCAATCAGATGGTGAAGATTCGAGTTGAGGCGTTACGTCAAGCGGGAGAACCATGAGTCGCAATCTTTCGTTTCTGTTTTTGGCCGGTATTCTCATCGCAATCGTTTTGGTCATCGGCATCCGTTACGCTTTGCGTCTGAGAGCTTCCACCAAGACGGAATGGGATGCCTTGCTCGAAAGCCTGATCGCGATAGACCGGCAGGGAGTCGATACTGTCGCGCTCGACGCGATTGAATCGTCGGGGCAGAGGCGGACCGATCAACTCGCTCGCGAACTTGAGCCCAATGAGATTTGGAAGCTTCTAGGTGGGCTCGAAGGCGTGAAGAGACTGGAGTCGAACAGTCGCGTTTTGGTCGAAATGGCTGCCTACTTGCAACGGTCGCATTCCGAGGCGGCAGCAGTAGCCGAAGAGCTTCGCTTGCACGCCAAAGAGTTGGAGTTGCAAGTGGGTAGGCTAAGGATGGCCGACGAGCAGGGAAGCCTTGAGTTTCACATTCCCACCTATGCTCAGAATGCAGCCGTCGCTTACTACCTGATGGAGCAGCGATTGCAGGCACTTTGTCAGCAAACGAATATGCGGACCTTCAGGACACTCCAGGGAACGCGCTGACGGCTGGTGTGATCGCCCACGCCGACCGTGTCTCGACGAGAGACGCTTCGCGCAATCCGCTCAGGATTCGAGGCTCATCGACACTGCCACGACGCGTCCGACAACGTCCACGTCCTTGCCGTAGGTCAGAGGGAGCACATCCAACTTCGCCATGACATGGGAGACTACGTTGAGCCTGGTCTCGCCTTCGGTCAACTGGCACCAGCCGCACACATAACCATTCCGCGTATACAGAAGATAGATGGGCCGATCGAACTCGTTCGTCCACTCCTTGTGCGATGCGATCGCCCTTTGATGAGTATCGACAGTAATGATCGCTCCGGGCCGGATCATGGGATAGAGGAAACGGTCTTTTCGTCCGACAACGGCCTTGCGATAGCGGTTCCTCTGGGAATTCATGTCGCCTGCGATGAGAGCCGTGTTCTCAGGAACATTGGGCGGTGGCCCGCTCATGGGGAGAATCCGCTCCGCTCTTTCGTACAGGCGGCCTTCGGTGATGAGAACAGTCGAGTTCGGCCCTTCAAGCGGGTCAAAGACCGGCGAATGGTATTCGGGAGGAAGACAGGCATCCACGAGAGTTTGCGGTCGTTTGCTGTAAATGTGCGAAAGTGAAATCAACGTGGAAACTCTCATGTCGTGCCGGCCGAGTTCAAGCTTTGCCAGATGACTGAACGAGGATGCGTAGCGAGGACTGCCCCATAGCTTGGCCAGCAGCTCAGTGCGATCCATGACCTCTCTGAGAGAGAGGCCCCATTCGGTGCGAATGCTGCGAAGCAGTGTGCCAAGGCGTTCCATCGTGATCTCCAAAGCCGGACAGGCAGGAAGCGGAGTGCTCTACCAGTGCAGAGGAGTTTTTGCTCTCTCAAATGCCGGGTAGGCTCCTTGATCACTTCCCATAGGGAGGAACTGGAATACCCATCTTTCCCGGGACCTGCGGACATATTGACGCTCCCGGTGTGCCCGAAGCGACCAACCTCTGCTTGGGATCGCCCGTCCAGAATTCGGTGTCGCATCGGCGACGCCTTATAGACATATTAGAGGATTAGCGGGCTGACGCGCTAAAACGCCGCATCCTGCAAGCCCGTGAATGCAGAAAAACAGCGGCCACGATTCCAGAATGTCATACGTAACTTCCGGGCAGAAGTTGGTAAGCATTGAGAACTCATGATCTCCGCACGTCACAGTGGGGGCCGTCTCATTGATTTCAGAGATGATTATGTCCTCCGCCCAACGCTTCTGTAATCGTTCAAACAGTTGTGGGTCCATCGCACATCCGCCAAATGTTTCCGCCAAGCTAAGGCTCTGGAAATAGCGGGCAACGGTCCGGGTCGCATACGGACACCGGAGTGGCGCGTGCGGAATCTTCTCGCTTTCGCTGCGATACCATTCCAAGTCTCCCTGCATAAATGACCGGCCTCCAAGTCTAAGCGCGGAGCCGCACTTGGACCCTCTCACGAATTCGCTCGTAGAGTGGAATATCGACCTCGTGGCTTAACTCCACGACGAGTGCGAAACGCTGCTTGAGGAAATCATCTGCGATCCATTTGCGCTCACAACGGACTACCAAATAGTAGGTTTCGCCATACTCGGCAGCCGGATTGCGACTCATCGTAAAAGTCGCGCTCTGAAGAGTTCCACGCTCACGAGTCTGAGGGCCGGAATCGAAGCCACAAGCGTATTTGGTCTCAAGCTCCGGGTGATCGCCATCTACCTCTTTATTACGCTGTTTATAATGATCGATTACGTCTGCCAGATTCTTTCCTCGCACGAGACGGAAAGACATCTGTACACCAAGGTAGTCAGAGCGGGTGTGCCGCGTTGGCGGATCGAAAGCCAGGGTTACACGGATTGCCCGCGAGCCCTTGGTCTCAGAGAACTCTTTTGGGATTGGCACTTCATACACATAGAAACGATCCAGACCCATCATGTCGTCCGCGTAGAGCACAACGCGGTTGGTATCTGAAGTGGATGCAACAGCTACGTTGGCGATCCCGTAACCGCACAAGTTCCGTACGGCCGCACTGCCAAGATGTTTGAGCCTTTCGACCGAAGATGCCGGAGGGAGCGCAGAGTTAGCCAACAGCGCACGCAAAAGATTCGCGCTCGCGTTGGGAAAAACCTGAAGTACGAGGGCCGCTTTGTGCGCCACCAGTGGTGCCGCATAGGATGTTCCCTTCGCAGTAGTGAAGAGTCGTTCCAAATACCGCGGATGCGTTGTAAATACTTCGCTCTCGGAATAACGGCTCAAGCCCTGCACGACACCATCAAACAAGACGTTTCCGCCCTCGTCGCAAAGTTCCGGTTTGATAGCGTCGTGAATGCCAGGGCCACATCGGGTAAAAGGCGCAGGCTCACCTATCTTCGCTATGGGCCGAACGCTTACGGTGCCAGTTCCATGACTGGGAACAACAGCTGCGTGTGCGATGGCTCCCACAGTCAGAACATTTGCTCCAACAGCCGGCTCCAGGAGGCGACTTTGAGGTTCAAGAAGATAGCTCGGATACCCATTCAGGTGTTCTTCCGCGCGGCCGACAGGCGGGGCATGTTCGTAATTGCCAGTTGCGACCACTATCAAGACGTTCAGTTCGCGCGCCAACTCGTCCAGAACCGCGGTCCACATCCCGACTTTGCCACCACTGTATCTGGCGTTACGATTTCCCAGAGAGAGATTGAATATCCTGCATCCTCTCGTATGGAAGTGTCTGATTACTGCGTCCATCTGGGACGGCACGAGTGTCTCATCGTCAAAGTTCCCTTGGTCGTTGACGACCTTGCCACTGAATAGATGAACGCGCGGAGAGAAGTCCTGTCGTTCTATGCAATCGCGAACATCCCCGTATGCGGCGATGCCACTCACTTTCGTTCCGTGACCACGTCCATCGCTGGCACCAAGGGTTGCGGGAAAGCCTGCGCTCTCGACAACTAAGTTTGCAAGAACAGGGTGAGCTTCGTTGATTCCAGAATCAATGATGGCAATCGCTGGTGCATCCGGAGCGGGAGCGGCAACCTCTCCAATCTCAAAAGCAGTCGTTTCGAGTAGATGTTCTACTTCTCGGTCAATATCCGGAGGACTGTCAATCATGCGCACGGCCGGCAAAGTGAGCAACCACTGAAAGGTCACCCCGGTTCCGGCGACACGAAGTGCCGTAAACGAAGTTCCAATGTAGCGGTCCGTGATGTCGCCGGCATGTTCCCGGATTTCGGTTAGCATCTGCTCGACCTGAATGATGCGCTCCGCTTGTGTTCCCACCTCCCACAGTTCAACATCAAGCCGAAAGAAAGCGGCTGGCGCGAAAGCCTCCGGGCTTTCAAATCCCTCAATCTTCAGGGCGCTGCCAATCCGATCCGCTGGACTCAGCGGAGAAAAATCTTCGATTGCTGCGATAAGCGAAGCGTACCTTGGGTTCTTCTTCCCGATGGGTACACCATTGGCATACGCTGTCAGCCTGGCTCGGAACTCGGTCAGCTCCGCATCGCTGGAAAAGAGCACCACAGAGTTGTTCTCATCATGTCCGAGAACAACGAGGCCAGCTCGTATCCATTCGTCTTCTGGAAGTACATTTGAGGTGCGAACACGCACAATAAGGGCCGGATTGACGATTGTAGATCTGAGCGCTACATGCGACGTAAGCGCTTCATCAACTGCCTTCGAAATTTTCTCTGCCTGTTCCTGATAGTTGCGGGGTGGTTGAGATCCAAAGCCAGGTCTCTTGCGTCGATCGAGATCGACTTCCGCACGCGGCAATATGAGATGAGGAAGCTCTGGCATTGCTCAACGCCGCTATTTTCGAAGGTGCTGGGCGATATCCCTTCTGCGATTCTCAAGCGCGACACTTTCAAGAAAGCGGCGTTTGCTAACCATATTGCGCTGGTTGAGAACGGCCCTGCGAATCGCATTTAGACATGCTCGTTCCACTTCGGCGTGAGAAAACCCTTCGAGGAAGCCCGCTACCGCCCCCGGCTCAAAATCTGTCTTGAAATTCCTGAATTTCAATTTGACGAGACGAGTGATTTCCGGCTTTGCCGGTTTTTCAAAGAAAACGACCTCGTCAAATCTACGCCATATAGCTGGATCTAATTGCTGCTCGTGGTTTGTTGCAGCAATGACAAAACCCTGGCCTTTGAAGTTTTCGATCAAGATTAGAAGACTATTGACTACGCGCCGCAATTCGCCGTTCAAGGTCTCGTCATCTCTCAGCCTTGCGATGGCGTCGAACTCGTCCAGTAAGAGAACTACGGGCTGCACAGCGGCGAAGTCGAATATTTTTCGCAGATTGGAAGCAGTCTCTCCCAACAGCGATGACACCAAGGTGTCCATGCTTGCCACCAGGAGCGGAAGTTTGACCTCGTGCGCGAAGACTTCCGCGCATAAAGTCTTGCCACATCCGGCGGGGCCGCAGAACAACAGACGAGAGCGAGAGCGCAAGCCATGCGCCCCCAAAACATCTCTCTGCCTAAACTCATCGAGAAGAGATAGCAAGAGGCGCTGATTGTTTCGGTTGAGAATCAAATCTGACGCGCGTCGCTCCGGTTGAACTGTATCCACCAACGGCAACTGTTTATCGCGTTCGATTGGAATGACGGCGAGCTTGCGCGCATTCGATCCCGCGTTTTCGGCCAATCCAAGAGGCCGCTGTACAGAGCCAAGATTCCTCCGTAAAGCATTCGCCAAGACACGGTTGTTCTTTGATTCCTCGTCCCGAATGATCTCGCCAGCAACATCGTGGAACGACTGAGAGTCGCCTTGCGAATAGCTGTGAAACAACTTCTTTAACAATTCGCCGCGCGGCATGGTGGGACTCCCGAGGCCGGCTCAACTCTGAGCGAACAGCTTCTTTTCCAGTCTATCAAGCAGTTTCGTACCCTATTATGCACCACAAATGGTGCAAGCGTGCAAAAGGAGGTACTAAACCCTATAGACGAACATATGGCGAAAACTAAAATACGTCAATACCTACATTTGAAAATTCTTGTTCCAATTCGGGTGTATCACGCAGGATGGTCCGTCTGTCATCTTCGAAATATCGAATCTGAGGTTTTATGCACGACTACCTATCGAAGCGTCTTTACGTTGTCCTCCACATGGGTCAAGGTCCAGTATTCAACTTAAACGACCCGCGAGTGATGCCGGTTGGCAATTCGCAAAGGTTCGATCTTACCGACGACATCTGGATTGAGCGGCTAGATACAGACCTTGGGAGGCTCATCATGAAAGCCTGCGAACCCACTCACCACAGAATCGATAATGCCATCATTGATCGGCACCTTTATGCCTTTGTTCGACGGGTTCCGGACAATGAAAGCAGCCGATTTGCAGGTATGCAGGAATTGCTTTCCGCCATATCGGTATCTCGATTGGTTTACCCGACCAGCACCGGACAACGCTATTGTGCGTGGGTGAATTGGGTTGGCGATGGCGACCCTATCATCCAGGCGATCTAATACTCAGGCATCAGCCTTGACGTGATTTTAGGTGAGGGGACGAAGGACTGGCTGAATGAAAGTGAGGCGGGAGAGCTTCGTGGCCTACTGAATGGATGGCTTGGCTTCGGTCACATGATGCCCAAGCGGATACATCGTGCTTACTGGACACATGAGTTTCTAATGCGTGTTTCAGTAACGGACATTAGATGGATCCTAGTAGTGTCCGGAATAGAAGCGTTAGTGAACACAAAAAGCACCGGCAACAAAAAACAATTCGTAGACCGTGGCTTCTATCTTGCGAACAAGTTTAATATCGCCTTATCGAGAGACAATCTAGAGAATGCGTATGATGTGCGCTCCGAGCTCGTTCATGCCGAGAATTTTCTTGTCGCACTCGATAACTTTGTGCCGGTAGTCCATCAAAACGTTCTCTGTGAAAAGTTCGAATGGCTTCTCAGGATCACGCTCAAAACATGCTTTCTCGACGAGACATTTGGTGAAATCTTCAATGACCCAAGACAATCGAGACGAGCTTGCGATGACGGGCCAGTCGACATTTACCGGCGAAGTGGGTCGCTAACGTCGAGTCGTTCCCCTCGTTAGCTTGTCATTTTCTCGCGTCGGGCGATGAGTAAAGGTTCATATCGCGGTCGGAACTCATCCGACGCTGAAGTGCAGATTGCAATAACTCAACGGGTCGATTCGATGTCATTGATGAGCTCGCCGTCAGGACCGTAGAGCTTTACAACCACAGGCACTGTGCTCTTGTTGGTCATCTTCGCCTTCATCCATGCAACTAGGCGCTTTACAATCTCCTCGGCAAGTTGTTTGTACAGCTCCTCTGAGACCTTTTGTCCCAGCTTCAGTCCGGCACCCCATGCGGCGGCCTTGGCTATGTTCGCCCAAATCTCGAAAGGAGCGATGCTCATGACGGGACCGGTTGAGGCCTTGATGCTGAACCGCATCTCGATGCCGTCTAGTTCACGGATGGACAACAGGTACTCGATGATTTGCTGGCCCTCTTTATGGGTCAGTCCATCACATTCAATAGTGAAGCGCATGGCGATATTCTAGCGTTCTGTACTGCGGGGATTCGATGACATCTATCTCCAAACGCCCTGAGGATGGATAGGAAGGGCGAACAGGAACCAGTATTCAGCCTTCAGGACATCGCTCGGATCTCCCTCGTGTTGGGAAATGCTGACCTCAAAATCGATGTGGAAGTCATTGGCTGAGAAAGTTTGCTGACTCGGAGCCCTTTCGGCTTCGTTTTGTCATACGTGGTCAGGATATCTGGCGCGGAGCGATACCGTGCTATCCCTAGTGCTTTCGGCTATGGCGGGCATATTGCACCCACGTCCTCTGCCGTGCTGCGACAAAGGACTGCCGCCGGCTCTTCGCCTAAACGGGCCAAATTCTGCGTCGAAATTCGTGCAATGGACAGAGGTCGGGTGGACAGAGGACGCGGGTGCGATAAGGGTGCAATAAACGGTGCCAAGGGTGTCTCAGGGCTCCAAAAGTGGCCATCCGGGCTCCTGATTTCAATTAGTTACGAGATCCTTCCTTGCTGTCAAGGAGGTCAGAGTTACTTGAATCGAAAATCGACAACGCAGTAGCGTTCCGTCGAGAGCTCGGCTCAGCAGAGTCCTGAGCTCCACATCAGTCTCTCTCTGTCTCCTACTCGTCTAAAGTCCCATTTCTGGGAACCCTTGTTCTTGGCGCGATTCGCCACACATACTTTAGGTCGCGGTGACGAAAGCGCACGCCCTGCCGGACTGACTCCAACTCCCTTCTCTCATTCAAACCAGGAGAACACAATGAAACTCCGCCGTAATAAGTTCTGCCCAATTCAGAAAACACGAAGAGTTAAACAGTTTGGTGTGCCGCGCATTGATGATCCAAATCATCCGCGAGGATATCGGGAGTTGCGCTCCAATCGAGAGATGCGACGACTAATGAATCGCAAGATCACTGAGCAGAGAGGCAAGTGCGGGATCTGCGAAGACGCGTTCACTAACTATTAGGACATCGTCCCAGATCAATCCATCCCAGAGGCATGGGAGGATCATGGCGAGACGATCATCCTGACAATATCCAGGCCGTGCACTGGTGGTGCAATGGAGAGAAGGGATCAAGCAGGCTGTAGCAGCGGTTGCCTTTTTCAAGCAGCGTGTGTGCTGCCCTGTGATAACAACCATCCTTACTGTACTGATGAGACTACTACTTCCTGTGATAGACCCACAGAAAGTCGTTCCTCCCTGGCCAGTGGGGAATCCAAGCTTTGCTGCAGTCGTCCTCCAAGGCCCAGTCACGAGTTAATAATCTAAAGAAGTCTTCATTTCCCGTGGTACATCTGGGCCAATCTTCTCCCACAAATAAGAATGTACTTCCTCTAAATCTGGAGAGCGTATCGAATGCCATTGGGTGGTTACTTGGAGGCCAACACAGGAATAGCGTTCGATTATCGATTGGATCCAAAACGGACTCATCGCCGGAAAGAACTTCTGTCCAAGTATCTGCATTGGGATGGAATTGGCTCTTGCTGGTCTGGTTTGGGGGATTCTTGTCAAACGCGAGAATATCCACGCCCAGTTGACGCAGCAGCCAAGCCCAATAACCAGTTCCAGCTCCAATTTCAACTACGGGAGTGTATTTAGCGATTTCCAGCAGCGCATCGTCGTTGGGGATTGCCCACGCATACTTATCTGTGTACTTCTCCACCCAGGCATTAATCTTCTTTAGTTCTTCGAAATAGAGCGCGTGTTCCTCTTCCGAGAGGGTTAGGTCAAACAGAGAAGAGCTGCAATGGTCATAGGTATGGTCCAATCGTGTTGTCTCGTTCTCAACTTTCTTCCACTCATCGTAATAAGGATTCTTGATCCTTCCCCCGCAGTCGGCGCGTTCCGGAGATGCCCCTTCCAACATCATTTAGTTCTCCCTCATACAAAATCGTCAATTACGTACGGCGTTGGCGCGAACTGTTGAGCCAAATCTGCTTGCCCCCGAATCGATAACCACCTCACCGGCTCTTACCGTTCGCAATCAACGCATATTCAGGTGATGCGTTCGGGATGCAATGGCGAAAATGGATCAAGCAGGATAGTCGTCCCCGACTAGATCAACCTGAAAGGGGTTGAAGGCTGGTTAAGATTTACCTCATGGGCTGGAGCTGGAGGCATGTCACCACGCCAAGCCGGTGGGGGCTCAAGCTTAATCGATATCACGGAACAGATCGACTAACTTCACGCCTAATGCCTGAGACAGACTTTGAAGCGTTCTGATTCCCGCCTCTCTTGAACCGCGTTCCAGGTCCGAAATATGAACTTCATGCATTCCTGAATGCGTGGCAAGATCGAGTTGTCTCCATCCTTTAGCCTTCCGTAATTCTCGAATTCTTCGGCCCAAAAGGATGCATATGTCGCTTGCCATCCCTCCAGCATCGGATTAGTCTTTACACTAAATTTAGTGCATACACTCTCCAGTGCAATTTAATGTGGGCGCCTCCGCACGTCGTTTCAATTTTGCCTTGTGACGTGCCGACGCGGCCACGGCAGTGTCAACCACCTCTCTCTGCTCTAAGCAGATTCTCACCCAAGGAACAGACGCCATGAACTCGATTCTTCTTGTAGACGGCGAAACCGTCGTCGCAACTGCCCTGCAGGCAACTCTCAGCCGGTTTGGGTTCGAAGTAGAACTAGCCGACTCCGGGAAGGTGGCGCACGAATGCCTGAAGAGGAAGCATTTCGATCTCATCCTGGTAGAGTTCGACCTGTCACCCCGGCCAAACGGTAAGACAGTACTTGAACCCTCAAGGTCCGCTAAGGGATGCTGGAGCGGCACGGGACTCATACGAGAGCTTCGCGCCGCCCGTGTCACCTCGCCGATCCTTGTACACACGGCACTCGAAGGTGAGTTATATGAAACCGCCTCGCTCGACGCCGGAGCCGACGACTACATCGTCAAGAAGGCTCCCATCTCCATCCTTCTATCGCGTCTTCATGCGCATCTTCGCCGCAGCGAACGCGATCTTGGCCTGGCTACCAGAGCTGAGCGCCGCGTAGCTGTCGGCCGCTTTACTTTAGACCGAAAGGCGCGCGTCCTCTTGGCGAACGAAAAGCCAATCGTTCTGGCGATCCGGGAGATGAAGCTTCTTGAAAAACTCGCTTCAAGCCCCTCCCGCGTCTTCTCTCCCAATGAAATCCTCGACGAAGTGTGGGGAGATCATATCCGCCGGTCTCTGCCCGCTCTCTCTGGGTTGTTGCGCCGACTGCGTCAGAAGATGGTAAAGAATGGCCTTCCCGATCCCGTTGAGAACGTTCGAGGTAGAGGGTTCAGGCTGCTAGAATCTATTCGCCTCAATGCTAAGGCTCCTATCAGATGAAGCCGTCGCGTCATTGACTTGGGTTTTCGCCGGTAAGGCGGAAGTTGGCCGGGGGCAAGTCGGTAAACCTCTTCTCTACTCAGGTAGCGTGGTTCTGAAGCGGCCTCGATCGAACCACTTCTCCTACTTCGTTGAGAGTGCAGTAATGATTCCAGACATCTCCAAGATCGACACCGATCGTCATTCTCAACCCTGGATTACCCACGTGGTACTTCTGGGATGAGGTGATGCGCTGGTTTTAGGAATCTTCCCGTAGAACCCACCCAGAGCCGCTGATCATGAACTTGCAGAAATCCCGACTCTGCGGGCACTCCGAGATGACTTCCGGCTTCGCCACTGCGTCATCGAACGGTCGCGCATTCCCCGATGGCCGTCGGACCGACTGTATAATTTGAGTGTGTGAGCACTAACTATTTGAATGCGTCACATGCGATAGGGGTGGAATCACATCATGCGCATAGACCATGGATATTCTTCATGGCTAACAAAGGGCTTGCCTGGTCATGCGGAGCAAATTCCGTGTCACGCAGAAAATATTCGCATTGCAGGTGACATCTCTAGCGCCAAACGAGATCTCTTTCGCTTTCTGAGTCCGGCCCCCCAGCTCACTTCGACCAGGACTGGTTCCCCTGATATACGAATCTCCGATGCGCTCCGCACTCTGGCGGGCTCTGCTCTAAGCCGCTGGGTGACGGCCTGGAGCCTCTCGTGAAAAACATTTGGCCAGCTTCACAGAGAGCTCAAATTCTTCTCTCTTTTATTCTATTTGTTTTAGCGGCGCTCATCCTCCTCAACAATCCTTTGGGCCAGCCGGCTGGGATCCTCCAGCACGGCTTCCGCAATGCGATATTTCATGGCGACGTCCGTCTGCACCGCGCCGCCAACCTCGCTACGTGGTTCGTCTGCTTCGCCTGTCTGATCATCATGCGTAGGGTCACGAATTCCTTCCGCGATAACCCTTCGCTCATTTTCACCAACTACGTACTCTTTCTCTTCATCTTCTTTTTTGCGGCAGAGCGCCTTTTATGGTATGCAGTTCTGTGGTCGCAACTGCACTGGCTTACGTACAGGCTGTCGTTGATCCAGTTGCTCAGTTCCATGCTGGTCGCCGCGGTCGCCGCGGTCGTCTTACCCCAACTGCCTAGCATGCGGGAAGGCTCTGCCGTCGCACGGAAGGAGCATGATAGGTTTCTGGCAGCTGCTGAGAGCAGCCTCGACGACTTCTACATCTTCGATGGTGTACCTGATTCCTCAGGCAAGATTGTCGATTTTCGTTTCAACTATATCAACCCCAACGCGGAGCGTCGGCTGAACACCAGTCGCGAGAGTCTGCTTGGAAAGATCCTCACTGAGGTTCGCCCCTTCATGATCTCCTCCGGACTTATCGAAAGTTATAGGGAGGTCGTCCGCACCGGTGTACCGTTTACCTGCGAAGTCTTCATCGACGACGACATGATTAAAGCAACTTGGATTAACGTCCAGGTCGTCAAGCTTGGCGACGGGATCGCCATCACGAGCCGCGACGTCACCGAGCAAAAGCGACTGAATGATCATGTAAGCTATCTTGCCCACTACGACCAGCTTACGGGATTGGCCAACCGCACTCTGCTTCAGTACCGCCTACACCAGGCCATCCTCCTTGCCCAGCGTCATAAGCAGAAGATCGCGGTCTTCATGGTCGATATTGACTACTTCAAACGCATCAATGATGCTCTAGGCCACGCTGATGGTGACGCGCTGCTGACTGCTGTCGGCAAGAGGCTGCTCACCTGCGTGCGCGACACGGACACCATTGCTCGCATGGGAGGCGATGAGTTCGTCGTCGTCATGCCCGACTTCACGAGCCTGGAAGACGTCAAGCGCTGCGGACTGCAGATCGTCAATAGCATTGCCAGACCCATCACCATCGGCGACCGCGAGATCAACATCACGATCAGTGTCGGCCTCTGCATCTATCCCGACTGTGGTCTCGAAGCTGATCAATTGCTCAAAAATGCCGACGCCGCCATGTACGTCGTCAAGGACACAGGCCGCAACGGCCTCCAGATCTTCACAGAGAGCATGATTGAGGAAAGTACGGGCAAGCTCAGCTTCAAGCTTGTGGATGGTCCGCATCGATGACCACCGTGGCGGTTACTCTACTCTCGAGCGGTCGGCCACTTGGAGTAATCCGTCGCGGAGCCCTCGATAAAGATCTTCGGAAGCTTGGTGTCGCAGCTGCAGCCTGTGCCATCAACGATGGCTGCACGCACACTACGAGTACCGCCATGTTCAGCGCGCTGCCGCCCAAGCTCCTAAAAATGCGATTTACATACTTGCCTTCGTGTGCCTGCGCAAGACGAGAAACAGGGACAAGAGGTATTTGACACTGCCGACTTCGTTAGAGATGTTCTTGCTGAATGCAATCAATCCTGCCACCCTCGGCGATCACCAAAGGGTGTGCAAAATTTCATCCGCGCCGAAGGCGTGCGGCCGCGGTTTGATCAGGACGTGGTCAGGATTCAGGCATCTGGAAGTAAGGTGCGGTTTGCCGACCAACCACCCGGAACTCAGAGTAAAAGGCTGACAGAACTTCTCACTGAGTGACTCGTTCTCGCCAACTGACACCCGAGTTCGGATCGACCCCACGTTTACGGGCAAGATTGTTTCAAAAGGGGTGACCGTTGGGAATGCCGCAAACTGCTGATAATAGGCTCTAAAAATTGATGCCAGCCGCTGTTCCAGAAGGTGTGGGTTGTGAGAGAGAACCTTCGCCAATAACTCCTCCTCTACGGATCACGATTTCATATTCAGGTTTTCTGAGTAGCTAAAGAGCATCGCCGGAACGCGGGAATTGCCTTTAGGGATCACCTTCAGGTGTGTTTCGCGCCAGAAACTGCTTTATCTACGAGAATTACACCTGCGCACACTATTTTGGTATAACTGCAAGCCATCGCTCCTTGCCAAACCACCAAGAAAGGAACCTGTTGGATGACTCAACGCAAGATTCCAGCCGTCTACATGAGGGGAGGTACGAGCAAGGGAGTATTTTTTCTGCGAGACAGCCTCCCGACGGATCCTGGATTACGTGACAGCATTTTGTTGCGCGTGATCGGCAGTCCTGATGCTCATGGCAAACACACAGACGGAATGGGTGGGGGTACATCGAGTACCAGTAAAGTAGTGCTGGTGAGCCCTTCTACGCGCGAAGACTGCGATGTCGATTACCTTTTCGGTCAAGTTTCAATTGGAAAGCCGGTGATTGACTGGTCCGGCAACTGCGGCAACCTCACTTCCGCAGTGGGTCCGTTCGCTATTACCCAGGGGCTGGTGAAAGTACCCGCAGATGGGAATGCAACGGTACGCATCTGGCAGGCGAACATAAAGGAGAAAATCGATGCTCATGTGCCGATGGCGAATGGAGAGGTGGTCGAAGGCGGTAATTTCAACCTCGATGGCGTGGCCTTTCCCGCCGCGGAGATCCGACTGGACTTCCTCGACCCTGACCCAGCGGACGGAGAGGAGGGTAGGCGAGGCAGCATATTTCCTACCGGCAGCGTCCGTTCGAATCTCAACGTTCCTGGTTTGGGCGACCTCGATGTAACGATGATCTGCGCCGGCAACCCGACCATCTTCATCGACGCTTCGCAACTAGGATTACGTGGCAACGAGATGCAGAGCGACGTGAACACCGATTCGGCATTGCTCGACCGGTGCGAAACGATCCGCGCGCATGCTGCGGTATGCATGGGCCTCGCGAAGAGTCCCGAAGAGGCGACGAGCATCCGCCCCCATACGCCAAAACTGGCATTTGTTGCAAAGCCAGCTGCGTACGTTGCGTCAGATGGGCGATCTGTGAGCATGACCGATATGGACCTAAACGCACGCATCATTTCGATGGGCAAATTGCACCACGCGATGACAGGCACCGGCGCGATTGCGATTGCTGTAGCAGCGGCGCTCCCGGGCACGCTCGTAAATAGTCTTCTTGATTGCACCCAAAGAGATGAGCAGTGCTGTGTGGTCGTTACCGAAGTCCGGTTTGGCCATCCTTCAGGCGTGACGACGGTACGCGCAGAAGCTAAGCAACGAGAAGGTGAGTGGGTCGTTACAAAAGCCAGCATGAGTAGCAGCGCCCGTCGACTGATGGAAGGTTGGGTCCTGGTACCAGATCCAGAGTCGGAGCACCTGGCTGTCGCCTGCGAGACAACCCGGTAGCCAAAACCCGGAATGGAGCTAGAGCACTTCTTGCGAAAATACGAGTGAAAAGAACTGGGTATGTATGCTAAGGGCCAACGCTCAGAAAAGGACGTACTGTCATGGCTACCCTCACCAGCGACGTGATGGACCAGCGCGAGAATGCAGCCAGCTGCGAGTTGCAGTTCAGGCTCTATGGCCGACGCCGCGCTGTCGAAGGCCGCATCCGTACCATTCTTTGCCTCGAAGATAATGCGCTGGTCAAGGCGACCTTAGCAACTCCTTCCGCCGGTGAGATTCTCGTCATCGATGGCGGCGGCTCGCTTCGAACGGCGTTGATCGGCGACATGATCGCGAGTTCCGGCATCGCCAACGGGTGGGCCGGTGTCATCGTACACGGGGCTATACGTGACAGCGAAGTTATTAACACCCTCGATTTCCACGTCAAATCGCTCGGCACCAATCCCCGCAAGAGCGCTAAGCACGGCATCGGAGAATGCGATGTCCCAGTGTTTTTCGGCGGCATTCGCTTCGTACCTGGCGAGTATCTTTACAGCGACGAGGACGGCATCGTTGTAGTCCCCGACGCCGTCATATAGCTCTTTGAGGCGAATTGCTCGTAGGCTTTGTCCCTCTGTATGATGGCCGAGTGTCGAGCCAATCTGCAACGACATAACAAAACCTGAAGAGGAAGCGATGCCCAAAAGATTGGGAGCAGTGTTACGCGAAAAGATGGGCCAACGACGCGGAATGCTGGTGCCCGGAGCTCCCAATGCTCTGAGCGCGCGTGTTGTTGAGGATCTCGGCTTTGAAGCCATCTATCTCACGGGAGCCGGCATTGCGAACATGTTCCTGGGCGTCCCCGACGTCGGCATCATCAGTCTTCCGGAACTCGCGCAACACACCGCTGCGGCCCGCGACGTCGTTTCGCTTCCACTTATCGTCGACGCGGATACCGGATTCGGCAATGCCATCAACGTTGGTCACACTGTGCGGACACTCGAGCGGGCCGGTGCCGACGCCATTCAAGTCGAAGATCAAGTCATGCCGAAACGCTGCGGCCATTTCCACGGGAAGGACGTCATCACCGCCGGAGAGATGACCGGAAAAGTAAAGGCCGCCGTCTACGCACGCACTAGCGAAGACCTGCTCATCATTGCCAGGACTGATGTGCTCGCTATAGAAGGCGTTGAGGCGGCGGTTGAACGGGCGCAGCTCTACGTCGAAGCTGGCGCCGATGCCACCTTCATTGAAGCGCCGCGCAGCACCGAAGAGATGCGCGCAATCGCCTCCCATGTCGGCGTTCCGCAGATCGCCAACATGGTTATCGGGGGAAAGACTCCGATGCTTACCGCTGATGAGCTCGGACAGATGGGCTTTGGCATCGTGCTCTATGCAAACGCCGCTCTTCAGGGCGCACTGCTTGGTATGCAGCGAACCTTATCGAGCCTCAAGCTTCGAGGGCTGCTCACTGAAGATGACGGATTGGTTGCCAGCTTCAAGGAGCGGCAGCGCCTCGTCCAGAAGGATCGATTTGACGATCTTGAACGGCGCTACTCCGCCAACGAACCAACATGATGTAAATAGTTAGGGTGAGTCGCACGACGCCAAGCAAGGAACCGTTGGAATGATGAAGCATGATGTAACGGTCTACCCGTCGAAGTCGCAGCTACTAAAGGAAGAACATCTCGCATGGAAGCTTGCAGCGGTGGCCTCCGACCCGGTCGCTGCCGATGCGGACGTCATCGAAATGGTCATCAATCGTGTAATAGACAACACATCGGTGGCGATGGCCGCGATCAACCGTCATGCTGTGATTTCCGCCCGCGACATGGCTCTGGGCCATCCACGCTCAGACGGGGCTACAGTATTTGGCTTACCGACTGTCGCCAAGGTCTCGCCCGAATGGGCTGCTTGGGCCAACGGGACCGCCGTCCGGGAGCTAGACTTCCACGACACCTATCTCGCCGAAGATTACGCGCATCCCGGAGATACAATTCCACCAATCCTCGCCGTGGGCCAAGCTATGGGCTGCACCGGCACACAGTTCATCCGGGGCGTCGTCACCGCGTATGAGATCCAGATCGATCTCTGCCGCAGCATCTCTCTGCATAAACATAAAATCGATCACCTTGCACACCTCTGCCCAGCGCAGGTCGCAGGAATCGGGGCTATGCTCGAGCTGTCTACCGAGACGATTTATCAGGCCATTCAGCAAGCGGTGCATGTTAGTTTTACCACCCGCCAGTCCCGAAAAGGCGAGATCAGTTCCTGGAAGGCCTACGCCCCGGCTCATGTTGGCAAACTCGCCGTAGAAGCCGTAGACCGTGCGATGCGCGGTGAAACCTCACCCAGCCCCATTTATGAGGGCGAAGACAGTGTGATTGCGTGGATGCTCGACGGTCCTGATGCTCACTACACCGTGCGACTTCCCGCTCCCGGCGAGGGGAAAAGGGCCATCCTCGAAAGCTACACCAAGCAACACAGCGCCGAGGTCCAGGCCCAGGCCATCATCGACCTCGCATTGCAGATGCGTGGGAAGATCAGAAGCGTAGCCGAGATCAAGGAGATCATCCTTCACACCAGCTATCACACACACAACGTGATCGGCACCGGCTCGAACGACCCGCAGAAGTTTTCGCCCGACGCCAGCCGCGAAACCCTCGATCACTCAGTCATGTATATCTTCGCCGTAGCTCTCACCGAAGGTCGATGGCATCACATCGACAGCTATCGTCGCGAGCGCGTTACTGATCCCCAGACGATCAAACTCTGGCGGTCCATCCACACAGTCGAAGATCCTGTTTGGACCGCTGGCTATCACCATCCGGACCCGCGGCAACGCACGCATGGTGCTCGCGCAGAGATATTTCTGAACGATGGCACCTCCATCATTGATCAGCTCGACCGGCCCCACGCTCACACCGCTGGAGTCAATCCCTTTCGCCGCGCTCGGTACCTCAAAAAATTCCGGACTCTCGCCGAAGGGATAGTCTCGCCCGTCGAATCGGAGCGCTTTCTCCACGCGGCCCAACGTCTCGAACATCTCAAGGCCGGCGAGCTCGACAACATCCATATCTCCCTCGACGACGGCAAGCTACACAAAGGTGGGCCCGGGATTTTCTAACGCGCCTGCCTTTTGAAAAAGCATTTGTTTGGGTGAGACGCGAAGAGAGAATCACAAAGCGGAAAATCGTTGGGTCGAATTGAAGTTGCAGGCGTGAACGGCAAGTCGGGGATTCGCGGTTATGACACATCCTTTTGTTGAACCAAGCGCGCAATCCAGATTAATAGTTATTCATTTGGATTTCATATTTCTTCCATCTAGCGAGCGGAACATTTCGCGTGCTTCAGAGAAGCTTTTTTATCCAAGCGAACTTCGGTATTCGCACCCCCGGCACAAGCGTGTCCAGTCTTTGCAAATCTCTCAGTCGAAACAATCCACTTTTAGCAATACGCTGCCTCAAGGGAACGATGACAACAAATAACGCCCTTCAGCAGTGAATCAATTTTATGGAGCTAACCAAATGAATCCATGTCATAGACTCTTGTCCCGCATTGGTGTTTTTCTTCCGATGCTCCTCGCAGCAATATTCTTCTTAGGCGCCAGCTTCTCGATGGCGCAAGTCTCTGGGGCCACTCTCACCGGGACCGTGACCGATCCCAAAGGCGCTGTCGTCCCCAACGCCACTGTCTCTATCCGCAACACCGCCACCGGCGTCGTGCGCGAGGTTACATCGAATTCCGATGGATTCTACGCAGCTCCGAATCTGATTCCGGGACCCTATGAAATCAAGACCGCCGCCCCTGGCTTCTCCGCCCAGGTACAGAGAAACATCATCCTGACCGTCGGCGCACAGGTTACCTTTAATCCCTCGCTCGCCATCGGAGCGATCACCGAGACCGTCGTCGTCACCGACGTGCCACCCAGTGTGCAGACCTCCTCCTCCGCGATAAGCGCCACCGTCGACGGAACCACAGTCCGCGAACTTCCCCTCAACGGCCGCGACTGGACATCTCTCGCCACTCTCGAACCCGGTGTTACCTCCGTGCCCAACCAGGCCACTACCGGCTTCTCCGCCAATAAGGGTAACCGCGGCTTCGGCAACCAGCTCTCCGACGGCGGCCACCGCGCCAACGAGAACACCTACCGTGTGAATGGTATGGTCATCAACGACTACACAAACGCCGCTCCTGGCGGTGCCACCGGAGTTAATCTCGGCGTCGATGCAATCGATCAGTTCTCCGTACTCACCAGCAGCTACACCGCCGAGTATGGCCGCACATCAGGAGCCGTCATCAACGCCATCACGAAGTCTGGCACCAACAAGATTCACGGTACCGCCTACTTCTTCGACCGCGATAGTATCTTTGACGCTCGCAACTACTTCGATGGACCGACCATCCCGCCGTTTCGTCGCATCCAGTTCGGTGCCGCCGCCGGTGCTCCCATCATCAAGGACAAGACTTTCATCTTCGCTGACTACGAAGGTATCCGGCAGAGCCAGCCCGTCTCCACCACGATCCACGTTCCAGACGCCGCCACCCGCGCGCGCGCCGTCGCCGCCATCCAGCCTTACCTCGCTCTCTGGCCTGTTGCTCCCGCCGGTGCGACCGACATAGGCGGCATCCAGAGCTTCAATACCAACCTACCCACCAACGCCAATGAAAACTACGTTATCGGCCGCCTCGATCAGAAGTTCTCCGGATCTGACTCCGCCGACGGAACTTACTTTTTTGACTCCGGTCCTCAGACGCAGGGCGATCCGCTGGGCAACGCCATACATCAGGTCTTCTCCAGGCGCCAGCTCGGGTCCGTTGAAGAGACTCATGTCTTCTCGCCCGCGCTGGTCAACACCGTCCGCGCCGGCGTCAGCCATATCACCGGCCTTATCAACTCGCCCGTCTCGGGTAATGCCGTCGCGACCAACGCCAAACTGGCGATCGCGCCCGGCGCCGTCGCTCCTCCGCAGATCCCGGTCTCCGGACTCACCACCGCATACGGACTTAATGGCTTCAATAAGTTCAACCATAACTGGACTTCCATCCAGGTCTATGACGACGCCTTCATCACGAAGGGCACTCAGTCCATCAAAGTCGGCTTTGCCTTTGAGCACATGGGTTACAACGTACTCGAACAACTCAGTCCCAACGGTCGCATGAACAACTACTCGCTCACTGATTTCCTCAATAACGCTCCTCACCAGCTCAACGCCCTCGCCCCCGGAGGCTCGACCGAAGTTCGCTTCCGCGAGAATCTCTTTGCCGGCTACTTCCAGGACGACTGGCAGATCACCAAGCGTCTCGTACTCAACCTCGGCCTGCGCTACGAGGCAACCACTCGTCCGAAGGACGCCAACACGGTGCCTGCTTATACCGTCAACGGCTACACTGTGGCGGCGGCCGGTTTTCAACAAATCACAACTCTTCAAAACTGTCTCTCAAGCCCCACTGCCTGTGGCCCTGTCGGCACCGACAGCCCCATCGCGAGCAACCCAACCACCAAGGATTTTGAACCGAGGCTGGGCTTCGCCTGGGACGTTTTCGGTACCGGAAAAACCGCGATCCGTGGAGCCGCCGGTATGTTTGACGTGCTGCCGCTCCCCTACGAGTTCGGCCTCAACACCGCCGCCACCGCCCCCTTCCAGATCATCGGCGCCGACGCGAAGGCGACCCTCGGCACCGGCACAGCAGATCCCAACGTCAACTTCAATCGGCAGTCCATCCGCAACCGCTACATCCAGCAGAATCCTCAACGCGCTGCTGTCTACAACTGGAGCTTCAATGTTCAGCAGGATCTTGGTGAGGGCTTCGCCTTGATCGTCGGCTATGTCGGCTCACGTTCGCTGCACCTCTCCGCTGCCGCTGATGACATCAATCTCGTCCAGCCGACTGTCGTCTCCGGTGTCGGCTTCGTCTTCCCCTGCAACCCGACTAGTGCAGGTGTCGGAAATACATGCGCCAGTGCACCAACCGGCACCCGCATCGACCCCAACTGGGGTGGTGGTGCAGGCATTCGCCCCGTCATCTTCGATGGCGCCAGCAGTTATCAGGGCTTCCAATCGCAGCTCCGCAAGACCATGTCTCACGGTGTTCAGGGGCAGCTTTCCTATACCTACAGCCACTGCGCTGATCTCAGCTCCGCCCCTGTCACGGGCGACACCTACCTCAACTCTATCGCCGTCCCACTTCTGCTTACTAAGCAGTACCGTATTGGCTCCTGCGACTTCGACATTCGCAGCGTCGCTACCGCCAACCTCATATGGGATATCCCCGCGCCTGACTTTCAGAACACCGTGGCAAACTTCGCTACCAATGGCTGGCAGCTCGGCGGTATCCTTACAGCGGAAACCGGTGCTCCTTTCTCCGTTACTATCGGCGGTGGTAACGATCCCCTTGGGACCGGATTCAACGGCGACTTCTCAATGGATCTCGCCAGCCTCTTGCCTAATTGCAACCCTACTGGCGGCAAGGGTGTGAACTTCATCAACACTAACTGCTTCACGCCCCCCACCGCTCCCACCTCGCTCGCTGTCGCCACCACCTCGAACCCCTACGGTTGTGCGCCCGGCTCTTTCCCGGGCTACCACGGCCCCGCCGCTCCCTCTGGAACCCAGTTCTGTTCGAACGTCCTCGGGACCTCAGGCCGCAACCGCTTCTACGGCCCAAAACTCACCGAGTTGGACATGTCCCTCTTCAAGAACACCAAGGTGCCGGTGATCTCAGACGTTTTCAACGTCCAGTTCCGAGCTGAGTTCTTCAACGTCCTTAACCACACCAACTATCTCTCACCCGGTTTCCTCAACACCGGCGGCCAGAACAACTCCGTCTATGACTTCGATGGCAGCGCTCTCCCCACCGCCCTCAACCAGACCAGCACTTCGTCCCGTCAGATCCAGCTCGGCATGAAGTTCATCTTCTAGCCCTACAACCCAATACGGCGATCAGATCAGAGTTTTTAATCCCGCGGTATGCTTCACGAATAATGAAGACACGAGTGTTTGTCGGTTTTCAGCGATCCACACGACTACTAAAGCAGCGAGCTCGAACAAACTGTAACTCTACAGTCCGCACAAAACGTGCTTAATTTAAGGTAAACGCCTGAGAGGCGCGGCGATGTCTCACACTTCGTCCGGCGTCGGTCGCGAATCTCGGTGGAAGCCATGTGGCACTCCGGCAGGAAAGATCGTCGCTTCCATGGCGATCGTCCGGGGTTGGGGAAGTGCCTTGACCCAAGCGTCTAGCTCGCGGCGTGTGGAACCGATCTTCCCTTCCTGATGCACACGACCAGCCGCGTCCTTCACGCAATAGCTGATCGTTCTCTTGTGAACATCCAGTCCGATGGAATACATATCGTCTCTGAGGAGCCTCCGGGGTAGTTCTCTGAATCAGCTTCACCGCTGAGTGTTGCACTCAGTGGCAGCATTCCATTGCAACCAGCAGTTCTCGTCGATTGAGAATTGAGGTTACCGAAAAGGTGACATTTCAAGCAGGTATATCCGACAGAGCACGGACACGCTTGAGGACCGCCTTAGCAGCAATGAGAAAACTCGGTACGGACTCGACGCCTTAAGTCGGAAGCGCTGGAAAGAGCGTTGGCGCCATTTGTACCGCGAATTCCTTGAACACGCGCACCGGCCGCGGAATGTACCGATTGCCCAGATGAACCACCGAAAGATTGAAGATGCGGAAGTGCCACTTCGGCATGACCTCAACGAGGCGCCCGCCGCGCATTAACTCGGACTGCACAATCGGCGGCAGGTCGCCGATGCCGGTGCCGGCGAGCAGAGCGGTCGCCAGGCCAGCGTACTCGTTAATCGAGAGGTAAGGCAGGAAGGTCAGCGTCTCCCTGTCTTTTCCGTTTGCGTGAGTAAAGTGCCAGGTATTTTCCGGCTTCCAAAATGAGAACGCGAGCAGCCGGTGGCCGAGCAGGTCCCGTGGTGATTTGGGAGGCTTGCACTTCTCCAGATAGGCAGGGCTCGCGACAAGCTGATGCCGGTAGGTCAGGATCTTGCGCGCAACGAGCGACGAATCCTCGAGTTCTCCTACCCTGAACGACAGGTCGACGCCCTCGGCGATCTGATCGACAATCCGTTCGGTGATGAAGATCTGGACGCGCACGTTGGGATAGGATGCCTGGAATGCGCCGACCAGTGGCGCAAGCAATGAGTCGGAGATGCTGGGTGGCGCGGAAAGCCGTAATAAGCCTGAGACGTTCGACAGATGGTTCGAGACAATGCCGTCGACCGCTTCGCTCAGTTCCGCGCTGTGCTGGGCGTGCTCCAGAACTTCTGAACCCACATCGGTCAGCCGCAGGCTGCGCGTCGAGCGTTCAAGCAGGCGAACACCGAGCTGATTCTCGAGTTCGACGATGCGGCGGCTGACCGTCGAGACCGGCATCTTGAGGCGGCGCGCCGCTTCAGAAAAGCTGTTCACCTCGACGACCTTGGCAAAAATCATGAGTGAATTGAGATCCATCTTCATTATTCCAATTATGGAAATCTAATTCCCAGTTTACCCCGCTTATCGCGCATACGGGATAAGCCTATAGTCCTTTCTGAAGGCATCCCCAGTAGCAAGGGAGGGAAACGATGAATGCAAACGAACAGGCCGTTGCCGCTGTACTGACGGAATATCAAGGTGCGTTGAACCAATCCGATACCGATGCGGTGATGAAGCTCTACGCCCCCGACGGGGTATTCATGCCGCAACATTTCCCATCCAGCGTTGGAGCCGACGCGGTCCGCAAGGCATATCTCGCCGTCTTCGAAGCGATCACGCTGAGAGTGGAATTCAAGGTCGCCGAAATCCTCCAGATCGCCCCCGACTGGGCAATCGCGCGCACCAATTCGGCCGGAACAGCCAAGGTCAACGCGACCGGCGACGGCGGCCCGGAGGCAAATCAGGAGCTCTTCGTGTTTCAGAAGATCAACGACGCCTGGAAAATTGCGCGCTACTGCTTCTGCACCACGAATCCACCAAAACACTAATCGTCGCTGGGCCTACAGACCAAATCGATATCGATGCGCGGCAATCAGAAACCACCAGCTCATAACGGCGTGCCAGTGCGCCGCAACAAGGCGGCAAATTATGAAAGCAGTTGTTGTTTACAAGTATGGAGCTCCTGAAGTTCTGAAATTCGAGGAGTACCCAGATCCGGTCGCAGGAACCGGTGAGGTGCTGGTGCGGGTTGCAGCCACAAGCATCAATCCCTTCGACATGATGCGCAGGTCCGGAGCTGCGAAGGAGGTCGGTCCAATCAAGTTCCCTGGCGTTGTTGGTGTAGACCTCTCGGGCACCGTTTTTGCAATTGGGTCCGAAGTAGAAGGCTTCTCCATTGGCGACCGGGTGTTCGGTATGGCAGACCAGACGTATGCCGAACTGTGCGCTGTTAAGGCAGTCAACATCGGAAAGATTCCCGAGGGGCTGGATGTGGTCGACGCGGCAGCTCTTCCGCTCGTTACGACAACCGGCAATCAGTTGGTCACCCTGGGTGCGGGAATACAGGCTGGCCATACTGTACTCATCACGGGAGCCGTTGGGAATGTCGGACGCTCGGCAGTCTTCACTGCAAAGGCCCTTGGCGCGGTGGTGATCGCCGGTGTTCTGAAAAGGCAGTTGGAGGCGGCATCTAGCCTGGGTGCGGATCAAGTAGTCGCAACCGACGATGATCGTGCGATGGCGTCTCTGCCGCCGCTCGATGCCGTCGCCGACGCAGTGGGCGGAGTGACCGCCGAAAAGCTACTAGCCAAGGTGAAGAAAGGTGGGGTGTTCGCATCCGTTCTCGGAGTTCCGCAGAACGCCAAAGAATTTCTGAACATCAAGATCGTCGCGGTGTACACGCAAGTAGACAAGACGATCCTCCTCTACATGGCGCAGGCTGTTAGAGATGGCAAGCTTGTGATTCCGATCGGCAGGAGATTGCCACTCAAAAGTGCTGCAGAAGGCCACGCTGCCGTAGCAAAGGGCGGTGCCGGCAAGATTTTGCTGGTTGTAGATGAACATTGACGACCACGGAGCAACGACGCCTTTCGCTTCACCTGATTATGTGTCTCCCCGCGTGGTCTTCGGCGACAAACATGTCAGTCACTCTCAGTCTCTTTTACAGATCTTCAATTACGAGGAACAGTCACAATGAAAAAGCTCTTGTACCTTCTGGCACTTGCTTCTGTCCTATGCATTCACGTCTCGGCTCAGTCCTCACAAGAGGACTCACCAGAGAACCTGCAAAAGTACGTTCCTCTTTTGCCTTCGGTGAAGGCGCAAATGTGGAAGATCGATCCAAAGATCGGATATGCGGTTCACAAGGTTGGGGGAGGTGTATACGTCATCTCGGATAACGGGTGGCAGTCTGCATTCCTCGTAACCGATGAAGGAGTCATTGTCTTCGATGCTCCAGCAAGTTTCGGAGAAAGTATTCCGTCGGAAATTGCGAAGGTGACCGACAAGCCGATCAAGATGCTCGTGTACTCCCACGCGCATAAAGATCATATCGGTGGATCTGCTGCGTTCAAGAACATCAAAGATCTCAAGATCGTCTCGCTCGATACTGTCAGCGACTTTCTAAAAGAGATAAATGATCCGAATCGGCTGGTACCGAACGAAACGTTCAAAACCAAGAAGACGCTTACGCTTGGAGGTCAGACTGTCGAGCTCACCCGCCATGACTATCACTCGAATGAAGGCGATCTCTTCATCTATGTCCCTCAAGCCAGATTCCTAATGGCCATTGACAGCGTAACGGCTGGCTATGCTCCTTTCCAGGGCTTTGATATTACGACGAACTTTCATGAGTATTTGAAGGTATTCGACGAACTCCTCGCTTACAAATTCGACACGTTTGTAGGCGGCCACCTTACTAGTATAGGGACGAGGCAAGACGTCGAGATTACCAAAGAGTTCACAATGGACGTCTACAACACGGTTAAACGGGTTCATAACAACATGGACCAAGCTGCCGTTACAACTGACGCTGCGAAAACGATTGGAACGGACAATGAATTTTTGTTGTTCAAGGTGCTCCTAGACAAGGTCACGAACGACTCGGTAAAGGAACTTCAACCTCGCTGGATTAATCGCCTAGCCGGTGTAGATGTGTGGCTACCAAGTCATGTACGCACTGCTCTAATTTATGTCCGATGGGACGATAAGGAATGATTGGTCGACGCGCACCGCAAAAGGAACATTGACGCCGGATTCTTACCCTGCATGTAGAGAACCGAGGAACGGAAAATGTCTACGATGAAAGCCGTAGTGATTCACGAAGCGGGTGGGCCAGAGGTTCTCAAGATCGAGAGCCTCCCCATCCCCACCCCGCAGGCCGGCGAGGTGCTGATCCGTATCAAGGCATTCGGCCTCAACCGCTCAGAACTGTTTACGCGGCAGGGCCATTCGCCCGGCGTCAAGTTCCCGCGCGTCCTGGGCATCGAAGCGGTCGGTCTTGTGGAAGAGGCGCCGGGAAGTGAGTTCCGCAAGGGTGATATCGTCGCGACCGCGATGGGCGGCATGGGGCGGCAGTTCGACGGCGGGTACGCCGAATATACCTGCGTGCCAGCAAAGCAGGTGCAACTCATCAAGACCGAACTCGCCTGGGAGACGCTCGGCGCTATCCCGGAGATGCTGCAGACGTCATGGGGCTCGCTGTTTAAGTCGCTTCGTCTCGAAAAGGGTGAGCGCCTATTGATCCGCGGAGGCACGACATCCGTCGGGCTGGCGGCCGCAGCGATCGCCAAGAACCATGGCGCCTTCGTCGCGGCTACGACTCGCAACTCCGAACGCAGCCAGCTTCTGCTGGCGAGCGGCGTTGATCAGGTGTTCATCGATACCGGCTCGATCGCCGAACAGGTCAGAGAGGTCTGTGCCGGGGGTGTCGACAAAGTGCTCGAACTGGTAGGTACGACGACCTTGAAGGATTCGCTGCGTTGCGCCAAACAGCGCGGGATCGTTTGCATGACGGGTATCGTCGGCAGCAAATGGTCTTTCGATGATTTCGCCCCGATGGAGGCGATCCCTACCGCGGTCAGCCTGACCACCTATGCCGGCGAATCGGAAGATTTCATGCGGACACCGCTCGAGGAACTGCTCGAGCAGATCGCAGCGGGCACCTTGCACGTCCAGATTGGCGAAATCTTTCACCTTGACGAGATCGTTGAGGCACATCGCTGCATGGAGGAGAACAGGGCGGGTGGAAAGATCGTGGTGCTGACCTAGCGGTGCTCCAAAAGGTGATCGGCTCAGGGAGGCTAATCCAATCGGGAGTTCTCCCGGCTCTGCCCGGGGATACTTACTGGATCACCGTCTTCGGGGACACGAACGGGGCTAACGCAAACGAGCGCCTCCGTGAGAAGTTTCGGAGCCTCTAACAAACCCTTGGCCCCACACGATGCCTTGGGCCCATCAGAGCCTGGCATTCTGAATCCCCGATAACCTCTCGGCCGCCTCGACTCCTGATCACAGCGTGTGCTGACGCTGTGCTGCGTCAGTTCGGCCGTTAAAGGCGCTTCCGAAGGAAGCGTTTCCGGCAAAAAACGAGAGCCCTTCGATCATTCCTGTCCTTTCCTCTCAATTTCCCCACACACTTGTTTGCCTTTAATCCGGTCATTCGCGCATCTCCGTGTGCTTGCGAAGACCCACCTCCGCGCGTTGTAGCGCTGACAGGAGGGGCTTTGACTTCCCCAAAACCTTTGAAGTTCGAGAAGAAGTCCCGTGACCACGAGACAGTCTTCCTGAATCACTATGACTGGCTGCTTGAATGGGCTCATCAACATACCCAGGGCGCTTCTGAAGAAGCCGAAGACCTGGTACAGGACCTCTACGTTCGCTTTGTGCAGATGAAGTCCGGTCCTGTCTTCACCGATGACGATCAGATTCGCGTCTACCTGTATACCTCACTCAAGAACCTCTTCATCTCTAAGAAGCTGCGTAGCGGCCGGGACGCAGTATCGGGGCTGCTCGCAGTCGACTTCGACTCCGTTGAATTCGCGATGTCCGCTGTCGATAGAAGCCAGCTTCTAAATGTCCGCAGCGACTTGGCCGGCATTTGTGAGTACGCCTGCATCCGCAGAAGGACCAATCGCGCTGCCTCAGCTCTGATTCTGCGCTTCTTTCTTGGCTACCTCTCGACCGAGGTCATGGCGTTGCTGAGGGCGAAGCGGTCGAATGTCGATACGCTCATTGAAACGGCCCGGCTCGAAGCCAAGGCTTACCTGAATCGACCTGGCGTTCTTCGTTTCCTAAGCCGCAGCGAACGAAAGTCTATTTCCTTCCCCCGTTACTTGCCGGAGGAACCGGATGCTCTATTTGCGGAACTGCAGCGGCGTATCTTTTCGGAGACCGAAGGCACCTGCCTGCCACCTGAGGAACTCCAGGATCGCTACCTGCGACCGGATGCACCTGCATTCAGTACAGAAGAGGTCGCCCACCTTGTGAGTTGCAGAACCTGCCTGAACCGGGCCAGCAGGCTCCTGGAACTGCCAGACCTGACTCTTCGATTCTTTACCGAGGGCGATCCTCCTGAGGGTACGAGCCCTCCGTCCGCGAGAACAGGAGACGAGGGCCTGAAAAAACTCCGCCGTAAGCTGCGTGAGACCTACGAGCACCGCCCGAAAAAACTCCAGATCGCGGTCGATGGAGAGGTTCGAGGGGTGCAGACGATCACGGGAGCATCCAGCAAACTCCAGATCAAGCTCCCGCCCCTGTCAAAACCTGGCTTCGTAGAAGTTCTCAGTGAGCAGGGTCTTGGCCTCCTCTATTTCGACCTGCAACAGGAGACGCTCGAAGTGCCCGCGCCGCGGGTGGCTGCTGTTGACCTCAGCGACGGCCGCCAGCTCTCCGTGTCTTTGACTCTGGTCGGTGGAGCGCCTGTCATCGATGTTTCCTACTATGATCCTTTACTCGAAGTGGGCGTTGACGGCCCGCCATCGGCTCAGGCTCCAGTCTCAGACCCACTCGATCCCGGCTTTGGGAAAGCCCAGCAATCCGAAATGGAACCATCCCTGAAAGGTGGTAGTTGGCTCACCCGACTCTTGTCCAACTTCAAGGGACGACGCCCCTGGACCATCGCGATTTCGGTCGGCATGTGCGCTGTTATCGTGCTGGGCATTGTCCATACCCGAACACGGAACCCGGCGGAGCAGCAAACCACTGCCGCCGCAATCCTCGCTCAATCGCTGGAGCGTACCATGGGTGCGGTCCCTCCGCATGGAGCCGTTCACGAAACCTTCTCACTTGAGGTCCGCACTGCTCAAGGCACAATGATCGGCGCTGCGGAGGTGGACATGCTCCGCAGTGTTAACCGTCCCCTGCAAATTGTCCGCCTTCGCACACCCAGCGGCAACGAGCTCGCGAGTCACTCGATCGACGTCAGCGGGAAGGTTCAGGACTTCTCGAAGATAGAAAAATCAAAACCAGCGATACCCGCTCATGCGATCAGCGTGCAGGATAAAGTATGGCAGCATCCGCCCGACGCAGGAGACTTCGGGCAGTTAGCTGGAGGCAGCGGAGACCTAGAGCTGCGAGAGGTGCAGGAGGGGTACGAGGTAAGTTTCAAGCGGCCTCCTACCTCAGAGAAGGCTTCGATCGTCGAGGGACATCTCGTTGTTGCCGTTGCCACCATGCGCCCGGTCGCCGAAACCCTGCGTGTACAGGATGGCAATGATACCCGCGAATACTTGTTCAAGGAGTTGCGTTACGAAGTCCTTCGTCCAGAGCAGGTCCGGGCGACCGACTTCAATCCCGATTCCTATTCGTATAGTCTCCAGCGCGGTTCAAACACAATCGGAGACATACGCCTGACCCTTGAGGCCCTGCGAATTCTTAGCAATCAACCACAAAACATACAAGCGGCGGTCGATCTCGATAGACATCCGGATGCCAGTGTCGACGTCACTGGTGTCCTCCCAACTCGCCAGGAAGCACGATCTCTGATTCAATCACTGCGGGCACTTCGAGGCGGCTCTACTCTCAGGATTGACCTCCATTCGGCCGATGAACAGCAGACTCCGCGCCGGGTTTCGATGATCGATCTGAGTCCATCGGTATCGATTGCAAGCGACCGAATCCCACTGGACGGCATGCTCAGAGAGTCACTGGTTGCTCGTTCGGGACTCTCCGGCGCCGAACTAGACGAGCAAGTCCAACAAGCAGCTCGGCAGATCGTGGCACGGAGTGCCCGCGTTCATCGCTCCGCATGGGCCGTCAGTCAGATCGGCTCGCAGGATTTTCGGAGCAGCGAGCTTGCTCAAATGAGCGCGCAAGACAGGCAGCTTTGGCTTGCTTTGCTTGCGCGTCCCTTGATGACCTGTGATGCGGAGTTGAACGCCATCGCCACCATCCTAACCGGGGAGAGGAATCCCGATTCTCTTCCACAACAAAACATAGATCCCTTCGGGACCGTTCGAGAACTGGCTATAGCGACCGACTTGCTCCGGCAGAAGGCCGATCGCCTCGACCGGCTCTTGGCGGCCGGATTCGCATTATCCCCCGAAGTTTCATCCGCACCCCTTAGCCCAGCTGAGTTGCTTAACCAGCTAGCCGAGGTCCAACGCGAGGAGAGCAGGCTGGCACTCACTGTACAGCGCCTCCAGCAGGCAGCACCGAAACACCGTAACGAGTAGAGCGCCCCAATTCACTACCAAATGGCTTCAAGAAGCCAACAGGAGACGTATGCCAAAAATTGAAGTGCATTTCCGCAGGTTTGTTATCTCGACGCTGCTCGCTGCGCTCTGGACGTGTTCAGGGACTTCGGCTCATGCCGATTCGAGCACAGCCAGCCTCACCGTTTCAGTTATGGACTCCTCCGGGGCCGTGATTCCAGGCGCACACCTAGTGCTTCGGAACGCCGATACGAACCAGGAACAGACAAATGACAGCGGAAAGACGGGAGGGGTCACGTTCTCCTTCCTCAGGCCCGGGCACTACTCGCTCACAGTATCAAAGAACGCCTTTGCCGATGTGGTCGTCGACCGCATTCTGCTCAACGTTGGGGATGAGAAGCACCTTCAATTGTTACTGAAAGTCGGATCTGCGGCCCAGACCATCAATGTCGACGGCAGCGGGTTAACGATCAATACGACCGATGCTTCAGTGAGTACGGTGATTGATCAAAAGTTTGTTGAGAATATCCCGCTCAATGGCAGGAGCTTCCAGGACCTGATTAGTATGACACCAGGAGTGGCAACGCAAAGCCCTCAGACTTCTTCAAGCATAGGGTATCGAGGAGATTTTTCGGTCAACGGGCAGCGCACCGAATCGAACTACTATATCGTGGACGGCGTCTCTGGCAACAACGGCGCAGGCTACCCCACTGGGGGCGCACAAAGTGCAACTGGAGGGACCATCGCATCTTCGACGGTCCTCGGTACCACGCAGAGCCTTCTTTCAGTTGACGCCATGCAAGAATTTCGTGTCGAGAGCTCCACATATTCGGCGGAGTATGGCCGCAGCCCGGGAGGGCAGTTTTCTCTTCTTACGCGATCAGGAACGAATGCATTTCATGGAACGCTCTATGACTTTCTGAGAAATAACTTTTTCGATGCCAACGACTGGTTCAACGACCACTATGGCAAACCAATCACAACGCTCCGGCAAAATGACTTCGGCGGGCCGGTTATAGTCCCCTGGCTCCATAGAGACGAACATGCTTCATTCTTCTTTGTCTCCTATGAGGGTCTACGCCTCACGGTTCCCCAGCCCGCGAGTATCCAATATGTGCCGAATGCTGCCATCCGGCAGAGCGCAGCCGCGACGTTGCAGCCCATCCTCAATGCTTACCCATTACCAACGGCCGGTGGAATAGCCTACGGCACTCTCGCTCAATTTATCGCGAGCTACTCGGTGCCGGGGCGCATCGACTCAACGAGTGTGCGGCTGGATCACAGGTTTTCGCCGAACATATCAGCTTTCTTTCGGTTTGGGGACACCCCCAGTTCGACGCAGACCCGGACACTATCTTCGTTGCAAACAATCACCGGCGGATCTCAGACCTACACGTTGGGTGTGACGGCGCAGGCAACACCCACCATCACGAATGAGTTCCGGTTGGGGTATGCGGAGAATGATTCTATTCTGGAGTCCCGCCTAGATGGGTTTGGTGGAGCGCAACCAATTGACCTACGCAGCACAATGGGGCTGACATCAATCGATTCAGCCTACGCACTCTTTTATTTATATTTTGCCGGCGTAGGTTCGGCTGGCCTTTCAGAACTGACTGCGAGCAACTCTAGCAATCAATGGAATGCCGTTGATACCGCATCCGTTACGATTGGCCATTCACAACTCAAGTTTGGGGCCGACTATCGCAGAATTGCAGCCCCGTTGAATCCTCCATCACCCTATATCTTCGCCCAGATTACGTCGCGAGCGTCACTAGTGAACAATGCTGCCGACACTTTGCAAGTGAAGAAATCTATTGCGGCAAGCCCAGTGTTTCGCGAACTCGCGCTGTTTGCGGAAGACGATTGGAAACCCATACCTCGTATCTCGCTCGCACTGGGGCTTCGCTGGGAGCTGAACCCTCCACCGATGGATTCAGATGGAGGCAACGCCTATACACTCCTCGGCAGCACCAGCAATCCAAGCCAACTAACACTCGCGCCGCAGGGAACGTCATTGTGGAAGACCGCCTACTATAACTTCGCTCCTCGCTTGGGTGCCGCCTGGCAGGCACACACTACGCCAGGATGGGAGACAGTCGTGCGTGCGGGAGGCGGAGTCTTCTTCGACACAGACAATGCGCCTGCAGCAAGCGGGTTCAGCGGACTGGGTTTTAGCTCATATAACACCTATAACGGATCGCCCTTGCCGATCACGCCATCCCAGGTCGCATTTCCGATATCCGTGACTCCTCCATACACCACTGCGTCCGTGTATGCTTTTCCAGCCCATCTCCAGCTCCCATACACGCTTCAATGGAATGTGACGCTCGAACAAGCGCTCACCAAATCGCAGTCGTTTACGCTCTCTTACGTGGGGTCAAACGGGAGACGACTTCTTCAATCGCAGACCCTCTATCTCAAGGCGGTCAATCCAAACTTTGGTTATGTCTACTACTATCCAACCGGCGTATCCTCCAACTATCAGTCACTTCAGGCGAGGATGCAGCGTTCGGTCACGAAAGGCATGCAGGCGCTTGCCTCGTATACCTGGTCCCATTCGATCGACTTTGGATCCAACAACTCCGAGTTACCGCTAACCCGTGGTAACTCAGATTTCGATGTTCGGAGCAACCTCCAGGCAGGCCTCAGTTGGGAACTGCCTACATTCCGCGGAAACAGGATCAAAGATCTCTCGTTTTCGGACTGGGGCTTTGATGGCCGTTTGATGGCAAGGACCGGGTTCCCCATCACACTCCAGGGAAGCACGCTGACCAACCCAGCTACCGGAATATATTCGAGCAACGTCAACCTCGTACCAGGGCAACCTATTTATCTCTATGGATTCAGCTATCCCGGAGGCCGTGCGCTTAACCGAGCAGCCTTCTCGCTTCCGACCGGCACCGACCCTGGAGATGCGCCAAGGAACTTTGTTCGCGGATTTGGAGCTACACAACTCAACATGGCTGCAAGGAAAGACTTTCATGTCTTCGAGACAGCAACCCTGCAGTTTCGTGCAGAGGCATTCAACATATTGAATCATCCGGTCTTCGGTTATGTCGACCCGGCTCTAAGCGACGCGACCTTCGGAGAAGCCACGAAGACGCTCGCCCAGAGCCTCGGAACGATGAGCGCGCTTTACCAACAGGGTGGAGCGCGGTCGATGCAATTCGCTCTGAAGTTAAAATTCTGACCGCGTCAGACCACCACCTCATTTTCCGTGGCTGAGAAGGAACGCAGACTTGTGCCTGTGACGGAGCAATCATGTCGACCCATACCATCCGCTTCTTCGCCCCCTTAACCGTGATCCTTGTTTCAATAACAGCCCATGCAAAACGCCCGGTAACTCCGCAAGACTGTGTACTAACCAAATACCTACTCAAACAGGAGGGCGAGAGCGCTCTAAAGATAAACCCTCAAGGGACGCTGGTAGCCTATCTGGTCAAAGTACCCAATTTGCAGACCAACAACAACGATATAGCGCTGTATGTTCGACGCCTTTCCGGGAACACGGTGCCCTCAATCAAGCTCCTTACGTCCACACCCAATCTGTCTCAGATTGAGTGGCTAGCTGACGGGAGACACCTTGCGGCCTTGGCTCCCTATAGGGGTCACGTAGCCGTTGTGCTTTTCGACGTCAATACCGGAGGCCGCAAAATCCTAGCTTCGGGGCAGAAAGATATTGACGAGTACGCGATCAATACTCACGGCGATACCTTGGCGTTTGCTGTAAGGGCGGGGACATTGACCGCGCCACAGCATTCGCCGCAGGAAATTGCGAATGGCTACCGGATTCCGAACGACAGCATCCCGAGTCTCGCAATGGTTTGGAGGAGCCGGTGGATTCCGTACCAAATATGGATTCGGAGACTTATTCGGAATGGCCAATGGACATCACCAACTGCAGTTCCGTTCCATTCTCCGTTTACGGGGAAACTGCTCGAATCGGTGCGCTGCGCCACCAGGTTCAATCTCAGCCTTTCGCCCGATGGAAATCGCCTTCTCCTCAATGTCGCCGATATCGATATGGCGAAAGGAGAGGAAGTCGATGGAAGCAGGCTCCCGGAACAATGGCTGCAAAGCCCAACCTATCGGAGGCGGGCCGCGATTGGCGGAGCAATCTGGCTTACTGTCCTTCAAGACTTGACGAGCGGGGAGACGTCGATGCCAATCGCAACCCCTGGAGCTACGGGAGTACCCCAATGGTCCTCGAATGGCTCATCCTTTTATATCGTGGCCACGTCCCCGGTAGGTAGTACGTGGGAGAAAACCGATGACGACCTTCACCCGACAATATCGGCACCGTGGCATGTCTGGCGAGTCCGGCCTCTGGAACATAAGATCGAGAAAGTATTCTCAGAGGTTCGCGACCCTGCGAACGCAATTCTTTGGACTAAACAAGATAGTATCGGGCTGCGTGCCGGACCGGATCGTCTCGTCGAGATGGTTCGCAATCAGACAAACTGGATCACGAGATCGGACCGCCATATCGGCCCTTCAGAGGGTACTGGATACGGGGACCTCGCCAGCAACGGCGTTTATACCGTAATGGACTACGAACGTAGCGATGTTCCACCAGAGCTTCGCGTCTATAGAAACGATGACGCAACGTTACGTGGGACCTCGAAACTCAACCCAGCATTTGACGATATCCTGCTCGCTCAATCTGAAACGCTACGATGGAACACATCGAGCGGGGTTCCAATGACGGGCTCCCTGCTCCTGCCGCTCGGATATGTCCCGGGATCACGGTACCCTCTTGTCATCCAAACCAAGTCCAATCTGAGCGCCTTCGTTTGCGACGCCGGCAGCAGTCACTCTCCCTCCTTCGCTCCTCAGCCAATGGCCAGCGCGGGGCTGATGTATCTCACTTTGGGAGAAGGAGATCGTAATGCTCCCTATCCGCGCGGATATCCCGGCAATATCGCCGAAGCTGCGTTCTACACCGACATATGGGACAGCGCTGTTCAAGAGCTGAATCGGCGCGGAATGGCTGACCCAAGCAGAGTGGGCATTATTGGCTTCAGCAGAACTGGCTGGCACACAGAGTTCGCTCTAGCGTTTGGTAAGACTCACTACGCCGCGGCCACAGCTACAGACAATATCCAATACAGCCTCGGCGAATACTGGTTAGCCCACTCCGAAGCGGAGACTGGTCCGATGGATGCAATGTATGGAGGTTCCCCATATGGAGCATCTCTCGAGAGTTGGATACGATATTCGCTCTCCTTCAACATGGACAAGATACACACGCCTCTTTTGATAGAGGTTATGGGATATGGAGTTTTGGATGATAGAAATGGGGCATCTCCCGATAACCTCAACCCGCGTTATGAAATCCTGACCGGCTTAAGTCATCTCAAAAAGCCGGTCGAAATGTACTACTATCCCAATGAACAGCATCAGCCCGATCATCCCCAGGCGCGGTTGGCGAGCATTCAGCGCAATATGGATTGGTATCGCTTCTGGTTGCAGGGGTACGAACGACCCAATCCCGAAGATCATGACCAGTTCGCGCGGTGGCGCGAACTGCGCCTCTTGCGAGACGCGGACGAAGCTGCAAAACATTAAGGAATAAAAACCTCAGGCACTCCATTGAGGAATTGGTAGTGCCTGAGGCGGGTTACGCTGACTTCTTACTCATCAGCCTCATAGGCTGGCGATGTGCAGTTTGGAAGAACGATGTTGTTGTCTGGTGCCTGAGGATTGCTCTTATCGCTGCTTCCCTGAACCAGCTTATGGGCCTTTGCAACGTTCGTGATTTGCGGTTTGGTGTATTGCATTGTATTTCTCCTTTTGTGCGGATTATTCCTCGTGAAGAGGTTCAACACCTCGCTCGGACGAGGAAGCTTATAAGGAACGGAAAAGATGGCTCGCGTTCCAGACAGAAAATGGGACCTGAACTCAAACTGCTCCATACAACGATCGGAGCCACGTCTCAAATAGAACTGCGCGCATCAGCGGGGCAATCCACATTGCTACACCGCAAGATGCGGCCGAGCGGAGATGCTGGATCAACAGAGAAGACTCGGCAAAACCATGTGCGCTCAACAAAGAATTCTTGAATCTGGATTCGATTGAGTTTTGCTTCTCGAGTAGGGACAACATGGGAGACCGGCTGAGATAACCTTTACGGCGTCTCTCCAGCACTTCAATCGGAACAATCAACTTCATCGCGCGCCGCATAAGAAAACGTCTCCTACCCGGCCGGACCAGCTGCTCCCGGGGAATTCGTAGAAGGAAGTCGACTAAATCCCGGTCGAGGAAGGGATAGCGATACTCGTAGCGCTCGACATATCCAGGCGTCTGGTGGGGCATGGTTTCCAGCATCTTCCACCATGCGTATCCGCTTTCAATCGCGCTGGGCCTCAGGAATAGTGAGGGGCGCTCCGGTAGAAACTGCGACGCCTGCGATCGGATGAGGTGACTCAGATGTGGAGTGAGCCAAGGAGGAAGTGTGTTCAATCGAGATCTTCCCTGAAGATAGTAGAGTTTGAGCGAGAATTTGACAGTATCAAGAAGCAGATGAAGCATAGGAGTTCTATTCAGCGCGCACCATGTAGCTCCAGTCCTCAGGAGAGCGGACGACTCGCCTGCAACAAGGTGATCCGCTAACTCGGGTAACACTGTCGGTACTCCGCCTAACAGTTCGTCGCCACCAATTCCGCTTAGAATGACCCGGAATCCAAAGGGGACGGTTAGCTTTCGAAGATCACGTTCAGCTCGTAAAGATGAACTATCGGCGCCTGGAAAATTATAGAAAGCTTCTGATCGGGAAACCGCTTCGAAGGTGCGCCTATTCGCGGACACATCAATATGGCTGCCTACCTTGCCGCGATGGCGCTCGACTACAGAAAAATAGGTGCGTTCATCCCAATGAGGCTCCGTATCATCGTAGTAAGAGATTGTGTCGAGCAAATCTTCCGTTCTTACGCCTTCGCTTCCCCGAATGAAATCTGACATGCAGACGATAGACGATGAGTCCATCCCGCCACTAAGATGCGCAAGAATCGGAGATCCTGCTCCCGTGCGCCTTTTCACCGAGCAACGAAAAAGAGCCCTAAAATGTTCTTCGTAATCAACATCTGCTTTATATCGAATCAAGCCTTTTGTTATCCATCGCCAGTGGGCTCTTTGGATGGTCGTGTCGTCGCGAAAGACCCTATAGTGAGCTGGGGTGACTGCGCTAACTCCCTTGTAGGGAGTTAGGTCGCGGCTCGGTTGACAAGTCAGGTAGCAGGCAGCGAAGGTTCCATCAAGATCGCGTGATTGCTTTCCAGCCAAGAACGTCTCGAGATAGGTGGACCAAAGGACGCCGTCAGAGGTCTGTTCGAAATATAGAGTCTTTGTTCCGGCGTGATCCCGCGCCAGGTAAAGGGAGCAATTTCGAGAGGACCAGAGCGCCAATGCCCAATCACCCGCAAATCGCGAAAAGGACTCTTCTCCCCAATGCTCAAAAGCGGACAGGACAATCTGCGAATCCGCTATCTCTGGTTGATCGATGCCAAGTAAGTTGCGGAGTTCCTTGTGATTGTCGAGGCGGCCATCGAACGTTAGTACATTGCCGACTGCGTCGATCGCGGGCTGCGATTCGAAATTCGAGCGCTGATGTGTATGATACGGTTGAAATCCCATCCCAATTCTGCCTCTGGAGCGGATAAAGAGTCCATCGGGAGCGTACCGCTCGGTGGCTGCTGCTAGACTATGCAGTTCCTGTTCCGAGGTGTGGTCGCCGCGATTCTTTAGCATTCCAAAGATGATGCTCATAACAGAACCTCCTCAGCAGCGTTCCAGCACTCGGTAGATGTCAAGCATGTATGGCTTGTCATTCACGATGTCGCCGTCGATCTCGACCCACGCGTGGGACCTGAAGGGCAGCAGTTGAGCCCCGATCACCATCTCCGCTTTCCATCCGTGACGGCGCAGGAGAATGGCCGCAGCGGCGGAACGTTGCAAACACATGACCCGCTTGAAATAAAGGACACAGGCCAGGTCGACTGCATGACATAGACGTTCGCTTGCAACCCGGTCCGCAGCCGAAGCCGGGCGTATTCCCTGTTGGCGGACAAGCCGATGCACGGCACTGAAGCCGCGGAAACGCATGATGTAATCAAAGTAGAGAAGCAGGAGCCAGCCCTCAAATACAAAGCACTTCATCGCGACCTCCGTTAACTTAGGACAGGTTTAGTTCACGACGCAGGAAAGCGACCCGGCGCGCGAGCGCATCAATCCGAACGTTCAGGGGCAAGACAGGCGAATGGCCTCGTTCGGCACTGTAGTCAACAAGCACGGGGTTTCCACTAATTGAACAATCGAGTAGCCGCGCCGCCATCTTCCGGACATGAACCGGATTGCAACGGTCATCTTTGTCTCCAGTCACGAAAAGCACGGCTGGATAGTCTGCACCGCTTTCAACACAGTGGTATGGTGAGTAAGCATGAAGCGCGTGAAAATCACCTGCGTCTTCGCGGGTTCCATACTCAATTCCCCACTTCCCTGCCTGGTCAAACTCCTCATATCGCAACATGTCAAGCAGTGGAGCGATGCAGAGGACCGCACGAAAGAGATCGGGACGCTGCGTCATCGCCGCTCCGACCAGAAGGCCGGAGTTCGATCCTCCGAAGATGGCGAGTTGATCCCGGCTCGTTATGCCCTCCCTGCACAGCCATCCAGCAGCCGCAAGAAAGTCATCGAAGGCAACCTGACGGTTTCTTCCAATTGCTGCCTTGTGCCAGGCCTTCCCGAACTCTCCCCCGCCGCGAATGTGGGGAAGTGCGAAGAGAGTTCCGCGCTCCAACAGGAGCGTGACCATGACCGAGAACTGGGGTGTCATCGGCACGCCGAACCCTCCATAGCTGGTCATAACGACCGGGCCGGATGTCCCCGTACCAGAGTCCATGTGGCCCACGAGCGTGATGGGGATCTCCATCCCATCAGTAGAGGGATAGGAGACATTCAGTACTGTGGCGGACATGGTCGACGGGTGCAATGTCCGCTGAGACCAAACTGATAGGGCGTGAGTAGCAGGAACGTATTCGAAGATCGTCTGCGGCTGCGTGAAGGATTCGTAGCTCAGAAAGAGAGAGCTTCCATCTCCGAGATCAGGAAGGAACCGAATCGTTCCTTGATCAGGAAGTTCAATTCCTGATAGTTGCTTGCCATCCAGGCTCCAGGAACGGACGATGCTGTGTAAGCCATCGAGAGAATTGATGTAAACGTCGCCGCCACTGATTACGAGTTGTCGGATCGTCGTCTCTAGAGCAGGGACGATAGTGCGCATCTCCTGGCCATCGTGGCTCAGCTCTACGATCTTCCCGTTCGGAGCATTCTCATAGCTGATCGCAAAGAGCAGGCCGTCCTTGAGGATTGGACTAATCGACAGCTTCCTGTTCGCGAAGACCTGATGCCAGTTACCTGAATCATCCAGCTTCGCGATCCAGAAATCTCCAAGCAATTCACCATCGACCTCGTGTACCCTGACGGCCCCGAGATGGACGGAATCGGCAGCCAGAACCAGGCGGCTCCCAGGCGAGTGCGCAACACGAAAGACCACCTGGTCCGCCACAGACTCGAAGAGGTGAAGCCGAATGGTGTGTTCCTCTGCATCCGCCGAAATTTCCTGGCAGTAGTAAAAACCTCGATTGTCTGCCGAGAAGACGAAACCACGGGCATAGCCTCGCCCGATACCGCAGGACAGTGTGACCCCTGCCTCTACATCGAGAATATGGATTGACTTCTTGTCTTCGCCACCGCGCTTGCGCTCATAGGCTAGCAATGATCCGTCCTTTGAAATTCGATGGATGCCGACGGAAACAAATGGCCCCTCAGCTGACGGATCGGCGAGCAAACACTCCATGCCGGTGATCGCATCGCGTACATAGATACAGCCCTGCTCCTGTCCGCGAGCGCGGCGCCGATAGAAATAACGGTCACCAACCTTTGCTGGCTGATCAGCCACATCGATGTCGAGATACTCACGCACCCGTTCCCGAATTGCAGGAAGTTCCTTGCATTCCGCAAAGTATGCGTCACAGCTCCGCCGCTGCTCTCTAATCCACTCTTCTGTCTCAGGCAGGCTGCGGTCTTCTAGCCAGCGATACGGATCGCGGACAAGGACACCATGAATCATCTCTTCGACAGGAGCGAATCTGGAGTCGGTCAATGACATAACGCCTCCATCAACTTCGGCTCACGCGCGGCACGGTCCATATGGCGTGCGAGGCTGCGCGCATACGATTGGCGGCGCGGGTCGTTGCGCCGTGGCGAATTCAGCCAATCGCCCCTCCCGTACAACGTCGATGCGACCGCCAAAATCGGCATATACACGAATCCCTCATCAAAAGCGGCGGGGTTGCAACTCGCAACCCAGACATCCAGATATCTCTGCCTAAGGAGCAGGTTGATTAAATCTCGAACTTCGGTATCCTCCACCTTGTTGAGCAACAGCAGTTGCTGCAGATTGATGAGAGGATTCCCGAGATAGGCCTCGCTCCAGTCCACGAACTGACAGTGACCGACACCGGTAAGGATGTTGCCGCGATTCATGTCGCCATGCACGATGGTCTCGAAGATACCGAGATGTTCCACGCGTTGGCACACCTCTTCGAAGACCGCGCGGAGCTCCTGTATGCGCTTCTTCTCAAGCCGAGGCGCTTCGGTTGAGGTCTGCAGGCTCATCGCCTCTTCGAGGAAATCGAACAGTTCTGTGGCATGATTCTGGAAGACCTGCATGCCTTGGTCGAAGGCTCCGGCATCTCGGAGATCGAGGTTGTGACCTTGCGTTTTCATCTGAAGTTTGGCCATACATTCGACGGCGTCTTCCAGTAGAGTGAAGAGTTGGAAGGGGGCGGTTGGTATCTCCGTCACACTTGTGGCCTCCCCCGACATCAGCCAGGCATTCCATGCGGGTTTGGAAGAGATGAGTTCGGGAAGATAGCCTCCACACAGCTTCGACAGAAGCGTCGTGATCGAAAGTTCATGGGCATTTGGCTGTCCCGTCGCCTTCAACCAGTAGTTCCAGTCATCCTCCATGCGGAATCGGACAAGCGCGAATTCGCCGCCCGCGTTGTACTGCTCGATGTCGCGCTTCGACGAGAGCTTTCTTCCTGTTTCCGATTCGAGCCATGTGATAGCCTCATCGATCCAGCCGACGCGGGAGAAGGGACTGCTTGCGTGGGAGTCGCTATCCAGTATTGACGCGATCTGCGCCCGCTGCTGTTCTGAGAGTTCGGAGGTTTGAAGTTGCTCTAACGACACCGCCTTGAGACCTATCGGTTGGCCTGGGACAAGAACTTCTGCAACAGCGCAGAGAGGCGAACCGTGGAAGAAGTCAAGAATCAGGATACGCAACTTCCATGCCGCGTGGATTGCATCCTGCAATTGCTCTGCGGGCCGCGTCCATTGCGGGATGCTGATGGATGGAAGGTGATACCCATCGACATCACTGATTGCCAAGACCTTGCGCGACTCCGGCAGCACAAGGACCAGCCGATACTCCGTCATTTCGACTATGGTTTCCTGTACTGGCATACGCAACCTCCGCGTTACTGTGGCAAGAGACGTTTCTGTTTCAGGTCTTCGATGAATTCGCGCACATCGCGCTCGACCAGCAGGAATTCTTCGCCGGTGTCACGCGCAAGATTGGCAATGATGGTTTCCAGTAATTCTCCACGTTGCAATCCCTGCCACACGTACGCGCCGGTGGGATTGAGCGTAGAAATCGAGTCGCGTTCGATGTCGAGGATCACAGCTCCATCATCGTTCACTATGGACCGGAGATTGGGTGGAGACACCATCACGACCGTCCTCTTTATACGTTGCGCTGGCTGGGAGCAGGAGTTAGCCGGCTCTCTACTTCATGTCCGAAAGACAGAGCAGATTGCAGGTGTCGATCGACTGGAAGGTCATACGTGCGGCCACACCTGCTATCAACCGATCAGTGAAGTTGAGTCTGGCACCGTTTCATCCAGCCCGCAATCAGAACCGTATTGCAGAACACGACAATCTTTGAGCACAGTGCGCAATAGCTCAGAAGCAGAAGAAAGAGGATAGTGAGGAACTAGCCGTTTGAATTGCCGTTACCGGAGTCCTTCCGGAGGCGTCGCGCTTGCTCCGCATCGCTCCATGCGTGAGGACTATTGTCAGCGTGATCGCGAAAGAAACGTTCAAAGACGTTCGGATCATCATAGCCGAGGTGTTTCGCGATGACGCTCATCTTGAGGTCAGGGTTGCTGGACAGAAGATATCGAGCAAATTTGAGACGCGTTTCAATCTGATAGTCCTTCATGCTGGTGTGGAAGATCTTGCGGAAGGAACGCTGCAGCGTCCTCAGAGTTACTCCGAGCTCGGGCGCAATCCTTGATATACGGAGTTGCGCATGGCCGTGGTAGAGGGTGATCACATAATGCGCGAGGCGTGCGGGCTTCTTAAGTTCCTCGGAAATATCGCCTGCGATAATCTGACGGCGCATCTCACGAATCAACACGAGCGCTTGCTGCTCCGCACCCGTGAGCCGATTCTGATCACGCGCCGCCACGGTCGCCTCGCAAGGCCGTTAAGCATGTGGCGAATGCACAAAGGTTCAAGAGTGGCTTGGACTTGCACCGAGCGGCTCCGAGACCATATCTCTTATCCGGGCCGCGGGCGAACATGGCAGCTCCGTGGCTGCTCATCGTGGCTCCCATCCAGGATCGTCGATTCCTGTTCCAATGGAGGATGGGGTTCCTCATGGCCTCGGACCCTGTGGGTCTGTCTCGCGTTCGCTTCGGCATCGAAACTTGTTCGTTCGAGGCGGTTCGAGCTGGCGGTGACACTCCACATACAAAGGGGACAACGGCTCTTAGGGATAGGACAATTTCTCGTCGCAACCTGTGTCACAAACGACACAAGCCAGACAGATCCGCGGATGGCCCGCAAACGGCTCCCGATTATCCGTTGGCCTCCATTCCAGAACGCATGAACTTTTCATGGAAAGCAACCCCGACAGATGACGTGGTTCGAGCATGTTCGATGAACCGGACCGAGCAAGGAAGGACGTATGACGAGCAACGTTCCGGCCCGTTTGACACCGCCCCAGGGCATCGCAATCGAGGAAGCAGTCTTGCCAGACTTCTTACTTCATTAACTGCAGGGATCGGTTTCTACGCTAGGCGTCCTCTCCGTGCGTCGCATTATCGACACAGCACTCCACTCCACGTTTCCGCAGCGGTGATCGACGCAGGAGGCAGAGCGCATTGCGTCAGCATTTTGTCGCGTTCTGCAATACGGTTCTTGTTGTGTACCCATCTGGCGTGAGCCAAAGTCATCGTTAACCTTTGGAGAGCGTGCCTCTATCAAGAAACAATGCACGGAATCAAAGAAGCAGATCTACGGTAAAGGTGCAGGACCAGGGGACCTCGAGAAGTCAGCGCTAGCCTCGCGCTGGCTTTGAGTCGAACGCGGTGGTGTGCTCTGGTCGATTGCTTCAATCCGCAGAAGGAATGCTATAGCCTCATACTCGTGAACGGGCGGGACGGATTAGTGCTTGCCGACGTAACGGGTGGTGCTCCTCGGCTGCCGCGACTTTCGATTCCTCGATGGTTGCGCCCGGCGAAACAGATACAGAAGGAGATTGAGCGGTGTTGGGGTCTCAGGGTCTTCATTCTGGATACCGTTGAGTCTTCTTCGGAAAATGGCAAGATCGTTCTAGCCGAGCTCCTGTTCCAATTCGATGGCGACGAGGTACTTGAGAAAGTTAAGTGGCTGGAACCCGAAATGCTCCTCAGAAACGGCCTCTCCGAAGAGGAATCGCTATCTCTGAATTCCTTTCTCCATGGCGGAAACGAAGGACCGGCTCTTTCACGCTTGGGTTGGGTTCACGAGGCTCTGGACTGGGTGGGACGGCAGTCTTCGTTCACTCCTCATGCCGAAGTCTGCGAAGTCCAACAATGGAACGCGAGTTCCAGCGCGTTCCTACTTCGGCTCTCTTCGCATAAGGGAACCGACTTGTGGTTGAAGGCCGTGGACCCAGCCCGAAGCGCGGAATGTCGGATTACGTTGACTCTCGCATCCATGTTTCCCGGCTATCTCCCCGCAATCATCTCCGCTCGCGACGATTGGGGAGCCTGGATAATGGAAGATGGAGGACCGAGCGCAGCGGATGATGGCGTCTTAGAGACCAAGGCAATGCGCACTATGTCGCGCCGTTTGGCCGAACTCCAGAGCGCCAGCATCCCCCACTCTCAGATGTTGCTCGATTACGGCTGTACTGATTGGCGGCTGGAGCATGTTCGAAGAAGAATTGTTCCAACTCTCCCTCTTCTCGAAGAGGCGATGGATGCACAGGACATCCATGGATTACCCCAGTTCGGAAGGCGAATACTCGAGGATCTATGCGAAGCAACGGAAGAGGCATGTTATCGCCTTAATGCAATCGGCATTCCAGACACGCTGATCCACAACGACCTGCAACTCGAGAATGTCATCGGAGGCAAAGCCGGGTGTCGTTTCATCGATTGGGACCAGGCGGGTATTGGCAATCCATTCCTTGCGTTCGAACAATTGCGGGTTCAGTTGCCTGAGAGTGGCATAGCCTCCCTAGTCTCAGGCTATCGTTCGTGGTGGGCTAGGATTCTTCAGCCGGAAGCAATCGATGCGGGCTTTGCATTGATTCCTCCGATCGCCATTGCCGTACAGCTCTGCAGGTACGCGGCTTCAATACCTGCCGGAGCAACTCTTCGCGGGCTGGAACTGAGGCACCTGAGAAGCCTCACGCGACAACTGGATACAGCCCTTCAGACGATCAATCGTTCCAAACGTCGGAGCGCATAGGAAGTTGTACTTGCCGAGAACATAATAGGGTACTCAGTCAAGATTCAACGGATAGAATGACGACTCGCCACTGCTTTGTTCGATTGTGCCCAAATAGTACTTCCCAGGCGGAAGATCGCGAAGATTCAATATAATCCTGAGTTGTGTCCCGGTCCCTAACGTCTCGGCCATTCCTGGCACGGACGTCACTGCATCCGCTGCACTGCACTCTTTCGCTACCGTCACGCGATAGCGTCCTGGCTGGGATAAATACGGAAGGACGAGATTAAGGTCGATGTTTGCCCGCGGCAACGAAATTGGACGATCCTGCTGCAGCTGCTCTGCACCACGGATGGCTCCATAGCCGCTGAGATCGACTTTCCTCGCCACCGTAGCGGCTTTGGATACCGCGGCCTTGGACCCATGCAGATCGCCTTTCCTGTACACAAATGCAGTGACAAGGATGCCGCATGATGCTCCTATCACTATCGCTGCGCGCACAATAAATCGCAATCTTCCAGGCGAGGGCGCCGCTTCCGGCGGCCGTCCGGGCACACGCTCGTTGCGAAGTTCCATCAGCTCCCGTGTGCATTCCGCGCAATTAAGGATGTGAAGGTCATTCAGCTCGGAAGGAGTGATGGATGCAGGATCTTCGACGAACGCTTTCAGAATGGAATGCGAAGGACAACCCATGCGCTCGGGATTAGGACAGTTCTCGAGGACCTGCTGCTGAAGTCGTTCGAAGAGCGCGGTGTCATTGTCATCGTCTTCCAGGAAATTCTGGTGATCGTTCACAGCATCCTTTCTATAGGATCCCGTCAATCCGAGTCTTGCTTCGCGCCGCGCTGCTGAATGTCCAACTTGCTGCGAAGGCGCTCTAGTTCTCTCCTGCTTGCCATGCGGATGGCATCCTTCGACGTGTCGAGATCCTTCGCCAACTCGTCCCATTGGGCGCGTGCGCCGTATCTTGCCAAGAGCACATGGCGCATGTCGGTTGGAGTATCACGGAGAATTGTATCTACATCGAGGCGCGCCTCGACGCCATTCGTTGAAGAAGGAACTGACGGAGCGAGAGGCTCAAGATCAGCGCTGCTGCCGCGCAGAACCAGCCTGGAGGATGCGCGCCTCTGCCGCCTCACGGCATTCCGATAACAAAGACTGAGAACCTTGCGCGCCTGCTCGACGGCGACTGGAGGCTGGTTTGCAAGGTGTTCATGGGTCTGCTCGATCGCGGACTCCATAAGTTCGCGTGCCAAAGTTTCGTCTCCCAGTTGCGCCAGTGCGATCTGCCGTGCGATTGGCCATTCTGCCCGAACAGCCTCCCGCACAATCGGTACGATCCAGCGCCCCTGTGGCTTGAAACCGATGACCCAAAGAAGATCCGAAGGGGATGGGGATGCCATACGTTTGCCCACAGCAGGGTATCGACGGCGCGATTGCGATCAAGCTGCAACTGGCCAATCCGTATCGACACCATAGCGCAACTTCTCTGAAATTTCCACACAGAGACGTAAATTTCCTCGTTGACTTGTTCGCTTTCTTCGTTTTCGACGGCTTAATAGGTGACGGCAGTTTTATGTATGTGCTCGTTGAAGGTCTCCTATGACGGGGTCCCTCGAAAGCTCACACTGTCGGCTTGGACCGCACATGGGAGACTTCATACAATCTGTGCCTACTCCGCCGCGTTGGAGTGCCGAAGCGATGGTGCTTGTGGCTCAGGCCAAAGTACTGAGTGGCAATAAACTCGAGCAGCTTGTCGTGCGTCTTCAGCGACACTCCAGTCGCCCCAAGCAAGAATGCTGGCGTTTTGTCATTCAACACGGTCTAAAGACCTCTGTTGAGCATCGCCGCTGGACAGTGGATGAGATAGAACTCGTGCGTGAAGAGCTTGTAAAGCGGCCGATCGAGGAGATTGCCAAAAAGCTTAATCGGACTCCAAGAGCGATCCGGAGCATGCTGGCTCGAAATCACCTCGGTATTAGAGAGATTCGTTGCGATCGGTTCTCCGTCGAAAGCCTGGCTCGCGCCCTGCGCGTTCGCAAAGAAGAGATTCACGAGTGGATCCAACAAGGTTGGTTGCAGACGACGGTTACCGTACAAGGCAGGCGGCGCTTTTACACCATAACCCCGGAAGCGTTGACACTACTCTACAAGAACCACCTGCCGAAGATCCTCGGTCGCGGAGCCCATAACCAGGCCCTCTTTGAGGCTTACTTGCAGTACTGCTATTCGCCCAAGCACACCGTCGGTGAACAACTATTGGACGTTCGGCGCGACAAGCGAGAGCGCGCGGCCTATGCGGCAAGGCAAAACAGGGACAGTTCAGAAGAAGAGGAGGAGGACGATGGTGACGAGGAACGATATCGTGTTGATGTTCCAGGAGAGAGTGGATTCACCGAAGACTCGGATCTCTAACCGGAGTAATCTCTGCGAGCATTGTGGAGCTGTATTGAGCTCGGAACCGAACTCGATTCGGAAGAGCGGGGCGAATGTACTTTGCTTCATTCTGTTGCTGGCGATACTCGCACCCGTCGGCTACTTTGCTAACCAATGGATCGGGCGCCAAGCTCACTGTCTTCTGAGGCATCAGGTCTGGCGTGAACCGCTCGGAGATTGGAATCTACGCTGATTTCCGCAATGGTTGGGAAGACGGGCGACATTTGCTTTCGCCGTTGCTCTGACGAATAAGAGGCGATGGAACACATCCTTGATGCCAGGCTTCTGGCGAAAGAAATTCCTGCTCCTACGCTCCCGGCTGTTGTCGAAATTCACCTCACCGTATCCAATCACTTTACGAGCAACCGGGATCGCAGCTCCTCAATGTCGGCATCTGACACACCGATGCCTCCCGACAATAGTTGTCGAAAGAACCGAACTGTTCTTGAATAGCGTCGAGCACTTCGCAGGTAATCGGGGTTGGCGTCCATCAGCCCCTTCCCTGTCCCAAAGCGAAGGAAGGAGGGATATCAGTTCCCTTCTCACGTTGCATGATGGCCACCTGCCTCGCCGTCACGCTGCACAACCTGCTGTGAATATGTCGGCGCCTGGGAATCCCGACAAAGGGAATCAAAACCGTTACGTTGCCTTCAGGGCACGGCTTCACTATTGCCTATAACATATTACAAATAAATGGCCTTGATCATTATAAGCGTTAAGGGCGCTCCTAAGAATTAGGCCGTAGGACATAGGCCCTCTCAAGTCTGGGTTCGGAGAGTTCGGCATTATCTGGCCGACTTTCGCCAAAGTGCCGAAGAGCAAGTGCCCTCGTTCTAGCCCAAAATCAACCCAAAACAAACCGGGCAAGACGCGATTTTTTGCCCTTCTATGCCCTCATAGATTTGAACTTTGGCAATTGTAAATGTGCCAAGGGCGTACAGCGGCAGCGCAACGGCTTTCTGGCCCCACTGGGATTGATTCCAGACAGCCTGCGGATACTGCCAAGAAGGAGGGAGCCGGCCGCGGTTGGAGGCCTACCGAGTGGGCCGAGAACCAACAAGGTAGTTGTCCCGGGGGTACGGCAGCGCGTTTGTGCTCCTCCCTGCACCAGTGCGACACCGCGAGAGCCACTTCCAGTACAACTTGAATCCGGCCCGATACCAACGGACAACCGTCTCCGACCGCACGAGAACCAACGCACATTTCCATCCATATCAGAGCCGCCGCAACATCACCCAGAACAATCTGTGATGGATAGCAACCAAGGCTGTAGGTGCCTCCGTTTCGAAACGGTGAGTTGTTGCCGGAGAGCCAGAGTTTCTAGGATCAACTCGTCTTACATGTTGATGCGCGATGCGCTGACAGCGTCGAGACTACCAAACCAGTCTTCATCATTTGGATCATTTCAAACGAGCTCGGAATGCATCGGAGCCTCTGTGAGAACATAGAAAGGAGCGAACCCGGAAATATCGCGAGCCGTCCAAAGTACAGAAGCGCACAAATCAGATGTTCCATACAAAACAGCACTGCTTGCAGCAGGAAGCCACTTCAATATTTCCAGAACTTCGCTCGAGTCAACGCAGATGACGTGAGTTAGGGTGAATGGAACAGGCGGCTCTGTTTTTGCCTGAGGTCTGAGGTCGATGAAGATGACTTCGTCAGGGCTTCGGAGGAGAGCCTCAAACTCTTTCGTCGAGATCCATTTAATCTCACGTCTCCTCTGGCGATAAGATACAAAGTTGGCTGTCGAGTAGAAGGTCCCCGGTGGTAGCGGCGTGACGCAATCAGGCATCTTCGCTTTGCGCTCTCTGCTGACCACGTAGATAGTATAGGAAAGAGCCAGAACGGGTATCGCAAAAAATATCCAAATGAAAAGCATCTTCGACCTCCGCGGAGACGACTGCAAATCGACGATCTGCTTGCGCCGAAGGACAAGAATCCAACGGAACCAGATCACAGATTTACTTCGATAGATTGCGGAGGAGGCGACCGAAGCGCAGTCAGTAGATAGCGAGACCTGCTGTCAATAGGAAGTATGGCCCCAGCGTAGGCAATGGTGTGGGTATAGGGAAATTGTTGGCCCGTCAGAATTAGGATCAGCTGCGGATTTGACGCGGGCTGAACAGAGGACTTCCCGTTTTTTGGGGAAACTAGGTTTGGCCGCGGGCCGACCCACATTTTTGCGACTATCGTCCGTGCCCCGTTGTCCTGTTGAGAATGATACAGAGACAGCTTGTATGCCAGACCCCATACAAATACCGCGAAGGCCAATCCGACAAGACTGAGAGGCCGCACGATACAGCGCCAGCTCCGATGGCTTCTGACACTCTGATCTTCGCCCTGAACTGGCATCTGAACGATGGAGTCAATACCTGAAATACGGTCTTTGATCGCGTATTTCGATCGCGGTCTCACTTTGATCCGCCTCCGTCTCCAAAGCGGCTATCGTCTGACGCCCAATAGCCCTCTCGCGTCGAGACAATGTTTACTTTCAACTGACGTACGTCGACCTCTAAAGAATGGAAACCGGGACGAGGATTGCTTGGTAGAAAAGCAAGGTTGTACCGGTTGTGAATATGATTCCCAATGTCGCCGATGCGATCTTCAAAATCCCGTTCGCTGTCGTAGCGGAAAGCATCTCCACCTGTGAGTTGCGCCATCGCTTCGCCCGCATTCCGTTGCATGGCGCTTCTCATCATCGCCAACGGGTTGAGCGATCGGAGCTTTCCAAGGATTTCCCTTCTGCCTGGCGTAAATGACAAACTGTAAACGGACACGTTGCTTGATGAGATCTCGCGAATGAGAGAACCGGCATCGGAGCCAACGCTGCCATGGTCATGCTCGCCCGATATCAGAACAATGACTTTGTGGTTCTCCGGAGCCGCTTTGGAAAGAGAAATGATAGCCATATGCATGGCATCGAACAGCGCAACGGCCGAGTTCCCCGGAGAAATCGCCGCGAAAGAACTGGAAATTGCTTCGGTGTTCGTGGTGAAGGCTTGGAGAAAATGCGGGCTGCTGTCGAAGGTAAGGATTGCAATCTGGTCTTGCGGATCGGTCAGAATGCTATCCAGCAAATCGGGGAGGCGTGAGATCTTTCCTAATTGGGCGGCCGAATTGTTGCCAGTCTGAATCACGAAGACAAGAGACATTGGTTGAGCGCCAATATCAGACTGCAGGACGATTTGTTGCTCAATGCCGTTGTCTTTGACGGAAAAATCATCCACCGAGAGACCGTACGCAATCTTGCCGGACTTCGCTTCGACAAGTGCGGGAATCCAGACTGTTCCGCCGTGTAGCGGCGCAACGGTCTGCCCGTAAGTTCCCAGCGTCAGACACATTGTTAGGCTGACCCATGATCCTTTGAGCATTTCTGACTCTCCATCTTGACGTCGAGTTCTGTATGCTACAAATTACCCTGTAGTAGCGACGTACAAGGATAGAGCAAAACTTATCTAAGTAATTGAAAATGAATTGATAATACCCAAGAAGCAGCGCGATGCTTGCAAGATGGTGTTATTGATCTTCGATAAGATTTCTGGCCTTGGTCGGCACTCTGGAGTGGTGACCTGCTTGTCAACGCGATCGAATTAGAACCGGCGGCTCAACACACAGCACATGTTCGACCGTAGCGGTGACGCTGACAAACCCCCGGAAAATTTCGGTTGTCCAGCCGTTGGTTTCCGGTCCGCTTGAAACAGCTACCACTGAACTCCTGGATACAAGCTGGGCAGCCGATCCGCACGGTACTGGTTCGTTCCCTTCGTCACGGCCTGCCACACCACCTGTTGGGTTCCGTCCTCCTCTCGCAACTCCTGGATTAACGAGCCTATGGTAGCTGCACAGAAATTCGCCTCCAGATCGCCGTCGGCCAGTGGATTGACGTTGCCGCCGAAGAAGCTATAGATCGAACCCGGCGGAACATAGCGTTTCACTAAGCTTGCCGACCTACCCGCCTCATCCACCTGCAGCACCGACGCCATCGAATACAGACAGGGGGACGCTCCGCCGACCCCGCACATCACTCCCGCCGGAAACTGGCGGTCATCGCCATTGTCCATCACTCCCAGCTCGAACACACCCGTTGTAGTGGCGCTAAAGAAACTCATCCCGTGTTGCGCATAGAACCAGTCCGTCGGGTCCGTTCCTCTTTCCAGACGGAAGTCTCCACCTTCGCCAAGCCTCCAGAGTATGTTCCCCGATCCTTTGCCATCTTCAAAGTCGATCTTGACTATCCAGTTCTGATGTCGCACCGACAATAGCACGTTATGATCATCGATGGAATACAGCAGTGCGTTCGAATGTGTCCAGTCGGGAAACAGATACGGGTGCCGATTCACATCCAGATGGTCGAACGAGTTCCATACCCAATCCGGAATGAAGTTCTGGTCCACGTCGACTAGTTCATCCCCAAGCACATTCGTCGCCCCTGGATATCCCGGCAGATCGTTGAAGGTTTTGCTCACTGAAAGCAATAGCAGCAGATGGCCGTTCGGCAGCGCGAGCACGTCATGATGCAAACTCCTCAACTGTAGCCCGGGCTCCTGCGCAGAAAGTTCCTTCGCCAACTGCAGTGCCGTCACCGACCGAACCGTAGTCCCCGCCAAGTCCACTTCCCGCACCTCATCGAGAGTTCCCGGAATAACAATTCCACCCTTTTCTACAGCGATCGAAGACGCGTAAGATATCTGAATCAAAAAATGGCCATTCGGCAGCATCTTGATCGGCTGCACCGCATCCTCAAGTGATCCGGTGTAACTATAGGTCCAGATCACATTCCCATGAAGGTCAGTTGCAAAGGCCTGGGCCACCTCATGCGGCCTCAGCGTCTCGAACATCTCGATACCAGGCTGCGGGGTATCGCCCGCTGCAGTGGTCACCTCCACAACCGCACTCTTAGGCGGCTGCCCGGTGGTGAACGTATGGTCGGTATCCGTAAAAGCAGCTCCGTCGTTCAGGACTACCTGCGCCCGCATGTGATAAGCCGTATTACCCCGCATCCCTGCCACCAATACAGTTAATTGCCCTCCATTATGCGATGGCGTCGTTTGCACTGACGTCGGAAACCCGTAAGCCTCACTATCTCCGAACTCGACATAAACTCTTCCCGGCACGGGCAGGCTTTTCGAATAACTTGCAACCTGCGGGTTTCCCGTATCGCTCACCACACCGCTTGCCACCAGAGAGACGACCGCAGTTGCGTAGTTGGTCTGAGCCGAATTCGCTAGCGCCGCGGTCACAACAACATTCATAGATTGCACCAGCGCTGTCGGCGCCGTAAAATTTCCGTTCGCATCCACCGTACCAACAGTCGCATTACCTCCAGTAACACCGTTCACCAGCCATTGCACGCCTCCGCTCCCGGAAACCGTAGCCTTGAACTGGCTGCTTCCACCTGGGCCCACCGCGGCATACTGCGGGGCTACGCTCACAGAACCGCTCTGTGTCGCAACCGGCGGGGGTGCAGTTGGACCAGTCGGGGTTATTGTGTAATACACCCCGGGCCCACACCCCGAGAGAACCAGCAAGCCGATCACGAATGCAAGAACAACTGCCCGATTTCTCATCGTGACCGGACTTTCCACAGCATAGCCATCCTCTCGCCCCATGCGACAGTCAACGTACCAGCTCGTCGTCCATACAATCTGCAGCATCCGCGGAGGCAGTCAGTTCATCATGTCAGCGCAACCCCCGGGGCAGGCGCGAGCGTTACCTTCTGCATCTGCTCGTTCTTCGATGTTGGCAGCGAACACAATGCTGTCACTCGCCCCTCCAAACGGACAAGTATAGTGCCGATGGGTAAAGTTGACTGAAAAACGAATTGATGAGCAACAAGGGATGGCACGTCGGGGAAATAGTCTTCGCTCTAATCTTCAATAAGAGGATCTGGACGAGAAAGACTTAGTGGTCCACTCAGTCTATCGACGACTGCACAGCGCTCTAACTATCTCCAGTCGGGCGGAAAACCTTTTGACGCTTTTGTTGCATCCCTTCTCCAAAGAACCGGACAGATACTTCGTGCTCATGCCTTGCTGGACAATAGGTTCGTTTGAATCGATTGCTAAATCGCGCGGAGCGTCCAACAATTGTTACGATTTCGGTGTTTGTCATTTAGGATAACCTTGAAACGGGAATACACTTAGGGGTGCTCGCATTTCGCTTAGCAAGAGCGCCGAATATGTACGAGGTGGTTCGATGTTACCGTCGCCAGCAGCACGACTGGTTTTAATAAGGTTCAGAATCGGGCTTGTTCTTCTCTGCGCGGCTGTATTTGTGTGGGGACTTCACGCGAAGCTCTCCCTCTACAAGCCGCCCTCACCATCCCGTTCAGCTTCCGTAGCCAAGTTGATACAGGGCAAACAGGCAAGCGACAGAATTGGTACGGTCGACCATAGAGTTCCTAAGCATTTACCTCGCTCCTTAGCACTCCTCTCGATCATCGTCTTTATTTTCGTTCCTCCCTTGCTGGCTGATCGCAGAAATCATCACGTCGGGGACCCAGGCCGTTATTCGAACCTCCAACATTCATCCCTACTCATCATTCGACCCCCTCCGTCCATCCTCTAGCTTCGTCTCCGCTGTGGCGCGCAAGCCCGCTAATCAGCAAACTGGCCTTGGAGTATCTAAAGGCCGCCCGGAGTTGAGATCGTGCTCGTTCACACACGAATCTTATGAGGATTCTCATGAATTTTATATGGACTATGGTAGGTATATCCGCGTCATTCGACATCTGGAGCTTATTCCGAGCGGCACGTACAAACGATATTGTGTCATCGGTATGCAGGCATTCACAATCATGGCAACGTCGTGACAACATTTTCCGAACCTACGGGGAACTCCCCGAGAAGCCCACGATTCAAGCAATCCTACGCAAAACCACACGTGCGGCGGCCGTCACCGTCTTCGCCGTCGCTTCCGCTATAGGACTACATGCGCAGCAATCCACGGCGACCGCCGTTGTAGCGTCCAAGCAGTATCCGACATTGAACATCCGAGAGGAGCTCAAATTACCAGTTGATACGCTAGATTCCGATTCCTCCAGTTCCAGCACGGATACGACGGATGAGTTGTTGGCCGAGCGCGTAGCTCTGACTAACGACCCGCAGCCTCCTCCGAGGCACAGTTATGGGCGTCCACATTACACCGACAGTCAACACAATGCCGATGGTTCGAACAAGTACACCTTCCTGATCGGGGGAGGCTTCACACTACCCACAGGCGGGACCCATAACGATCTAACAACCAGCTACAACATCCAGGGCGGCGTCGGGCGCAACTTCAATAGGAACTTTGGTGTGATCGCCCAAATTGATTGGGCTAATTTCGGCATCCAGAGCAGTACGCTCAACAACCTGTTGAATACGTATAACAGCATCGGGGCCGTAGACCAGAATGGCAATCCGCTCTCTCAGTTGGGCGGAAGCAGTCACGTCGGGTCATTGACGCTAAATCCAATATATAACTTCGCTCAGTCTGATACGACAGGAGCTTATGTTGTTGGGGGCTTTGGTTTTTATCACAAAACTGCCAACTTCACGATTCCCAGCTTGGGCACCTACTGCGACCCGTACTACGGGTGCTATCAGTTTCAAGCTAACCAGAGCATCGACAAATACACAAGCAATGCATTCGGTGTAAACGCCGGTGTAGGTTTTACGTACAAACCATCGCACTTTGCTTCGGCGCGCTTGTATGTCGAAGCCCGCTATGTTTTCGTAGACAACCAGCCACGCCCTTACTCACTGGGCAGTGCAACGAACACCTACTTCAACGTCTTCCCACAAAATAGCGCGAGGACAACGTACATACCTGTGACTTTGGGCGTTCGCTTCTGAGTGAACGATTGGACGAAAAACCGTGCTTTCACAAAATAGGAAGATAAACCTATCCCAAAAAAGAAGAAGAGTATTCTCGAAGCGAGGATTTCTCATGCGGTCTTATCGGGTTCTGTTGTGCGGATTCATCCTATTGAGTCTTTTCTGCATCAAGAGCTCGACGGCGTGGGCACAACAAGCACCTTCGGGTGCGCCAACGATTCGGGTGACGTCACGCTTAGTCTTTCTGGATGTTACGGTGCTGGACAAAAAGGGACGCCCAGTGGTGAAGGGGCTGACCAAAGATGACTTCACTATCACCGATAACAAGAAGCCGCAGCGGATCTTCTCCTTCGAAGCGCCAGAGACCCATGTAGTCGACGCGAACGCGACGGACGACAATCCTGCCGGGAAAGTTCCGGTGACGATCTTCGTTCTCGATCTTCTCAATTCAAAATTCGAGGATTTCGCATACATCCGCTATATGGTGCGGAAATATCTAGCAGCGCAGCCAACGCGGTTGGATTCGCCGGCCGAGCTCATGGTGTTGGGTAATAATTCGCTGGAGATGGTGCAGGGCTACACACGAAGCAAAGCGGACCTGCTTTACGCGCTGGATCATGTGCCGGCTGCGCTGCCTTACAAAGAGATGAGCGCCAGTTTCATAGGTGAACGATTTGCCCAATCTATCGATGCGCTGCAACAAATAGCACTGCAAAACAAAGGGGTACCCGGGCGGAAGAACATCGTCTGGGTAGGGCATGGCGGGCCTAACATATATACGGTGAGTCTGCCGCCTTCTGACGTTGACGCCCTGAACGGGTACGTCCACGACACAACGAATATGCTGGTGGATTCGCGGGTAAGCCTGTTTGTCATCTATCCAGGACTGCAGGTCAACGGCCCTCCCGTAACGGCTAGTGAGATGGAAGCAGGACTAGACATCGGCGACGACGACCCCTTTTCTGGAGATATAAACTTTGGCGTGTTCGTCAATGAAACGGGGGGCAAACTCTTCTACAACCGCAACGATATCAACACCGAAATCAAGCAGTCGGAAGAACTGGGATCGGAGTACTACACGCTAACTTATCAGCCGCCGGAAGGGGATGCCGATGGCAAATTCCGCAGGATTCGCGTGACGTTGCGCAATCCTGATCTGCGCGTCGTGACGAAGGCAGGGTACTTTTCGCCGGACAAAAAGGCGGCCGTCGGTCCTCGTCAGCAGACGATGGTCGACCTCTCCGAGGCTGCGCGGTCGACTATACCTTTCCAGTCACTCGGAGTCACGATTGAAAATCTCGTGCGCCATCCTGACACGGGCACAGCGGAGTTTACCGTACTCTTGAGCCCGCGAAACCTTGACTGGCAATCGGCTGACGATGGAAAGAGCAGTGTCGACGTGTTGCTGGCGGCAGCTAGTTTAAGCGGGGATAGGAGTTTTCTCGCGTCAAGGCTGGAGAGTCTCACGGTCTTCGCAGATAGCCAGGATGCAACGCAGCTGGCCGGAACGGGCGCGCGCCGGGTGATGACTATCCGGATTCCGCGCAAAACGCAAAGCCTACGCGTTGTGATTCAGACTTCTGACAATGGACGCACCGGCACGGTGGAACTGGATCGGAAAACAATCGACAGTGCGCCTGTAGCACCCACCCCAGATCCTAAGTTGATACCTCAACCGCGGAAACAGCAAGCGCCTGTGACTCCACTTCGACCATAGATATATTCCTTTGATTCGAAGGGTTCTCCTATAGGTACATTCGCTCGCTGCCTCACACAGGATTGTACCCACAAGATAACTTGGCCTCGGTTCGTTTCCCACTCGCGGATCTACAAGGTGAGCGGCGAGTGCGTCTGCGTTTTAAGGTCGTAACGGGTCGATCCTCGGCGCACCTCTATCTTTTCATCTGGTTTTTCACGCCGCGGTGCCAGTCTCTCAATCTCATCGGCCTTCTTGATCATATCCGCTCACAAACTATCTGTACTCGACTTATCGACCTGCGCCTTTAGGTCAGTGGCAAGCGACAACAATTTATTCGCATCCGCCACCAGCCTTTTCTGGCGGGCCATGATTCGCAACTTTTCCTGCTGCTCTGTCCGCGGCGAATCGTCAGGTTTCTGCGAGGAACTAGGTATTTGGGATGCCCACGGAGGTGAAGGGGTAGGAAGCATCTGTCCGCCGTTCAATCTCATAGAGCCAGCCGCTACCAAAACCGCTCCTGCTATCGAAGCCCTAACTATTCTCATATCGTTTTCTCAATCCCCGCCCGCAGGTCGAGCATCAATCTAGGTTGCCTGCGAGGATTGCATCATACAGTCAACTGACGCGTTCTGTTTTACAGCATCCCGAAGGCGAGCCGAGATCATCATGCGCCTTCTGATCTAACCCGCAAGACGAAGCTCGCAGCAGATGAGGGAGCGACGTTCAGTTTTGTTTTAGGGGCTAGTAGCGCTTTTACTTATCTACGATAAGAAGATTTGCTTTTGCATAATATAAGAATTTGGCAGATACTTCTATCGAGCTCGTATCTGCATCCCATAAGATACAGTCGAGTGTTACGTGGGTTAGCAATGCAGGTAAATACAAAGAACTGCCGCACCTCAATCCGGGTTGTCATGGGGGTGTTCTTCTTGGCGCTCGCCGTGTTTGGATGGGGGGTAAAGTACAAGATTTCCCTCTATGACCCGCCGGGAAGCGCTTCGACTCATATGTCCCAGGCAAAGCTCCTTTCTCAAAAGGAGCGGCCCGTTTCGTCCGGCAACTTAGATCCGGTGCGTCCTCCCCTCCTACAACCACAGTCGTCGATCGCATACCCTATGTTTTTGATCGCCGCCGTCGTACTCGGTTCGTGCTTCACCGCAGCGCTCTCGATGTTGACCAAAGTCGCAGACGACGGTTCTTATCAGCAACTGTTGTCCAATTCGATTTATTTCTCGTTCCGCCCCCCTCCTGCTCTATTCCCTTCCCTCCTCATTAAGTAGTTTCCTCCAAGTAGATAGTTAGTCACCCCTCAAACATGCGGGGGTTGCGAAGCCTTGGAAGGACCTACCTGACGCCATCCATCTACGCGTACTGAGATAGGTTTCTTGATCATGTCTATGCGATCCCCATCGATCGTTTTTAAGGGTGCGTTGCTCATAGCGCTTCCGAGCCTTGTCTTCAGTGGTTGCAGGGAAAAACAGCCAGAATCCCCGCCCGCAACAGCCTCGATCGCTCCCGTGACTAGGGGGGACCTGGCGAGCACGTTAACCGTTGCGGGCGAATTCCAGCCGTATCAGGAAGTTGAATTGCATGCAAAGGTATCTGGGTACATCCGTCGCATCAACGTTGATATTGGTGACCGAGTCAAGAGCGGGCAGGTCATCGCGACGCTCGAAGTGCCGGAGCTCAATGCACAAGTTGCAGCTTCCCAGGCACAAATACGGCACAGCCAGTCTGAGATCACTCGCGCACAAAACGAGGTCACACTCGCCGAGGCAAACTACGCGGCACTCCATGCAGCCTATACGCGTCTATCTGAGGCGTCCAAGCGACGTCCTGGCCTCATCGCAGAACAAGAACTGGACGATTCTCGCGCCAAAGATCAAGACGCCGAAGCAAAGATCAATGTAGCCAAGTCAGCTCTCGAAGCGGCAAAGGAGCAACTGGGTATATCGAGGGCGGACAATCAGCGCGTCCAGTCGCTAGAGGATTACTCGGTCGTGACCGCACCTTTCACGGGTGTCATCACGATGCGCTACGCAGACGTCGGCTCCTTGATCCAGGCTGGTACGGCATCGAATACGCAGTCGATGCCGGTAGTCAAGGTCGCACAAAGTGACTTGCTTCGTCTGCGCATGCCTGTACCTGAGGAAGATGTGCCTTTCATCAAGATTGGCGGCGACGTTCAGATCAAGCTCCAGGCAACCGGAAAAACTATCTCAGGAAAGATCATTCGCTTCACGCGGGAGCTGACGACCTCCACTCGAACAATGCTCGCAGAGGTCGATGTTCCAAACCCAGATCTCACGCTGAGCACCGGAATGACAGCGGAGACCACCATCGTCCTGAAAGCTCAGACGAACGTGCTCACCGTCGCTGCGGGGGCGGTACTCAAAGGGGACGGACAAGCGTACGTTCTCATTGTGGACACTGACAATAAGGTCCAGAAGGTCCCGGTTACGCTTGGGATTCAAGGCTCCGACCGAATCGAGATTACCCAAGGACTGACCGAACATCAGTCCGTGATCGTATCGGGACAAGACAACTACCAAGTTGGGCAGGTTGTTCGTCCGAAGCTGAGCACCATCGCGATGCCGAAGCAGGCGGGAGACCAGTAATGTCTTCCTTCGCCCTCAAATATCCATTTTTCATCCTTATGATGTGCCTGTTCGTGGTGGTTGTCGGTGTCACTACGGTCACGAGTATGTCCGTCGATCTCTTTCCCGAGGTCAACATCCCGGTGGTAGTGGTCGCGACTTTTTATGCCGGGATGCCGCCCCAACAGATCGAATCGGACATTACCAATAGTTACGAACGTTTTTTTACTCTTGGCAGCGGAATCGACCATATCGAGTCCCGTTCCTTGCCCGGGGTTAGCTTGATCAAGATCTACTTCCAGCCCGGCACTGATGGCAACGCCGCGGTCAGTAATATTTCGAACCTCGCAATGGCAAATCTCCGCCGGCTACCGCCCGGCACACTCCCACCGGTCGTTCTTAAGTTCGACGCCGCCAACCTTCCCGTCTGCCTGATTACGCTGAAGGGGCAGGGACTAAATGAGACTCAGCTAAAAGACCTTGCACAATTCACCGTTCGAAATCAGGTTGCAAACGTTCCCGGAGCATCGGTTCCTCAACCTTATGGCGGGCGTTACCGGCAAATTATGGTGTACGTCGATCCTGTGAAGCTGGAAGCACACCAGATGAGCGTTATGGATGTGGTGGACTCTCTCAACAAGTCCAACCTCATTCTTCCTGCGGGTGACGTTCGCATTGGCATGAAGGACTACAACATTTATGCGAATAGCCAGGTCCCGGTTGTAAATCAGATTAACGATCTTCCACTGAAGACTGTGGGCAACGCATCGGTGATGGTGGCTGATATCGGCCACGCTGTAGATGGGGGGCAGCTCCAAACCAATATCGTTCGTGTGGATGGCCAGCACTCTGTTTATATTCCCGTCCTGAAGCAAGGCGGCAACTCCAACACCATCACTATCGTGAACGGTGTCAAGAAGGCGGTTGCGAATCTTCTCGATATTCCATCCGTACTAAAGACCAGTGTGGTGTTTGACCAATCCGCATTTGTAAAGATTGCGGTCAAGAATGTGATCAACGAAGGCACTATCGGCCTTTGCCTAACAGCGTTAATGATTCTGCTCTTTCTAGGAAATGTCAGGGCAACCATTGCCGTTCTGATCTCGATTCCGATCTCCGTTCTAGCCACCTTTCTTGGGCTGAATCTCGGAGGAAGTTCGATCAACACGATGGTGCTGGGTGGGCTGGCGCTCGCATTGTCGCGGCTTATCGACAACTCGGTCGTTGTTCTGGAAAACATCTTCCGTCACATGGAGATGGGGGAGTCCCCTGCCGTTGCAGCAGAGCTCGGCGGCAAAGAAGTTCAACTTGCGGTGCTGGCCGCAACGGTCAGTACAAGTATCGTGTTTTTTCCCGTCCTTATGCTCTACGGCGTGAGCAAATATCTGTTCACGGCGCTCGCTTTGGCGGTGGTGATCGCACTCTTCGCCTCCTACGTCGTCGCAATGACCGTAGTGCCACTGTTCTGCTCTTTATTCATCACGATCGATCCCGGCACTGAACCTCATCACGTTGGGGCAGAGCACAATCCTGAAACGATAAAGGGCGAGAAAAAAAGAATACGCGTGTTTCGTGTCGTAGTGGACAAGTTCAATCTTGCATTCCGCAGACTCGAAACATGGTACGTAAAGAAAGTCGGCGAGGCACTAGAGCGCGCCGGAGTAGTCGTAATTGCCATCAGCATCGCAGTTCTCCTGAGTTTTGCGGTCTATCCGTTGATTGGCAAAGCATTCTTTCCCAGGACCGACCCTGGTCAGTTCGTGGTGAACGTTAAGGTGCCTGCGGGTACGAGAATCGAGGTGACGGACGACTATATCTCAAAGATGGAGCAGGATATCCGTAACGTGGTCTCGCCGGAAGATCTGAACATGATCGTCTCGAACATCGGGATCACTCCGGACCTGTCCGCAATCTACACCTCCAACTCTGGAATGCACACCGCCTTTATCCAAGTGAGCCTTAAGGAGGAGCACAAGACCGGAAGCTACCTTTACATGCAGAAGGTCCGCGAGAAGCTTCGGGAGGATTTTCCCGATGTCGCCACTTACCTCCAGGCTGGAGGCCTCGTGGATTCGGTTGTCAATCAGGGAAAACCTGCTCCCATCGACATCCACATAGGAGGGACGAACCTGCAGCAGGCCGATGACATCGCCAAGGCGACAGCAGCCAAAATAAGAGGGTTCAACACAGTTAACGACGTCCTCATTCCTCAAGACCTCGACTATCCGGGCCTGGAGCTGAATATCAATCGAGAGCGTGCGAGCCTTCTCGGGATAACTCCTAAAGATATTGTCGACAATGTCATCACAGCGCTTACGTCAGACGGCATGATCGCTCCGAGCTTCTGGGTCGATCCGAAGACGGGCAATAGCTATATGTTGACGGTCCAATACCCCGAAACACAGATCAAGACGCTAACCGATTTTAGGCAGATCCCTCTCCGATCGCCGAATGGCCTGAATACGACACCCCTCCAATCTGTCGCAGACATTACGCAAATTAATACGCCGACAGAGGTGGACCATTATCAGTTACGTCCCGTATTCGACATCTACGTCATGCCGAAGTCAGAAGATCTGAGCGAGGTGAACAAGCAGGTTGAGTCGGTTGTCAGTCAGATGCACAATCCCAATGGGGTGACGGTAAAGGTCCGCGGCACAGTGCGTGATATGCAGCAATCCTTCTCCAGCTTCGGCATTGGGTTGGTCCTGGCTGTTGTTCTTGTCTATTTGATTCTGATGGCGCAGTTTGCCTCATTCTCCGATCCGTTTATCATCCTGCTGGCCGTCCCACCGGGGCTTTCGGGAGCACTGGTCTTCCTTTTCGCCACGGGCTCGACCTTGAACGTAATGTCACTGATGGGTCTTGTGATGACCGCAGGCATTGCCGTCTCGAACAGTATTCTGATTGTCGAATTCACCGGGACGCTGCGCAAGGAAGGCCGGGACCTCAAGACGGCACTCATTGAATCCTGCAAAGCGCGTCTGCGGCCGATTTTGATGACGAGCTTGGCGACGATCCTTGGTCTTATTCCGATGGCATTGGCATTGGAACCGGGTAGTGAGCAGTATGCTCCTCTTGCCCGAGCCATCTTAGGCGGCCTGACGATCTCGGTCATCGTCACGATCTTCCTTGTACCAGCGGCGTATCTGCTGATCCATCGCAAGGAAGAGCAAACCACAGTTGCAGGGGAGGTTTAATGTCTTCCTTTGCGATCAAATATCCGTTCTTCATTCTCATGATGTGCCTAGTCGTGGTAGTCGTCGGTGTAACCACAGTCGCGAGCATGCCGGTTGACCTCTTTCCAGAGGTCAACATTCCGGTGGTGGTGGTGGCGACTTTCTACGCTGGCATGCCCCCGCAGCAGATTGAATCGGATATCACAAATAGCTACGAACGCTTCTTTACCCTTGGCAGTGGGATCGACCATATCGAATCCCGTTCCTTGCCGGGTGTCAGCCTGATCAAGATCTACTTCCAACCCGGCACAGACAGTAATGCTGCGGTTAGTAACATATCGAATCTTGCAATGGCGAATCTCCGCAGGCTGCCGCCCGGCACGCTGCCCCCAGTCGTTCTGAAGTTCGACGCAGCCAACCTCCCTGTTTGCCTGATTACGCTGAAGGGAGAGGGCCTGAATGAAACACAACTGAAGGACCTCGCGCAGTTCACGGTTCGCAACCAGGTTGCGAACGTTCCCGGCGCATCCGTTCCGCAACCCTATGGTGGGCGCTACCGGCAAATCATGGTCTACGTCGATCCCGTAAAACTTGAAGCTCACCAGATGAGCGTCATGGATGTGGTGGACTCCGTTAACACCTCGAATCTGATTCTTCCTGCGGGCGATGTTCGGATTGGGATGAAGGACTACAACATCTATGCGAACAGTCAAATCCCGATTGTCGATCGAATTAACGACATCCCCCTAAAGACCTCCGGAAATGCTTCCGTGAAGATTGCGGATATTGGTGAAGCGAAAGACGGGGGCCAACTCCAGACCAACATCGTCCGCGTCGACGGGCAGCACTCCGTCTATATCCCTGTACTCAAGCAGGGCGGCAACTCCAACACAATCACAATCGTGAATGGAGTCAAAAAGGCTGTTTCAAACCTCCTCGACATTCCCTCGGTGCTCAAAACCAACGTGGTTTTTGATCAGTCTGTCTTCGTCAAGATCGCGGTGAAGAATGTGATTAACGAAGGAACCATTGGGCTTTGTCTAACAGCACTGATGATTTTTTTGTTTCTCGGCAATATGCGGGCCACCATAGCTGTCTTGATCTCGATCCCCGTTTCGTGTCTTGCCACTTTTCTTGGCCTCAACCTTGGAGGCAGTTCGATCAACACAATGGTTCTGGGCGGCCTGGCGCTGGCGCTGTCGCGCCTGATCGACAACTCCGTTGTGGTGCTTGAAAACATATTCCGACATATGGAGATGGGCGAATCGCCAACCGAAGCAGCTGTCAAGGGCGGCAAGGAGGTGCAACTTGCGGTTCTGGCCGCTACCTTCAGCACCTGTATCGTCTTCTTCCCCGTCGTTCTTCTCTTCGGCGTAAGCAAATATCTCTTCACCGCGCTGGCGCTTGCCGTTGTCCTCGCCTTGTTCGCTTCCTACCTTGTGGCTATGACGGTAGTCCCACTCTTTTGTGCCAAGTTCATCAGGGTCGATCCGAGTCATATGCAGCACGGAACCGTGGCCATTGAAGAAGGCCTTCAATCCTCGGCCCAAAAAGAGCCAAAGATTCAGGTCTTTCGGGTTGTCATCGACAATTTCAATCTTGGCTTTCACAAACTTCAAACAAGATACGAAAAGGCAATCGCAGTCTGTCTGGATCGGCCCGTACTCGTCGTGGCGGTCTTCAGCCTCTTTGTCATTTTCAGTTTCGCGCTCTATCCCTTTCTAGGAAAGGCATTCTTTCCTCGCACCGACCCTGGTCAATTCGTGGTGAATGTGAAAGTGCCGGCTGGAACCCGCATCGAGGTAACAGACGATTACATCTCCAAGATGGAACAGGATATTCGGACTGTAGTCTCGCCCGAAGATCTCAACATGATCGTTTCCAATATCGGCATTACACCCGACCTTTCCGCGATATATACCTCCAACTCGGGAATGCACACCGCATTCATCCAGGTCAGCCTGAAAGAAGATCACAAAACCGGGAGCTACGTCTACATGCAGAAGGTACGAGAGAAACTCGCCGCAGACTTTCCCGACGTGGCTACATACTTCCAAGCCGGTGGTCTAGTGGACTCGGTCGTCAACCAAGGGAAGCCTGCTCCAATCGACATTCAGATTGGAGGCAACGACCTGGAGCAAGCCTATTACATTGCACAGGCGACAGCCGCCAAGCTGAAAAAGCTCAGCTCGGTCAATGATGTTCTCATTCCTCAAGACCTCGATTATCCGGGACTGGAACTGAATATCAACCGCGTTCAGGCTGGCCTTTTAGGGATTTCCCCCAGAAACATTGTTGACAATGTGATTACTGCACTCACGTCGAACGGCATGATCGCCCCGAGTTTCTGGGTCGACCCAAAGACGGGTAACAGCTATATGTTGACCGTGCAGTACCCCGAGACACAGATCGAGACCATGACCGACTTCAAGCAGATCCCCCTCCGGTCGCCAAATGGCCTGAATACGACGCCACTCCAATCGAGCGCCGACATCAAGCAGATCAATACACCAACGGAAGTAGACCACTATCAGTTGCGCCGGGAGTTCGATATCTATGTCATGCCGAAGAAGGAAGATCTCAGTCAGGTGAATGAGCAGGTAGAAACCATCGTCGGACAGATTCAAAAGCCGAATGGGGTCACGGTCAAGGTACGCGGCTCTATTCGCGACATGGAACAGTCTTTCTCCAGCTTTGGCATCGGGCTCATCCTAGCAGTGGTTTTGGTCTACCTCATCTTGATGGCGCAGTTTGCCTCCCTTTCGGATCCGTTCGTCATCTTGCTGGCAGTCCCCCCTGGCCTGTCGGGAGTGCTGATCTTTCTGTTGCTCACGGGGACCACTTTGAACGTGATGTCACTGATGGGCGTCGTCATGATGACGGGGATAGTTGTCTCGGACAGCATCCTGATTGTGGAATTCGTTGGAACTCTCCGACGCGAGGGAATGGCTTTGAAACAGGCTTTGACAGAAGCCTGCAAGGTACGTTTGCGCCCGATTCTGATGACCACCATGGCTACGATCCTGGGACTTATTCCAATGGCTCTTGCCATCGAACCCGGCAGCGAACAGTATGCACCGCTGGCCCGGGCCATCCTCGGTGGCCTCACCGTGTCGGGTCTTGTCACGGTCTTCCTCGTCCCAACAGCATACCTGCTCATTCATCGCAAAGTAGAGCACTCCACAGCGGAAAGTGAGGCTTAGCTATGAGAGCGACTCATAAGATCAGCATCGCATTTCTTCCAACTATTTTGATCGGCGTCAGGATGTTTGCCCAGAGCCTGTCGCCCACTCTGCCGAATGCCCCGGAAGCGCAATCGCTTCTCGTCGCATCCGCTCAATCGGCACCAACCGGTGCGTCTCCGGCGCCTGCAGGGAAAGAAGTAACCCCTACCCTACTTACGCGGCAAGAAGCTGAGAAGATCGCATTGGCGAACAACCCGCGCATTCACATCAGCCAATTGATCGCCAGGGTTCAGCATCAGGTGGTTCGCGAGCGTCGGGCAGATGAGCTCCCGAATATGAACGGAAACCTTACCGCGGTCGAAGCGAACGATGGAAGCAGAATCTCCAGCGGTTCTCTTACGGCCTCGCGACTTCTTGAACACGCCGGGATGGGTGTTCAGGTCAGTCAGCTGATAACGGACTTTGGGCGCACGCCGAATCTCGTCGCTTCGGCCAAGCTACAAGAGAAGGCGCGTCTGGCTGATGCCGAAGCGAGCCGAGAAGATATTGTTCTTGCGACTGATCAGGTCTTCTACGCGGTTATCGAGGCTCAGGAGACTTTGAAGGTTGCGGCTCAGACCGTCTCCGCGCGGCAGAACCTTACCGATCAGGTAAGCGCACTCACGTCATCCAAGTTGAGGTCGGATCTGGATCTGAGCTTCGCTCAGGTCAATCTGTCCCAGGCAAAATTACTGCAGCTCAATGCACAAAACGATCTGGACTCGGCAAAGGCAGCTCTGAACGCCGTGCTGGGCTACGACAAACAGATGAATTTTCAGCTTGTTGATGATGTTGGCCCTCTGCCTTCCCTTCCCCCAGACCCCGATATCCTGATTGCGGAGGCAATTCAAAATCGACCCGATCTTCAATCGTTGAAGTTCAACGAGCAGGCGGCACAGAAGTTCAGCAAAGCGCAACATGAGCAGCTGCTCCCCACCATCAGCGCTCTTGGAGTCGTGGGTGGCACCCCTACCGGTTCTTCTCAATACTTCACTAGCGACTGGTACGGTGCGGTGGGCGGCAACGTAAGCATCCCGATCTTCAATGGATTCCGGTTGACGGCACAAGCCTCCGAAGCGGCTCTGGAGGCACAGTCAGCCTCCGAACAGACTCGTGCCCTCCGAGACCAGGTTGTACGCGATGTCCGAACCGCATGGCTCAACGCAAATACTGCCATGCAACGCGTGACCGTGACGACGGAACTGCTCAACCAGGCAAACACAGCGTTGGATCTGGCGAGGACCCGGTATGACCTGGGACTGAGCTCGATTGTCGAATTGAGCCAGGCTGAACTGCAACAGACAGAAGCGGCCATCGGCAACGCCAACGCGCGGTCCCAGTACAACTTCGCGATCTCAACTATCCGCTTCCAGACGGGAGTGCAGCCATGATTGAAAACTTCAAGCTACATGTCTTTCGCGTTGTTGCCGACACGCTCAACTTCAGCAAGGCTGCCGAGGAGTTGCATCTTTCTCAACCTGCTGTCACATCTCAAGTCCGGAGTCTGGAAGAGGGTCTCGGTATCGCACTCTTCGATCGAGTGGGGCGGAACGCAACACTGACTCCCGCCGGTAAAGCTCTTCTTCCTTACGTGCGTCAGATTGAAACCCTGACATGCGATGCCTTATCAGCCCTCGCTCCGTTTGGAGTGCAAGAAGGCGTTGAGTTGAATATCGGAGCATCCCACACCATCGGTGTTTATCTTTTACCTAAGCTGCTTCCAATGCTTGTACGCGACTGGCCCAAGCTGCGCATCCACGTCGTGAGTGGAAGCACTACCGAGATTCTAAATGCTTTGGCCACGCATCAGGTATCAATCGGTCTGATCGAAGCTCCCGGGCATCGACCCGATCTCAAGATCGAGACGTTTTCGGAGGACGAACTCAGTCTGATTCTTCCTCCTTCTCATCGATGGGCAAAGAAGACGACTCTTCGTGCGGCGGAGATCGTGCAGGAGCCGATTCTTTTGCGGGAATCGGGTTCGGGCATGCGACGATTCGTCGAAGAATACCTGGAGAAAAATGGAGTTCTCAGCCAACAACTGCACACGAACGTCGATATGAATTCGACGGAGGCGATCATCTCAGCTGTTGAGGCGGGCCTCGGTATCGGCTTTGTTCCTGTGATGGCGCTTGAGAAGGCCAAACTGACTGACAGCATCAAGATTGTTCCTCTTGAAAATGGCCCCATCAGACGGCAACTCAGCTTTGCGCTGCTCGGTGGTCCCGTTAGGGAAGGCCCACTGCAAGACCTGATCGAATTATTGCGGCTAGTAAGTCCGTCAACAAAAAACAAAACCAGAAGGGCCGCGAAGGGGACGGGTAAGTCGACATGAGTGTCCTTCTCTTCACTGCCTTGCTTTTTGGAACTTCCCTGCTTGCAGGCCTCCTCGGTGCGCTCACTGGACTGGGTGGCGGAGTCGTCATCGTGCCTGTATTGGTTCTCCTGTTTAAGGTTGATCTGCGATATGCCATCGGTGCGTCGCTCGTCTCGGTGATCGCCACATCCTCAGGTGCGGCGGCCGCCTATGTTAGCGAGGGATTATCGAACATACGCATCGGAATGTTCCTGGAGATAGCGACAACTCTTGGCGCTCTACTCGGGGCCTACCTTACGGCGAGGATATCTAGTCACTCGATTGCAGTCGTCTTCGGCATTGTGCTGCTTTATTCGGCCTATGCCTCTTTCCGTGGGCGGTTCCAGGACGTAGTTATGACGAAAAGAGACCCCCTGGCGGTCAAGCTCAAGCTCTGTGGTATCTATTCCTCGTCATCGAAACCGCAGCGATACAGTGCCCGGCGCGTCCCTCTGGGCTTTGGCATCATGTTTGGCGCGGGGACACTTTCTGGTCTGCTTGGAATAGGGTCAGGTGCGGTCAAGGTTCTTGCCATGGATCAGGTGATGGGCCTTCCCTTCAAGATATCGACCACCACGAGCAACTTCATGATCGGGGTGACGGCTGCCGCAAGCGCAGGTATTTATCTCGCCAGAGGATACATCGACGCGGGTATTGCGATGCCCGTTATGCTTGGCGTATTTGGCGGCTCGCTCCTTGGCTCAAAGCTCTTGGTCAAGGCGAACGTAGCGACCCTAAAAGTGGTTTTCTGTCTTGTCATCCTCCTTTTGGGGCTGGAAATGATCTTCAGTGGGGTGACGGGGAGGATATGAATGCGGGTATTCACGGACAAGCAAATGGATTTAGCCATCGGAAAACTGCTCCGCTTCGGAGTCATTTTTTCAGCTGTTTTTGTATGTTTCGGCGGCATCCTCTATCTGCAACACCCCCTAAGGTCGGCACCGAAATACAACCATTTCCTAGCGGAGAGCACTTCGCTCCAAGGCGTCGCCGGAGTGCTGCGCGGTGCGGTGCATCTGGACGCCGACAGTGTCATCCAACTAGGACTCTTGTTCCTCATTGCAACGCCCGTGGCGCGAGTCGTGTTTTGTATCGTGAGTTTCGCACGCCAGCAAGACCGTCTCTACATTGTCATCAGTTCATCCGTACTCGTTATTTTGATCTATAGCCTGATTCAAGGAGGACGCTAATGCCCACTATCGGTGAGAGTTCGATCCAGCTTGACTCAATCATCTTTGCAACAGATTTCTCCCCTGCGTCGCAGAACGCCGGCTTGTACGCTTCAGCTATCTCGGTCCATTTCGGCACCCGTCTCGTGATCGCCCACGCCTTCACTCTGGTCCAAGCCGCGCTCGAAGTGGAAGCCAAGAAACCGCTTGGGAGTCAGCAGAGAAGCAATCTTAATCATGAATTGACGCTGACGGCGGAGATACTCGATTCTGGCCACGGAACAACAGATCCTGTCCTGCTTGAAGGCGATCCGTGCAAGGTAATCCCTGTACTAGCGCAGCGTAGAAGTCCAGCGCTCATCGTATTGGGCACGCATGGCGGCGGATCTATCAACCGCTTTGTTTTAGGTTCGACTGCCGAAGGAATTCTGCGTCACTCCAGTGGGCCTGCGCTCACCGTGGGTCCGAACGTGAACATCCTTCGAGCAGGTGCGCTTAATATTCGGCGAATCCTCTATGCCACCGACTGCACCGCCGAAGCGGCTCATGCGGCCCCCGTCGCCGTTGCGCTCGCTGACGCATTCGCCGCAGAACTCGATGTGCTGAATGTCGTCCGTTCCCGTGAGATCGATCATCCTGAGCAACTTCATCGTCTTCAGGAGCACTTTTATGGGGCGGTGGAAGCGATCATGCCGCATAATGGGGGACAGGTTTGTGAGCCGCATACTTTCGTCAGTGTAGGACAACCGAGTACCGAGATTCTGAATCACGTCAGTGAACAAGAGATTGACTTGCTGATTCTCGGGCTCAGGAGAAATACGCATCTCGGTATGCAAAACCGGACTTCCGGAGCATTTCCCATCATCGTTGAGGCAAAATGCCCCGTTATAACCGTGGCTGCTGGTTCGACCTATCAACCATGAACTGCATCCTCGATTGCCCCGTTGCCGTCAGTCCTCTCTTCAAAACACCGTATAGTTTTGTACCAGCCCATCCCTTGGTCGAGCCTGTACATATTTATCGTTTTTCGTGATTTGCGATAACTTTCACGGCGAGCGTTCTACGCGCCAGCTCTTCTCTCAGATGCACTAAATTGAGCTGCTTAAGTCCTTAATTTGTTCTACTATTCGGTGAGTTTCGTGTGGGATTGTCCAATGGACGCTCGGCTTAGGAACCTCGCGGGAAGATTCATTCGGTACTGGAGACAACTCTCTATTTTCCTCCTGGCGTTCGCTGTGTTCGCTCTCGGCCTTCATGCGAAGTTGTCTCTCTACAAACCGGCATCCCCCACCGTATTGCTGACGATGACGAAACTGTCCGCTGGCGACCGTTCTGCTAAGACGATCTTGCCCTCACGAGAGCGACTGATGAGGACGAAAGCAATTGAGCCGGCGACGGCCTTTTTCTTCACGTTCCGAGCCGTAAAAGCTGACTTGCAACATGATCGCCAGAGAGGTTTTGCGCCGAGTGGCTTTCTACTACGTCATCATCATTCATTCCTGTTCTTCAGGCCGCCTCCATCTTCTTCCTTTGCCTAGTCCTCTTGCCCGATGTTTAGGCATAGTTGCTGGCAGAGCCGGGCGGCTTTAGGCATCCGGTTCCGAAAGGAATCTCTGGGAGAAACCCAATGAACTTTCTGGGAATATTAGTGGCCGTCTCGATAGTCACTGCGATCTTTGGTTCTTACTGTGCGACGAGAAATGCAAACGACACAAAGGGCTTTGAGATGGATGCCAGGGATCGCTCCAAGGCTCCCCGCCTTCACTTCGTGGAGCGAAGGCAGTTCGCTGACTTGTATGAATCGAATCAGGTTCTATTCCGACTTCAGGATTCTCAAGCGATCAAGGAAAAGGGCGAAACCTCGCCGCAACGGTTGGGCATCACATTGCAGGAGCTGGACAAGTGTATCCCTTGGATACCGGCCGACAGCAAGATCTTTATTTGCGGCCCGGACGGATTCGGGCCTTCCTTGCTTAAACAATTAGGTGCGCTAAACACAGAGCGGGATCTTTTTCTCATAGAGGATCTACCGCACGATTTGAGTCCAACCAGCATGGTGGTGTCATGAGCCCTGTGAATCCCATCGCTTCGAACAGCTCCTGCGAGAAGCTCACGCAACCCAGGGTGCTGTTGGTCGAACCAGATTTGGAGATGCTTGCCAGTAGAACCCTGCTGCTCTCCAAATCCAACTACATCGTCGCTCCAGCCGGTAGCTATCGCGAAATCTTTGGGTTGCGCAGTGAGATCGGATTTCGCATAGCAGTTCTGAGTGACACTTTGGGAGAATTGGCTCTTCGCGCTGCCACTGAGTTCATCAGGAGACAATGGCCCTCTGCGCGTGTCCTTATCTTAGGAAACGCGCAGTTGGAAGCCCATCTTTACGATGAGGTGGTAAACCATCGGTTTCAGCCGAAAGAGTTCCTCGATACGCTTGCAAGGCTCTGCGAAGACTCTTGGAGCCTGAAATCTAGGCTCCTTGGGTTCCGTCCCAGAACCTCCCGCCGAAGCGAGGAGCCGGCGACCTGCCATCGGTCACCTCCATCTGAGAGCAACTCGAATAAAGCGACTCATCACAAATCAGACGAAGAGGAGTGAGTGGCGGCGCAGAAACGCGAAGGAACCAAAGACGATCATGACAGTTTCGTCTTGATTCTCTTGGCTGCGCGTTTGCAGAGGGCCGTCGAGTGGATAGGCAAGACGTTCCTGCATTGTAGGAGCTGTTTGTTCTCTCTTTATGGTTGCCAGGGGAGATATTTCTCTTTCTTTCTTGCAGGTGCTCCCGAGATGGGTGAGCCTATAGCGCCGTAGGCGCTTCCGTCGCAAGGAACGCCAGAGTTGCCCTCCAAGGCCTTTCGTGGTTCAGCTCCGCATGGATGGCGTCGAGTCGCTCGAACGCTGACAATCAATACCTGCAACTTGGTTATTCAGTTGCGGAGATATATTTATGAAGAACAATATCCCTAGACAAACAGTTGCAGACACCGTTTTCAGACAAGGGTTTCTGCTAACAATCCTCGTGTTGTTTGCAGGCACGTCCGGAAACGCGCAACGAAGTGTTTCCCTATCAAAGTCGGAGCCTCTGCAGCCATTACCGGTCGGTATTACTTTGCCAGTGCAATTGACGAGGACGCTCCGCGCCGGCAAAGTGCCAGCCGGAAGCAAGATCGTTGCGAAGACGACGCAGCGAGTGCCCGTTGGTGAATACGTTTATCTCAAGCGCGGTGCTTCGTTGTACGGCGAGGTAGTGACATCAATTGCGGGCGACGGAACGGCTTCAAAACCAGCCACAATAACCATCCAATTCACCTTATTGGGTTATGGAAAGCAGAGCCTTGCGGTGAGAACGAAGGCTGTTGCAATCGCCAACTTTACGGATGTAGACGATACATTTCTACCTGCAGGCGGCGGTCCCGACCGCGGAAACGTAAGTGAGGCAAGTTGGACTACCAGGCAGGTGGGAGGAGATGAGGTGTACAGGTCCGGTTGGGTTGGAGATGTGTGTGACGAAAGAATGCAGAAGGTCGGGTACGCCGATTACTACGGGGTGTACAGCCTCCCAACCAAATCAACTATCAAAGACGAACCGTCGTTGCCCCACGCGATGGGGGTATTCTCTACCACGGCGGCGGGTCTGTATGGTCTTGATGAGGGGACTTCATTACAGTCTGCTGGGGGGACGATTACGTTGACTCGGGTGGCGAAAAAGCTCTTAGTGCGGAACGGAGATAACTTGCTGCTTGAAGTATTGGCTTCGCGGTAGGTCATGCCCCGACGTTTCCGCCTCGAGCGCCCTTATGGGGGCATGGCCTGCGCTCTCCTATCTATAAGCTCCGGGGAAACGTACAGGCGGCGTTGAAAGGCCATCTCTACGATGATGCACGTGCGCTTGACGAAAAGAGATCGATCAATGTACCCTTCGGGTCTAATTGCGACACGCATTTTCTCCCTTCCCACCTTCTTCCCATGGTCAGTAAAAGTAACAACTTATACTCCAGCTGCCGACGATACGAGCAGCAGTTTCTGGAGAAATGAGGTAGCTCCTTCAACAGAGCACACAGAGTACATTCGCGATAGATTCATCAACTGGTCTCGCTCGTTGATTCGGTGCAGCTGCCGAAGTGCAATGCGGGACATTGTTCCTTTGATTCTCCTTCTGTCGCTCCACAGAACTATGGGCCCCACTACCAGCCGCGATCAACGCAGCATTTGGAGAGTGAGATGGCAGAAACAGAGACATTTTTTGAGATTCATGGTCGGATCACCGGATCGGAAGGTCATGAACTTAGCTGGGCTGACGTAGTCGTCTGGCGGCAGCATATCCGGCGTCGTGTGGAACTGGCTGCAGACAAAGCTTCTGAGGACGGGTATTACCATATCCGGTACAGGGTACCTGAAGATGCGCCGCAGCCTTTACTCATCGTTGTTGAGGCTCGATCGAAACACCTCGATGCACCGATCTTCTCGCCGATCACGGAAGCGCAGCAGGATCAGCTTCTCAATCTAAGCGTGGGCTACACGGACGACTCCGATTGGGCGACCCTTCTGCGCGGAATCGAACGACAGCTCGACGGCTTGAAACTGACAGACCTGGTCGAAGACGCTGATCATCAAGACATTACCTTTCTTGCGCGGGAGTTGGGCAAAGGCACTGAAGACATCATGCTAGTCGTAGTGGCCGCACGCCTCGAAGCAGCTTTTGCGCTTCCAGCCCCAGTCTTCTATGCGTTCCTGCGCCAGCACGTACCGTCCGCCATCCCCAGCCCGCTGCTCGACGCCAGCCAGAACTTTACGCTGATCGATGCACTGGTGCACAGCATCGGTTCCATGATCTTCGCTCTGTCTAGCGACCTCGAACAGCGAACCCTCACTGCGGCAATCGCACTTGATATCCTCGGCCCGCAATACACGTCGCAGATTCCACAAATCGTTCTGCAACTGCAAGCCTTACGCACTACCGATCTGCTCAATCAACCCTACTTCATCGGCAAAGCTACGCTGGAACAGCTCCTCAAACTTGTGCAGCTTCCGGACGCGAAGCAGCAGGTATTCGCTCAGGCACTGGCTACGAATGCCCTGTCCATGCGGAACTTCTGGCGGACCCTCGGAGATGGCAAACACGGCCTCACTGCGGCGGAAGCCTCCTCGATCGAGCGCACCCTCTCGGTGGGTGCTTTTGTCAAAAACCATCTTCCTTTGGTGCAGATACTGCTTCAACGCTTCACGGACGGCACCTATAAAGGTCTACCCGACCTTGCCCGGTTGAGCGAGCAGGATTGGGTCGCGCTTGTGAACCAGGTTGGCCCACCACCCAGCATCGGGCCTGCGGGAACCGCCAGTCCGGCTGAAGTGTTCGCGCGCGTCGTATATGCCCGAGTCGTCCGCGCTTATCCGACTGCAGCTCTTTCGAGTCGCGTGCTCACGGGTGACTTTGTACCGCAAGACCTCAGAGCGCCTGTTCATCAATTTTTCCTCAACAATGCTTCGCTCGAACTCGTCAAACACAACATTCCCGTCTACATTGCCGCCCAGGGAGATAAGGCATTTACCGGCATCGCGGAGAAAGACAGAGCCGGCGTGGTGGATAACGCACGGCGTTTCCAGCGCGTGCTGCGGGTAGTGCCAAAGCTCGATGCCGCCCAGACCTTGCTAGGGTTGGGCCTCCATTCCGCAACGCAAATCGCCAATATGGGTCAGCAGCAGTTCTTCATCAAGGCGACTCAGGCCGGTATCACCAAGCGTCAAGCCAACCAGATCTATCGCTCTGCGGCACAACGGTACGCGGGCACCCTCTCGCTCTACACGCAGTTCAACCGGGATGTTATCGGCGTATGGCCCAGCGCCATCGGTCAGACGTCGTCGCTCGATCAGCCAACGCAGCAGGCAGTTGAGCGCGACCAATCGCTCGCCACGCTGTTCGGCTCGCAGGATTACTGCCAGATCGAATCCTGCACCTCTGTCCTGAGTCCTGCCGCTTATCTATGCGACCTTCTGCTGTGGCTCCGTAACCACCCGCAGGGCGCGAAGACCGCACTTGATGTGCTCGACGGCCGTCGTCCGGACATCCGCCATCTCCTGCTCAACTGCCCCAATACAGACATTGAGATTCCTTACATCGATCTCGTCAACGAGTTGCTGGCCGATAAGATCAGTCCACCGGCGGACCCCAACTCCACCATCAATCCTCCCTGGAAACAAACCTCCGCAGATAAGACTGCCGCCGAGTTGCGCGCCGCGCCAGAATACTTCAACCAGGCGGCATACACCACACTCTTCGGCGCAAGCTATCCCCATACGTTGCCCTACAGCGCTGGCCTCGACGAACTCCGCACCTACCTCCAACAGTTGAAGGTGCCCCTGTGGCAGGTGCGCGGTGCGCTGTTGCCGCTGCGCGGTGTTACCGCTGTACAACAGGCAGCCGTCGCCGCGGAGCGTCTCGGCATGGCTCCCCATGAAGTGGACCTGGTAACCAACGTCGATTTCGTCACGGCACAGGTGGCTTGGAATATCGCAAATCCGTCGACTAGCCTCTCCAACGTTCCCGCGTTTCTTCAAGCCGCATCCCTCACCTACGAGTCTCTGCTCGAGTTGCTCCAGTCAGTCTGGGTAGAGAGCGGATTGAATACCGCAATTTCTATCCAAGGCATCAACGACCTGTGCGATACCAGCATTCAAGCATTAACTCCAGCCCCGCTGGATGCCGGCTTCCTCGATCGTGCACACCGTTTCCTAAGGCTCTGGCGACGCAGCGGTTACAAGATGTGGGAGCTCGATCTTCTTCTGGTCTCATCGGTGGGCGGCAACGGCACACTGAATGCCGCCACGCTAAACGCGTTGCAGACCTTCTGGCAGCTACAAAATGCAACGGGGCTGGCGGTCGACCGTCAGCTGGCGTTCTACCAGAACATCGATATCGCCACGCACCGCGATCCGGACGGCACGACGACGATCCCGCTATACGCACAGCTCTTCCTCAACCCAGCAGTGACCACGGTGGCGCCCGATCCTGACCTCGTGGCTCTGCCTGGGGGCGGCCCCATCGCCGACCCGGCCCTGAGCGATCATCTTCCAGCAATTCAGGCTGCCCTCAACGTCTCCGCCGCAGATGCCGCGATCCTCTTCAGTCTGACTGATAATAAGCTCACGCTCGCTAACCTCAGCCTCCTCTACCGTGTCAGTGCTCTTGCCAAGGCCTCAAAATTTGCTCTCGCGGATCTTCTTACCGTGGCCGGGCTGCTGAATCCCGGGGCCGCGAATGCCACAGCCGCGTTGGCACCTCTGTTCGCTTCGCCCGGGGTTACGCTTGCATTTCTAGGCCAGGCGAAGGTGCTGCAGCAGTCTGGCTTCACCATCGATGCGCTCACTTACTTGCTGACGCCACCAGCCTGGGCAACGACTACCCAGATGACCACGGCAGACATTACAACAACCCTTCAGGCCGTGCAGCAGGCGATCCTGAATCCGAGTGGAGGTGGCATCACTGGAAGTGTGATTGCGGCTGTCGCAGCCAACGCGCACCGGCCATCCGACGGCGGGCTGGCGAATGACGTGACTGCCCTAGTGCTGCAGGGACTCAAGGTTCCGGGAACCGGCCAGACGCTTCTGGCGACCCTCACGGATCCTGCCCTCGTAGCGCTCACCGGAGGCGTGTTGACTCCTGTGACCGTCGTCAACTTTCCCAATCAGTTTCTTGCGGTGCAACTCTTCGACAAGGTTGCTGTGATGGTGCGGCGCCTGCACCTAGTTGCGGCGGACCTTACGTGGCTTCTCGCGAATGCCGGCATTTACGGTGGTCTCGATCTCACAGCGTTACCGGTGGCCACAACGCAGGCATCCCTTAGTCTCACACCGGTGTTCACCACTCTATTGGTGGTCAAGCTGAGCCGCTTGTTCGTGGCTGCCCCCCCCCGCATCACCTATCCAGACTTTGTACGACGTGATAAGCGGTGTTCAGTCCGCATCGCTGAACAACGCAACCCAGGCGCAGGCGGCACTGGCTACGATCACCGGCTGGACCTCCGCCGACATCTCTGCCTTCTCGACTGCGCTAGGCGTGGCCTTCCCCGCCGACTATACCGCGCCCGCAACCTACGACGCGCTGCGTACGCTCGAAGCGATGGCCAGTGCCGCCGGCGCGTCGGGCGCGCAGCTCGTCACCTGGGGTGCCGTTCCGCCTGACGAGCCCACGGCCGAGAGCCTCGCCGCTTCGGCTCTGAGCGCGATCAAGGCGCAGCACCCGGACCAGGACGACTGGCTCGCGTTTGAACCCAAGATGATGGACTCCATCCGCGAACGTCGGTCGACTGCGCTGCAGGCTTGGCTCATCGGTCAGCGTGATGGCGCTGGGAACCTTATCTACGGAGACGTCAATGGGCTCTTCGACTACTTCCTTATCGACACTCAAATGACTTCATGCCAGGTTACCTCGCGGATCGTCCAGGCGTATATCGCGGTGCAGATCTTCGTCGAGCGCTGCCTGATGAACCTCGAAGCTCCCGCTGTCTCAGTCGATCTCACTATCGACGATACCTGGAACCAGTGGATATGGATGAAGCGCTACCGCATATGGGAGGCGAATCGCGAGGTCTTTCTTTACCCAGAGAACTGGCTCGTCGAATCGCAGCGGCCAAACCGCACCGAGATCTACCGCAAGCTCGAACAGGACGTCCATCAGAACGAGAGCACCACGGACTATCTCGAGACGGTGGTGCTCAATTACATTGATCGGCTTGACGGCATCGCGCATCTTCGCGTCACGGGCACCTGCGAAGACCCTCTTACTCAGTCGATCCACGCGGTGGGCCGCAGTCTCACCGATCCACCCGTCTTTTATCTGCGTTCCTTTGTGGGCGGCGCATGGACTGGCTGGGCACAGATCCCTCTCGACATCAAAGCGCACCATGTAGTTCCGGCGGTCTACCGAGGCCGTATCTGCATTTTTTGGCTGGAGATAAAGATATCCACCGAGCCCCACCAGAACGTCCCCGCACCCCAGGCCTCTTCGAACCCTCCAAACCAGGATTCCGCCAAGTATGCAGCTATCAGCGTCCACTTCAGCATCTTTCGCAACGGTAGTTGGACACCAGCGCAGGCAGCGAAAGGTAAACTATTCGACAAGCCAATCCCACTCTTCGGCGACCTGACTTCCCCACTTCCATCGTCGGTTAGCGACAGCAGGTCGGTTGAGGCTCTGTATTCGATCAAGGTGCAGAGTCCAGCTGCAACGCCGGGCTTTGGAAGCTCGCTCTTTGTCGACATCTTCCGACTGGGAGCCTTGCAGACGCACAGCGTGTTCGATGTCAACGTGGTCGACAACGTCGATTTCGGCAGGGCCGTCCATCTGGGTCGCGCCGTCTTCGACGGACGCATCAGTGATCTCGAGCTGCGCAACCTGCTGGTTCAGGACTCCTATGTGGATTTCTTTGGGGTTCAGGTACCCATTTCAGAAGGCCTTCTGTCCCATGCCCAGGCCGCATATGGCCCAGACGCTCAGCCTTTGCTGCCCCTGCCTAACAATCAGGCCGATCCGGACCTTTTAGGCGAGCAAGGCATGTTTCCACAAGCCGGGGCCCTCGCCACTCTGCCAGCGAACGCAGCCGGCGGCAGCAATCAAACTCTACCGCTCAACTTCACCACCATTAGCGCCATCGGGCAGAATGCTGGTCCGCTGCTCAACACCGCCGCTCTTCCGTTCCGCGTCATCGGACCTGCGAGCGATCTCAACTTCGATCCCTCCAGCTACTTCTTCTTCCAGGACAGCCGGCGCTCCTACTTTGTCGAAAGTCAGAAGTTCTACTGGACGGGGAGCATGTGGTCGCCCGTCGTTCCTTCCAACCCGTCCGGCGTACCCTTCCAGGTGCGCTACTTCTTTCACCGTTTCTATCACTCGTTCACCCGGCTCTTCTGGCATCAACTCGGAAGTGGTGGATTTCCGCTGCTCTATGATCGCAACCTTCAGCTCAACCCGGACCAGATCGACCCCAGTGGTGCTGATGTCTTCGGCTTCCAGAACTTCTATCAGCCGTTTCTCTCAAGGACCCGCTGGGATCACGACGACGTCACAGGCCAGGATCGTGAGTTCCTCGACTTCAGCTATGACGCCTCGTTCTCGATCTATAACTGGGAGCTTTTCTTCCACATCCCTCTTTACGTCGCCGAACTGCTCAGCCAGAACCAGCAGTTCGAAGACGCTCTCAAGTGGTTCCACTATATCTTCGACCCCACGCGTCCCGGCACTGATCCGGCCCCCAAACGCTTCTGGATACCCAAGCCTCTGTACGACCTTACGAGCGCAGAGATTATCGCGCAGCGGATCAACAACCTGCTTGTAGCGGTCAATCAGGGTGACGCGAACGCAATCGCTCAGGTCAAGAGCTGGCGTAACGATCCATTCAATCCGTTCCTGCTTGCGGACCAGCGTCCCGTCGCCTACATGAAGCGCACCGTGATGTCGTATCTCGACAACCTCATCGCGTGGGCCGACAACCTGTTCACCACCGAATCGCGTGAGGCGTTGAGTGAGGCGACCCTGCTCTACGTGATCGCCGCAGAGATCCTCGGGCCGACTCCCGCTGCCATCACTCCCCCGCAGCACAGCGACGACTCCTACGATCAGCTTGAGCCGAAGCTGGATGCCTTCGCCAATGCCATGGTCGATATAGAAAATACCCTGGGCGGTGCGGGCGGTGGATCAGGAGGCGGAACAGGTGGCGGCCTGCCTGCGGCGCAGACCTTCTACTTCAAGATTCCGCCCAACGACAAACTGCTCGGGTACTGGACAACGGTCGCCGACCGCCTCTACAAGCTGCGGCACTGCCAGAACATTCAGGGCCAGGCGCTCACACTCGCCTTGTTCGACGCTCCCATCGATCCGGGGCTGCTCATTAAGGCACAGGCCGCTGGCGTAGATCTCGGAAGCGTTCTGGGCGACATTCATTCGCCGCTGCCCAGCTATCGTTTCATCGCTCTTTATCCGCAGGCGCTCGACTTCGTTAATGCTGTGCGTGCGTATGGTGCGCTGCTACTGGCGGCACTTGAAAAGAGTGATGCCGACCAGCTCGCAGTTCTGATCGCGACCAATCAGCAACAACTCCTGAGCGACGCTGATCAAATCTTCCAGTGGCAGGCAGATCAAGCCCAGAAGGCGATCGATGCTCTGCAGAAAACAGCAGATCTCGCCAGCGAGCGTCAGGCGTATTACAACGGCCAGGCGTTCATGAACGTAGCCGAGGGCATTGCGCTCGGTCTCCAGACAGCAGCCATCGTTGTGAATGCCATCGCCGGCTTTGCCCACGGGTCGGCAGCTGTCGCACACGCGTTCCCGGATATCACTGTCGGCGTCCAAGGTTTTGGCGGTACCGCAGTCGCCATCATCAAAGAGGGCGGCGGCAACGTGGGCCACGCCGCCGGGGAGGGTGGCAAAACGCTCGCCACGATAGGTGCGATTGCGGAGAAGGCGGGCGGAATTTCCAAGACGATTGGCGATATGCTGCATCGTCACGATGACTGGAGTCAGAAGGCAACCGAAGCGCAGTTCGACCTCGACCGCATCAATATTCAAATCGCAGGCGCGCAGCTTGCCTTGCAGATCGCCCAGCAGAACCAGATCAATCACCAGACGCAGATCGACCAGTTGCAAAAGCAGATAGATTTCTTCACCGGAAAATTTTCCAACCAGGATCTCTACGACTGGATGGCAGCACAACTTTCCGACACGTACTTCCAGAGTTACAAACTAGCCTATCGCCTCTGCAAACAAACTGAGAAGTGTTACCAATTCGAGCTTGGTGTGCAGAACAGCTCCTTCATCCAGTTCGGCTACTGGGACAGCCTGCACAAAGGACTGCTCTCCGGCGAAACCCTGAACCACGACCTGAGACGAATGCAGTCCTCGTATCTGGACACCAACACGCGCCGTCTCGAAATCAGCCGATACATCTCGCTCGCGACCCTCGACCCAACGGCTCTACAAAAGCTCTTAGTTGCAGGTGCCTGCGACTTCGACCTGCCCGAGCTGCTCTTCGACAACGACTATCCAGGTCATTACAACCGCCACCTCACGCGCGTCAGCGTGACCGTGGTCTACCCCAGCCCCGGCAAGTTCGACAACGTGAAAGCTACCCTCACCCTCGTCGGCAATAAGGTTCGTATATCTACCGACCCCGGGGGCACCTACGCCGAGACCCCGGTCGGTGCCGATCCCAGGTTCCTCTACAGTTACGGTGCGGTGCCGCAGAAGATCGTACTCGGCAACGCACAGGACGATCCTGGCCTCTTCCTGACGGCGCTGAACTATAACCTCGGCGACCCGCGCTATCTCCCCTTCGAGAACGCAGGTGCGGTCAGTTCGTGGCACTTTGAGATGCAAGAGGCCAGCAACGAGATCGATCTCTCTACTGTAGGCGACGTTGTGCTGCACCTCTTCTATACGGCGCAGGATGGAGGAACCGCATTGCAACAGGCAGCCTTGGCCAACATTGCCGCCAATCTGCCGACCTCAGGAGTCAAAGTCTTCAGCGCACAGAACGACTTCCCCGCTCAACCCGCGACCAACGCCAACCCCTATCCACCAACCCCTTGGCAGGCCTTCGTGGCTGCAGCAACCGGGGGCAGCGATCAGACACTTACCCTTGCAATCACGCCGTCGAAGTTCCCTTCTTGGGTGCGAGGCAAGACTCTCACCGTTACAGACATCACGGCCTTGACGCTCTCTTGGCCCCCAGGTAACTTCGTGCTCGAGCCTCAGGCCCCGTTGCCGGTTACCGACATCGTCATGGCGCCAGTTGCAGGCGTCGCCGAGCCGAACGTCTGTTCCGGGACGATTGCGGTGCCCGCCAATACGCCGCTAGGTACCTGGACGTTTAAGCTGCGGAAGCAGTCGGCCGCCGACTTCCACTCCATTACAAAAAACGATATCGGCGACGTGCTGCTGCTCGTCAGCTACAGTGTGAGCTGAGCTATGCAAGATGCAATGATTCCTCCGCTACCCCCATTGCTGGATCGAACCATCGCCCGGCTGATTCGGGCCTTTGCGCCGGACCGCATTGTTCTCTTCGGCTCTTACGCAAAGGGCACGAACCAGCCGGGAAGCGACCTCGATTTGCTGGTCATTGCCGCGCTCGACGGCGACCCGGCCTTCCATCAGCGGCGTGCGCGCCAGCTCTCCGCAGACTGCTTTCCACCCGTTGATGTCGTCTTCTGCAGCGACGAAGATCTTGCTGAAGCAGCAACCAACGAATCCCCGTTCCTGTTTTCCATCCTCGGAAGTGGCGTCACCCTATATCGTCGCCCTGGTTGAATTCAAGACTGTCCAACGTACACTCTCAAAGCATGCATCCGATCTGCCACCGGATTGGCGAACTCTCGGATGGTCGGCCTTGAGGAAGTGCTCCTCCCCACGGCAGCACGAATGGTACTGGTAAGCGTGCACTGGCTTTCGGCCAAACAGAATGCAAAGGACCGCGAGTAGAGCGATGATAGTTGGCGCCGGTCGGATGACAGCTACAGCCCGCGCCGACAACGGGAGCGTTGGTGGACACGGTTAAGGTAGGGAGCAACTTCGATGACCTCCTCTGCCTCTATGTCCGCGGAGGAACTTCCTACCATCACACGCACCTTGTCTTATCTCTGAACTAGCCCCACAGAAGTTTCCTCGCCTTTCAATTGCTTCACAAGTTGGTCCGGTGACTTTCTAAAACGAACTTTGCCTGGAGCCGAGACGGTTACGCGGCTGGAAAACTTCCGGCGAAACGGCGTGAGGGCTCAATTCACTTCGATAACCGCAAGCCCGCCCGGGGGGACATAAACCGTTAGCCGATTGTTTGTGATGACCGTCTTCTCTGCCGGAGCGATCCTCGCTACCTTCCACAACTGGTCAACCTGCTCTTGGGTCGGGTAGCGCGGGCTTCCCATCGCGCTGTAGGCCCCCCGCGTGTCGCCATGAGTCTTGTCTAGCCTGTAGATCGCTGCGGGCGAGTGCGCCGGAATGTGATTGAACGTGAGGCTTATCTCTCGATCCCTGCCCGTCTTTCCGGGCTCGACCATATTCCACAACGCCAGTATCAACGTCCCATCCTTCCGCTTGGTTACAAGCACATCGTCGTCTGGCTCGCTGATCCGCTCCTCTCCCAGCCGGTGCAGCAGCCCAAACGCCACATAGGAGGGCTTCGGTATGCCGTCCGGCGCGATCACCCCCCTTCCGCCTTCAGCGGCGAAGGGGCCCCTCGGGACACCATGCTCTTCAAAAACATCCGAAAACGGCCAGAATGCCATGATCTTGCTAAGTCCATCGCACTCCCTCACAACATTCGCCAGCCATGGCCCCATGTAGAGTGTGTCGCGGTTTCCGGTATTTACCCGGCTTGCACTGAATTCACTCACGATCAGCGGCAGCTCTGGCCGTGCCGACGCTGCGATCTCATCGTGCATCTTTTTCGTGCCGCGATACACCATCTCGACCTCCGGAATATTTTCATCTGTGCCAAGTACTACCGACGGCCTATCCATCCCGTAGATATGGCTTGACACGAAATCAACCGGGACGTTCTCCTTTATCGTGTGCGCGATGAAGTCGGTAATCCATGCCGCCTGCGCTGTTGAGGGGCCGCCCACTCGCAGGCTCGGACCTACTCCCTTGATGTCCCTCACCGTATGGTCATACAGTTCAAAGTAGGTCTGTTCCGCAGGGTTACCAGTCCAGAACGCAATATTTGGCTCATTCCACACCTCGAAGTACCACTGCGCGACCTCCTTTGCCCCATAGCGATCCACCAGATGTCGCGTAAACTGGGTAATCAAGTCGTCCCATTTTGCGTAGTCCTTCGGCGGAGAGACAATAGGCTTATACCAGAAGCCCTGATAATCTAGCTGTGATGCGAGGTCTTTCGGCATAAAGCCGATCTCGACAAAGGGCTTGATACTGTTCTGTAGCAGTCCATCGTAAATCTGGTCGACGTACGTGAAGTTATAAACTGGTCTGCCCTGCTTGTCTTCGCTATAGACTCCAACTTCGTCCAGGAATATTCCGTGGAATCGAATATACCGGAAGTCTGTAACGCTTTTCACCGAGCGCAGATCATTCTGATACGTATAACGCAGCGAAAGGATAGCTCTGCCGGAACCAAACATCTGCTCCCAAAAATGAGGGAAGGGCGTAGCAGGCGCGGACGCATCGACCGTGATGACTTGAGGTTGCGCTAGAAGCCACGGTGAAAGGAGAAGAAAGGCTAGTACGGCACGCAGGATTTCTTTTGATTTCATTTGCTTCCTCCGTTTAAACAGATGACAAGGTCGAGAGCTGGTCTTTGATGTAAGCGAGTTAGGCCGCATGGCCCGATCGAAATGGCTTTCATAACAATCAGTTGTAATATTGACCGCAGACACTTTATTCCGGTGCACTCGACTCAAACGCGTTGATGGGTCTACTTCGAAGAAGCGAGTGAACCACAGTGACAGTCTTCTCCGCCCTTATATCAGCCGAGGAACTGCCAATCATCACTCGGACAGGGCCCCGATCGATCGACCAATCGTGGCGCGCATCATCCCAGCGAGCCAAGGCCTTGGCATGGAGATGAAAATCGACGGTTTTCGTTTCTCCCGGTTTCAGCGGCACGCGCTGAAATCCCGTTAGCTGCTCCTTGGGGCTATGTGTGCGGTGATCATGTTGTTGGACGTACATCTGAACTACTTCGTCCCCGACCCGCAGCCCAGTGTTAGTTACGTTCACACTCACAGTTACTTCGCCGTCTTCGAACAACTTACTTGAGCTGACTTTCACGTTAGAGTATCTGAAGGTCGTGTAGCTTAGCCCATATCCAAACGGATAGAGAGGCTTGTCCTTCGCATACATGTAAGTGCGCCCGTCGCGTAGATCGTAGTCCATTATCGGCGGTAGTTGAGCGATCGACCGCGGCCAAGTCGCCACCAGTCGGCCACCGGGACTAAAGTTTCCGAAGAGAACATCCGCCAGAGCGCTGCCTTCTTCCTCGCTGCTGTGGGCCATATGGACGATGGCGGGCACGTGCTGCTCGGCCCATTCAATGGTATAAGGAAATCCGCTGATCAGCACCACGACTGTGCGCGGGTTCGCGGCATAGACGTCCTGAACCAGTCTTTCCTGCTCCGGGTTCAGATTGATCTGTTTGCGATCGATGGCTTCCTTCCCTTCCGTTGGATCAGTACACTGTCCAAATTTCTCGCCACACGTGGGCTGATTTCCAATCACGACGATGGCGACGTCGGAGGCCTTTGCCAGTGCGAGGGCCTGGTCATGATCCGCGCTGTAGCGAACCTCAACGTGACCACCAACTTCATTCTTGATCCCGGCCAGCGGGGTAATCGCAAACGGCGCGGTCCCGCCATAGAAATCCCCATCGACTTCATCGGCACGCGGTCCTAGGACGGCGATTGATTTGAGCTTCGACGCGTTCAAGGGAAGGAGCGATCCAGATTGACGCAGGGGATCATTCTTCAGCAGGACAATCGACTCCCGCGTGAGACGGAGAGCGAGATCCTTGACCTCAGGTAAGTCCCATGGCGCCGGGCCAGCGCCAGCCTTGATCTTTGTGTAAGGACAATCGGATGGAGGATTGAGGAGGCCTGCCCGGATCAACACGCGGAAGACTCCTCTGAGATTCTCGTCGATGTCGGCCTCAGTGATCAGTTTGTCCTGGAGCGCAGCTCGAATGGCAGGAACATATTCATTGAGGAACTGATTGATGCCGGCGTGGATAGCTCCAGCGACTGAGAGCTCCATGTCAGGATAGTATTTATGACGCGTCACCATGTACGTAAGTGCGCTTCTATCCGTATCGATCAGCCCGTTGAAGCCCCACTGCTTCATGACCAAACTCTTGAGCAGAGGGCTCGCGGTCATCGGAATGCCGTTCACCGCATTGTATGAAGCCATGAGGGCATTCGCTCCACCCTGTTCAATCGCCATTTGAAATGGAGCCGCATAGTACTCGTGCATCAGCGCGTCGTCGAAATTTGATGATGAGCTGGCGCGATTGTCTTCATTGCTGTTGGCCATAAAGTGTTTGATCAGGGAAATGCTTAACCAGTAGTGCGGATCATCTCCTTGTAGTCCTTTTACATAGGCCGTTGCCATTGTCCCGGTAAGAAAGGGATCTTCACCATAGGATTCTTCCGTTCTTCCCCATCGCGGATCTCGCGCCAAATCCGCATTGGGAGCCCGCACGATGAGTCCCCCACGGTCGTAACTCTGAAAGATAAAACGTGCCTCCTTGCCTTCTTCGGCAGCCGCTTGCTGAACTAGCCGCGGATCCCAGGTCTCGCCAAGTCCCACTGGCTGCGGGAACTGAGTCGTTACGATGGTCGATTCTCCTCCATGCTCGCCGGCGCCTCCGGGCGATCGTCGACCCCAGTTGGCCGGACCGCCGACTGCCACGCCATGTAGCCCCTCGAACTGCCCGCCCGATCCCGGAATCGTTGAAACCGATCCCTGTGCATGAATCCCAAGACGCTCTACATTCAGCGACGTTCCGAGGAAGTTAATCTTTTCCGGGAGCGTCATCAGAGAGAGAACATTGCTGATCCGGTCTTCAACCGGCAAAGCGGGATTTTGAAATGGGTATTGCTCCTGCGCGGAAACCGCGCTGCTCACCGTCAATAAAATCGAGGAAGCTGATAGAAGTGCGAATGAATTCACTTTCGATTCTCCTGGATCTACGGATGATGCGATGAGTGACCAGCGAGTCATCTCGATCTTTGTCACTGCTGGGGTTGATTTGCCGGAATCTCCTGCAAGCTGACGTCAGAAAACACCGCGGTCTCAATGTGAATCGCATCGTGCGAGCATATAGCCAATCCGAGATAAACAGGCTTAGTGAGCTTCAACTGGTAAGAGCCAAGTTCCTGAAGCGGCTGGCCATCGGCGGCTGCATACATCGTGAACCAGCCTGCTTTGCGTTCCAAGCGAATCCGAACTGGTCCTTCTATGGGAAAGCGGATCGCATGGGTTGAATCTCCCGGTGTCTCGCGGAACTGGAGCTCGGTGAGTCCGCTGCCGTGAACGACTGCGTCGACATAGGCGCCGCCGCCATCAAGGCTCTGCCGCGCCATCAGAGCAGCCTTACGATGAGAGGGAGCCTCCTGCTTGGGAAAGCGAACGGTCGCAGTCAGAGAAAAGTCGCCGGCCACTTGACGCCATACGAAGTGAAATTCGTCCTTAGATGCCCACATATTGGCCCCGGCGCCGGATACCGTATATTGCCCGTGCACCACATCGTAAGAGGCCGAGCCCCTCAAAGCCGGGTTCCCAACATCAGACTGGCCTTCAAACAATCCCAGATCACGTCCCCAATCTGCCGGTGTTACCACGACAGCGGGAGCAGGGTGCGCTGGATCCGCTACTTGCAAAAACTCCACCCGCGTGCCGTCTGGGTCGAAGAGATTAAAACCCCAACGCTTGTCGAGTCCATAACGCGCCGGTGAAGATTGCAGCCTAGGTTCAAGCGTATGTACCTCCGACACTAAGGAGTTCACATCGGGCACCGTGAACGCGCAATGAGCAACACTTCCTGCGGGCTTTCTCGTCAATGGTTCGTGTCGGTCGCCTTGGTTCGATAACTCGACAAAGTCGCCGCTCGGTCCCGGCATTTCAATATGATCGATCACGACCCGGCTTCCATCTGCAGTCAGCCGCCGCCAGGTCTCGTGGAAGCCGAGTTTCTTGACGTAGAAGTCATAGGCGGAATCGAAGTTAGTCGCGATGATTCCGGCGTGTTCAAGATGGGCTGAGAGACGGTGCGCGCCCAAGAATTGTCCTTTCGTGCGATCTGCAAGTGATTTGGGCCCATATTGCACAAATTCGAGATAATCCAGGTCCTGTCCCGGTAAGTTGGTTACGCCAAATGCTGTACTCCCATCGGCATCGGTGTGAATTTTCCCTGGATTTAAGCCAAGCGCTAATAGCATCGTGCGTAGCTTTTTGATCTGATCGGTGCGGATCGCGATGCCCGCCATCGGCCGAACGTCATTTGCCTTCAGCCCTGGGACTATTTCAAGAAACTGAAGATCGTTGACTTTGTAGTAGGCGGCAGCCAAGGACCCATCGCCCTTGCGAGCGTCAAACGCGTCTTCAAAACCAGCTATGCCGGAGTAAAACGCGCGTCCCTTGTCGAGATCGGCGACCCTGACTCTAACCCGAGCCAGTCCGAGCAGCGGCAGTTGCTCCGCCGCCGCAAACCGGCCCAGGCAACATACGACGAACAGTAGCACGACGGATAGTTTCATAATTGGCTCTTCATTTCCTGCCTTGCTCTGCGTACGGTGACCTTCTCCGCTCTAGAAGAAGATTTTCAAGGAGGCGATGGCCTGGCGCTGAGTATTGGTCGTAGACGTGGGAAGCGTTCCAAGTCCAGTCCAGCTTGTAGAGGGAGAGAACGCAGGCGGCGTGGCTAAAGCGGTGCTCGGCGCTCCAAACGTAGGGTGGTTGGCGCCATTCACAGCCTCCATGCGAAATTGAGCAGACAGGCCCTCGGGCTTCAGCGGAAACACTTTATTCATCGAAGGGTTCCAATAGACGAAGGCCGGACCGCGGAGAAGGCCGATAGCCAGCGGCTGCGTCTGTGCCCCCCAGGTGCCCAGCTGTGACCAGCAGCTTTCGTTGTTATTGAACCAGTGTGCGCGCGTTTGGCCGCCGACGGGTGCATAGCTGTTGCAGCCTGGCGTGCCAAACGCAAAATTGCCCGACGGAAGCTGAAGCGGGTTCCCGGTTCCCCACAACACTGTCGAGTCGAACAGCCAGCCATTCGTCAAATAGCCGATCGCTCCGCCTTTCCTGATGCCTGGGACGGGATAGACCAGATTGATGTCGAGATAATTCCTTCTATCACTGCCATCGAGTTCTTTCGTCAGGCTGGCGTCGACGAAGTTTCCGCTGTTCAGGTAACTGTCCCTGTCTATCCAGTTTGAGTAGGTGTAATTAAACACAAAATCGAGGCTCCGGAGTCGGCGCTCCACCCGCACGTCGAGGCCGTTGTAGTGGGAGCTTCCTATTGGAAGCCGGCTGTCCGTGACGCCATCAAAGAGCGGAAATGCCCGCATCAGTTCCCATGCCGGAATGGTCGAAGACGCACCCAGAGAAGTACTTGATGCTAATACGCCATAGAAGGGATTCGCGATATTGGTGTTGCAGATCGAGAGGTCAGCGCTGCATTGCTGCTGCAGAGAGTTTGAGATGACACCGAGCGGGGTGCTTACCGGGATACCATGGACATTGGTGCCGAGATATTCCACATCTAGCACAGTTCCACCGGGCATCTTCCGTTGGAAGCCGAAGGACCAATGCTGCGTCATGCGAAGGCGCCGGTTCAGATCATTGAAAGTGATGGCATTCCCCGCATTGGTCGCCAGGCCGCCGGATGCTCCAGACGGCGCAATCGCTCCACCGGGATACGGCGTTCCGGAATTGAGGTAATTATTGGGATTTAATCCGCCGTTGAGCGACGCGACAAAGGACGTCGTTTGACTGAAACCGATGTCGTCTACAGCTAAACTCTGCCATGGAAAGTAAATCCCGTACCCTCCGCGTATGACGGTATCCCGTATAGCAGCCCAGCTGAAACCGACTCGCGGTTGCCAGTCGTTCCAGTGAACGTGGAAGGGAGCGCCGGGCTCGCCTCCGACGCCAGCGAACTGGAGACCTCCAAGCAGCGGAGACTGGAGTTCAGGCGCGTTCACGAAGTTGATCTGACTGGAGAGAGGATTTGTGCAGGTCGAGCAAAATCCCGCGTTGATTCGATTGTGGCGATCCCTTGGCGATGTGTTGACATCCCAACGAATCCCGAGGTTGAGTGACAGGTTCTTCAAGACTTTGAAGTCGTCCTGAATGAATGCCCCGTAATAGTGAACGGTCACGAAAGTAGGTTCGTTCCAGGTGATGCTGCCTGAAGATGGATACCCGAGAAGAATATCGGCAAACGCATTTCCCTGGCCCGTCCCGGCTTTATTGGGATTCTGCTGGGTATAGATGGAATTGAAAGTGAAAGAGCCATTCGGAGATCCCAGGACGCCTGTTGGAGCTGCCTGAATGTCCATAAACTCGCCCCCGTAGTGCAGGCTGTGACGGCCCAAAAGCTGGGTGATGCTTCCGGAAAAGTTTGCGTCCGCGTCTGCAGTGCCGTTAGCCGTGTTGCCGAACAGCGCCGTCGCGCCCGTCACGGTGATACTCGGAACGATATTCTGGTGCGACGTAGTTCCAACTGCCGGCATGTTGAATCCCAGCTTGTCGGCTGTAAAGTTCTCCTGGAGTGCATTGCCTGTAACCTTCAATGAGGCATTGTGTCCGTAAGATGCCTTGAGATCCAGAACCTTCTTTGCAGAAAAGATATGCGTCAGGCCCAGGATTGCGTTGTAATCCGTGCTGGTAGGAATGGTGCCGGTCCAAGCCGCATTTGTAAAACCATTGCCTCCGGTTGCTTCGTTGTCAAATTCGTGCGTGTAAAGAGCGTACATGCGAGTGTTTTCCGAGAAGCTCTCGTCAACCCGACCGATGTATTGTTCGTACTCATAGTTAGTTGGCCACAAAATCACGTAGTTATTCGTCAGGCCCGACTGATTCGGTGCAGGATACATCGCAAGAATAGCCCGCCCGATTGGGCTGATGTCGGCCTGCGGGATTTTGTCGTTGGGAAATGCCGTTCTTCCATAGGTTGTGCAACCTCCCGACGAGTTTTTAGTCAGGCAGTAGGTAGACTTGGGATCGTAGATTGTATAGCCCGTCCCGGCGAAGTCCCCGCTGGCTTCTCCCGTCGGTCCCATCGTTGGCACTGTGTCCTTCGAGGTTCCAGGTTCGTTCTGATGAAAGCCTTCGTACGAGAAGAAGTAAAACGTCTTACCCTTGCGGATGGGGCCGCCGCTCTCAACGCCCCAGGTGTTGCGAGTGTTTGTGGGATTGGGAATGCCGGATAACTTATTTATCCAGGTATTTGCATTCAAAACTTTATTGCCGTAGTAGTCGTAAATTGCACCATGAAAGGCGTTCGTGCCGTCCTTTACGTTTGTATTGAATGCTCCTCCTCCGGTGCGGCCGTACTGTGCATCGTATGGCATGGCACTGGCCTGGATCTGCTGCACTGCAGCCTGGTTCGGTGTGAAGTACCAGCTGCCTTGGTCGCTGACTGGTGCTCCATTCATATAGAACACATTTTCGTCTGACTGCGCTCCGGAGACGGCATAAAGATTTGCATTGTTTCGGGGAGTCAGATTGAACACGTTGGCGCTGGCGCTGCGGATTCCTTCAGTAAACGAAACGTCATCCCAGACCATAAGGCCGGCTGAAGGCATGTTTTCGACCTTTGTCTGGTCGATCACTCCGCCGGTCGTTGCTGAAACCGTGTCGAGATCCACGGAACCGACGGTTACTACGACCTGCTGGGATACGGCACCCGGTTGAAGAGTTATATTCAATCCAAGTTGTTGCGCCGAATCCAGGACTACTTTGTTGTAAACCATGGTCTGAAAGCCTGAGGCCCCAACCGTGACCGTGTAGGTTCCCGGAAGGACATACAGTACTGAGTACACACCCTGAGCGTCAGACTTCGCGGAGAACTGCACGCGAGTGTCTACATTGGCCGCTGCGATGGTGGCGCCAGGAATCACAGCTCCGGTTGGGTCCATCACCTCGCCCGTAATGCTTGCTCGGAACTCCTGGGCGTGCAATCGGCTCGGTGGATTGACCGCTAAAATAATAGCAAGGGTCAACGACAGATAGTTGCTGCAACGCCTGAGAGAGTAAGCAGCACAAAGTAAAGCCGGAGCGGTCATGCCGTCGGCATCAGCTGAAATGCATAAAGCAGAAGCTATCGAGCGCTGGTGGGTTGCACCCGGCAATTGTGTGCGAAGCAGCATTTACGCCTCCGATTCATATAGCTATCCCAGGTATTGCAACTGGCTTTCCTTTAGAGACACGACGTCCGTTGGCGCGCGAGTCTGTGCGTTGCCAGACCTTAGGCCGCGCCCCAAACCCCTAAAAACAGAAATGACAGCGTTGTCCGCACCGAAGCGGAGACACTCCTCTCGATCGTTGTCAAGAGCTTTGTAGAACTCAACGGAATGTCGCTAAGCGAAATGCGAACGACAAATTTCATGATCGAATTTCCTTAGAACACCATAATGACAATCTTTTAGAATCGGTTGCAATCTATTACACTGAAAAGTAGTTTGTCAAGAGGGTTATTTTTTCCTTGTGCTGACGGTGACAACCGTCGAGCCTCGTTCATAAAGTTGACTGAGCGTGTGGAGACGCAGCCTCGCGCCATTCTCGCAGACCGAACCAGGTGGCAATGGCGTTGCATAGTGTTCGAGCGGAAAACCGGGGACACGGAGTGTGTCATTCCGCAGATCAGCCTTTGCAGCAAGGCATGCGGCGATGTGGAGGATTGAAAGTGGATATCCCAATGTGTTCCCGACAACTGACAGCAAGACGACGTGTCGGATGCTTCAGCCCGACGGTCCTAGCCCTTTACAACCGCGTTCAGAGGATCCTTGCCATCGAGAACACGGGCAACATCTTCGCAGATGGCGGTGGTGACACGGTCCTGGGCCTCGGCGGTCAGCGCCGCAATATGCGGCGTCAGAAGCACGTTAGGCAGCTTCTCCAACTCGGCCACAATCGGGGGTTCGCTTGCGCGCACATCCAGCGCAGCTCCTGCGAGCTCGCCCGACTGCAGCGCAGCAAGCAGCGCCGCTTCATCGACTACTTCCCCGCGCGAAGTATTGAGAAGCGTCGCTGTGGATTTCATTCGCGCAAAGCAGGATGCGTTCAGGAGTTTCGCGGTCTCGGGCGTCGAAGGAAGGTGACAGGAGACAACATCGGCGCGAGAGAGCAGGTCTTCCAGGGAAACCAGCTCGGCATTCAGTTCGAATAACAGAACATTGTCGCGGCTGATAAAGGGATCGCACGCCAAAATCTTCATTCCGAGCGCCTGTGCTCGCCGTGCCGTCAGGAAGCCGATCTTGCCAGCCCCGATGATGCCGAAGGTCTTGCCGTAGAGTTCGGTGCCCCAAAATCGCCGGCGGCTCCAGTTACCCCGCTTGGTGTCTGCATCGGCTGCTGGAATGTTGCGCGCCAGCGAAATCATCAAACCGATGGCAAGTTCAGCCACGCTGATAGCGTTCTGCTCCGGCGTGGAGGTTACGATCACGCCCGCTCGAGTAGTAGCGGCCAAATCGACATTATCAAGACCGACTCCCGCTCTACCGATGACGGCAAGTCTCTTTGCCGGCCGCAATAGTGCTGCGTCCACCTTCGTCTGATTGCGAATGATCAATGCGCGAAATCCAACTAACTGGGTGGCTAACGCCTTGGGATCGCGCCAGAGATCGGGCTGGAATACCACTTCGAAGCGCGGGGAGAGGGCATCTACAGCGTTGCCGCGGATGTCTTCGGCGATCAGTACGTCAGGCATACGCTAAACCTCAATGGCGGTAGTTGAAAATGGAATATCGAAGCGCTCGCACCAGTGCTCGAGCTCGCTGACGGTTTCGTCGCCGAGAGATACGCCCTCCGTCTCGCTCCGAGCAGCGGCCCGTGAGGAGCGCTCGCCAGGAATCAATATCTCGTCCACGCCACATCGGCGCTCGCTGCCCTTCAGGTGCAGAATTGTGGAGTCGATGCGTGTGAAAAATTTGGCTGGATCCATGAATGCCGAAATGTCGAGCAGACAGAAAAAGTGGCCCACGTCCTGCCTACGATCGAGATCCTTGTACATCGAGCCGATATCGCTGCCGATGGCTGATCCCGAAAGCACGCCGCTAAGGATCTCGACCATGAGCGCAAGTGCGTAGCCCTTGTGTCCAGCCATGGTTTGGACTGTACCGAGCAGAGCCTCAGCTGCGTCGGTCGTCGGCTGACCATACTTATCCAAAGCCCAACCTTCGGGGATTTGCTGCTTCTTCTTGTCTGCCGCGATGATATTGCCGCGGGCCACGATCGACGTCGCAAGATCGACCTTGATGGGAAAGCCGAGACCAGTAGGGATCGAGGCGGCGATGGGATTAGTTCCGAAAAATGGTGTATAGCCTCCGGTCGGCGACATGGCCGGCTCGCAGTTGGTCATCGCCAGGAGAATCATGCCTTCCTCCGCCGCCCGATTGCAGTAATACGAAAGAGCGCCGAAGTGCTGCGAGTTCCGGACGGTCGTCGAGGCAACGCCGTTCTGCCTTGCCAGTGGCATCAGCAGATCGAGCGCCTTCATCGCCTGAACCTGACCCAAACCATTCGCGGCATCAAGCGCAAGGACGCTGCCGCGGCGGCGATCGACTTTCAGCTGCGCTGTCGGATCGATCAAACCCATCTCCATCCTTTTCAGGTAGATACTTAGCCGCGAGACTCCGTGTGTCGAGGTGCCCTGAATATCGGCGTCCACTAGGGCGCGAGCAAAGATCTCCGCGTCCGCGGGCGAGACCCCGGCTCGCACCGCCAGTTGCGCGGTAAGTTCACGCAGATAAGAAGGCTGGAATCGTTTCATGGTCCCGTTGCCTGAATAAGTCGATTAGGCGCTTCTGTATAGCTTGGTCATGACGAACTCGCGATGGCCAAGCGACTCGGCGGCCGTCAACCGGCCGTTTGCCGTTCGCACAACCATGTCGAGCAGGGCCTCGCCCGCTTGGTCGATCGTCATCTCTCCCTGCAATATCTTCGACACGTCGAGATCGATGTGCTCAGCCATCGTGGAGACCGTCTTGGGGTTGCCGCTCAGCTTGATGACGGGCTCGATTGGATTGCCAATGACATTTCCCTGACCGGTCGGAAACAGATGGACAACGGCACCGGAGGCGGCCCACAGGGTCACCGCCTCGGCGGCCGCGCTGGAGGTATCCATGAACCAGAGCCCGGGTTTGTCCGGCGCGGTTGCCGGCGTGAGGCAGCCGACGAACTTCGTCTTCTTGCCGAGCTTCTCCACATTGCCCAGCGCCTTCTCTTCAATCGTTGTCAGACCGCCGGCGATGTTGCCCTTTGTCGGTTGAGACTCGGACAAGTCATTGGTCTTCTGGTCGAAAACCAGCTTGGTGTAGTCCTCAAACGCTGCGAAGAAATCCTTGCGGACCTGATCGTTGGCGGCTTTGGCGGCAACGATATGTTCGGCGCCGGTGAGTTCGCTGGTTTCGCCGAACGACGCCGTGCCTCCCTCGGCGCAGTGCTTGTCGATGACATTGCCGACGGTCGGGCAGCTGGAGAGCCCCGTAGTCGTGTCCGATTCGCCGCACTTCACGCTGATATACAGCTCGTGCAGATCGCATTCGGTACGCTGCAACTCTGAGGCCCACTGCAAATATTCTTTCGCCTGATAGGACGCGTCACTGATTGTGCGGATGTCGCCCTTGCCTTCGATCGAGAAGCCCTTCACCGGCTTCCCGGTTTTTGCAATCCCGTCCACGATTCGCTGCGTCCAGCCGGCTTCGATGCCGATCACCACGACTGCTGCAACGTTCGGATTGCTGCCCGTCCCTATCATCGTGCGAAAGTGGAGTTCCAGGTCGTCGCCAAACTGCAGACGGCCGTAGGCGTGCGGCAGGGCCATCGTGCCCTTAATGTTGTTCGCGACAGCTTCGCAGGCCGCGTTGGAGATGTCGTCGACTGGAAGAATGATGACGTGATTGCGTATTCCAACCCGACCGTTCTCACGTTTGTAGCCAAGAACCGTGCGCTTCGCCATGCCTATGCCCACCTTTTCGTCTTGAGATTCTGCGTGTGAACGTGGTGACCGGCAGCGACGTCTTTGACGATGACGCCGATCACGCAGCCATACTTAGTGACTTCCTCACCAACCTTGAAGTCCTTTAGCGCGAGCTTGTGCCCGAGCGGTATGGTCTCCATCGAGCGAGCTTTTAGGGGTTTATTGCTGGACAGGTCGCGACCGTTGCAGTCAACGCCGGATGCAATATCGACCACCGCAACCCCAACATTATCGACCGAATCGTGAATCAGAAAGTGAATCATATGCACCTCTCTTTGTTTTCGCGCGGCAGTGGCTGGAGCATTTCAGACTCCGCCGATGGACACGTGTTTTGTTTCTAAAAAGGCTTCAAGGCCTTCGACGCCGAGTTCGCGTCCCCAGCCGCTTTGCTTCACCCCTCCAAAGGGGCTCTGGCTGGTTGTGGGCGCGCCGTCGTTTATGCTCAGAGTTCCAGCTTCGATCTGCTCACCGAGGCGGAAGATGCGTCCTATGTCGCGTGTCATCGCATAGGCACTCAGCCCGTAGGGTGTGTCATTAGCCCGGCGGATGGCCTCTTCCTCGGTTTCGAAGCTGCTGATCGGTGCAATGGGGGCGAAGGTCTCTTCACACATGCACAATGCGTTGTCGCTGACATCCTCGATCACGGTCGGTTTGAGAAAGAAGCCGGGAGAGCCTTCGAGACGCTCGCCTCCGCTGACGACTCGGCCGCCCTTCGCAACGGCGTCTTGAATATGCGCTAAGGCTCCGTCCAGCCCGCTCTGGCTGATGACCGGGCCTACGTCAACGCCGGGATCGAGGCCGGATCCGAGCTTCAGCTTCTCGACGGCAGCGGCGAAGCGTTCAAGGAATTGTTTGTAGATAGGCTTCTGGACATAGATGCGATTGGCTGCGATACAGGATTGACCGGTATTGCGGAACTTCGCAATGACTGTTTCCTGCACGGCGCGGACGAGATCGCAGTCCTCGAAGACCAACACGGGAGCCAGTCCGCCCAGTTCGAGGCTGAGGGGCTTGACGGTTTTCGCGGCGCCGCGGATGAGTTCCTGTCCGACGCTGGTGGACCCAGTGAAGCTGATTTTTCTACAGATGTCATTCGAGAGGAATTCAGAGGAGATCATGACGGCATTGCCAATGACCAACTGGAATACGCCGGCAGGCACTCCAGCAGCCTCCATGCATTCGGCCAGAATGATGGCGGCAAGCGGAGTCTTCGTGGCGGGCTTAAGGATGACCGGGCAACCGGCAGCCATTGCGGGCGCCACCTTGCGCACTGAGAGCACGAGAGGGAAGTTCCAGGGAGCGATCGCTGCGACGACACCGATGGGCGTCTTGAAGACCAGGTTGCGTTTGCCCGGCACCTGAGGCGGGATAATGCGCCCGTAGGCACGCTTGCCCTCCTCGGCGAACCAGCGAAGATGGTCTTCCGACATGGCGACTTCGCCTTCGCTTTGGGCCAGAGGTTTGCCGTTTTCGAGCGTGATGGTGCGGGCGATTTCAGTCTTTCGGCGGATCAGCTCATCGGCGACGCGATGCAACATAACGCCGCGGTCCCTGGCGGTCATAGAGCGCCACTTCGGGAGTGCTTCTTCGGCGTTGCTCAGCGCGGCCTTCAACTCGGTTTGGCCGATTGTCGACACACGCGCGAACGGCTGGGCTGTGGCCGGATTGACGACCTCGAACTCGCTGTCCGTTGTGGTCCAACGACCGCCGATGTAAGAACTGTAAGAATCTTGCCGCATTTCTGCCACTTCTCTTCCCGTCCAGATAAATCCTGAAGACCGTTGACTACCCTACCCACTGCGGAACGAACGTTCCCTCCTGCACTTGCGCTTCGATCATCTGGCGCGCTCCCACCACATGGCTTCGAGCCTGACGCTCGGCTTCATCGGCAAAGTTATGCTCGATGGCTTCGACGATCCGCAGGTGTTCGGCATGGATGATGGAAGGCTCCCGAAAAGCGCGGACCGTCATACCGAGAACGCGGTATGTCTGCGATAACCGGATAAGGGTGCTGTTGCGTGAGAGTTCCGTAATATGCAGATGGAACGCTCGGTCGAGCGACGCAGTCTCGTTTTTCTTGTCCTGCGCAAGCTTGAAGATGGTGTCCGCCATATGGCGCAGCTCGACGATGTCCGCGCGTCCGGCGTTGCTGCAAGCGAGGCGAGCGGCGAGGCCTTCCATGACCTCCCGCACCTGATAGGCTTCGCAGATTCGCGATACGTCCAGGTTGTCCACAAATACGCCGAGATGATCGACGGATTCAACCAGACCGAGCCACTGTAACTCCAGCAGAGACTCCCTAACCGTACCTTGGGCCACCCCGAGTTCGCGAGCAAGGCTCTGCTGGCTCAGTCTTTGTCCGGGCTTACTTTCACCGGATAGAATGCGACGCTGAATTTCTTCTCGAACTTCGTGTCTCGCTACGCGAGTTTTCAAGGGAATATCCTCATAATTGGAGTTCCTGGAAGCGCTGGCTGAAGCCGGTAAAGCCGTACCCAGGACCAATCGATTGTAAATGATCGTTCGCGGAGACCTGACAATGGAGAGTGGGGCTTGGGCATTCATGCGTGCCACTCGATTCCGAGGAGCCGAGCGAGCCGACGGAAGATCTCTGCGCGAGTTCCAAAGTGGATAAGGATGTGATGCGGCATTCCCGCATGAATCAGCTTGTCGAAGAGACGAGGTACGGGTTCACCGCTTATCTCGACGAGTAAAGTGTTGCCGGAGATCTGCCGGCGTGAAGGGATCGCGCGGCCCTCGAAGGCAGTCATGTGATAGCGGCCATCGCATCTCCAGAGACGGGACATCGTGACCGGTCCACCTGTCCGAATATGTCCATCAACCACGAGCGGGCGGGCTACATTGAAGTGATCTCCGATCGTTGGACCGTCTTCGCATCCGATGTCGTTACACATGTCGAGCGGCGCCATGCCCGGATGCCAGAAAAATATGGTTGAAGTGTCATGTTCAAGCCAGTCGGTCAGAAAGCCGGGTCCGAAGCCGAGCAGTACGCTCATGAGGCTCCCGATCGCCCCGTCCACGTCACCCTCAATCGAGAGCGCAGTGCCGTCGGCCGTCAGGCGCGAGACTGCGAGATAGGGCCAATGCCCGATCATGTTGGGCAGCTCCGGCCAGCATTGCAGGGCAAGAGCATCCAGGCTCATCTCCTTCATCAGGTCCTTCATGGAGAGATAGAAGCGAGAATTATTCGCCAGGAGGACCTCCGATACGGGCCCCTGTGCCGGATCGCTTGCAGGAAGCAGGAGTTTCTGTACTTCGCACACATCCTGCGATACAACCTCTTCTGGGACGCTGCCAACGCGCTCGATGAACTGGGGCAGACTCAACGAATGCAGCTGAAGCCCAAATGTCTGATGGATGAGGAAGGGGTCGGCTGCCATGTCAACAAAGCCTGGAACATACGTGCCCACAGTGCCAACCTTCGCTGTCCGCAGATGGAGGACGGTTGCGGTCAAGGCGATGGCTCGCAGCAGCTCTTCATGCACCTCGTCGGGGTCGCCATAGACGAACTCAAATGCGCGATGTGCCTGCCGGTAGATGGAGGCCCAAAGGTGCTGACCGACCAGCGAGCATGAGCTGACCTTGCCGTCACCAGGCCGCTCGGGCGTAGCCCATAGGATGATGGGCCCAGCCCAACGCTGGGCAATGGTGAAGGCATATTGACCATCGCCGATTGATGGTTGAATTACGACGAGCGCGATACATCTGGAAGCTTGGACCTTGTCGAGCGCGGCGTGTATGGTCGTGTCATCAAGAACCGGCGTTTCGGCTCCGATGCAGTTGAATCCGAGCTGCTGCAAGGCCGCCACTGCGCGCTCGCGGATAGAACGGCTCCACTCCTGGTCAAATCCAGGCCGTTTACGACCGAAGATGAGCACTCCGACGTTATTGTTCAAACCGTTCTCGAGGGTGCTTGGCATCGTTAGGAATCTCCGCAATGTGAGAGGTCGGAGCAGAACTCCCGCAAATACTGGTTCAGTGGTCCAATAAGCGGACGAAGGTAGTTCCGGAAGCCCTCGGACACGGCAAGCGGGCCGGTCGTCAGCCATTCCGCCGGAATGGTGCGCTCAATGCCTGCCACAGCGGCTAACGGAACCAGATCGTAGCCGTCCTCACGAATGTCATGAAGGGGGCGTAACGCTACCATTTTGTCGCTTTCGCCATCAATCAGGGCACGGATACCAGCACGCCCAACCAGCGCGGCATCATCTTGATCCTGCTGCGAAAGATGTGCCATCGACGATCGGCCTAACAGCCCCGGCTTCTCGCTTCGGCATCGAATATTGAGGTTGTCGGCCACGGTGTCGGCCAAAAACTGACTAACGCCTCCAGTGAGCGGCCTCTTCAAGGAATCGTGTTGGACGGGATCGGCCACTTCATAGACAAGACTTCCGTCCTCGTTTCGAATGCCCTCGGCTACGACGACGACAGCCCAACCATGCGTGGCAACGATGTCATCCAGGTTAGCGAGGAACTTCTGCTTGCTGAAGGGGACCTCCGGAATATAAACCAGTTGCGGCGCGTCGCACCGCTCAACTTGGCCAAGGGTTGCTGCAGCTGCGAGCCATCCGACACTTCTACCCATTGTCTCGAGAATCGTGACAGGCTGCGGAAGCGAGCGTAGATCAAGGCCGAGTTCTCGGGTGGACTGAGCGACGTAACGCGCCGCGCTGGCAAAACCGGGGCAGCGATCGGTGACGGCGATGTCGTTATCGACCGTCTTGGGCACACCCATGATCTGAACCTCAAAACCAACTGAGCGACAGAACGTGCTTACAATCTCGGCGCCGCGCATCGTTCCGTTCCCGCCCATGAAGATCATGTGGTGTACCTCAAGTTTCCGCATCTGTTCCACCTGCCGGCACAAGTCCTCTTCCGTTGGCTTGAAACGCGAGGAGCGTAAAGCGGCACCAGGGCTGTTGCGCAGGATTTGTAATTGGCCGGCGGTCATGCGGCTGAGGTCAACAAAGTCGCCTTGGGCCAGACCCAAGGCTCCCGAGCGGGCACCGAATACCTTGCCGAATCCGGCGCATAGACTCGCCTCGGCGATAGCACTCGACAGGCTGGCGTTGAACACAGCCGTTGGTCCCCCACTCTGCACGATCATTAGATTCCCTGATTTCATCCCATTCCTTCGAGATTCTCATTGACTCTGGATTGGTCGATAGTCTTTGGCGCTTCAAACTGCGGCTCTTGACAAAGACAGCGCCAATCAAACCTTACCAACAAGAACATCGGTAGCTTATAATCGATTACAACAGATTGTCAACGGTTTCTCAGTTTCTTGAGGTTGCTAATAACATCATGATGCAATTTCACCCTTCGATCGGTCGCTCCCGAAGAGAACGAAAGGCCTTCAATGATCGGTCCAGCTAGAAACCGCCTCGAGATATTGTCCGTTATCGCTTGTGCCGGACTCGTTCTGGCGGGATTCTTTGTCTGGCAGCCGTTCATGTGGGTCGGTGCTACCTTGACCATCAGTATCGCGCGATACCTGCGTTCTAAGACGACTTCTGTGGGGTCGGATCATAGTTTGAACAAGCGTTGACACCCCGGCGGACAGGTAGTCAACCCGATCGAGTCTGGTGACAACCGTCGGAAGGTCCGGTGGGCTGGTCAGTCGTTCGATAGAGCGATTAGAGGAGTTTCACACATACGATGCTGCCTAAGCGAAGCCTGAATCAGGTGGGAGCACCGACAGCGGTTCATCTGGTTATGTCGCCCTGAAACCAAGTTGCCCGCCAGTTTGAAAACGCCTAGCCAGCAAGATCAGATGTCAATCTATTGAAATAGATTGACATCGATTTACGAATCTGCCTACAATCTCCAGCGCACACGAAGAACAACCTTTGTGCGGCGCAGAACTGGAGTTCCATCAATGAGACATGTCACTCGGAGGGCGTTTCTGCAGACTGCCACTACAGTTGCCGCAGGAGGTACTTTGGCTTCCAGTAGTGCTCTTCGCGCCTCCGGCTTGGCTGCGCACGGCCATTCCGAGATCCACTTCGGCGTTCAACTGAACGCCTTTCCAATCGATCCGAAGAACTTTGAAACGTTCCTGGACACCTTGTCGCAGATTAAGCAGATTGGCTATGAGGGATTTGAGAGCAGCTTTCGTAACGTAATGCCGCAGTTTGCGTCGCCAGCCGATGCACGCAGCAAGATCGAGGCCACGGGCCTCACCTTCTTCGGCGTTCATGTTTTTATGCCGGACAAGATGTACGATCCATCGACGAAGGTTGCGCCTGCGTCGCTGTACGAACCGGTGGCTCGCGGCGGTGCATCGCTGGGCGCAAAGCATATGGTGCTGAGCGGCCTGCCTGCGGCGAATGAAGACGAACTGAAGAGAAAGGCGGAGGCTTTAAATGGCGCCGGACGCTTCGCCAAAAGCGCCGGAATTGCGGCGTCCTATCACAATCACTGGCCTGAGTTCGAGAACAAGATCAACGGTCGCACTGAGATCGAATCTCTCTACGCGATGACCGACCCGTCGGTCTTCTCGTTCGTGTTGGATGCGGGACATGCGTACCGCGCAGGTGCTGATGTTCCGGCATTCATCCGCGAGCACTCGCACCGTATCATCGCCTTTCATCTGCGCGATTACAAGAACGGCCGACTGGTGTCGCTGGGCCAGGGCACGTTCCCCATCCGCGAAGTTGCAGCCAGTATTCAGCAGATCGGCTGGAAAGGCTGGGTGGAAAACGAAGAAGAGCGCGAGGACCTTTCCAAGACGGGCTCGCAAGTCATTCTCCCCGCTTACAAGGCTATGAAGGAGGCTTTCTCCGAATGAACCGCCGCGACTTTCTGCTTACCGGGACCGCTGCAGCCGCCGTAGCCACGCCAAGCATAAGTGCCCGCTCGTATGCCGCCATCGTTGGAGCAAATGACCGCATGAACCTGGGTGTAATTGGCCTGGGACGTCGTGGCAGCATCGTTGCCGAAGCCTTCGCGCAGGACCCGCGTGTGAACTTCGTCGCGCTTTGCGATGTGTACGACGAGCAGGCGGCGGGTTTCCAACGTCGCTTCAAAGACCGTCTTTCAAACCCCGCAATGTCTGTGAACTACCACGAACTTCTGGGTCGCAAGGAAATCGACTCGGTTCTGGCAGCAACACCCGACCACCTGCACGTGGAGGTGGCCAAGGACACGCTCGATGCGGGCAAGAACATCTATATCGAGAAGCCAACGCTCCACCGCTGGCATGAGCGGGAGACGCTGGTCAATGCCGTTACCTCCCACAAGCAGCAGGTCTTCCACTGCGGAATGCAGCAGCGCAGCGGTGACCACTATATGCATGTCAAGCAGGAGATCTTTGAGAAGGGCGTGCTGGGCGACGTTGTGCTAGTGCGCGCCGTTTGGCACAACTTTCCTTGGCAACGCCGTGTCATCAAGAACGAACCGAAGCCCGCGGGCCTGGACTGGGAACTCTTTCTCGGGCCGGCGCCGAAGGTGCCGTATGAGACAGCGCGTTACAGCTCCTGGCGCTCCTATCACGACTACGGGAACGGTCTGCTCGCAGACATCCTGACGCACTGGGTAGATGTTGCGCAGTGGATGATGAACGACGACCAACCTGCGCACGCATGCGCTCTGGGCGGCGACTATAAGCTGACCGGCGACCTCACCAACCCGGACACCGTAAGCGCGATCGTGCAGTACAAGAACTGGAACCTCAACTTCGAGTCGTCGGTCTTGTCGATTCATAGTCCTCTGCCGTCGGTCTATTTCGAGGGTACGAAAGGAACTCTTAACCTGTCGCGCGAAGGCTACACGTTGACCCCGAACGAAGGACAGCCGACACAGTTCGACTCCAGGCAGAGCCTGGAGCGGGCGCATGCACAGAACTTTGTGGATGCGGTGCTAACGGGGAAGCCTACGAATGCGCCGCTTGCAGCAGGCCTGTCGGCAACGCTGCCGGTTGAGCTCGCACTTACATCGTACTGGCTTCACAAAACAGCAACACTATCCGATCTCAACGATCAGATGGGTGTCTGATTCCTACCTAGAGTTACGGGGAAATCGCCCTATGCTTGCGACTCAAAACACGAAAGTACTTGCTGCACTCCTCCTCAGAGCGTATGGGGAGACCCAGACCAATGCGTTGTTGTCGCCGTTCTCTCTGCTGCCGCGCAGGCCTGGGCTGTTCAAGAACATTGCGAAGAGCCGCTTCGCTCCCACCGCACACCTTCACCCACCTAGCCGGCCGAGAATATGCCTGGGTTTTCTTTTTGCTATCCCCGTTTCCGCTCTTCGCTCAAAGTCAGTAGGCGACCGGTATCTCGGGCGCTGCATCTCCGTCGCGCAATACCTGCGGCGGACTACGTCGTCTCTGCTGGCCAGCGGGATCCGCGCAACGCGTACTTATTCAACACTCGCTTGGGATTCATGAAAGGAACACATGCCTATTCCACTTCGCAGACTTATATATCTAAGTCTCGCGGTCTCCATGCTCTTCGGCGCGTCCAGATTGAATGCACAATCGGTCGGCAGCATCGGCGGCACGATCAGCGACTCCACTGGCGCGGCGATTCCCTACGCGACAGTCACAGTATCCAACACGCAGACCGGACAGCAGCGCACAACCCAGACCTCCAGCAGCGGCGTCTTCGTCTTTCCGGACCTGCCTATTGGTATATATACCCTTCAAGTTTCGAAAGTAGGCTTCCAGACGCAAAAGCGCGAAGGGACGGAACTGCTGACAGGCCAGACCATCGGCCTCGATATTTCACTCACTGTTGGCTCGCAGACAGAGTCGGTGACCGTGCAGGCTGACACGCAGCAGATTCAGACGACAACCTCCACCGTCGCGCAGTCAGTCGACGAAAAACAGATGCAGGACCTGCCGCTCAACGGACGCAACCCGCTGCAACTCACCACGCTGACGCCGGGCGCGGTGCTGACCAACACGGGCACCGAGAGCGGACAGCAGGACAACCGGGGACTTACCGTGAACGGTCTCCGCGCCACACAGAACAACTATCAACTCGACGGCGCTCTGTACGTGGATCGCTTCTTCGATTCCGTGCCAATTTTGCCTAGCCCTGATGCTTTGCAGGAGTTCACCATCCAGGCCGCTAACTTCAGCGCAGCTTACGCTGGAGCTGGTGCCCTCGTGCAGCTCTCCTCCCGCTCAGGCACGAACCATATCCATGGCTCAGCCTTCGAGTTCATCCGTAACACCGTGCTCGACTCGTACAACTACTTCCCGGTGAAAAATACCTTGGGCCAAGCGATCCTGCCGCCCTTCAAGTTGAATCAGTTCGGCGGCACGATCGGTGGTCCCATTCTTCGTGACAAGACGTTCTTCTTCTTCTCCGCGGAAGACCTGCAGCAGCGGTCTGCTCCAAACACCATAACGTTTACCCTCCCCACGGCGGCTGAAATAGGCGGTAACTTCTCCGCCCTGTGCACCTCCGCTACCTATAATCCGGTGACTGGCATCTGCACCAAGGGCGTCCAGATATTCAATCCGACCACTGGAAAGCCTTACGCGGGCAATATGATCAACACCGCCGAGAATCCGTTGTCGCAGGCGGTCTACAACCAATATCTGGCCAACATCACGCCTACGACCATTGGTGCGACCTCCAACAAATACTCCGGCTTCTCCAATTCAAACATCGACAGCACGCAGTACCTTTTCCGCATCGACCACGCCATCACCGAAAAGAATCATTTCAGTGCCCGTTACTTCTATGTGGAAGACAACTTCCAGCGGCCGTTCACTGCGCCCACGGGCTTCTATGCTGAAAATCTCTTCCGCAACCAATCGCTTAATCTCAGCGATACCCACATCTTCAGCCCGACGCTGACGGCGACTGTTTACGTCACTGGCGGCCGCTACGCTCGTACGCAGATTCCTATCGCGCCCGGCCTGAAGACACTACAGTCGCTGGGCATGAACGCGCCGCTCGGCACCACCAACGTGCCAATCTTTCCTGGGGTTCGCGACAACATCTCGGGGTATGTGAACATCTTCTCTGGCGGCGCTCTGACGCAGGACTCAACTACGTTCGAGTACAAGGGAGAGGTTGTAAAGCTGCTCGGCGCACATACGCTTACCCTCGGCGGACTGTGGGAACGGACCCGTATCGACGCGACCGACTACTCGTATGTGCCTGGCGACAACACCATCAATGGCGCTCGGACACAAGCGCCCGCTGGCACCACTCTTCCGGCTGGCGTGACCAGCGGTAACGCCTACGCCGACTTCTTCGTCGGCTATGAGTCCACGTTCTTCCAGGACAACGGCCGCAAAATGTATCTGCGTGAGAATCGCCCGTCGCTCTTCATTCAAGACGACTGGAGGGTCACGCGAGACTTGACGATCAATGCCGGCGTGCGCTGGGACCCATGGCTGCCGCCGATCGACAAAAACAGTACTCTGGTCGGCTTCGTGCCTGGGTTCAAATCCACGATCGCACCTGGTGCGCCTGTGGGTCTGCAGTTCAATGGCGATCCTGGTTCATCGCTGTCAGTCTTCAAGAATAAGTGGTTCGACTTCGCTCCTCGTTTCGGCTTTGCGTATAACGTGCATGGCGCAGGCAAGACAGTCGTGCGCGGAGCCTTCGGTCTTTTCTATGGCTTTCCAGAAGGTTTGCTCTATCAACGCACCGATGCAGCGCAGCCAATCAACCTCTATCTGCAGCTCAACAATCCGCCGCAATGGGACAGCCCGTACACCGGCTTTAGCGGCGGAGATCCCTTCCCACGCGCTCCTGTGCCTACCTCGCAGTTCTCTACATATACCTTCGTCCTTCCCTTTTCGGGTGGCGTTCTGAACCCGGCATCGAAGGTCTCCTATACCGAGGATTACAACCTGACAGTGGAGCAGCAGCTTCCCTGGCAGCTGGCGCTCTCAATTGCATACGTGGGAAACCACGCTCTGCACGTTATGAGCTCGCGCCAATTCAACCCGGCGGTGTATGCTCCTGGCGCGACGGTTGCGAACGAGAACGCCCGTCGTCTCTATCCTGGACTGGGTGCGGTGGAGTTTGCCGACGATTATGAGTATGCGAACTATAACTCACTGCAGATCAACGTCACACGCCGCGTAGCTCACAACCTCACCGTTCTGACCAATGTCGTGTACTCGAAGGCGCTCGACAATAGCTCCAGCGGAACCGAGGGTCAGGCTGGTCCGCCGAATCCTTACAATATGGCCAGCGGATACGGACCGGCCGACTTCGACCAGAAGATCCGTTTCAACGCCTCCCTCAACTATATCTTCCCAAAGTTCGAGGTGAGGAAGGCTTTGGGAGTGCTGGCTAACGGCTGGCAGGCGAACGCGATCATCTTCTACAAGACCGGCATGCCGTTCACCGTCGCCAGCGGAACGGACCGTTCGCTCTCGGGCATCGGCAACGACTATGCGGACTATGTCCCCGGAGTGAGTTCCGCTCGTCCGGCAGGCGCCTCGAGACTTGCTGAATGGTTCAATCCGGCTGCGTTCGCGCAGGCGGCTACAGGAACCTTCGGTGACACGTCGCGAGATATGCTGCGCGGTCCAGGTTACGCGGATGTCGATGCCTCAATCTTCAAAGACCTCTTCACGGAGCGCCGTATTCACGGTCAGTTCCGCGCCGAGGCCTTCAATGTCTTCAACCACACCAACTTTACAACCCCGGAGCTACGGTTTCTTCCACCGCAACCTTCGGTGTCATCAACTCTGCACAGGACCCGCGCGTCTTTCAGTTCGGCGCGAAAGTCCTCTTCTAAACGAACACTGACCTCGACCCCGAAAGAGTATGGCGGTCGATGAAGGTGATAACTGCAATGGTGAAGATGATCGGTGCATCAGCCATGCAAAAACAGACCAGTTCAGACAGGATGCCTATGTTTACCAGACGATCATTCCTCGCCGCTGGCGCCGCCGCCCTGGGTATGCCCAGTCTTCCTCGCTTCGCTTTCGCCACACCACCGCAGCCCCAGGCCTTTGGCCTGCAGCTCTATACCGTTCGCAAGGATATCCAGGCCGACACTCCCGGCGTGCTTACGGCGGTTCGTAAGATTGGCTATCGCTCCGTGGAGACCTTCGCCGGGCAGTACTCGCGTCCTGCAAAGGAACTGAAGCAGATGATCGACGATGCCGGCCTAGGCTCGCCTAGCACCCATTTCGGCTATGGGGATTTCGGTTCACGCTTCGACTACGCCAAGGAACTGGGAGCAAAGTACATGGTGGTAGGTGCGCCGCCGTTCCAGAAGGCTACCTCGGCCGACGCCTTCAAGGAGTTTGCCACACAGTACAACCAGTGGGGCGAGCAAGCGGTGAAGTACGGCATGGCGTTCGGCTTCCATAACCATAACGTGGAGTTCCGCAGCTTCGACGGCTTGAGCGGGCTCGAGATTCTGATGAGGGAGACCGACCCCAAGCTGGTGAAATGGCAGATGGACTGCTACTGGGTGACGCAGGCAGGGCAAGACCCACTCGCCATGATGCAGAAATACCGCGAGCGCATACAGACACTCCACTTCAAGGACCGCCTGCCCGGTTTCCCTCCATCCACAGTCGAAGGCGCGGCCTCGCAACACTTTACAGAAGTTGGCACAGGCACGATTCAGTACAAAGCCATCTGGAACGCCGCGCAGGCCATGGGTGTTCCCTACTTCTTCGTTGAGCAAGACCAGACGACCATCCCGCCGCTGCAGAGCATCAAGATCAGCTACGACAATCTGAAAAAGCTGCTCGGCTAACACCCGCAAAAGAAAGACTCGCCTCGCGCGGCGCTTCAGCTGTGAGACTAGCGAGACTTACAGCACTACTTCTTCTACGGTGCCAGAGTGTCGTACAAACGGCCGCCTCGGAGCTACATCAGGCTGGGTTCGAATGCTCAGATGCGCACGCAGTGTCAATGTTCTTGCGTGAGGTGGCGGAGCGGTTCAATGTCAGTCTGGCCAGTGCGAGAAAATATCCCAGCAACGCTTGTGCAACGGGCAGATGGAGCGCCTGAAACAACGTTCTTCTGTTCTAGCCAGTCAGGACACCCGCGGAATAATAGTTGACGCCATCGAATCGAGTGACGACCGTAGGGAGGTCCGGTGTGCTGGTCAGTAGTTCGATAGATCGATTAGATCCAGCTTGAACGAGTACCGTGTCTTCCACCTTTGCACCTTGGAGATTCGCATTCCAGGCAAAAGCCTGCGGTGTGGTCACGCGTTCTGAACCACCTGGCCGAGCCACCCACTCGCGCTCTAAGTAGCCTGTCGCCCCGCCCTGATGGTGCATCGTCTCCTCACCCGAGTACCCCAGGGATGCATACGCCGCACGAGCGATCTCAAAGAGCATGTCGGCGCTTGCGCCCTCAACCGTTGCAGCCTGCAGACGGGCATTCACGTCGGCCACCGCAGCGAATCTGTCTTCGAGCTCTTTAGGCATGCGGCCGAAATGGACAAACCGCGTAATGGATGCCGATAAGCCCCACCGTCGCGCACAAAAACCGATCATGCCAAACTGTTTCAGCACGCCAGAGCGCGGAACAGGATGACGGAACTCACCTATGCGCTTGTCCACGGCATCGAGAAAGACGCTTGGCAGAATGTCCAGCGATATAAGGTGCTCAGCCAACCTCGCTTGAATCGTCTTCTCATTCATTCCGGGACGTAGCTGAAGCAAGACCGTTGTCGCCACACTCGCAATGTGCCGCCCGAGCCAGCGATATCGTTCCACCTCCGTCGCTGTGAGCTGAAATCTCAAATACTGCAGTGAAACGGCTCGCATACCGGCAATCGGCACATCGGCCCCAACGGCACCATTCCCCACAACGCTCTCGATGGACGATTGCACTTCGTTTGCATACCACGGCTGCACCAAAGGCTGGTAGTCCAGCTGTGAGAACTCTTCTTCGGCTAAACGCGGTGCTTCGTTGTTCGTGGTCAAATAGAAGGCTCGATCATCCTTTGTGATCAGAAGACTGGCAACACCTGTTTCTTTTAGAAGACCAACCCGAACATCCACAATGCCCGCCGACATCCACGCAATGTTCTCGTGGCGTGAGATTAGGATTGCATCCAACCGCAGCTCTTCTATCAAGTGCTGAATTCGTTTCCGTTTCCCCGCCAGCTCAGCCTGTATCTCCGGTAACGAACAAACGCCTTCCGCCACGTGCGTTTTTTCCATTAGATTATTGCCCTCATAAGTCTGTTTTGTCTGGAATTGGCCCGAATGCTGCGGGTCGGCATCGGCTGTTCGGACATAGGTCCGCGCCATCATACCGGCGATTCGCATTCGCGGTACCGCCGGCCTAGCGCAAACAATGCGATCGTGCCCACAAGCGGCATGAACGCGATCATAATAAAGACGGGCGTATAGGACACATGATCTACCGTCCAGCCCGTCAGAAGCGGAAAGAGCAATCCGCTCAGGCCTCCTGCGATTCCGGTGAGGCCGGTCGCTCGTCCCACCTGGTGATCCGGAAATAGGTCTGTGACTGCAGCAAACATATTTGCGGAAAGAAAGTTGTCGGCCATAATCGCAACGCCGATCATCATCAGTGCAGAGCCCGCATGGTTCATATAAGGCACAGCGAGGCTGGTGATACAGAGCAGGCTGCTTCCATACATCGTCAGTCGCCGCGCGTTCAGGATCGAGAAGCCACGCCTCTGCAGGAGCCCTGCAACCCAACCTCCGGCTATTCCGCCTGCATCTCCAAGAAAGAAGGGAATCCAGCCGAGAACTCCGATCTGCGCTATCGAAAGATGGCGTACACCGAACAGATAGCTGGGTATCCAATACCAATAGAACTGCACGACCGGACCTATGAAAAACCGGCAGGACATTACCGCCCAACTGGACGATGATCTGAGCATCGTCTTGAGCGAAACCTTCGCCTCATCTGTGTGGCGAGGCGTCTCCGGCTCGCGGCCATAGGTGAGTCGCCAAAGTGGTATCCATAGTAGTCCAGCAATGGCCGGCACTAGAAAGGCGGTGCGAAAGCCGTACCGTTGCATCAGGAATACGATCAAGGGCGGCGCTACTGTCGCCCCAATCATGCTGCCGCTATTGAAGATCCCGATCGCAAGGGTGCGATCCTTCCTTCCGAAGAGACGCGTCACCGTCTTCATACCGCCCGAGAAGTTGCCGCACTCGCCAGTGCCCATCCAATAGCGAATGAAGCCGAACTGTACTCCGGTACGTGCGAAAATCTGCGCTCCCGCCGCAGAAGACCACCACAGTACCGCCATGGCGAGGCCAATCCGTGCGCCCCAGCGATCCATTAGATAGCCCATCGGAAACTCGCCCGACATCATTCCAAACTGGAACGCCGAGACGATCCTGCCATACTGTTCATTCGAGAGGCTCAGGGCCTTGCGGAGTACCGGAGCAAGCACGGAGAGCGTCTGCCGATCAATAAAATTGATCACCGTGATCGTGAAGATCAGCGACAGAACGGCCCAACGCCGCCACTCTTGGGAATTCGGCTCAAATGTCGCATCTTTCTGGCTCGGATCGCAATGCTTAACGGCTTCTGGCAAATTGCCCCCAATAGATACTCTGAAAGACGGCGGCCGAGGAAGCGAGCAACGTGGGCCTTGGCCTTCCTTCGGTCTTCCTGGTTCTACTCGCGACAGCGAACAATACGACATGTCAACCCCACCGATAGTGCGGTGACACCCCCAGCTTGACGCAATTGACTACCCCTGCATGCTTCGTGCTTCGTACCACGGATGCGCGGACTTCAGCACTTCATTGACGTTCCTTACGTTCTGGGCACCGGTTGTGTTAAGCCAGTCTTCGAGTGCAGCTGCACCATGCTTCACATAAATCGGAACTCCATCCTGCCATGTAGCGCGTCCGCCTAAAACGCCATGAAACTTGACGCCACTCGCGACTGCCATTTCGAGCGTCTCGACAAAAACGGGGCTCGTCACCCCCGCCGAGAGGTATACGATTGGCTTGTCCGTCAAGGACGCAGTAGATCTGAACAGCTCCATCGCCTCCGCGGTGGTGTAGGCCTGTTCGCCCTTGAAAGCGCTCGTGCCTGCCGTGTAAGCCATTTGGACAGGAGCTTCGATTTTTAGCACGTCGGCCGCATAACGACTTTTGGTGAACTCCTTGATCGAAGCCCTGACGATCTCCGGCTTGCGTTTCGCATAAGCCAGGCTCCCCTCGTTCTCTCCATGCACGTCGTAGCCCAAAAATTCGAGGAAAAATGGTATGTCGATGGCCCGGCATTCTGCCCCGATCCGTTCCACCCAGGCCTTTTTCTGCTCATTAACCCATTGCTTCTCGAACGGGGTGTAGAACACAAGAATCTTGATCGCGTTTGCGCCGGCCTCTTTGAGTCGCAACACCGACCAGCCCTCCGTCAGTGATGGGAGTTTCTCGGAAAACTTGGGATCGTAGCCAGACTTCTCGTAGGCGAGCAGTAGGCCTTTGCCGTTAATCTGCTTCGCGCCCAAAAGGCCATATTCGACATCGAGCAAGATCGACGAGGCCTCCTTGGTCAGCGATGAAGCCACAAGCGTCTTGAATTCGATCATCATATCCTCGGGCGGTTCTATTACATCGAGCTCCTTCGCTAGCATGTTCTTCAACAGGCCGCGTTGGTCCATAGCCACAGCCGCCACCACGCCGCGCTGGTCGGATACCGCCTTCAGACCCTCAATCTTGCCGGGAGCCAGCTTAGTAGACATTCTCTCTCCGTTTCTCGATAGGCACTTCGCATCGCGAAATCACCCTCTGCTTTATGTGCAAATGACTATAGCGAGCTGGCCTTACCTAAGTCAATCGATTACCATCGATTACTATTTAGTGACAAATATTTCACAAAGGCCACTGCGGGATAAAGAGCAGCCTAGCAGGCCGATTGGAGAGTAGCGAGGAGTGTTTACGATCCGTAAATCCCAGAGGAATCGATGTCTTGTCCAGCGATTTCAGCTCGTTTCGTGCTGCGTCCGCGGTGGAAAACCGAACACTCAAGCGGGCTCTGACAGATCCGAGCATGGTGAGTGGTATTGGCAATCCGCCTAGTTGCCCACTTCCACTCAGAACCATCGAGCCGCAAGAATGGTTACCGGCTCCGATGATGATACTTACCCCGTCCGTCTGCAGCTTATGTAACCTGGGTGAGGCGCTGCGACCCATTGCCGAGGCACGGCGCCCGCTTCACCCAAATCTGCGAAGTGCACAATACAAAGGCAGCGTCGAGACAAAAATGCTGTTAGCTTTGCCTGCCCAACAGATGCATTCGCCACAGAAATTGGGCGCGGGAACATTTGAGGTGAGAAATGGATGGCTTAGCCCGAATTGATATATTGTATACTGTTATAATAGATTGAATAACTTCAACCAACCTCATGTACTTAATAAAAAAAATTGACGCGCCTCAGAATCTGACCGCTCTCGCATACGGCAGCATCAAGGCTTTCATTCTGCGAGAGGACCTTGATGAAGAAACCAAACTGACCGAGGAATTTCTTTCTAGCCAGCTTGGAATCAGCAAGTCTCCCGTCAGGGAGGCTCTCAATAGTTTGCATACCGAGGGCTTGATTCGCATTGAATCGCGGCGCGGCGCGTACCTGAGGCGTTTTTCTGTACAGGAGGTCAAAGATCTTTACAACCTCCGGGAAGCTCTCGAGGTATATGCTGTTGGCGCCGCTTTAATGAGCTCTCAGGTGATTTCAGAACTGCGTCAAAGCACCGAACGGGCGCGAAAATATTTGAAGAGTAATAACAAGCTCAGCCACATCGAAGAAGATACGAAATTCCATGCGTTGATCGCCGCTGCAACTGGTAATGCTGAGTTATGCCGAGTACTTGCAAATGTTCAGAGCCAGCTATGGTTATGCCGGCGCCAGACTTACGATCTGTCCTCTTCGACCTTGCTGGATGCGCACCAAGCGATTACCGAGGCGCTGGAGAAGGGAAATCGACAAAAGGCGCAGACAACCATGCGTAACCACATCGATTTCGTGCGGCAACGCCTGATCCGTTTTATGGAGCACAAGAAAGTGTCAGCGGCAGATTGAAGAGGCTCTTTAGAGCCACCGACATTGAGATGGAGAGGCCGGAAACACACAATTAGACCAAAAATTTAACGCGGGCAAGTGTGCCCTTACTTCACTCCAGTTCCCATTTATCAGTTCCCTCGATCTTCAATCGACGGATTCCGGTGTCTTCCTAGGCTTCCTCCATTGTGGGCGAGTAAATGCTGAGTTCGAATATGCTCATGGACTTTTGAGCACGCACCGGCGACGTACGAGTGTATTCAGCCTCAAGTTCTCCTCGAAGCTACGCGATAAGGCTTCGAATCTCGGCTTCGCAGACTGCGGTTCAAGGTTCTGCTTCAAGTAGACGGAGGACTTGAAGGCCCTGGCTCTTGATCGACTGTAGCGCCCCCGAAGGCCTTCATCGTGTTTCATGTGGTGATTTCGTCACTTCCGTATCGAGTAACTCAACCTAGTTTACGTCACGATCGGATGTCAGAGACTTCTTGGCGTTCAATCCACCGTCCCTTGAACCGCGAAGACGCGTGACCTATCAATCTCCTGGCTAGGCAGCGCTACAATTCCGGCATCAGTTGTTGCTTGCCACGTAGGCCCCAATAGTTAGTTCATTGCGGCAGATTCCGCAGAATGCAGAATAGAAGCCTCTAGGTGACAATTCCGACGATCCCAGAGCTAGATTTTTTGATCTGCCAGCCGTTATCCCAATATTCCAAATTCTTGTGAACTTTTGGATTGTCATGTTGAAAAAAAACTGATATTCCTTTACATATCACAGCTTCATCTTTTTTCTACCTGTCTGCGTTTCTGAACGGCTAGACTCACCGTTTCGTTCTCGTCGAAATGCTAACAAAACACCTCGATCGAAAACGTCGATCGTAAGGCGCTCGATCACTTGTCGAAAAGAATGAGCTGTCAATGCCAAATGCATGAGGCAAACCGCTTCTTAACCGCACTTCCAGGAGCCACATCCAATGAAGACTCTTATGAAAAAAGTGCCGTTCGTACTGTTACTCGTATGGGGCGTCCTTCATTCGGTGGCTGGCTTCGCCCAACAGACCCAGTCATCCCTTACGGGTCAGGTTCTGGATCAGCAGGGGGCCACAATTTCGGCTGCCGAGGTAACGGTTACGAATGTCGATACTGCGATTGCGCGCACGACGCATACAACTTCGGCTGGTCGCTATACCGTTACCAATCTCAATCCCGGGAACTACTCTCTCAAGGTAGTCATCTCAGGCTTCCGCGAAAAGGTTCTTTCGGGGATTGTGCTTGAAGTGGGACAGGCCGCCTCTCTCGATGTTTCGCTTGCAGTGGGTTCCACCAGTGATGTTGTCGAGGTTACCTCCACGGCCGCAGTAACGGACACGGAAAGTTCTTCACAGGGGACAGTCATCAATAATCAGGCTGTTGTCGGTCTTCCTCTCAACCAGCGGACGTTCTACGGCCTGGCGCTCCTCTCTCCAGCGGCATATTTACCGGGTCAAAGCTCGACCCTTGGCTTCCGGGGTGGCTTCAACGTTGCTGGCAATAACGAGACGGCGAATACCTTCACGATCAACGGTATCGACGACAATGACCAGAATGTGATGGCGCCCTCCTTCCGTCCATCTGTCGAAGGTATCCAGGAGTTCAAACTCCTGACCGGTGTCTACTCGGCCGAGTACGGACGCACCTCAGGAGGTCAGGTCGTTGTCATCACAAAAACCGGCACCAACTCCTTCCACGGAGACCTATTCGAATTCATCCGTAACTCCCAGTTCGACGCGAAGAACTACTTTACGATTCCCAATACAGCGACAACCTTTCGCAGAAATCAATTTGGCGGCACCATTGGCGGCCCAATCATCAGAGATCGTACCTTCTTTTTCCTGAGCTATGAAGGGTTGCGCCTCGCCCAGCCAACGGTCGGCACCACTACCGTGCCGAATCCGGCATTCCTTAATGGCGACTTCAGCTCAATCTGCACAACAGGATTTACTTCGGCGGGTCTCTGCACCACCGCGTCCAAGCAGCTTAAGAACCCCGTGACTAATGTTGCGTACCTGAATAACCAGATTCCAGTCAGCAGCTTCGATCCGATCGCCCTGGCTATTCTCAAGACCTATCCTGCGCCGAACGCCGGCTATCTGACCACAACCCCGAATCCCGCTTACACGCTTGACGTAGCGCGCATTGAGAACCTAGATGAGGGGTCGGCACGCGTAGATCATAAGTTCTCTGATAAAGACTCCATATTGGTGCAGTACAACTACTTCAACGATCCTTCCTTTGAGCCCTCGCTCTCCCTCTGCTCCGCCGCGTTGATTCCAGGCTACGGTTGCACGCAGAATCAGATTTCTACACTCATTGGAGTCAATTACACTCGCATCATCAACGGTCACTGGCTAAACGAACTTCGCTTAGGATTCGATCGTCTTGAACAGCCGCGTATTGGCCAGGACTCCAGCCTTAACTCCTTTCCGAAGGTTCCCGGAGCATTCAACGATCCCAGCATTCCCAGCAACCTTCTCGGTGGCGCGCCCTCCACAAGCGTCTCAGGTTATGCCTCCGTCCACCCGTACACCAACCTTCCTCAACATCGCTGGGATGACCACTTCAACCTGGTAGATAACGTGAGCTGGTCACATGGCAATCATAACTTTAAGGGTGGCATCAACTTCCTTCAGGCACGATACTCGGATCTTTACGTAGCAGATGCTACTGGCGCGTTCAGCTATACGGGTGTCAGCAACTCCTCTGGTTCGCTTACGAGTGGGAGTTCTATATCAGACCTTGCGTTGGGCTATGCAAGCACATCCACTCGAAGCCCCACGGCACCCGATATCCACGTTCGTTATAACTCGTATGGAGCCTATGTCCAGGATGATTGGAAGGTCAGTCCGTCCCTCACCCTGAATCTCGGACTGCGCTACGAATACTTTGCCCCTGTTTCGGATACGCGCAATATCATCTCGAATTGGGTTCTTCCTTCCGCAGCGAATCCTGCAGGCACCATCCGTGTCGCCGGTTTTGGCGGTGTGGGGAAGACTGTTTATAACGGAGACGCGAACAACTTTGAGCCGCGCGTCGGTCTTGCGTTTTTACCTTATGGAAACGACAAGACAGTCATTCATGCGTCATACGGTATGTTCTACAACTCACCTTCAATCGGAAATGGCGCCATCCTCTCGATGGGAATAAACGCTCCATTTCGTCTCATTCAGAACTTTACCAGCTCCGCCGCCGCGCAGTCGGTTCTAAGCACGAACCCCTTCCCTTCGACCGGGTCGACGCCAAACGGCAGTCAGGCCCTTCCTTATCAGAACGTCTCTCCAACGGGAATCGATCCGAACTTCAGGACACTCTATCTCGACGAGTTTGGATTTGACGTCCAACAACAACTCTCTCCGACGATTATCCTGACGATTGGCTATATCGGAAACGAAGGTGTGAGGATCCCTCGCTTCATCGAGCCAAATCAGTCTGTAAATGCTGTTCCCACATACAATGGCAGCACGACAATTCCTGGCGGCGTCCTTCCCAACGGGGTCTCGTCCTCGAAGGCGATCACTGGCACAGCGGGGCCGATCGGTCCCAATGCGCTCTATTATCAGTGGGGCAATATTGCGTACTATGTCAGCACCGGGCACTCAAGCTACAACGCAATGATCGTTAAAGCCCAAAAGAGCATGGGACATGGTGTGAGTTTCATTCTTGCGTACACTTGGGGCCACTCGATCGATAATGCTCCAGGATATGCAAGCACCAGTCAGGCATCCTCCGGCACACCTCAGAATTCATTGAATCTGCAGGGCGAGCGTGGCACGTCGGACTTCAATGTCCAGAGCCGTATCGCTTTGAGCCCGGTGATCGAGTTGCCGTTCGGTAAGAACAAGGCGTTCCTCACTCACGGTTTAGGTGCAGCGCTCGCTGGAGGCTGGCAGTTCTCAGGCATCTATCAATACGATACCGGGCGCCCCTTCACCATAAGTATGTCAACAAATCGTTCCGGTTCAATCTATGGTGTGGACCGGCCCAATCTGACTGGCAATCCCAACAGCGGCCCCAAGACTGTAGCGCAGTGGTTCAATACCTCTGCGTTTACTACGAACGGGTATGCACAGTTTGGCAATGAAGGGCGCAATGCGTTAGCCGGCCCGAACTATTCGGACATGGACATTGCGATTCAGCGCAACTTCCCGCTGACCGAACGTTACTCGGTTGCCTTTCGGGCGGAGTCGTTCAACGTCATGAACAAGCCAAATTTCTTTAACCCGCTCGGAACCGGAACCGGCGAGTACATTCCCGCTTCTACGGCAACAGGTGCAGCCAACAGCAGTACGTTGTTCGGGCAATTGACCCAGGCGAACGACCCGCGGTCGATGCAATTTAGCGCAAAGTTCGCCTTTTAAAGCTACTCAAATAGTTTTAGCCAACAGTTGGGTGTCTTCAACTCGTCAAGTGGAACTGTTCTAAGCGTGAATACAAATCGGGAAGACCGCCTCTTTATCCGGAAACGGTTCAACGACCCATCCATTCATCGAACTCCCGAGTTATGCAATCGTGTAAAAGAGTTCGACGTAAGAGCGGACTGCGCCATCCATCCCAGCAACCTTGGGATTAGAAGATTCGATGATCCAATATTCGTCCGGAGCATGAGCGCCATCCCCATGCCCTAACCCAAACTGACCAGCAGCTAGCTTAAGCGGCTCTCCTGTGAACGTGACACCCGGCCAAGAGCCCGCAAGCCTCGGCCAAAGCAATGGGTCGATTCCCTCTTTGCGATAAGTCGCGATCTCAGCTTTGACAAGCTTTGCGTCCGGCGAGGTTTCTGTTGGGTCATAGCCGCCGCTCATATTCACCTCGATGTCTCCGAATCCATGCTTGGCGAGATGCGCTTTAAGTAGCTCAAGAGTTCCTAGCGCAGTCATATCCGGAACCAGGCGCATATCGATCTTGGCTACGGCGCGATGCGGAAGAATCGTCTTACCTCCAGGCCCGGTGTAGCCAGCGACGAGGCCTTCGATATTGATGGTGGGCTGGGACGCGAGCCGCATCAGAGAATCGTGCCAAGGCTCATCTTTATACCAGTGGTCTACACCAAGCGCCTTCTTCGTCGCGGCCTCACTCCGCTTGGGGACAGCATCCTCGATAATCTTCTTCTGGGCTGCGGTCAGCGGTTTGACCTTATCGAAGAAACCTTCGACCGCGGGGGTGTGGCCATCCGGCCCGACAAGGCTGTTCAACGCTTGCACCAGGTGCCAGACCGGGCTATCCACCTGTGCCTCTAGGCTGGAATGTACGTCGTGCTTCGGTCCGCGGCCCCATTTCTCTCCGGTAGAGACCAGTTCCAACTCGACAACGCCCTTCGCTCCGAGGTTGATCTCCACCGTTCCAGTGAGCGCCTGGCTACCAAACGGAATCATGACACCGACACACTTCTTCAGCGCCGTTTCGACCTCCGGCTTGAAGACGATCTCGCGAAAGTGCGGTGAACCAATCTCCTCTTCCCCCTCGCAAACGAGGACGAGATTGACTGGAAGCCTCTTGCCCGATGCTTTGAAGGCGTGGAGAGCCGCGAGCACAGCGGTCTGTGGTCCCTTGGAGTTCGTCGCTCCACGACCAACAATAACTTTGCCCAGTCCGGGCCTGTCGACCAACTTGGCTTCAAGCGGTGGTGACGTCCATTCTGCCGGATCGAACTGCTTCACGTCATACATAAAGTAAGTAAATTCCGAGCGTCGTGGGAGCGCCAACATCGAGTGTCGCAAAGACTCCGGATTTGCCGGTAGTGGGCACAACCTCGACATGCTGGAAACCCGCATCACGAGCGAGTTGCGCCATGTATTCGGGCCCCTGAGGATAGTTCCGATTCTCGGCGGCGATTGAGGGAAGAGCTATCCAGTCCTGCAGAATCTTTATCGTCGCATCATGCTGTGCGCTGATCTGAGCGATGACGGCCGACTGATCCGGATTGTCGGCGGCCAACATCCCGCTTTCGGCTGCGGCAAGAACAGCCGCCCCAGCGACCGCCCCCTGAATGAACTTACGGCGGTTGATACCGTCTACGTTATCAATCTTCGAATCCATAATGCCTCGGTGACATCGTTTCAAGTTGATTCCAGAAATATCTACTGGAGCAGAGATAGAACAATCAAAAGTGCGTTCTGCGGTCCCTTCCAGGAATCAGTAATATCGTCGGTCTCATTCAATGAGTGCGCGCCCGTATCCTTGCCACCGCCCCCGATTGTGATGGCTGGAATGCCGAGATGCATAGGTACGTTCGAGTCGCTGGAACCAGAATCGAAGGTTGGGGTGCCAAATCCGAGAGCTTTGATCGAGACGGCTGCTGTGGTGACGATGGGGGAGGCCGGATCGGTTTGTCCTGCAGGACGAATACCAATCTCGTCGATCTTGACGCTGAGTCGTCCGTTGCCCTTCCAGCGCGCGTTTTCCTCGTCCAGGCCGGCCTGCACGGCTAGTTTGAACTTTGCATCGAGAGCGTCCAGCGAACTGGTATCCGGAGACCGCTCATCAAACTCAAACCAAGCCTCGAACGGAATGGAATTGATTGACGTGCCTCCACCGATGCGCCCTACGTTAAACGTCGTCTTGGGCATTGTTGGAACCTGCAGATCTCCGATGTGGGCAACCGCACGTCCCAAAGCACCAATGGGATTGGCGATACCGAAGGCGCCATAGCTGTGACCACCAGGGCCAGAGAATGTGACCTTGTATCGATAACTTCCCACTCCGCCGTTTGTGACGCGCTCTGGCTCGCCAGGTTCAATCGAGATGAAATCGTCGATGCTTCCCTTGAGTGTGGTACCGAAGAGCTCTTTCATGCCCCGCAGATCGCCTAATCCTTCTTCCCCTACATCGGCAACAAAGGTCAGGGCGCCACCGGTTTTGAGATGCGCATCGTTCATCGCCTGAATGACGGCAAGCAACGCCGCGAGGCCTCGACAGTCATCGCCGATGCCCGGACCCTTAAGTAAATTACCGTTACGAGTTACGTGGACGTCGGTCTCTGCCGGAAATACAGTATCGAGATGAGCTGCAATGACCAGATGAGGATGCGCTTCCGCGCCGGCACGGTCACCCAGGACGTTTCCGGCATGGTCGATCCGCACGTTTGCGAGACCTGCAAGCTTGAAGAGGCGAGCGAGTTCCGCTGCTCGATACTCTTCATGGAAGGGGGGCGAAGCTATCTCGCAGAGGCGGACCTGCTCATCGACGAAGTGCGACTCATTGCTCTTGATTGCCTGCATCGCAGCTTGGACATCAGGCTTGGCGAGAATCTGGCCGGGACTCTCGGCTGCTCTCGCTGAGCGATGAAAGATAGCGGGCAAGAGCAGAAGTAAAGCGAGACTTAGGATACGGCGGGGAACGTTCTTCGTCGGCCGGTTTGGGATGGAACAAGGGCCGTAAACAGAACGAAAGATCCTTTTGGCGTCAGCGCAGAATTTCGGGGAGTGCCGCTTCATTGGTCGGGAAGGCTCCGATCTTGTCAGATTGGCAAAATTGCGCCAAAGAACTAGCTAGCGATAAAGCTGACCGGACACACTCCCACCGCAGAATAAGCAGATAACGCGCCAAGTGGAGGTGGCGTGATGTGGGCAATGATCTCTGTACATCCAGACCGGGCGAACATTGCTACATGTGTGATTGATTCTGTTTCTTCGGTTGTAATATCAAATTCACATCATGTCAACGTCCGTGTCACCGATCTTCGTGAGCGACACCTCTAAAGACTTCTCGCCTGCCACTGGAATTCCTCTGCTGTGACTCAGGTCAAATGAGATTTGCTCTTGGCGACACCAGCTTATTTGAGATGGAAGCAAACAGGCCGAGTAGACCTCTGTCGTAAATTTGCAAGGCCAAAGACCCGACAGATGTGCCCGGCATCAGCACGCTAACTGCACATACCATCCTGGTAGAGTTGGCGCAGATGTGTCGCGTTTTCGTAATGGCTCTGCTTTCGCATTCTGGCTGGAGCTCTGCCCGGGAAAAGCAAGTCAGCCGAGGGAAGGTTCTTTACACGCGCACGCGGAGGTTAAAGAACAGAGCAGCGATTGCGCTCCGACTCGGCGCACACTGTTTGTATCACGCTCAAACTATCTCGGCGAGTTCTATCGAAAAATGAAGTGAAAGCTTGGTGCGCCTGAGGCGGTCACAGCGACTGCCTACGAGCTTGCCCGGATCGTTTATCACTTGCTTTCCACGAAGGAACCATACTCGGAGAGTGTTTTCGTAGAGTGCGTCCAGCAAGCCAAACGTCCGAGCTGAAATGTGTTTCCGGAAGCAGGCCGCTAACCTCGGTTTTCAGTGGCACTTTCCCACAATCTAGTTCGTAGCGGAGGTGCTCTTCGGGAGTCAGCGAGGAGCTGTTCAGAATCATCTCATAGCACTTTCAACTGCCCCGTAAAATTTTTCTATCAGCACCCAAAAAAAACTGATTGGACACCAGCCGGCGTCGACTCTATTATCGGAGTTCATAATCAATCCAAAAACAAAGTAAGCGAACCGCAGCACAAATGCAGCCGGCACTTGTGTCTCATTTGCTAAATGTCGTTTTGTGATTTGCGCATAATCAAGGATATCTGGCTTGACCCGATAGTTACTCACGCAAGTTCGATGAGCGTAGTGACAGTGGAGTTCTTGTCTTGGAAATCAGCGAAACGTCTCGTCGCGTTGTCCCTTTCACCCATCTGTATCCGATTCAAGTTCAGCCATTGATCGCGAGACGCCTGCACTCTTTCTGCTAAAGAGTCAGCAACAACAATTTCCTGGAGGCAGTAATGAGAAGCCGCATAGGGCGAGTATTGTTCGCGGTCTTTATGGGGTGCGGAATCGCGAGCGCGCAGCAATCGATCATCACGGGTCAAGTCGTTGATATTCAGGGCGCTGCTGTATCCGCAGCGACCGTCGTGGCCTTGAACGCGAACGGCTCGAGCTTCAAGACAGTTTCGGACAAAAACGGTGACTTTCAGTTTCCGAGCATTGCCGCCGCCGACTACACAGTAAGAGCCGAGGCCCCGGGGTTCGCGCCTACAGTCGAGAAGCTCACCCTTCTGGTGGGCCAGACGGTGAATGTGAGTCTTAAGCTGTCGTTGGCAGGCACAACCGCCACCGTAACCGTGACCGATGATATCGCCGCCATCGACACCACATCCTCTCAGGTGGCCGGAAACATCGACCCCGAGACCTTCCAGAAAATTCCGCTCAACGGTCGTAATTACATGGACCTCGCTACCCTGATTCCAGGCATCCGCAGGAACGCCATCACCAATTACGCCCCACTGGGCACGTTGAACGGAGGCCGTGAGCAGTTCAACCTTGACGGCCAGCAGGTGACCTCGAATGGCGCGGATACCAGTTTTGGACAGGCACAGTTCAGCCGCGACGCTATCTCGCAATTCCAGATCATTACAAACCAGTTCGACGCAACGCAGGGCCGCACTTCGCAGCTTGCGATGAATATGCAGAGCAAATCGGGTGCGAACGCTATCCACGGATCAGCCTTCGGCTACTTCCGCAACGATGTCTTCGACGCGGCGGACCCCATATCGAAAACCGTGCTCCCATTCTCGGACCAGCAGTACGGCGGTAGTTTTGGCGGTGCAATTATCAAGAACAAACTCTGGTACTTCGGCTCTTACGAAGGGGAGCACCGTCCGCAGGTCAGCACCACCAGTCCGATTGGTTTTACGGCACATACGTATTCCTACTCGAATACGCTGAACAACCGGGAGTATCTCGGTCGCGGCGACTATCAGCCGAGTGGCAAAGACCATATCTTCGCCCGCTACTTCCGCTTCGATACTGCGCAGCCCGATCTTCTTCCTTCTGGCAACTCTTCCATCAGCCGTCAGTACACCAATAACGTCCATCCCTATGGCATTATTGGATCGTGGTCACGCAACATCTCTCCAAACCTGGTGAACACTTTCTTTGGAGGCTGGTATTACACCAGCAACCTCAACTCGCCGCTGGTGCCAAGTATGCAGCTTACCTTCCCGACGCAGGTAGTGGGAGCCGCCTATAACTATCCCTCTCACCTGCCGGTATCGGTCTTCCAGTTCCGTGACGATGCCTTCTGGCTGAGGGGCAAGCACAGCATCAAGATGGGCCTGGAGTACATTCGCGAGTTGAACGACGGTTCTTTCCCGCAAAATGTCCGCGGTGTCGCCTCCCTAAGTACCGATTCCACCGGTTGGGCCACGCCTGAAACCTGGGACCAAGCCTTCCCCAACCAGTTGGATCCGACGACCTGGGACTACGCTCACATGAGTCCCTACGTTACTTCTTACGTGCAGGGTTTCGGTAACTTCAACACCGACATTAAGCGCAATATCTTCGGAACCTGGATTCAGGATGATTGGAAGACCTTTCCCCGTTTGACCGTCAACCTAGGCCTTCGCTATGACAACGACCTTGGTCTGATTACTGCCGGAAACGACACGGTTAATGGAATCGTGACGCCGAAGCATGGCAATAACGTCAATTTTGCTCCTCGTGCCGGATTTGCCTACGACATCTTCGGTAAGGGCAAGACGGTGCTTCGAGGCGGAGCCGGCATCTACTTCGCTGAGATCATCGCCAACCAGTCCATCGATGCGCAGCTCTTCAACGGCGTTCAGACCGTCCAGGCGGCAGTTGCAAATAGTGCCTTTGGGCCGAGTTTCAATATCCTGAATCCATTTTCCGGTCAAGACACAAGCACCTTCATCGCGAATGCGCAGAACATCATCCAGACCATCCAGCCGCAGGCGCCCACAATCAGAACGCCGTGGGCTGGCCAATTTTCGCTCGGAGTACAGCAGGAGCTTCCTTATAAGACTACGGCCTCGTTGGACTTTACGGGAATGCGTGTCCACCACGACTGGCTTCGTTACGACGCCAACACGGTCTACGATCCGGCCACCGGCTTCAATGCGACCAACAAAGTCGCAACCAGCGCGACGTGCCCCAACCCGAACGGCTGCATCTCGAGCCGCGTATCTCCCAACGCTCACTACAGTGCCATTAACACCTTCAGCACACCGGACGGCATTGGCTCTCTATTGAAGACGATACAGGTCAGTATTCGCAAGCAGACCAGCTTCGGCTTGACCGGAATGGCCTCCTACACCTACGGCCTGGAGAAGGACAACTCAAGCGGCCCATTCACTTACGCATCCAACCCTTACAACTTTCAAAACGAGTGGGCTAACTCCGTGGACGATCAGCGCCATACGCTCGCGATCACCACGAACTATCAGGCGAAGTGGGGTATCAGCGGCGGTTTGGTCTACCACTACGGCTCCGGTTTGGCCTATGCCAATCCAATCGGGAAATCGCCGACTGCATTGGCCTCGAGCTCCACTTCAAGCCGCAGCCTCTGTCTCGGGCCTGCCGGTGTCGTCCTACCAGGAACCATCTGCTCCGTGGTCAATGCCAAATCTGGTTACACCGCAAAGCTCTACACACCCAGCGCTCACAATCACTACGACCCTGTCACTGGCCTGACGACCATCGACCGCAACTCGTTCCGCGGTCTGCCGACAGAGCGCATCGATGTAAATCTTGCCAAAGTCATCACGATTCACGAACGGTTCAAAGTAACCCCGCAGGTGGAAGCCTTCAACCTCTTCAATCACTCCAACTACGGCTCCTACAACACCGTCCCCACTTCAACAACGTACGGGGCTCCCACGGCAACTTCGGGTGTCCTCGCCTTCTATGCCAGACAGCTTCAGTTCTCAGCCCGCCTGGATTTCTAACCGTAACAGTCTTCCGCTGTCACACCAAATGGCAGTGGGAGACTCATTGTGTTCCCTATAGCACGCAGCATGCTGTTCTGCTGCCTCCAATTAACTCATCGTAGTCGCAACGTGACCTTCCAGGAGAAACAATGAGGGCCCGAGTCCCCGCCAGGTACGCCAAGGCATTGCTCCTCTCCGGTTTTGTAAGCGCGTCTTTCGTACTGACCAGCACCGGTTACTCCGTGGAGTTTGAAAAGACAGCCAGCAAGAGCGTTGTGAGGTCGATTGCGGTGACGGAAGGTACCGACATGTCCGCCACCGTGTCGCCAGATCACAAGACAATCATTCTAGATCTGCAGGAAACGCTTTGGTCGTTGCCGATCTCAGGCGGGAAGGCGAAGAGGCTGACCGATCCTTTGCTGGAGCCTTCGCGCCCGGACTGGTCCCCCAAGGGTGATCTTGTGGCGTTTCAGGGGTACAAGGGCGGAACGTTTCATATCTGGGTGATGAAGCCGGATGGTACCGGCGTCCGCCAACTAACCGATGGGCACGGCGACGATCGTGAGCCGCGAATCTCTCCCGACGGCACTAAGGTGGCCTTTGCGTCGGACCGAACGTTTAGAGGCAACTATGACATCTGGGTGGCAGATATCATTACCGGGAAGCTGACGCAGAAGACCTCCGGGCCGGAAGAAGAGTATGAGCCCACGTGGTCTCCGGATGGAATGAAGATCGCCTTCGTGAGCGGCATGGGAGTGGCCCGTGGTCATGGCGCCAGCGTCTCAGGGGTTGAGATCAAATCGGTTGATGCAGCCGGTGGCATTGCGTCTGTATTCTCTTTGCCCAAAGAGCCGATCGATCCAGCCGCGGGGCCGATGGCTGCACTCGGTGGCAAACATATTGATTCTCCGTCGATATCTCCCGACGGCAAAGACATTGCTTATACGCTGTCGGTCGGTGGCAAGAGCGAACTGATCGTCGGCAGCAAGAAGGTCGGTTCAGCGGAGGATGTTTTTCCCTTTTATGCCAGCTGGCTGCCCGGTAACAAGATTCTATATACCGGCGATGGCAAGATTCTGATTACCGATCTGACCAGCAACGAGAGTACAACCGTGCCGTTTTCGGCTACGTTTGAGATCAACCGTCCGGGGTACAAGCACCGTATCTACGACTTCGATTCGACGGTGGCAAAGCAGGCGAAGGGCATTATGCACCCTGCGCTCTCGCCCGATGGCAAGCAGATCGTCTTTGAGGCGTTGAATCAACTCTGGCTCATGAATATCGGAGGCAAGCCGCAAGCGCTCACCAGCGATGATTTTTACAAGGAGTTTCCTTCGTTCTCATGCGATGGCAAGAGCATCGTCTACTCTTCCGACAAAGATGGATTCGAGGCTATCTACATCATGGACCTGGCAAGCAAGGCGTCGCGCCGCGTGACCAGCCAGAATCAGTCGGCGGAGCTTGCCCCTACCTTCTCGCCCAATGGAACGCAGATCGCGTATCACGATCAAGATGGTGCGACGCTGGTCGTCGATGTTGCTACCGGGCGGTCGAAGGAGGTTGCGAAGGAGGTCTTTGGACCCTCGCAGCCCAGTTGGCTTGCCAGTGGAGATGTGCTGGCGCAGACCTCGCTCACACCCTACAATATGCGCTTCCGCGAAGGCACCAGCCGCATCGTAACGATCGACCTGAAGACCGGCCAGCAGACCGCAACCGAACCAGCGCCCTTCGAGACGGTTCTTACCCGCGCCTACAACGGCCCCACCTACTCTCCTGATGCTAAGCAGATGGTCTTTGTGATGAATGACTTTCTGTGGACGCGTCTCGTCGATGCTAAGGGCGTTCCGACAGCCCCGGCAAAGCAGATCACCCATGAGATCTCCGATTCACCGAGTTGGAGCGGCGATTCGAAGAAATTGCTATATCTCTCGGAAGGCAAGTTGAAGCTGATCAATGCCGACGGTTCCGGAGCGCCGCAGCCGGTAGCGCTCGATCTGACCTATCATCGAGAAATTCCCGCGGGCCGGATCATTATCCACGCGGGCAAGTTGTGGGACGGCCTCGGAGCCGATGTCAAAGAGAATGTCGACATCACCATCGTTCGCCACCGGATCGAAGGCATCCAACCGCACGTAAGCGATCCGCAAAATCTTCCTGCAGGCGATCGCTTCATCGATGCCTCCAGCCAGACGGTTATCCCAGGGCTGTGGGAGTCGCATAACCACATGTACGGAGGCATCGACGAGGCAGGCGATGCCGGCGGCAGGCTATGGCTCGCCTATGGATTTACCGAACTCCAATCGCAGGGAGATGAGGCTTATCTACAGGAGGAGGTCAAGGAGTCCTTTGCCGCAAACGATCGCGTCGGTCCTCGCTACTTCTCCTCGGCAGAACTCTTCGACGGCGAGCGGATTTTCTATCCCACCGACCGCTCCATCCGCAGTGAGGCGCAGATTCAGCGTGAGTTCGAGCGGGCTCAGGCTCTGGATGTGGACAACTACAAGACCTATGTCCGACTGCCACATGCCCAGCAGAAGGAGCTCATGGAGCTGGCTCATGCCAAAGCCGGGGAGTGGGTGGCCTCGCACTATGGTCTGCCCGGCCTGATGTATGGCATGGATGGTATGTCGCATGTGAGTGCCACTTCACGATGGGGATATGCTTACACCCGGTCGGGCGGAGGAGTTACGTACGGTGACATCCGGACATTGTTCCCCGCCGCGGGAATGTGGGACATCTCCACTGCCTTTGCCTCGACCGCGATGTATGCGGAAGACCCGAAGATCGTCAATGATCCACGCCTGGACGCTCTAGACGCACCCTGGGCGCAGAAGGCCATGGTCCAGAATAGCCGGCGAGCCGTAAAGACGGACCAGTCGGTAACGGCGCAAGGTCTGAAGCGCGAGGACGAGACCATTGTCAGCTTCTACAAGAGCGGCGACGAGATCATGGCTGGGATCGATTCCGCCACTCCCGGCGCTCAGATCCCTCTCCATCTCAGCCTGCGCGCCGAGGTGAAGTACGGACTCAAACCGTGGGAGGCACTGCAAACCGCGACCATCCTACCGGCGCGGGCCTTCGGTTACGAGAGGGATCTCGGCTCCGTGGAGGTGGGAAAGCTGGCCGACCTCACGATCATTAACGGTGATCCTCTCGCCAACATCAACGACTTGGTCAAAGTGAATAGTGTCATCGTGAACGGACGCTACTACTCCACAGCCGATCTGATGAAACCATTTTCAAAGTAGCGTTTGTCCCTATCAAGAGGAAGGATTTGATACACATGTTGAGAACCGGCCACCTTCGCCTTGCCCTTCTGAGTGCCCTGCTCGTAATTTTAGGTTCCACGCTCCTGGCCCAAGCACCGGCAGTGGAAAACGAATAAGGAAGTCTTCGACGACTTCACCTCCCTGATCAAGATTGACTCCAGCAATCCGCCTGGAAATGAGACCCATGTAGCGAAATATCTTCAGTCTCTCCTTGAGAAGGAAGGGATTCCATCGATCCTCGCAGGCGCGGAACCCGAGCGTCTCAGCCTGATTGCCCGGATCAAGGGCAACGGCAGCAAGAAGCCGATCCTGATTATGGGCCACACCGATGTCGTCGGTGTGCAGCGGGACCGCTGGACCGAAGATCCATTCGGGGCCAAGCTAATAGACGGTTACATCTGGGGGCGCGGCACGATCGACGACAAGGACCTGGTCGTCGGCGGCCTGATGTCCATGATTCTCCTCAAGCGCAGCGGTGTGCAGTTGGACCGGGACATTATCTTCGTCGCCGAAGCAGGTGAGGAGGGCGGCTCGCCCAACCGCACCTTCGGGATCAGCTACCTGATCGACCATAACTATCCGGACATCGACGCAGAGTATTGCATCACCGAAGGTGGCAGCTTCAGTTCCACGGACGGCACGCTGAAGTATCAACTGGTTCAGGTATCGGAGAAGGAGGGGCGCGGCATGAAGCTGGTGGCGCATGGCATCTCTGGACATGGATCGATGCCCCGCGAGGACAACGCCATCGTCCACGTTGCGACCGCGGTCGGGAAGATAGGTGCATGGCAGCCGCCTATGGAGCTGACACCCATCACGAAACTGTACATCGACGGCCTGGAAAAAGTCAGTCCACCTGAAGAAGCTGCGCGTCTCAAGGATCTCTTCGATCCGGCCAAGACGAACGCGGCGCAGATGTACTTCCGTGCAAACAATATCCGGATGAACTCGACTATCCGTACTAGCATCAGCCCGAACATCATTCAAGGCGGTTTCCGCGCCAACGTCATCCCTTCGGAGGCGACAGCAACTCTGGATATCCGCGCTGTTCCTGGCGAGGATATGGTCAAGTTCAAGGAGATGATGGAAAAAGTCATCTCCGATCCCGAGGTGCAGCTCATCACCCCAGATACCTGGCCCAGGGAGACGCCTTCCTCCAGCATCGATACCGAACTCTACCGCGACCTCGCGAACGTCCAGAAGTCGCTGTTTCCCAATACGATGACCATCCCCGGTATGTCCACTGGTGGAACTGACATGAAAGGCCTTCGCGCCAAAGGAATGCAGTGCTACGGCATCGGCGCCGAACTGCCGACGGAAGACCTCATCACACACGCCATGCACAGCGACAATGAGCGCATCAAGGAAGGCGCTCTCTATGACTTCGTCAAGTACGAGTACTCCGTTGTCGCCAAGATCGCCACGCATTGAGCCCAATTGCGGGGCGATTGTGTTTCATTCCGCGCGGCACTCTGGTCTCGTGGATCAGGGTGCCGTATTTTCTTATCGATTTATGACTGAGTACGATTCATAGAGATTCAATGAATCGCACACAAACGGCATTTCAATCGAGCGCAATCGCGGTGTCGGTCGCCTTTCTTCTCCTCCAACAGAGACAGGGCTTTTGTCAGTCGAGTTCAGCCGCAAACCAGCAGGCGAACAGATCGTAAGCGTGCATGCCGCGAGTACAAAGACACCTCTCAAAAGATCTGGAAGTTTGCAGAACTCGGCCATTAATAGCTGAAGGTCGCGCAAGAAGCGGCCATGACGAGCAAGATGGAGACCGGCAACGCAAGACACACCTCATCTAATTGATTTAACAGCAGATCACTATTTTGGCGAGCGACAGCAACACCAGAAGTAATGCTCTAATGTGCGGCAAAGAAGGCGAGTACCTTCTCGTTGAACTCGGCCATAAACTTGTGTTCGCTGTAGGCGATGATGAACTCGTCCATGAGGCGGTTGGCCTGTGAGGTGGTGAGGTTGTAGGGGGCCGCGCCGAACTGCGCGACGAGGGGAGTCTGACTGCATTTGAAGTTGATGGTGGCGGCGTTTGAGTCGACGGACTGGTAGGGGTTGGCGAGGATGCGGCCATTGGCGTCGATGCAGCCCTGGGACTGCATCCAGGTGTCGATGGCCAGCGCAGTGGAAGTGCTGACGTCGGTGAGTTGGGCGAAACGCGCGGGGTAGGCCGGCGATGGCGGGTTCATGTAGAAGTTGATGTTGGGGACGCTCGCTGGGTAGGGGTTGGGTGTGATGGTGGTGTTACAGACAGGGGCGGGGTTGGTGAGGGTCTCGAGTTCGGCGGCGTTGCAGTAGCCTTGTTCGATGCCGGAGGGGCCGATGCCGATGACGGCGGGGTAGAGGCTGCCGTTGCTGACGCCGGAGGTGCCGTCCTGTTGCTCCATCAGGAAGATGGTGGGGGTGAGCTGATGGCTGATGCCGTTGATGGTCGGGATGTTGACACTGGGGTCAAAGTATTGGAGGAGGCCGCCGGCGATGCCGAGGGCGCTGGCGTTGAAGGCCAGAGCGCGGGAGACGGCGGATTCGAAGTAGCCGCCGTCGGAGACTCCGAGGCCGTAGAGCTTATCGAAGGAGGACATGACGCCGAGACCGATGAGGTAGTTACGAGTGGCCTGCACGTTTTGGAAGTCGAGGTTGTTCGGATAGGTGGTCTTATAGTCCCAGTAGCCGGTGGCAGCGCTGTCGACGACGACGATGCCGTAGCCGGCGGCCAAGGCTTCGGCGTTGAAGGCGACGTTGTCGGTCTGCACGAACCAGTCGATGTAGGAGCCACCGGTGCCGTGGAACTCGAAGATGATGCCTTTGGGATGGGAGGCTGGAATCTCGTACCCAATGGTGATGGGGGAGATGATGGGGCTGGGCGTGGTGACGCGGTTGGCGGAGGTTCCGGTGTTCGTCCCAGGGACCTGAGCCACTGTGGGCGAGACGACGGGGACGCCGAGAGTGTAGTTGGCGGTGACGGTGAGGCTGCTGCCCGCGGGTGCGGTGAGGGTGGTGTGGTAGCTGTTAGCGTCGACGAGGTACTTTGTGTCTCCCGTCCAGAGGTTGAAGGCAGCACCTGAGCCGGCGGGATTGGCGAGGACGTCGACATTGGTCCCGGCGGGATAGGTACCGGAGCCGAAGCCGTCGACGACCGAGAGAGTGAAGGTTGTCGGCGCCGGATTCACGGTTATGCTCGCCGTCGCCGTCATTGAGCCGCCGGCGTTGGTTGCCGTCAGCGTATAGGTTGTCGTTGCCGCCGGTGTAACTGTCAGGGGCGATACGGCCGCTCCACTGACGCCGCTCACGATGACCGAGGTGGCCCCCGTCACGCTCCAACTCAATGTGGAGGACTGACCGGCTGTGATGGTCGCGGGTGACACTGTAAAGCTGGAGATAACCGGTGGCGGCACATTCACCGTCACAACCGCCGTAGCAGTCGAGCTTCCAGCTGAGTTGGTCGCTGTCAGAGTATAGGTCGTAGTTGAACCCGGCGTCACGGTGACCGGCGAAGTTGCAGAGCCGCTGGTTCCGCTCAACGTGACGGAGGTTGCGCCGGTGACGCCCCAACTCAGAGTGGAGGACTGGCCCGCGGTGATGGTGGAAGGCGAGGCGGTGAAGCTAGCTATAACGGGGAGGGTAGGTGCGGTGGAAGGTGTGCTTCCTCCCCCTCCGCAGCCGGCGATGCCGAAGAAAGCGAGCAAGAGGATGTAGAGAGAACGGAGCCGAAGAAAAAGCGACAAGCGGCAAAGGCAGTCAAGTAACACAGGGCATCTCCCACAGGAGAAATTTATATATTCACTGTAAGAACCCAAGATGCCTATGATGTTGTGCGTTCGACAAATTTACTCGAATTCCTCTACGACTAGCGCCCGAAGACATGCAACTAACGTTCGTGCGGCCTAGTCCGGATAGGTAAGCATAGAAAGGTGATACTGAGCGATTGGATCATCAATTGCCGCTTGAGGAACCGTTAGGGTCCAATAAGCAACGAGAAAAATCCTCCACTTCGCGATGCCGTACCTATTGCAAGTGTATGTCCGTCCGCCGGAATGTAAGGGATGGGGTCGTGGACTAAGAAGAGAGTCTGCGCAAATGTATTCGGCTTCTTGGTGATGGACCTCCAGAGCCATGATCCGACAAGCAAAGATTATGCCTTTGGGATGGGAGGCCGGAACCTCGTAGCCGATGGTGTTGGGAGAGGCGATAGGGCTGGGTGTGGTGACCCGGTTGGCGGAGGTTCCGATGTTCGTCCCCGGCCTTAAGCTAAGACTGAGCTTCTTTGCTGACCCTTTGCGCCAACTTCTCAATCTCCTTGGCCTTCTTGATGGCGTTGGCCGATAGGGTATCTACACCGGACTTACTCAGCTCATCCTTAAGCTGTTTAGCGAGCAGTTGCAGCTGGTCTGCATCGGCGATCGCCCTCTTATGAAGTTCAATCCGGTTTGCTTGTGCCGCTGCCTCCACTGCCTCAGGCGAAATGAGGCGAGGTCACCGTTACTGAGGCTACAGGATAAGTGTACGTATCTTGTGCCTTCACGGACGGACAGGAATTAGAGGCTATTAAGAAGAGCACACCGTATGCGCTTAGAGTGCGAATCGCCAAAATTCTCATAAGTGATCTCCTCATTCTAAAATCGCCCAGCGAACCTGCCGATCTTATTGTGTCGCTTGAAATCATAGTTCATCTCGACAGTTAGCCGGTGACCTTTCATTCGACGAATTCTCCGCCGGCGACCCAGGCCTTCCAAGATCCCGCCGCATGGCGTACCCGGGAGGCTTCGATCATGCCGTTGGAGAAGTGAATGCAAACTTACGATCGAGCACGGCTCCGAACTTCGAGCGCGTCTATGTCTTCAACTTCAACTCGGCAATAATCTCGTCCAGGTTGGGTACGGTGAGCTTAGCGACGTGACCTACAGCGATGTGATAATCCAAGTAGAAGGCTTGGAAGAATTCGGGGGTGCATTGGCGGCGCGTTACGTTGACGACCTCGTTTGTAGCGAGTTTGCGTCGCGGCGTCAGTTCCCTGCCATCCGCTTCCAGCCAAATCTCCGACTGGCCATGATTGAGCTGCTGTGCGTAGAGCGTAGCGCCTTCCCTCATGGTGCAGGTTTACCGTTAGGCACATGCGCACACAGTCTCCTTCCATTTCTGATGGCCTTTAGGAACGGGATGCAATTCCAATTGGGCATGATGTTAGTGGTTCCCCGGTCTCCATCGCAGGAAAGGTCATAATTAGAGCAAAGCCAACCTATGATGACTCACTCCGAAGGAATTCAGCGCCTCCGAACGATCAGCGGCGATGCCGTTCGTCTCTTGCACCTGCTTGAGAACCAGCCATATACTGCGGCTCAAGAAGCCGAACTTCGCCAGCTTGCAGCCGCTCTAAAAAAGTCCCTCCAGGAGGAATATGACAGAATCATTCCGGAGCGAACCCAGAAAAGCATGACGATCTTTGAACTGACTGTCTATTCACCCATGATCGAAGAAGTGTGGAAAGAGACAGGCATCAGCCGCCTGAAGATCGAGGGGGCGATCAGCAAGCGATGGCGAGAGGTCTTTGAGGGGGTCGCCTACAAGACATCGAAATACACATCGTGATGCGTTCGAACACCAGCCAGGATCTTCCCATTTTTGGTTCCGTTGCGAGATGATCATTCTTTCGAAAGGCATTTCGTGGCTGTTCGCCGACCATCTGGGCTGGCAAGATCCGACCATCTCGAACCGAGTCGCGGCGGGACTGAAGCTGAATTTGACTCAGTTTCGGAACTAAGAGAGTCTCCCCAAAGTCCTGTGTAGAACCGCAGGGGAAGATGGAAAGGAGGAGTACTTGATGCGGAGATCGATAAGAAATGGCGGCCTGTCCTTCGAAAAGAGCCAAGATTTGTCCGCTGCCTTTAAGCTGCCAATAAGGCCTGAAACCACCCTAAAAAGCGGCTTTTTGGGGCACTTCGTCCGACGGAAGTGTCCTATTTTCTAACGACTTAGGCGACGGGTCGAAATCTGCAAAACCTTTATGCGTCGGTTCGATCCCGACCCGCGCCTCCAAAATCTTCTCTTTCAGAATCAATAGCAATTCAACATCACTGAACGATTTGTACTAATTTTGTGCTAACGCTTTTCTGGTCATAATCCCGAAGAGGCGAAGCGCAAGCGCGATGAACGTCCAAACTGTCCCGATCTCACCCCTCCCCCTCGATCACCATCTCTGTTCGGCACAAGGGCCGACTGCCCCCGCGCGGACTATGAACTGTACCAGGGGCTGCAGGTGCTTCAAGCATCTCCGCAGGTCTTACGGCGGTCAACAATTGACAAGCAGCAAAAATTGACAAGCAGCAAAGACTCGCACATGGTCTGTTGCATAGGAAAGAAGGCACGAGATCGAGGCACGGTTTCGGGCCGTTGACCCAACCCAACCCATCGAGGTCGTCAAGCTCGAATGATCTTCAAAGGATGTTGGTCTCTGACCGGCGATTCGACAGATACGCCTCCGTCCGAGTCGGTCGGGCAACTCAAGCAGTAGTTTCTAAGCGAGCAGCGATGCAGATTGATAGTGAGACCCTCATTGATACGCACCCACATCGGCCGCTCTTCGCCCCCCTGATGGGTTGCGTTTGGATCTATTTGCGTCATTGAACACAACAGATCTAGCGTTGAAAAGGGCGATCGAACCGGAAACGCAAGCAGGTCCGAATCTAGATGTAACAGGGCCATACCTTGATGGCAGGCCGAACGCGATTCTGCAGAACCAGCCGTTAACTGATCCAGGCGATGCACGGGAGACAGTGGACTAACTGAAGCAAACGCGGTGCGACTTCATTCAAAGCGTATACCTACATCACGCCTGCCGCGCTGCAGGCGGCGATTGATGAGGCGCACGCGCATGGGCAAAGCTGACTGGCCATCAGACCTTCTGCCCGGATTTAGCAGTCGACTTACTGCCACCTACAGGATAGCGGCTGACCCAGCTTCCGACCGATTTTTCGTCTTCTTGAGACCGGTTCACGCCTACGTCTAACGTAAGCAACGGGTCAGCTTGCAACATTCCGTGCTGGGGATTACCACAAGCAGGACATGCTTTGGCCTTCAAGGTAATCTCTGCTCCACAGCATGCACAAAAAGCGGCCACGTCATCAATCTCCAATCTCCACGGCTATTATCGCCGTTTAGATGAACGCAGGCAGTGCAAAGATTCGAGTTGAACCGCTATTCAAGACGACCACCCCGGTCCAACAATCGGTGGCCAACACCACCGAGACCGAATTGCCCGGGGAGTTCAACACCTGCTACACATTTTGCGCAACCGGTGAATACGGGGAGTCGACCGGGCTGGCGGTCTGAAGGATGGGGAGAACCAGTCGCAGGATCACCGGTACAATCTCTTCGGCTGAAGGGTGGTCGGGAGTGCTGAACCACTCCTTGACGGCACCGTAAATGGCCCAGCTAGCAGTAGTGGCGATCATCATGGGCGGCAACCCAGTGATGAGACCAGCCTTCGGCATGCCTTCCATCAGGACCCGGCGGATCGCGGCAGTGACGGCGGCTTCAACGAGCGGTTCAAAGGCGCTTTGGCGCTGACATACGGCACTGCTGCTATGGGTCTGGGTGAGGTAGTCGCAGGCGGCTAGGATGATAGCACCAGCCGCGGAAGGACAGCTTCCGTCATAACGGACACTGCGCTCATGAAGCAGCATGTGGAAACCGCCGGCGACCATGGCGTCCAGAAGGGCAAATTTATCGGTGTAATGGTCGTAGAAAGTGGCGCGATTGACAGTGGCCAGGTCCGTGATGTCCTGTACGGAGATCTCGTCGAAGCTCTTACTTTGCATGAGGGTCTGTAAGGCGCCCTGAAGAAGCTGCCTGGTGCGCCGGATGCGCGGATCGCGAACTTCACAGTCGGAAATTGCCATGATTCTTCTTATTAGAGGGTAACAAAGAAAAAAAGAACCTCTAAAACGACACCTGGCGTCTATATTAGACGACATCCGTTGTGTAAACGGCTTATGTTGTCAAAGGAGACCTATTCTATGCCCACTCTACTGCACCTCGATTCCAGCCCCCTGGAAAGCTCAATCAGCCGCGAATTGACCCGCGAGTTCGTCCAAACCTGGAAAAATGCCCACCCCGATGGCGCCGTTATCTATCGCGACCTCGCAGCAAACGCTCCGAAGCCGGTCGATGCTGCGCGGATCTACGCCTCGTTTACCCCGGAGGCTAACCGCACGCCGGAGCAGAAGGCGGCGTTGGCCCTTTCGGACGAACTTATCGGAGAGCTGGAGCGCGCTGACGAGTATGTCTTTGGCGTTGCGATGCATAACTTCTCGATTCCTTCCGTGCTCAAGCTTTGGGTGGACCAGATCGTTCGCAGCGGGCGCACCTTCGCTTATGCCGAGAGCGGGCCGCAGGGACTGCTGCATGGCAAGAAGGCCACGATCCTTGTTGCCAGCGGCGGAGTCTATGAGGCCGGAACCCCGGCGGCCGCGATGAACTTCGTTGATCCCTATCTGAAGATGATTCTGGGCTTTATCGGCGTGACCGATGTGACGTTTGTTACGGCGGCCGGCGCGGCGCAGGTGATGACCGGCACGGTGGACCGTGAGGCTTTCCTGAAGCCAACCCTTGAGCAGGTCCGGGTGGTAGCGGCGTAGATCCGAGATGGGAGATAAAGGAGAGAAGACGATGAAGATCGCCACATTAATTGCGCGTATTCTGCTTGGCCTGCTGTTCCTGGTCTTCGGACTGAATGGGTTTCTTCACTTCATTCCCATGCCTCCGCCGGCTGGTCTGGCGGGACAGTACATGGGCGCTTTGTTCGTTTCGCATTATCTTGCGGTCGTGTTCTTACTGCAGATAATCGGTGGAGCCCTCTTGCTGGCAAATCGTTTCATTCCTCTGGCGCTGATCCTACTGGGCCCAGTGCTCGTGAACATCCTCTTGTTTCATACATTGATGGCGCCGGAAGGCCTGCCGATGGCGCTGTTCGCGACCTTGCTCTGGGCGATCCTGTTTTACTCAGTACGCCGTGCCTTTGCGGGCGTGCTGGTGCAGCGGGTAGAAGTCTAAGCGAGACAGGCACCCATCCATTTCATACTTCGTGCGAATGGATGGGTGCATGTCACTGGGTTGCGCAAACCATGACCACTCCCTATATCGTTTGTAGGGCCACCGCTTGTCCGACTTCAGAAGAGAAAGTCGAAATCTACAAGCAGGTGACGGCCATAATTCCCGAAGAACGTGCCGTACTGTGGGTCGGCAGTATTACCGTGCACCTGAAGATAATTTGAGTGATTGCTCAGATTGATGCCATTCAGTGACAGCCGCACCGCGTGCTTGGGGCCGATATTGATGTCCTTCGAAAGACGCGCATCGAGAGAAAAGTAGCGTGGGTAGCGCGGCTGCGCGTAAGACGCGAATGAAACATATTGCTGCAAAGCATTCACCGGCTGGTAAGAAAATCCATTGCGATATTCCACGTGAGGAGATATGCGCATACGCCACGGAAGTGTCCGCGTGCCCCACAGCAGAAATCGATTGGGGATCTCTCCCGCTGTACTCGCCTCGTCCTTCGATCGCACAACGGGGTATCGGAAAGCTCCAAGGTAGCTGGCCACGTCCGTCAACACTCCTCGTGCAGACTGTCGCACGTAGGAGAAATAAATCCGTCGCTCCGCGCTAGAGCCTATCCCCGTGGTGAAATCGAATTGTCTCGTCCGTTCGCTGCCCGATCCCCCAAGTACCAGCGCGCTCCGGTCCGGCGTGGCCTGCGACTGGAGAGTAAGTTGATTGCTCGCGTCGCTCTGCATGTATCGGGCCCTGAGGGTGGCGAAAGACCGAATCCTCTGTTCCACCTCCACATTCCATGCCAGCGAGTAGGGAGCGAAGTTGCCAGTGTGCGCCTCCTGATCGACCAGAGGAAAACGCGAATCGGGTTGAGTGCTGGTCAGGTTGTAGAAGAGGCGCGGTCCATCGGTTATATTTCCCTGGCTGTCGTAAGTCGTCACCGTTTGCTGCGGAAAGCTGCGAAAGGCATAAGTATCGAGAGGCACCTGATCATAAAACACGCCCATTCCGCCACGAATCACAGTATCCTGCCGGTCTTTAGTTGGCGTCCAGGCAAACCCGGCTCTCGGCGCAAGCCGCGTCGTAGAAGTCAGGCTCTGTGTCTCCCACCGCAATCCCGCATCGATTGCGAACCGCGGATTCAAGATCCAGTGATCCTGAGCATAGACGGCCGGTTCCGTGTCGTTTATTTCATAACTGCCTTGCGCTCCATAGGTTATTTGTTGCAGCAGATGCCCCTTCGCATCCCTGAGTTGGACTTCGCGTCCCAGCAACGTCCCTTCGTCTTCGGCATATGCAAGGACAGAACCTACTTGAAACGAGTGCTGCCCGTGCCAGAGCATTATTTTAGGAGCCCAGGTTTCCAGCCATTGCGAACGTGTTGCCTCTACGCTCTGTTGACCGAAATAACTCCCCGAGTTCCCGACCGGCGTAAGCGTCATCTCTCCAGGAGACTGTGGCATCACATTACTTGCTGCGCGCGTCGCCGCCAACGTGCTTGAAAGCAGGCCACCGGCGAACTCCACTCGATGAGTAATCGTTCCAGTATCCTCCTGATAGTCGGCATTCGGGGTCACGGGCTGGGGATCGAAGAAGTTTAGATTCGCATACTGGAGCGTGTGTGGCGCGAAGTGGAGAGTAGCAGTGATGGTTTGCTTTCCTGTCAACACTCCATCGAACTGACTGAACGAATTCACAGCTGTCGATTTCGTTTCATTCACAGGGAAAAATAGAGTCCGCACCTGGTCTTTGTGCATGAGATACTCAGTCCCTTCCAGAAAATAGAGACGATTGCGAATCAGTGGACCGCTCAGGTTCAAACGTGGCGTAGCGGATCGCAACCCTACCAGGTGCCCACTACGGATGCGAACCTCGGGAAGCGGGTCATTCAACCCATAGCGCCATTTGTCGCCGCCTCTGCGTGTCTCGGCGCTCACGACACCTGCAGTGAAATTGCCGTATTGCGCCAGATATGGAGACTGCATGACCTTGACCGTATCGATACTGTCGATCGGAACGCTCAACCCGAAGTCCCCGGTCGCAGGATCAGTCACATCGACCGAATTGATGATCAGGGCACTGTGTTGTTCATCCAGGCCGGCGATCTTTACTCGCCCGTCCGGCGTTCGGATCACTCCCGGCACCAGAGGGAGTGCATCGATCAACGTCGCCGGCCGCAGCGGGCTAGCCGTCGCTTCAGCTACGGGTAGCTTGGACTCGCTGCTCTCACTTGTTGCAAGAGGGCTTTCCGCATTGGCCTGCACTGTCACAGTCTCCTCGTGTTGAATCGTCTTCGAGAGACTAACTTGGAGCGTCGAGTCAGCGCTCTCTCCCGATCTCACCGGCATCCGAACCCTGTTGTATCCATTCATACTGACGACCACCGTGCAGGGTTGAGGAGCTTCACACCTGACCGAAGCGCGTCCGTGAGCGTCTGATGTCGTTGTAGACACGCCGGTACCGCCGATCTCGGTGTCGATCCGAACACCGGACAGGGTTTGCGCCTTGTCATCAAGGACCTGAACATTCACAATTCCGGGCGTTCTCGACTGCCCTCCAGCCGGCGCTACCGGAAACAGGAGATAAACAACAAATGAAATCACCGCAGCGCGCCAGATTCTGGGAGCTGGCGCTTGCTGCTGTGGGCTGGAACACGATGTCGAGTATCTAGGTTCGGTCATGTTCGTGTTGCTGTCGGACACGTTAGCGGACACGCTCACCAATTGGACGGAGCCCTTATTCCCACGATTCTTTTTTCAAAGGATTAGACGAAAGTCCTCAAAAGCGTGCAACTGGCCTTGGCCAGACAGGATGTAAAGGAACGCGAATCGAGCGATGATGGTGGGGCCGGTCGGATGACAGCTACAGCCCGCGCCGACATTGGTGCCCGGTTTGAAGCCCGACC
>Ga0073928_10000131_pt1 | contig 172443 bp, 145 predicted proteins | sample PaiPotPPA55metaG_FD_76969 | JGI IMG/M metagenome (GOLD analysis project Ga0073928, IMG submission 76969) | Iron sulfur acid spring bacterial and archeal communities from Banff, Canada, to study Microbial Dark Matter (Phase II) - Paint Pots PPA... ...
CGGCTGCGGTTTGCAGATGTGTTCCCAGCCCGCTACCTGCGCATCGTTCTGCTAGGTGTGGGAGCATTGCACCTGCGCCGGGTGCAAGTTTTCGGGCGCATTCCGGCGCAGCGGCAGGGCCGTCCCCAGGCAGGTTCCCCCGATCCATCCCCAAAGTAGTGGGTCATGTTAGCCGGAGTGCGTCGGGCTGGGCGTCGGATTAATTCGCTGTGACGGTCCGGGGTTTTGACTTCGCTGCTCCTCGACCAGGGCCGTCACGCGGTTGATCAAATCTGCCGCGGCTTCCGGCCATTCGGTGACCTGGGAAGCGGCGGCCGCGATTTTGGACCGTAGGGAGGGCACTTCTACAAGCGTCTTAAGCAAGCTGATCGTCTGCTCGATCGCTGTTGTGCGCTCGATTAGGAACCCGTTCTTGCCGGGTGAGATGATCTCTGACAGAGCGCCTACATTTGTGCTAATGACAACCACACCCAGGCGCTGCGCTTCGAGGATAGACAGCGGAACGCCTTCGTAGTCCGAGAACAAAACCATTACATCCGCCCAACTGAGTAGGGAAGTCAGCTGTTCACTATCGAAGACGGCGGACTCAAGCAGATACTGAAGGATGGGGGGGGCGGAGGAGTCGCCGGTCACACTGGATCCTACGATGCGCCAGTCAACGGGCAAGTCGAGATCCCGCGTCTGTTGAACGACCTCCGCTAACCGGTCAATTCCCTTCTGGCGATCGAGGCGGCCCATATAGAGAACATTGAGGCGCCGGTTGGACGGTGATCTGCGCTGCGCGAGAATGCTTTCCCGGCACGTCGCATCTACCGGATGGCCCGGTGCGTTCCTCACGCGAAGCAACTTCCCATAGGGTATCCCGGCCGCGTGCATCCATGACATGAGCTGTTGCGAATTGCACAGAATGAGGTCGTAAGCGTGTTCATAGGCAAGAGCGATCAGCGGGTGACCGACCGACCTCCCCAGCGGGCTCAGATCGAGGATGTGAAGATGCGCTACCGTCCTTACCCCGAGGCGCCGCAAATCGGCAGCCGCGGCATTAAATTCTCCAGAGTGGCAGTTCACGACGGCGTCGAGCCAAGCCAAAGCCGCGACAATCCGGCTGGTCGCATGCGGGTTATTGCGGGCCGCGGGCAGCGCGGTACCTTGGTATTCACTCTTCGGATCGAAGCCATCGAAAGCCGGATCGCTAAGGAAATTCATCGAGGCGACCGAACTGGCGAATTCGCTTGGGATTTCGATGCGGGTTTGTCCGATCACAAAAAGATGCACACGCCAGCCGGCGCGGGTGAATTGCTGAGCCAGATTGTAGGCGACGCGTTCGACGCCGCCGAAACCCGCAATCGGAAGAACAAAGCCAATATTCCTGGCGGTTGTCGAGGGCGACGGATAAACCACCTCGCCAGAGAAAGCAGCCCGAACATTAAAATAAAGAGTATGGGGCGGAGGAACGCTGAACTCGCGCCAGATCCAGGAGCGCTCTGCGGCAGCGCGATAAGGCGAGGCGCGCCACGAGCGGATTTTGATGAGGAGGGCAAACGCGACGCTTCCTCTCGACATCGACGCGAAACCGGGGCCGCCAGAAACGGTTACTGTCTTGGTCAACACTTTCATTTCGTCGCACGGCGATACCACCCCTTCGATCCACTTGGTATCAGCAGCGTGAATCGCTGCGCACACAAGCTCGCGCCCGACAGCCAGAACATCGCTTTCGGAGGCTCTGCCTCCGGGCTTCACTTCAATGGCTTGGCCAGCTTCCGACTCTATGACTAAACAGGAGAAATTCATTTCCTTCAGTGCGACCTCGCTGTCATGAAGCACCCAGAGAATCAGACCCAATTGAGAAAGCCTGTCGAATGTCGCTCGGGTCATCAGAACAAAGAATGACGGGATGTACTGCCGGGTAGGAAGTACGATGTTACGCCACAAGAGCTCGTCGAATTCTGCGTGTGAAATCTCAGTCGCGGGGTCGGAGCTGCCTGAAGTTAGAAGCACCTCATCTGTGTCAGTGAAAATGATGGCATAGCGAAAAGCCTCCATCGATTCCAGCCTCATAAGATTTCGGCTGCTCAGCAGAGGAGCATGCTTTCTTTGCATGTAGGATTGGATCTCGCCATTGTCACGATGCGCCTGACTCAACATGCTTTCCCCGCGGTTTCGATAGCGGAACCCGAAGTGAGGATGCTGCGCTCCGCGGAATCCGCGGGCGGCCGCCGTCAGCCAGAAATCCCAGTCCTCGTAGCCAAGTTTCATCTTCTCGTCAAAGCGGATGCCGGCATCGAATACGCGACGATGCACAAGGCTGCCCGCCTCCGAAATATTGTGCTGGGTATGCATCAGCAGAGAATAAGGACCACCATAGTCGAAATTCCTCTTGATCCCAAACATATCGATGTTGGGGTATATCCAACTGGTTTCGGGTTCATTTGCAAGTTTTGTGTACGCGGTGTCGATCGCGCCCGAGAGGATGGCGTTATCCGCATCCATGAAATAGATGGCCTGTACCATTGGGAAATTGGCCAGAGCATAGTCGATACCGGTGTTCCGTGCCGCGCTCAGTCCGCTATTCCGCTGGACCACATACCGGATACCGGGGCAGACAGCTAGAATGGATTTCATCACTAGATCGGATTCTTCAAAGGGGCAGCCGTCATTCACGACGATGATGGTGAAGGGGTAGCGGCTCTTCTGACTGATCGCCGACTCCAATGCATCAACCACCAGCACGCTATGCTTGAAGAGCGGAACAAGAATGGCGATGAGTGGCGAGTTAGACGGACCTGGCATTTGACTCCATCCCAGCTAAGATCGGATAAGCTTGCTGAAACCCAGCGACAAGGAATGGGTGATCATTCGTCGTATTTCGCTTCCCAATTTCAAACTGGGTAAAGCTCAATGCTCAGCTTGCTTTGTTCACTCCAGAATCAGCAACTCATGCCAGACGGCATGGCAGTAATGAACATCGGAGTATTCTACAACTCTGGTTGCGAGATACAGATCCATCATTTCATGGGCGCGCTCGGGTAGGGTTAAGGTGAAACTGTGACGCCGGAACTTGTCCCTCACCGAGAACCAACCGCTGAAGGCATCCGTTGCGGTAAATTCAGTTTCTGTGGTTACGGGCACGGCTGATGGTCTGATCCAGACCGCAAACTGGACGGGATGCGATTCGGCGCGTTCAAGAGAAACGACGCTCCGCACCGCTTTCGTTCCAGGCGGCAGCGCACGAGGAATCCGCACCAGAACGACCCGGCCGGGTAAGGGATGAACCAGTGTCTGATCACCTGGAACAAACACGGGGTAGGGGAAATCCGGATTTGGGGTCAGCAGAACTCCCTGATCGAGCACGTCGCGCGGAATGGGCGTCGCCCGTTCGCTCGACTCGATAGCGCTCTCACTGATGGTGCCGTTCACCGATATAGTTGCCGCCACGGATTCCCAGATCACTTTGCCCTCTGAATCAGTACCATCCCCGCCTGTCTTGCACAGGAAGTGGAGATCGAACAGTTCTTTGCCGGATTCGAGCACCGGCACCTGCAGTTCTAACTCGTCACCCGGCGTGGCTGCCGGAGTCCACCCCGACCACCAGAAGGCTTCGTTTGATTCGAGGCCTTTTTCCGACAGGCGCAGGCGGGCACTGGGCCTCGAGACGGCCAATGCCAGAAAAACGGAGTGGTGTCCCAAGATCTCAACTTTGGCGACGGCTCGGACCGATCCGCTTCGCGGTGGACAGACAGCCGCAGCTTTAAGAATGGTTACGCCGTTCTCAATGGAATAAGCGGCAACCGCGTTGGACGGCTGAACGAAACCCTGCACCGGGAAAGCGGAAACTGGCCCAATGCGCTGCCTGACATCGTCGGACAGGCTGACTTCGTGCCATAACTCCAGTGTGTGACGCCGAACGGCATCGAGAGCCACCGTTTCTGCAATCTGTTTTGCCGAGCCAATGGCATCGGCGAGTAGCGACCGCCCGTTATAAAGCGCAAAATCCAATGCCTCATCGATCTTCTGACGTTCCAGGCAGAATTGGACAAGACCTCTAAGAGCATCTTCGCTGTTCGGTTCAATCGAGGATGAAACGCGCAGCGCGATCTCGCGAGCCTCCCTGCTCGCACCAGCGAGTACCTCGCGCAGCCTCTCGCCCTGTTCGCGATCGATATTCACCATCGCTTCAATCATATGCTTGAAAAGCTGGATTTTCTGCCCGCCATAGGCGTCCAGCACGCGTCTATGGTTGCCGAGAACCACGGAACGATTAAGTTCCGCGGGGCGCTGCATCCTATACCAGAAGAAGGTTTCTGGAACTACCTCGAGGTGCAGCCCCGACAGCACAGAAGTGGCAAGGAAGAGCCAATCCTCGATTTCGGAATTGCACGGCGTCTCGAAACCGCCGCGTCGTTCGAAACTTCGCCGGCTGACGAGAAACGTTCCTTTGCCGAAACAGTTCTCGAAGGCGCCGATCTCCGCGCACGCTCCTATGGGAAGGTAACTTAGCTTCCCCTCCGGGTCTTCATCGGGCCGGCCAGCTTGCGAGAATTGTGTTGGTACGCCAGTAACTATGTCGGCTCCGGTGCGAAGTGCGGCTGCGACGAAGGACGCGATGCAATCGGGCATGAGGATCACGGTATCTTCTTCCACGAATAAAAGGTACTCGCCGCTCGCCTGAGCCGCGGCGGCATTTCGTTCTGTCCCTCGATCACCGCCCGTTCCGGTCAAGATGCGGAGCGGTGTCCGCTTGCCAGCGGACTTGAGCGCCGAGAGCGTCGAGACACGGCTTTCGCCACCGCCCCCGTCGTCGAGCAGGATGAACTCGAGTCGCGGGTAATTCTGTCGAAGCAACGACTCGACTAAGGCCTCCGCCACCGACGACAGGCTTGAATGCGCCAGACAGACCGACACGAGAGGTAGCATCGCCGAATCATTGCGAAGACCTTCCGCTGTGGGTCGGTATGTGAGAGAGACGTCCTCGTCGCCTTCCGCTGCTCCGGGATCGGTCAGCCGCAGCCACTGCGCCCATATATTTGCCTGGGAAGTGGCTAGCCGCGCCGGACGATGTCCGGATTGGAGAATCCAATCCAGTCTTGTCGCCAATACTTGCGGCTCTGGCGCAACCAAGCAGTGATCGCGATCATCAGGGGCAACCAATTCCGCTGTCCCGCCACTTTCGGTTGCGAGGAAAGGTACGCCGAGCTGAATACATTCCGCGACCACACAAGGCGAATTCTCCGCAAAGGAAGGGATGACGGCGAGCGCCCCCGGCCGGTTGAGATAAGAAAGTGCCTCCTCCTGCCCATACGTGCTGAGAATCCGTAAAGACGATCGCCACCCTCGTGCCCGTTCGATTACGTACATTCCAGAATGAAGCCCGGCGACGTGGGAGAATTTGCCCATGAAAGTAATTTTGATGTCGGTAAGGTTGGCGGATTGATTCAGCAGATCGATCGCGTCGCAAAACAACTCCACGCCCTTGCGCACCTCCAGGCGCCCAAAAAAAACAATCTCCGTGATTGCGCCTGATTGCGAGACCCGGGCCGATGGGGCGACGCACTCCGGGAGCCGCACAAGGTTTTGGATGACCAGGACATGCGGTGGCATCACCCAGCCATGCGAGGTCATCCAGTCGACCAGATATTGGCTGGGGCTGATCAGCGCGTCGGCCAATGCCGCGCTCCGCCGTTCCAGGTAGGCGGTGATGACCGGTGACCGGTCCCTGTATGGTAAGGAGTTGAGTTCGAGGACCCACTCTTGCGGCCCGTGGGCCACCACATACATGCGGGGCGCGTTGCGAAACACCCCGACGCGTTTTGCCAGCAGGGAGTAGTAGCCGTGGCCGCCGCAGTCGTTAAAATAGACTACATTGAATTCATGCTGCTTCAAGTACAAATAGACGCAATAGCTTGCTGATCGGGGATCGTCGAAAGCGTTTGGGACGATAGGACTGGCCCGCACAAAATCCAGAGTAATACCCAAATGGCGATACTTTTCCTGGAGTTCGGGGAATTTGCCCTCTTTGATTCGAGGGCCACCTTTATCAGCATCGGCATATGCTACGGTTACGTCGAACCCCGCCGACGACAGCGCGAGAGCCAAACCAGTGTTGGCAGTTCCGATCCCTCCATTCTTGAACAGGCCGTGGAACTCCGTGGTGATAAGGCAGACCCGCCTCCGGGCAGGGCGGCCTGGGCGGGTTGGGTCTGTGGCGGCTTGATCCGGGTTAATGGGTTGGTCAGTCGACGACATGGCTCCGAGAGTATAACTCTGCGATGACGTCATTGCGAAGGAACTCCGCCCACTCTTCGTTCCGCTGGTCGCCGACTTTGAGCATTCGTCGCGGTCGTGGTGCTTCGACCGCTTGCAGCTCGGTTTTGTCCAGCAATTCCTTCAGGTATTGCGGATAGCCTTGAGCTGCTTCCTCGTAGCTAATTCGGATCGGCGTTATCTTGTAGTGTCGGAAGAAAAGTTGCCACTGTTCTCTCTCGGCCAAAAATCCCGTGAGATATGGTTTTATTTTTTCGTACTCATACCGAACCTGGTCGGCGGGCACACCGGGTTTGGGCGGACGGCTCCTCAGCCCCGCGATGAGTTTTTCCCAAATCTGCGTCGATTCAGCCAGATACATCGACACGGCTTGCGCGAAAACATTTCGACGGTCGATATAAACCCAAATGGCATCTGCAAAGAAATTATAAAAACTGTCAAATAGTTCGGGGATAAATCTTAAGCAATGATGGGGGCCCGCTGTCGAGCCGTGTTCAATGTATCTGGAAATATAGGGAGTGTAATGGAACATGACCTTACCGATGAAATACCCGCGAACTGTGTTTGCTTTGCTCACCTCGTCCCAGGTCTTGCTCCAAGGCCCCCCCGTCTCCCCCATCGTTTTGTGGTAGAGTATTTCGCTAATCACCCGCTTGTGGCCGACAACATTGAGGAAGTCATCGACAATCAGCGTGGAACCGGTCCTTTGAGTGGCGCAAAAGATCACAGACTTGCCTACCTGCATCGGAAAACCTTTTCCCTGCCCGGCGCGGCATCGATCGGACTTAGGAACTGCGCGTCCTTGATTTTCTCATAGTGTTGAGGATTAGTGGATAGCGGCCAGTTGATTGAGTTGGAGCGCATCTGTGGCTGCGTCATAAGTACATCCGCAGGCGTCCATTCCCGGGCCGCAGATATCGCGGAATGTCCCGATCTGTTCGTCGGACCAGCCAAATTCCAATAGCCTCCGCCTCTCCTAATCAGAAACAACCTACCGAATCTTTCCAGTCACTTGCGCGCAGTTGGCAACCTGAGACACTGTGCTTACGTGGAGTTGGTTGTAATTTAGCGGGAGCAATTTCACGCGGGCGATCGAGATGCACGGCTCTTCGGTCGACCACGAGTGACGGTCGCTTCTAGAGCGGGGAGAAACTTGGGATCGCGGAGGTCCCCAAAAGAATCTAGGCCGTGCGGGTGAGGAGAAGCCGGCTGAACGCCGCCGTCATGGTTCACAGCGCACCTGGATCGCACAGGTTATCTGCAAGTTAGGTTAAGGCAAGCCACTCCGGTTCCTCGTTAGTTACATGGCGACAAAGGTGCGAAATTCTGTCTTCCTTCTTGGTCTTGATCGCTTGAGACCGATCAACGAGATGATTCGAATGCGATCGTGTGCTATATGGACTGCCTTTGAGCGGATCGCCGTCCTTTTTCTTTCTGCCGTTACAATATCTGCCGCGTGGGCGCAAGATTCCGTTCCCATCCCTCTAGCACCTTCGGCGCAGAAGTCCGGCCAGTCATCGTCGCAGCCATTTGATGTCAAGGAATACTCAAAGCCGCAGTCTTATATTCCCAATCCGGTCGATCCCTACACTTCGCGCAATGTCAAGCCGCCGAGCCTGGCCAACACGCCGCGCCTCGATCAGTTCATGCATGACGGCAAACTTTACATCTCGATCAATGACGCGGTCGCATTGGCGCTCGAAAACAACCTCGATCTAGCGATCGCCCGCTACAACCTCAACATTGCCGATACCGACGTCTGGCGCGCGAAATCCGGCGCCAGTATTTCCGGCGTCAACGGCGGCGTCGTGCAGAACACGCCCGGAGGCGGCGTAGGCGGACTTGGCTCCCAAGTAGGCTCGGGGCAGGGCGGAACGTCGGTAGCGGCCGGTGGCGCTGGCGCCGGTGCAGGGGGCTTGGTCGGGTCAACGTTGGGCAGTGGTGCGCAGGTTACAAGTTTCGATCCTATCGTTACGGGGAATTTGCAAATCGATCATCTCAAAACCGAATGCAACACTCCCTTTTGCGCCACCAATCAAAACACAAGCGGCGCCGATTTCACATACACTCAAGGTTTCCAATGGGGCACGGCTATGTTGATCGGCTTCAACAACAGCCGGCTAGCTTCCAATAGCGTGTACAATTTCCTAACTCCGGCCTTGAGTTCCAGTCTCCAGTTTAGGTTGACACAGCACCTGCTGCAGGGCTTTGGACTCGGCGCTAACTCTCGCTATATTCAGATCGCGAAGAATAACCGTGAAATTACAGATGTAGCCTTCCGACTTCAAATCATCACCACCGTCGACCAGATCGAAAACATGTACTGGGATCTGGTATACGCCTACGAGAACGTAAGGGTTCAGCATGAACAGATGGATGCCGCCCAGAAGACCCTCTGGAACAACCAGAAGCAGGTGGAAATTGGGAGCCTCGCGCCTATCGAAGTCGTCCGGGCGCAGAGCGTGATCGCAACCGATCAGCAAAGTCTGACCCTCGCGCTGACCAATCTAGAGTTGACGGAACTACTGATGAAAAATGCGATCAGCCGCACGCTCGTCGACCCGGCACTGATTGACGCCGAGGTGATTCCTACCTCGACCATGGTACTACCCGAACAGGAAGCGATCGTCCCTACACAGGACTTGGTGGATGAGGCGTTCAGTCATCGTCCCGAGCTGGCGGAAGCGCGTATCAATCTCGTCAATATCGACATCAGCAATAAGGCCATCCGCAACGCCCTCTTACCCAGCTTGGACCTGTCTGCCTACTACGGGGGCGCCGGCTTGGGGGGCGATCCGAATCCAGCCTACGTTTGCTCAGCCGATCCGGCGTTCTGTGGGGTTAAGACGCCCGCTTCGAGCATAACAACTCCCGTTTCTTACGGCGCAACCTTGGAGCAGTTGGTGAACTCCAGTGCGCCGGATAAAGGCGTGGTCCTAAGTCTGAGCATTCCCATCCGCAACCGTGCCGCCCAAGCCACGCAAGTGCGCTCGGAGTTCGAATATCGGCAAGCCCAGTTGCGGACTCTGCAGCTTGAAAATCAGATCCGCATCGAGGTACGCAACGCGCAGTTTGGTGTGCAGCAGAACCGGGCAAGCGTCGCTGCCGCCCAAGCCGCCGTGGATTTAGCGCGCCAGTCTCTTGCCACCGAGCGGAAGAAATACGAGATCCGCGCAGCGACCTCAGTTCAGGTGCTACAGAGCCAGGCCGCCCTGACGCAAGCCGAAGCCACGCTCGTCTCCGCCGAAGCCGCGTACGAAAAGGCGGAAGTCGAACTAGATCGGGCAGTCGGTCTCCTGCTCAATCATGCCGGTATCCTGATCGACGACGCCGAGCGTGGCCAGGTCACGCAGACACCGAGTATTCCGCGCGTGGCGATTCGGCCAGCCGACCGTCAAACATCAGCAAAACAACCAGTCCCGCCGCAAAGCGAATGACGGCACCAAGAAACTAAATATCGCTACGGGGAAGCTCAGGCGGGTTGATCGCTTCATACACGGCTAATCCCGATGTTTGCGGAACATGGATATCACCCCGTGCCACGTTTCTCCCTTCGTTCGCTAAACTACCGTCTTGCGGCGCGAAGCTGCCGCGTCTAGTATGCCGCGTGAGAGGTCAACTGGGCCAGCGTGCGGAAGCGGGAAGGTTGTAGACGTCCGCCACACTGGAAATACTTGCGCTTGATGCGCTGGGAGGTGGTTTTGAAATTGTTTAGGAATCTGCTTGCGTATCTCACGATCTTCGGTATTTCTCAACTGACGATTCAATTCACGCTTCAATTGAGCCCGGCACTCTTATGGGCACAATCTGCCGCGAGTGCAACGGGTGAGAGTTCCCGGCTGGCTGGGTACTCAGCGGAGTCGTCCAAAACGGAGCGCGATTGGGAGAAGAAACTTCAGGACGGAGTGATTGCGGACAACCTGCGGCAGAGCATGCAGCGGTTGAGTGCGCGTCCGCATCATGTAGGTTCGGCTTACGACAAGGACAACGCCGAGTGGATCCTTGCGAAGTTCAAGGAATGGGGATTTGACGCGCACATCGAAACGTTCAATGTACTTTTCCCCACTCCGAAAGAGCGCATTGTGGAGATGACTGAGCCGACCAAATTCCGAGCGAAGTTGCAGGAGCCTCCGGTGGCGGGCGATCCCACATCGAGCCAGACTGCGGAGCAGTTGCCAACCTATAACGCGTACTCGATTGATGGAGACGTCACTGCTCCGCTGGTGTACGTGAACTACGGCAACCGCGAAGACTACGAGCAGCTCGACCGGCTGGGGATTTCGGTGAAGGGCGCGATTGTGATCGCGCGCTACGGTGAAGGCTGGCGTGGCATCAAGCCAAAGGTAGCGGCCGAACATGACGCGATCGGGTGCATTATTTATTCCGATCCCAGGGATGACGGTTTCTTTGAAGGCGACGACTATCCCAAGGGTGGATGGAGGCCGCGCGAGGGTGTGCAGCGGGGCAGCGTGATGGATACGGATTATCCCGGGGACCCCCTGACTCCCGGAGTGGGCGCCACTGAGGGGGCGAAGCGGCTGGAGATCAAGGAGGCGAAAACGATTACCAGGATTCCGGTGCTGCCGATCTCGTGGGGAGACGCGCTGCCTCTGCTGACTGCGCTGCAAGGTCCGGTCGCGCCAGGCGCGTGGCGAGGAGGCTTGCCGATTACTTACCACGTTGGTCCCGGTCCCGCAAAAGTTCACTTGAAGGTGGTGTCGAATTGGGATTTGAAGCCGGTGAATGATGTAATTGCGACGATGCGGGGATCGGATGCGGCGGATGAGTGGGTCATCCGCGGCAATCATTTCGACGCGTGGGTGAATGGCGCGGACGATCCGATCTCGGGAATGGTAACGGTTCTAGAGGAAGGCCGCATGCTTGGCGAGTTGCACAAACAAGGATGGACGCCGAAGCGGACCATCATCCTTTGCGCCTGGGATGGAGAAGAGCCGGGGCTGCTGGGATCGACGGAGTGGGTGGAGACACATAACGACGAACTACAGAAGCATGCGGTCGCTTACATCAATTCCGACAGCAATGGGCGAGGCTTTTTTCATGCTGGAGGCACGCATGATTTGCAGCATTTCATAAACGACGTTGTGCGTGACATTCAAGACCCCGAAAAACACAGCACGGTGCAACAACGGGCGCGGCTGCAGCAAATCGCGCGGGCAACCAACGCGGAAGAGCGGGCGGAGATCAGAAAAGACAGCGATGTGCGGATCGGAGCGCTGGGGGATGGGTCAGACTTTACGGCGTTTCAGGATCACGCGGGCATTTCCGCTTTGAACATCGGCTATGGCGGGGAGAACGATGCGGACGCCTACCATTCGATCTACGACGATTTCTCTTGGTACACGAAATTTGTGGATACGGATTTCTCGTACGGGCGCGCGCTGGCGCAAACTGGCGGAACAGCCGTGATGCGGCTTGCAGATGCGGAACTGATCCCATATGAGTACAACGGGGAGGCGGAGACGATTGGGCGGTATGTGAAGGACTTGGAGAAGTTACTTAAGGATAAGCAGGAAGAAATAACCGAGCGCAATCTGGAGTTGAAAGAGGGCGTGTTTACGGCGACGGCCGATCCGCGGAAGACTTATGTCCCGCCTCCGGCGAAGACGGTGCCTCCGTTCATGAACTTCGCGCCGCTGAAAAACGGCGCGGACGCGATCAAAAAGAGTGCGGAACGGTATGAGGCAGCGTTTGCGAAATGGCAGACGGGCGGGAGCAGATTGTCGGCGCAGTCTGTTGCGGCACTGAATGCGGACCTGATCCAGGTCCAGCGGACCTTTCTGACTGAGAAAGGGTTGCCGGAGCGGCCCTGGTTCAAGCATCAGGTCTACGCGCCGGGAGCTTATACGGGTTACGGCGCCAAACCGATTGCAGCGGTGCGGGAGTATATGGACCAGGAAAAATGGAAAGAAGCAGACGCCCAGGTTCCGATGGTGGGGCAGGTGCTGGAAAATGTTGCGGCGGCGATTGGGAGGGCTGCGGATGGTTTGGAGAAAGCAGTGGGGGAAGGGCGGTAAGAACTCCCTCAGCAGCTAATCCCGGCGATACCAAAAGGGGGCCAGGGTCGGTTCTGAAAGCGCTGGTCAGTGTAAGGAAAGGAGCCAAACGCGCGAATTATTGTGTCGCAAAGACGCGACCCTTCGGTTTCGCCGAGGTTTGGCTATCGCGGCGCGTAGACGGCTTGCTCGGAATGACAAATTTCGCCTCTTCAAGCGGTATAATCCAGCGACTGGAATCGCTAGAATCTTGTGATTGCGGTGGCTGGTTAATGTTCACGGTCACGGGGTCATGCTTTCCAGATGTGAGTGATCACAACATTTTCAAAACAGGAGGACAATATGAAGAAGTTGATGGCTGTTTGTTTCACCCTTAGTTTGCTGCTGTGCGGTTTGGCGACGGCGCAGGATGCAATGAAGCAGGACAGCATGAAGGCTGACAGCGGCTCGAAAGCTGTAAAGGTTATGGGCAAAATCAGCGACGACGGAAAGTCATTCGTGAGCGATAAGGACGGTAAGAGTTGGACGATTTCCAATCCGGATGCGGTAAAGGGTCATGAAGGACATCACGTGACGTTGACGGCGCATGTTTATGCGGATAAGAACGAGGTTCATGTGATGTCGCTGAAGATGGCGGGAGACAGCATGAAGAAAGACGACAGCATGCAGAAGTGAATTTGCGGGCGTGTCTGCCCTGGGCCAGCAATTGCTGGCCTTTCTTTTTGGGATGGACGACCGGTGAAATTGGCGCGTCGACCGCTTCAGTCAGTTCAGCATTGGTTTGGACGCCGGGAGGGTGTAGGATGCTGGTGTTCTTCGACGGACGAGTATATACGGCCTTATCGTAACGAGAAGTTAGGCGAGCTCGGGTATCAAGCTTCGACGCGGTCGCGGAGGGAAGCGCATCGCATAGTTTGAAGTTGTATCCAGTGTCCGCCATGGGGAGGAGCCGTGCTACTCAATCTGAAAAGAGTTGTCCCGCCCAATCGAGCTAACCGCGTATTGCATCGATTCATCGAATTGTTGTTGGCATCCGCCTTGGTGCTCCTGTGTGGTTCCGTGCCAGGCCTGGCGCAAAAGGCGTCGCAAGACGCGAGTATCCTGCCGAAGTATGATCTTCACACTGAGATGAAGACCAAAGGAACTGTGGACGAGGTGAACTTGCTGCCTGTGGGCAGCAGGAAAGATCTCACTGAGTTGATCATCAAGAGTGGGGATGACAAAATCCATATCTATGTATGTCCTAAAACCTTCGAAGAGGAGATGGGGATCAGTTTCAGCAAGGGGGACGAGATTTCGGTCACGGGTTCGAAGGTGAAGCAAGAGACGTTGGAGGTAATCCTGGCGCGAGAGCTGGTGAAGGGCACGGATACGCTGGTTTTTCGCGACGGCAAGGGCAACCCGGTGTGGGACTCGCGCACCGGAAAGTGACAGCTGAGAACGACACACCAGGGAAAACATGAGACTTACAGATACGATTGCGTTGGTGTTGAAGAGTAAGGAGAACAGCCGGGTCTTATCGGCGACGCCGGAGCAGTCGGTGTATCAGGCGATTGAGAAGATGGCGGTTGAAGGCGTGGGCGCGCTGCTGGTGATTTCTGACGGCAAGCTGGTGGGCATTTTGTCGGAGCGAGATTACGCGCGCAAAGTAATTCTTAAAGGGCACTCATCGAAAGAGACGCCGGTAAGAGAGATCATGACGTCGCCGGTGGTTTTTGTGACCCCCCGGCAGACGGTCGACGAGTGCATGTCGATCATGACCAAGCACCACTTCCGGCATTTGCCGGTGATGGAAGATGGTGGCAACGTGGTGGGAGTGGTTTCTCTGGGCGATCTGGTGAAGTGGATCGTTTCGAACCAGGCGCAGCACATTGAAGAGCTGGAAGGTTATATCACGGGGAAATATCCAGGCTAGCGGCTCAGTCGCTGACTACGAGGTCAACGATCCGACCGGTCGCTCTTGGGTTGCGATTTCCAGCTTGTAACCGGAGTGGGCGGCGTCATTGTGAAACATTTTCACGGTTTCGAGCGAATAGTCGTGCAGGTCTTTTCCGATCAGCGGGATCTTCTTTAGAACGTCGGATGTAACAGTAATGATGTGGCATCCGATCTCGTCGGCTTGAATAATATTCAAGAGTTCTCTGGGGCTGGCCCATACGAGCTGCGAATTGGGCTCAGCCGCCATTATTTCCAACGCGGATTTCATGAGAGGGACCGGATCGCGGCCGGTATCGGCGATGCGTCCAGCGAAAACCGAAATGTAGGATGGCGCCCCGCCCATAAGAGCGTGCGCGATGTGGCGTACCTGATCGAGGGAGAGAAGGGCAGTGGCGTTGATCTGAATGCCATCCGAACTGAGGCGGCGGATCAGATTTTGCATGGACTCGCGGCGGGTATTTGTAACTGGAATCTTTACGTACACGTTGCCAGCCCAGCGGGCAATTTTGCGGGCTTGGCGCTCCATTTCGATTTCATCGTCAGCGAATACTTCGAAGGAGATCGGGCGGTCGGGAATATGGCGAAGGATTTCACGAGCGAAGCGCTCGTAGTCGGTGACACCGGCCTTCCGCATCAAGGTTGGATTGGTGGTGAAACCCTTGATATAGGGCTGCCGGTAGAGTTCGAGCATGCTGGGCATGTCGGCTCCATCGGCGAACACCTTAACCTTCAACTCAGACACGGACTTCGTCATTGGTGTTGGACTCCTTCAAACTGGAGCGCATGATCCAGTCGGCGGCTTCGCGCAACGATCGCACGGTGGCTTCCGGAGGCTGAGCGGGCTTTCTCTCGCCGTAGTCGTAGTTGATCAAAATCGCTTTGCACCCTGCACTGTGGCCGGCATCGATGTCGCGCCAGCGATCTCCTACCACGAAACTGCGCGACAAATCTACGTTGTATTTGCGCTGCGCTTCGAACAACAGGCCGGGCTTGGGTTTGCGACAGACGCAATTGTCTACATCGTCATGATAGCAGACCAAGACATCGTCGATTGGCAGGGAAGCGGTGAGAGCTTCATGGATGGCCTCGACACTGTCGCGTGTCTGGGTGCCGCGGGCGACGTCGGGCTGATTGGTGATTACGTAGAGAGCGAATCCTTTTGCTTTCAAGTCGCCGAGCGATGAAGCGACATCGGGCAGAAGCTCCAGCGCTCCGAGTCCTGACGGTGGAGACGGTTTGCCATCGCGCACCACGGCGCGGTTAAGAACGCCATCGCGGTCGAGAAAAACTGCGGGGCGGAGCGGGACGACGACGGGGGCGGTCGACTCCCATTTAGTTTGCTCCTGTTTTACCGCTGGATGTGAAACCAGCAGGTGCCAGACGATCGCCTGAAAAGCCTCGGTATGCGGCGTGATGTGATCGGGGTTGACCATTGGAATCAGGATGCAGACGTCGGCGACTCTGCCGGTGTGTCCGCCGTCGCGGCCGACGATGCCAAGGATTTTCGCGCCTACGGTTCTTGCGTATTCGAGGGCGGCTACTAAATTGGGGCTAACATTTTTTTCCAGATCGCCGCCGCCAACGGAAAAGACGAGCACGAGATCGTTCGCGCGCAAGCGACTTGTGCGGAGCCAACTCTCGAACACGGTTTGCCAACCCTCATCGTTCGTGCGTGCAGTAAGTTCCGAGACGTTATCAGTCGGCGCGTAGGCTTCGATGCCGGCGATTTTGCGAAAATCATTTACCGCGTGGGATGCGTTGGCTGCACTGCCGCCTACGCCTAGGATGAACAGGCGTCCGCCGGAGGAGCGGGTAAGAGCCAGCAATGAGGCGGCGTTTTCAATGCTCGTGTGGTCCAGGCGGGCGATTATTTCTTGGGCTTCCGCGAGAAAGCTTCGTGCGAAGGTGTTCGCTACCGTCATTGTTCCTGTTCTTGATTCAGGCTGCGTGCGGCGAGAAATTCGGCTGTTTCCCGCAGACCGGCCGGAGATCCGATCTCGTAGAAACGCTCGCGCACTTCAAACGCCGCGAGCTGCTTGCGCTGCAGCAGGTCGGCGTAGATCTGGGAAAGATCGCACGGGTTGCCGGGCGGGACATTTTCAAATGCGTCAGCGCGAAAAACTCCGAGACCGTAGTCGATATAGCGCATGCGCGGTGTGCGGTCGGTCTTACTATAGGCCAGAATTGTCCCGGCTTCGAACTCAACGTTGCTGCTATCCCACTTTCCTTCGTTGCGAAAGACCGTCATCATTCCTAACGCGCCCGCCGACTTGAAGTTCCGCTCGATGGCGGCGTAGTCGCAAGGCAAATAGGAGTCACCGTACATCACAAAGAAAGACTCTCCCATCTTGGGCAAAGCATTCTTGACGGCTCCGCCTGTTCCTAACAAGGCAGGTCCATCAAATGAGTAGTCTACCTGAAGGCCTACAGCCCCGCCGTTGCCGATGGCACGCTGAACCAGCACCCCAAGATGTCCCACGCAGAGCACGACGCGCCGGATGCCGTTGGCCCGCAGCAATCGCAGTTGATGCACGGCAAACGCCTCGCCGTTTAATTCAAGCAGGGACTTCGGGACGGTCTCCGTGACCGGCCGCAGTCGAGTAGCGCGGCCGCCGGCGAGAATTGCAACTGTCAGCAAGAGCATGCTCCTACGAATGTGCGACGACAGTGGTTCCAGCGAAATCGAACTTCAGGCGAACCTCGCGAAGTCCCGCTCCTCGGAGGACCGCGCGCAGGCGAGTTTTCTCTTCCGTGTAGAACATGAGAAATCCGCCGCCACCCGCCCCGATGAGCTTTCCGCCGCGGGCGCCGTTGGCTCTCGCCAGCTCATACAGTTTATCAATCTCACCACTGCTCATGCCGGGAGAGCGTTTTTTTTTGTGCTCCCAATGCGTGTTCATCAAATCGGCGAAGCCATTCAAGTCGCCAGCGAGCAGGGCGTCGCGGCTCTCCATGCCCAACTGCTTGGTGAAGTGAAGATTCTCCAGCATTTCCGTATTGTTCTGCTTCGTTCTCGAATCCTGATCGCGGAGAATATCCGAGGCGTTGCGCGAGTTGCCGGTGAAGAACAACAGTAAGTTGTCTTCAAGGTTGGCCAGGGTTTCGCCTGGAATTTTCAAAGCTTCCACGATGACACGATCATCGGGCAGGAACTGAAAACAGGTGATGCCGCCAAAAGCGGCGATGTACTGATCCTGTTTGCCGATGGGCTCGTTGAGCAATTGTAATTCGATGTGACAGGCCTGCTCGGCAAGGTCGTGTGGCAGCACGAAGTCCCGCTTCAACGTATGCAGCGCGCAGAGCAGGGCGGTGGTGAAGCTGCCCGAGGATCCCATCCCGGTGCCGGCAGGGATATCGGACAGGCTGACGATTTCAAGGTATGGCCCGGTTACGCCCGTCAACTTCAAAGCTTCGCGGATGATGGGATGTTGAATCTCCTCGACGCAATCTACTTCTTCGAACTTTGAATACTTGACAATGATGCGGGGACGGAAAGCCTCGTTGATAGTGATGTAAACGTAACGGTTGATGGCGGCGGAGATCACAAATCCGGTGTGCTGCCGATAATAAGATGGAAGATCGGTGCCGCCGCCGCCGAGACAGATTCTCAGCGGACTTCGGGTGATGATCATCGAGTGGACCTCGCGGACTCGACGATGCAGATAAGTTGGCCGCCGGACGAAATCTCACTACCTGCAGGGGGCATGCGCCCGCATTCCGGGTAAAGCGCATTCGCAGGAATCATTATCGAATGATATGCGAAGCGGCGCTTGCCGGTCGAGCGTAAGAGATCGGTCTGAGCTGTGGTTATTCCACCTCGAAATCTGTGGAGCGAGTTTTGCTGATGTTGCCCGCCGTATCAAGAGCTCGTAATTCCACACGATAAGAGCCCGGGTCGAGCGAGGCCACCGGCAATTTCAGGCCCAGCGGAACCACCGGATTCCCCGCGTTGACCTTTGCAATTCGCTCGCTGACGTGCGCTTTCTGCTGTCCACTCTTGCGTTCCACTACGGTTAGCTCGTACGCGATCTGCGGAGGATTTGGATTCTTCAAGAGTGGTTCGTAGATCTCGGTGTAGATTGCGGCAGTGTCCGTCTTCTTAAAGTGGTTGGAGGCGGATGGTGAAATCTGCAGGCCCTGCACGAGCAGGGGAGTTCTGTCCTCGAGCAGTTGACTGTCGAGGTCGGTGGAAAGGTCGGATGTGCGGCGAATCGTGTTGCTCAATGCCACTCCGCTGATGCTGAAGTCCTGATCGCGGTAGGGATCGATCGCGAGAGGGGCTTCGAGTTTGCCGAAGCTCTCGTTGCCGGAGCTAAACACGACTTTCAGCTTGTACTCGCCGGAGGCGATCCCGAACTGATTTTCGTAGTGAAACGGCTGCTTTTGAAACTCTTCCACTTCTTTCTTGCCGTCAAGGTCGAGGTTCGCCGTGTCGCTGAAGCGAGCCGCAATCGAATTATCTGGCCGGTAGGCAATGCCCAGTATGTTTAAGGAGGCGTGTTGTTTACCCTTCACCTTCTCGAACTTAAGCGCGGAGGCCGGAACCTCGACAGCAAGGTGGATCTGAGCCGTGTTCGACGAAGTGTAGAAGAAAGGAGCCTCCATCGACGCAGCGACGTTACCCTTCATCTCGCCGCTGGCGCGAGTCTCCAAATCTTTCTCGATGGGGTTGCCGGCAAGCAGATCCGTAGGCCTGATATTGCAGTAGCCGCTACGGGCGCGGACCGTGGTGCCTCCACGCTCTACTTTCACCTTCAGGCTATGGCAGCTTCCTTCAGTGGAAACCGCTGGCTTGTAACCGAGAAGATAGTACCGATTTTGGTCCTTGGCGATTTTCTCGAGACCGCCCAGCAAATCATTGGTATTGAGGATAACGAATCCTCCGGTGCCATCGGCGAGTTGATAAAGAACTTGCTGGTTGTCAGAGGCGCTGGGAGGAAATTGCGGAACGATCTGACGCGGCTGCTGGTAAGGATTGTAGAGCCCTGAATTATTGTATCCGGTGCTGCTGGGAGCACCACCCGTCGTCCCGCCGCCGGATTTGCCGCCGGTACCGCCGCCTCCAGTTCCGCCACCACCTTTACCCCCGCCGCCAGTTCCACCGCCCCCGCCGCCGGTGCCCCCACCACCCGTGCCCCCCCCACCCGTGCCCCCGCCGCCATGGCCACCTCCGCCGCCACTACCACCGCCTCCGCCACCTCCCCCATGTTGCGCCGGCAGGGCGGCTGGTTCGGCAAAAGCGGCGAGCAGAAGGGTGGGGCGATCCGTGCGATTACTCGAATAGCGGAACGCTGCCGGTACCAACGATGCTGATGGGGAATGCATCGCAGGCTGCTCCAGACGGCCATGTGGCGCCGCCAGCACCGGGGCCACTAGACCGCGAACATCAATGGGATAGATGGCAACGTTCGATTTATTGCAGGTGTCGATGACCGCCGTCAGTTCCGACTGGTATTCCTGATTCATGTGAAAACCAGCCGTCAACATTACCAGCGTTTTGCGTCCCGGCACATTGGACATGCCTTTGGCCAAGTCGCGAAGGGCAAGCAGCGCAGTGTGGACGCCGAAATCGGCTTCGGCATTCCCGAGAGAGGGCATGACCGGTGGTGACCCGAGTGATGCAACCATCACCGGCGGAGGCGCATTAGGCGAAACAGCAGATCCTTTTATCCCGCTTACGACCTGCTTCAACCGGCTCGCATCGGCTGTGAAGTTTTGAGTGATGCGGACGGTTCCACCGAATTCGGCAATCGCTATCAGGCGATCGGGAGCGGCATTGGCATCGATAAACTTTGTCGCCGCAATCCTGGCTTGGGCTTGATCACCCGCATCCATGGTGGAGTTGTCAAAAAAAAGAACCATATAGCGCGGCTTGGCATTCGTGGAACCAGTGCTTTCCTCAAAGGAGAAACTCGTTATGGATTGTTCTTTGCCATCTTCCCAAACTTTAAAGTCCTTCTGAACAAGATCGCGTATGTAATCGCCTTTCTTGTCGGTGACGACGGTATCGACGAGAACCAAGCGGGACTCCGCGTGGATCGTGGCCGCATCGTCCGTGGCAGGCGGCGTTGACTGAGCATATGCGATTGTATTGTGCGGGCCTTGCCTGAGGTACATCCAGCAACTCAGCAAACAGATTGCGGCAATCAGAAAAACCAACCGGCGATCGCGCATAGGGCACCTTCCACAGACTTGATCAGCGAATCTCGACGCTTCCATTTTCCGCAGACATTGACTGGCCTTCCGAGTCCCTTACCACCAGGCGTACAAGATAGGCCCCCGGCTTTACGTCAAAGCTGGTCTTGAGCGTTAGGCCCGAGTTGAGTTTGTGTTCCAGAGTCTCGTCTTTCCAATGCATGGTCACGGTCTTCTCCGTCGCTTGAAGGAAACTACCGTTGCGATTGAACAGAGCCGACACGCAGGTCAGAACATTGCTGTTTCTGCCGTCGGCTTTGCGAAAGTGCAGATGCTGAACGTCGACGTGCGCCAGAACGACAAGCTTGGCATCGTCTTCGCTGGCCTTGAAAAACTGCGTGCGGAGCTTGACGGGAAGATTATGCAACTCTTCCTGAGAGTACATGGCATCTTGGATTTCCTGCTTTGCTTGCTCGTTCGGATCGGCGATGTGTTTCGGCGCGAAATAACCCCGACGGGCCTGCAGGGTGAGCTTTTGGGAATTCTTGAGAGTGACCTTCAGAGCGTGATAGCTGCCATCGAGTTTGAGATCCTGCGGGGTGAAGGCCAGCACGTAGGAATATTCCGGAGTCTGGGCGACGCGGCGTAAGCCCTCGTCGAAGTCGTTACTGTTGTGAAAGAAAACGCCGCCGGTTCCATCCGCCAAAACGGCGAGAAGGTCGGCCTGGGCGGACTCAGCTGCGGTCTCGATCATGGCCTTAGGTCCCGCGAGGTTAGGGGGCAGCGAGTTGGGGTTGCTGATATCTCCAAATGCCGTGCCGACGTACAATCCGCGAGCGTCCAGTGTGTTGACGACGACTTGGGAGCGCAGCGCGTGATCGATGAGGGCATTGTATTCGGTCTCCATCTCGGGCGCGATAAATCCGGGAGAAACCAGGACGACGCTTCGCTGGCCAGGCATCCTCGAAACACTGCCGACCACAGCCTTCAGGATGCCAAGAGAAATCTGGCTTTCATGCTGACCCATTTGCAGTACCTGCATACTCGTGGCGTCTACGATCGTGGTGGGATCGACGATCGGTTGGCCAGTACGGGGATCTTTAGGCAAGCAGGCTGTGGCCTCCTGGACAGCCACACTTGTAGCAAAAGGATCACGCTTGTCCTGGATCAGATCGGCTTCATAGAAACTCATGGTCGGACAATCGTTGGAAGAGCCGGCGCCGCTACTAATGGGGCGTGGCTGCAGGCGTAGCAAGGCGTCATGGAGCTTGGCGCGGTCGTCGGTAAAGTCTAGATTGCCTTGACCGGACGTGGTGAAGACGGCGGCGCGATCGGTAGGCCGCAAAGTAGCGAAGTGACGTTCTGCAGCCTGCCGCACCCGGGCCAGGTCGCCGAACTGCAAGTGCACATCATCGAAGACGTAAGCCACAAAACGCTCGGGAATGACCGGTGGAGTTCCGGTACTGGAAGCCTGTTCGCCGGGATTCTCTTCTGATACTTGGCGCGCTTTCGCCGTTAGGTCTCCGGGCTGCTCAATTTCGAACTGGGTGATTATTTGCGGCTTACCTTTGTCGAAAACCTGAAAATCCTCCTTGTGAAGGGTTCCGATGGCATGACCCTGCGCGTCACGCACTACGGCGCGAACGACCACCAGTTTGACATTCACCTTGAACGTGGTGGGTTCGTCGCGAGAAGTGAGTTCTGCTGAACTCTGCTGGGTTTCAGCCTGCACGGCGGGGCTTGGGGTCGAGACCTGCGCGGGAGCACTTTGGGTGCGGGCAAAGGTAGAGCCGAGGAAAAGCCATATGACACAGTACAGGAAACCAGGTAAAAGTCTCCGGGCCGAGAGGTGTTGGGATGCATCTCGGGGTTTGGGAGGATGTTGGACTTCTGAGAAACTCTTCATAAGACACCAGCAATCGGGGGGGAAGCAGGGCCCGTTGGTCAAAGAGTCCCTGCGAGTTGGATTGCCTTCCGTCTAACGAGTGCTGGCCGACAGTGTACACCCGTACGCCCCCACTTTCCTACGGCTAACCGCTGGAATTGAGCGTCGCAGGGATGATTTGACCGCAATCCGTGCTAGTTTGTGGGGTGGCAGTGATGAAAGTCGATTGGACTGAAGGCGCTCTTGCGGAAGGGCTGCGCCTTTACAATGCAGGCGAGTTCTTCAACGCTCATGAGGAATGGGAAAGCGTGTGGCTGACCGCGTCTGAGCCGGAGAAAACGTTCCTGCAGGGACTCATTCAGGTGACTGCTGCGTTTCATCACTTGCAGCGCGATAACCGGTTGGGAGCTGCGCTCTTATTGCAAGCGGCATTAAGAAGACTTGGTCGATATTCGCCTGGCTTCGGCGGAATTTCCGTAAACGTGCTTTGCGATGACATAGGCGAGCAGTTGCGCCTGCTTGAGAGGGGTGAAATCCCATCCCTTCTTGCTCCCCCCAGGATACGACCAAGCTAAATCCCCATCCCGGATAACATCGGCTTAGCCTTAATGGACACTTGGTGCTTGCTCTTGTCTATAATGGCGGGGCACAATGTGCGGTCTTGGTTGTTCCGCCAGTGCGCCGATTACCGCGCCTTGTGACCTCGGATCGCGCAGCGTCCGGTGGAGTAAACGAAGAAGTGTCCGTTGATTGCATGAATGTGAAACCCGGAGTTGAAGTGGCCAGCCTGAGCGATGTGGGCTGCCAGCGCGAAAACAATGAAGACTCCTATCTTTATTGGGAACCGGCCGGCGATGAGGAATTCAAACGCAAAGGACGATTAGCCGTAATTGCCGACGGTATGGGCGGACACGAAGGCGGCCTGGAAGCCAGTCGACTGGCGGTTGAAACGGTTCGCGAAGTTTACGATCAAGGCTTCCGCGACGATCCGCAAGCAGCTCTTTTGGAGTCGTTTGTCGCGGCCCACGCCCGGATTCAAGACTATGCCGAACGACACCCGGCATTTCAGGGCATGGGAACCACCTGTACGGCACTCGTGCTCCGCGGCCGACAGCTTTATTTTGCGCACGTTGGAGACAGTCGGCTGTACTTGATCCGTGGGGCGAATATCCTGCGGCTGACGCGTGATCACTCCTACGTGGGGAGGCTGGTGGAAAGCGGCCTGGTCCGTGCCGAGGATGCGGAGAAACATCCGCAGCGCCACATCCTCACCGCCGCTTTGGGAGCCGGAATGGAAATAGGAGTAGAGGGAGCCGAACACGGACTGGCCTTAGAGGACGGCGACGATCTGCTTCTGTGCACGGATGGTCTTTGGGGCATGGTTCGCGACGACGAACTGGAGACTGCAGTGACCGGCAATGCCCCCGCAGAGTGTTGCACAGCCCTGGTGAAGCTGGCCCGGCAGCGCGGTGCACCCGATAACATCACTCTGCAAGTGCTGCGCGTCGGACCCGAGTTGTAATTCTCCTGCAGTTTCCGGAACCGAATCCCGCAAAAGTTCCATGCGAAACTGCAATTCGATGCACATTCGCGGCAGCGTTGCCCCCTGGAGGATGGCCTGTAGATGCCTGATTTACAAGTCCTTTACTCGGTCTCCAAGCGCGTGTCGGGATGGAATCGAGATTGCACTGTCGTCAAGGTTGATAAAGTCTATTAATTCAATGGACTTTATGGCATAATTCCGTCGCTATGAAAATCTCCCAAAAGGGACTCTACGCTTTGCAGGCCATGATGATGCTCGCTCGCCATCATCACCAGGGCGCAATCAAGATCCGCGAGATCGCCTACGAGGAGGATCTTCCGGAGAAATTTCTCGAACTCATCCTGCTCGAACTGAAGAACGCGCGCATGGTCGAGAGCGTGCGAGGGGCGAAAGGCGGGTACCAGTTGCGCCGCGATCCCGGTGAAATCCGGTTGAGCGAAATCATGCGTTTGATCGATGGCCCCTTGGCGCCGTTCGCAGACGCCGAGCAACTGCGCGTGCTTATCGGCCGCGATCTGCCGCATCGAGCTCTTTATCAAGTATTTCTCGACGTTCGGGACGCGGTAGCGCAGGTTCTAGATAACACGACGCTGGCAGATTTGATTTCCGGCACCACGCCTCGTTCCGGGAAAGGCAAACGCGCGGCTAAGAAGAAAGAGAAGAGCAGTGTGCTGCCCATGGTGGTTGGAGGCCAGAAAAGCGAATGGGAGAAATGACCTCAGAATCGTTTAAGCCGTGGCCATTTCTAGCGGAGCGCAACGCCGGGTGGGCCCCAACGCGGCCGTAGGGGTTCAATTTAGGACGTCTCCCCTAGGAATTCACAGTTTGGTTTAGCTGACATTAAGTGTCGTAACGAGACTTGTGTGAAGAATCACAACTAAGTTGATAATAATAATAATAACGCATGGATGGGCGATTCATTGAAACAACACGAAAAAACCCTGTGCGAGAGAAAAATCGTGAGTCGCTGGATTCGACTCCAGATGCCAAACAAGTTCTGTTTCCCCCCGCGATGTGTGGTTTAACCAAAACTTAAAAGGAGAGGATTCACGTCCATGAAATCAACTACAAACCTGTTTCTCACAGCCCTGACGCTGGCGGCACTTTCGGTCGGCGCTTGGGCACAAACCGGCGCATCGGCGCCGCAATCCGCACCACCCGTTACGGCGGCCGATGTCCAGGCGCTGAAAGACGCACTGGCGGCGCAGCAAAAACAAATTGAACGGCTCACGCAGCAGTTGGAGCGTCAGGAAACGCTGCAACAAACTCAACCTGCCGGCGGCAGTGGGGCAGCTCAAGTTCAACCTGTGTCGCAGCAACAGGCGGTCGAACTTAAGAATGCTGTGCTGCTTCAGCAGGACACCACGAGCCCTGGACTAAACGTGCAAGACGCGCCGACCGGTCCCGATCAAAACCCAATGCACGGCCCCTTATCCATTCACTTCAAAGGGATCACCATTACGCCCGGCGGATTCGCGGAAGCTGCATTCGTGCGGCGGTCGAGAGCGCTGGCCGCCGATCTGACTACCCCGTTTAATTCGCTGACTATGCCGGGGGCTTCGCAGAGCAATCTGTCGGAGTTCTTCGGCTCAGCCCGTCAGTCTCGCCCCACGGTGTACGTCGACGGACGCCTGAAGAACGTAGAGTTCTCCAGCTATGTTTCCGGCGACTTTCTCTCTGCGGCGGATACTTCGTCCGCCACTCAGACCAACAGCTACAGCTTCCGCCTTCGGCAGGCGTGGGGACAAGCGAGGTTCGACAACGGATGGAGCTTCCTTGGTGGCCAGATGTGGAGCCTGGTGACCGAGAACAAAGCCGGTATCGCTCCTAGCGACGACACAGGTAGAACCAACGATTCCCGGCCCATGACGATTGACCCGGGGTATAACGTGGGCTTCACCTTCGCCCGGCAATACGCGATTCGCTTAACCAAGGACTTCAACCATAAGTTCGCCTTTGCCGTAGCCATGGAAAACGCGCAAGGCACGCTTACCACTCACGGAAACACAGACAACTTTCTGCTCGGGTCGGCGGGCGCAACCAACAGCTACAACGATGCCCTTACGGCTTGCGCGACCAATTCCTTCACCGCCGCCGGCGCAACCAGCCCCACCTTCTTCGTTACCTGCACTCCTGCGGCTACGTATACCTTCAACCCGTCGCCGGACATCATCGCTAAGTTGGCCTTCGATCCGGGTTTTGGACACTACGAAGTCTTCGGACTTTATGACCGTTTCCGCGATCGTGTTTTTCCTTGCGCAAACTTCGTCATCGGCACGACAGGGCCTTGCCCTAGCGGCATCGGTACTGGCCCCAACGCTTCGGGTGCCTTCAACTCTTCAAAAAACGGTGGTGGTTTCGGAGCTAACGCCCGCTGGAACTTTGACGACAAACATATTGTTTTCGGTCTGCACGCTTTTGGAGGCCAGGGAGTGGGCCGCTACGGCGCGGCGCAGCTCTCCGATTTGTCGATTCATGCCAACGGAACTCCTGACGTGATCAAGAACTACCAGGGCTTAGCCACCCTCGAGTGGCACGGCAAAAAACTGGATGTCTATCTCTACACCGGCGCGGAATATGACGGCCGGACCGACGACTTCGACGTTGCGACCAACACCTACGTCGGGTATGGATCGCCGCACTTTGCGAATTCCGGTTGCTATAGCGAAACCGCTCCTTCCATCGTGGTTACGAACGGCTTCAACCCGGGCGCGCTCGCAAAATGCACCAGCGATACGCGCGCGGCCGTCGAAGGTACGGCTGGCTTCTGGTACCGCTTCTACAGCGGCCCAAGAGGCAGGTTCCAGTTCGGCACGCAGTACTCCTACGTGACGCGCCAGACATGGTCGGGCACTGGATTCAGCAAGGCAAATCCAGTGTCGCCGGAGGGAATCGACAACATGTTCTTCACTTCCTTCCGCTACTATTTGCCGTAAGCGTGACCATGGTCCCGCGTCAAAATTCGGCGCGGGACCATAGCGCTAACCGCAGATCAACTTTCTGAGGGGTGCCTTCCCTTCAGAATCGCCGCCGGCCCGGTTTTGGCTCACTCTCCTTTTCCGGGCCGGTGACGTTAGCCTATTACGCCTCAACATAGTACGCACTCCCTTAGTTGAGCCGGTGCGTCCTGCATCGTCATCGCTTTCTCATTTTGCGTTCACACGAAATTCATCGGTTTGTAATGTTCCTTTAACAGCAGCAAAGGTAGAAAAGGAGCATCGGCACAAACCAGTTTTGCTGCGTTGGTCTTAGATCCGGCCTTTATCTCCCACGGGTTGCCGGAACGGCCAAGCAAAACTTCAAAAGGAGAGGATTGTATTTCCATGAAAGCAATAAAAAACGTGTGTCTCCCCGCAGCTCTTGTCCTGGCGATCCTTACGGCCAGCACTTGGGCGCAAACCACTACCGCACCCAAACCTAAAAAGGCAAAGCCCGCAATTACCGCGGAGGACGTTCAGGCCCTGAAGGATGCCATCGCCTCCCAACAAGCGGCGATCGCCCAACAGCAGCAGGAGATTCAGCAGCTGCGAGACGAACTGCACGGTAAGGATCAGTCCGTTCAGCAGGCTCAAAGCGCCGCCGCCGACGCAGCATCCAAGGCTGATGCTGCGCAGGCCCAGGCGAGCACGCAGCAACAAGCCGTCGGTGAACTAAAAACGGACGTGGCCGACTTGAAGACCAACGTCAACAACACGGCGCTCAGCATCCAGGAGACGCAGAAGAACGTAACTGCAGCGGTGGAGAGTCCTCTGGCCATCCATTACAAGGGAATCAATATTACCCCGGGTGGTTTTGCGGCGGCAGAATTTGTGCGGCGGACCCGAGCCTTGGCCGCCGACATCAATACGCCGTTCAACTCGCTTACCATGCCGGGCGCTTCCCAGAGCAGCGTCTCGGAGTTCTTTGGATCCGGCCGCCAGTCACGGATTTCCATGCTGGCCGAAGGCAAACTGAAGAGTGCTAAGTTGAGCGGCTACTACGAAGCTGACTTTCTCTCTGCCGCCGTCACCTCCAACAACAACGAGAGCAACAGTTACAGTTTGCGCCAACGCCAAGCCTGGGCGCAGGCCGCTCTTGACAGCGGTTGGACCGTCACCGGAGGCCAGATGTGGAGCCTGGTGACAGAAACAAAGAAAGGCACCGACCCCCGCAGCGAAGCCGTCCCGATGACCATCGACCCGCAGTATACCGTGGGCTTCAGTTGGGCAAGGCAATACGGAGTGCGCGTTGCCAAGAACTTGAGCAACAAGGTGTGGATTGCCGCATCAATGGAGAATTCGCAAGCGACAGTGACCACTCACGGCAACGCCGCCAACTTCCTGGTCGGGTCAGCGGGGAACGCAAGTGGCCTGTATAACTCCGCCATCAACAATTGCGCCAGCAGCAGCACCCTCAACAGCACGGGAACTGCCGTCACTACCACGACCACCTGTACCCCGATCGCCAACTACTCCTTTAACCCCTCGCCCGATTTTGTGGTCAAACTGGCCTTTGAACCGGGTTTCGGACACTACGAGATCTTCGGCCTCGAGGCCAGCTTCCGCGATCGGCTCTTTCCCTGCGGCGGAGTCTCAGCGACCACGATCTGCGACGGCAAGACTGGGCCTACCGCGTTGGGAGCATTCAATGATTCCAAAACCGGAGGCGGCTTTGGCGCGAATGCACGCTGGACCATCGCCAAGCATGTCGATTTCGGTCTGCATGGTCTTGTCGGCAAGGGAATCGGTCGCTACGGAACGAGCGGTCTGCCCGACAGTGCGATCCGGGCCGACGGCGCCTTCGCGCTCCTCAAGAACGCTCAAGGTTTGGGTACGATCGAATGGCACGGGCCAAAGCTCGATATCTATCTGAATGGCGGCGTGGAATATGTCGGCCGGACAGTGGATTTCGATACCAACCCCGGCGACACTAGCTTCGGGAAACAGGTGGGCTACGGCTTACCTTCTTCCTCGAACTTCGGTTGCTTTACCGAGACCCCGCCGGCTGCGGCAACAGGCTTCTTGCCCGGAGGCCTTTCCAACTGCACGTCGGACACTCGCGCCTTGATAGAAGGGACTGCCGGTTTCTGGTACCGCTTCTACAACGGGCCCAAGGGCAGGATGCAGTTCGGCACGCAGTATTCCTACGTCACGCGGCAGACCTGGTACGGCAAAGGTTTCTCGCCGGGAACGGGAGTGGCACCGGAGGGAGTGGACGGCATGGTCTTCACTTCGCTGCGCTACTACTTGCCGTAAGACGCAACGATGGTCCCGCGCCCGCGTTGGACGCGGGGCCACTACGTGCAACGGCCTCTCGATTTTCTGAGGGGGGCCTTCCCTTCAGAATCGCCACTGGCCCGGTTTTGGCTCACTCTCCTTTTCCGGGCCGGTGGCGTTAAATTCTCGACTTCAATCCGAGTTATTCGATAGAATTAATCTGCATTACGGGAAGGCTATGAACTCGAGACGCGATTTCCTTAAGCGGCTGTCCGGGGCGGCGCTGGCGGCAGGCGCCGTGCCTCGGCTCCTGGCCTGGGCACTTCCACAGGGACAAACGCTGGAGGTTCCCGGCGAAGACGGCATGATTCTTCGTTCATTCCGCTTTGTCGATCTCGAGTCGCCCGTCGAATATTTCAATACCTGGCTCACCCCGGTTCCGCACTTCTTCGTGCGTAATCACATGCACGAACCAAGCGAAGTCAATGCGGACGATTGGCGTCTCTCGATTGGCGGAGAAGTGGAAAAGCCACTCACCCTGAGCCTGAGGGAACTCTCCAAGATTAGGACACACTCGGTCGTCAATACCCTCGAATGCGCCGGCAACGGCCGCGGTTTGCAACGCCCTCAAGTTCCGGGAGTTCAGTGGGGCAAGGGCGCGGTGGGCACTGCGCAGTTTTCCGGTCCGCGGCTGCGCGATGTCTTGCAGCGAGCAGCAATCAAATCTACGGGCAAACACGTTATGTTTCGCGGACTCGATGAGATTCCTGGCAAAGTTCCTCCCTTCATTCGCAGCATTCCGATAGAGAAGGCTCTCGACGCCGATACGCTGATCGCCACGCATATGAATGGATCTCCGCTCAGCAAGCATCACGGCTTTCCCTCGCGTGCCCTGGTGCCGGGCTGGATTGGAGCGGCATCCTGCAAATGGCTCACGGAAATTAAAGTGCTCGAAACCGAGTTCGCCGGGAATTTTATGAATCCGGGCTATCGCTTGCCTAACCAGCCAGTGAAACCCGGGGACACCGTGAAGCCTGAAGATACGCATCCGGTCACCGCATTGGGCGTGAATTCGGTGATCGCTGGGCCAAGTGACGGCTCCAGCGCAAAGACAGGCAAAGTGATCGTGAATGGAGCAGCGTGGGCCGGGGAAGCAGACATCACTAAGGTGGAGATCTCCACCGATGGAGGCTCTACCTGGAATTCTGCAAGGCTGGGCCGCGAGCAAGCTCGCTATGCGTGGCGGCTGTGGAGCTACGAATGGAACGCCGGCCAGAGCGGAGACTATACCATCCTGTCACGGGCCACTGACAATCAAGGGCGCACTCAACCAGCGATACCAGCGTGGAATCCGAGCGGCTATCTCTACAATGCCGTCGATCAGGTGAAAATCCATCTTGCGTAAAATCATGTGGCATAAAATCATCCGCGACATTTCACAGCTCTGTCTGGTGCTGACGATTGCTTTGCCATTCGAGATGTGGGCTCAGAAGTCGGCACCGACTAGCCTTTCCGCCGATCTTCCGGCGGGGCCGATGCAGGCCAAGGCCGTCACGGTGTGTATGGAATGCCACGAGGCACGGATCATCCTGCAACAACGCCTTAGCAAGGCGGCATGGACGAAAGAAGTGGACAAGATGACGAAATGGGGCGCCGTGGTCGAACCGGCGGACCGTGACGCTCTGATCGACTATCTCAGCACCAACTTCAGCCCGGATAAACCTGCCTACGAGCCGCCTCGCACCGCAGGGCACAAGAGCAGCCCGGAAAACACGTTGAAGTAGAGATCTCTCCAGGCCAGACGCGGGAGAAGCAAAGCGCTACCGACCCAATGTCAGAAGGCGGGAGACATTACGGCAGCGCTGCCACTTCTGAGCCCAAATGCCTGCCCCGAGAGTATAGGAACGTGAGTGCTCCATTTCTAGTGCATTGTAGGGTTCCTTAAAGTTTGCAGCAACCAGGATTAGAAAAGTTTTACGAGGCCTCCCCTTCGTTCCCTGAATCGCCTGTGCCTATGTTTTTCTCCGGCCGCAGCAGGGGAAACAAAATCACGTCGCGGATGGTATGCGAGTCGGTCAGCAACATGCACAGACGGTCCACGCCGACACCCACGCCGCCGGCGGGCGGCATTCCATACGACAGAGCGCGGATGTAGTCTTCATCCATCTGGTGCGCTTCATCGTCGCCGCGCTCGCGCTCTTTTAACTGGGCTTCAAATCGACGCCGTTGATCTTCGGGATCGTTGAGTTCGCTGAAGCCATTGGAAATCTCCATCTGCCCGACGAAGATTTCGAAACGCTCAGTCCAATCGGGCTCGTCCGGCTTCTGCTTTGAGAGCGGCGACACGGCAGTGGGGAACTCGTAGATGATCGTTGGTTGTATCAGGCGCTCCTCGGCTACCGCCTCAAACAACGCCGCAATGTTCTTCCCCGCCGGAGCGTTCAGATCATACGCCGCGTGAGCGTGCCCGGCGTTGAACCGCTGCATCAACATGTTTACGCCCTCATTGCTCTGAAACTCGTTCATCGCTGGCTTCGGCCAGCATGCCTCCGGCCAATAGTGAATGATGGCCTCCCGCATCGTCATCCGCTGCCAATTGGCCCAGTCAATTTCCTGATCGCCCCATTTCGTTTTCGTAACGCCGTCGGGATGATCCTGATCCGTCGTCACATCTTTTGCAGCCTGTGTAATTAACTCCTGAGTGAGATCCATGATGCCCCGATAGTCGGTGTACGCCTGATAGGCCTCGAGCATAGTGAACTCGGGATTCCACCGCCAACCCAGCCCTTCGTTGCGGAAGTTCCGGTTGATTTCATACACGCGATCGAACCCCCCCACCACCAACCGCTTCAAGTAAAGTTCAGGCGCGATGCGTAAATACAAATCCATGTCGAGCGTATTGTGATGGGTCACAAACGGCCTCGCCACCGCGCCGCCGGCGATGGGCTGCATCATCGGCGTTTCAACTTCCACAAACCCGTGCGCCTCCATTGTCCGGCGCATTGACTGCACCAGCTTGCTGCGCTTCAGAAAAACTTCGCGCACCTCGGGATTCATCACTAGATCGACGTAGCGCTGCCGGTAACGAAGTTCGACGTCGGTAAGGCCGTGCCACTTCTCAGGCAGCGGGAGCAAGTCCTTGCTGAGAAAAGTGATCTCCTCCACATGGATCGTCAGCTCGCCAGTGCGGGTGCGAAACAGATATCCGGCGACGCCGATGAGGTCCCCCAGATCAAGCAACTTGTACAACTCGAAGCCCTTTTCGCCGACGGCATCCTTTTTGACGTAAATCTGCAGCCGCTTTCCATCCTGTTGCAGATGGCAAAAACCTGCCTTGCCCATCAGGCGAATCGCCATAATGCGTCCGGCCACGCGGACGTTGATCCTGGGATTCTCTAGTTGTTCGGCACTCTTGTCGGAGTACTCCTCAAGAACTTGGGAAACGGTGTGGGAGAATTCGTACTTGCTCCGGTACGCGGTTTGGCCCAGGGCCTCGATTTGTTTCAGCTTGTGGCGCCGCAGTTCGTAAATGTTGTCGTCGAATGCCAAGAGAGTCCTTTTTAACAGGAAATTGCGCCTTCGCGGCGCGGAAGACAATGGAAAATATTGAAACGAGATTATAAACAACGGATGCCGCGACGTGTGCCCTCGCCCTCTGATGTAAAATTCATTTGCGAGTATCGATGTACAATGGTACATTGGTACCAGCATGGAAGACCAAAAACTGCTGGTGGAGCGGGTCCAAACCGGTGTGCGCATGGAGAAGCGCCTGCTCAAGGTTCTGAAGGCCTTCGCCGAGTATCACGACATGACATTGGGCGATCTTCTGGAAGGCATCGTCCTCCACGCCTTCGACGGCAAGACTCCGTTCAGCCCAGCGTCCCTTGATCGCATTCAGGAGTTGAAGCGCTTTTACGATTTTGACCTCGACTCCAACGCAAGCCACCGCTTGAAGGAAATCAAAGCGCGGCCAGTCCGCAAGCGAACGGGCGAGAGATAACACAGGCTCACAAAAATGACGGAACAACGGAGGAAAACGGCGCTGATGGCGCTTCAGTGGACTTTAGGACCTGTGATTCTGATTGAGGCTGCCCTCTTTGTGCTGCCCAGCGCTCGCCACGACTTCGCCCGAACGCATATGCCGGATATCGTGCGGCAAGTTCTGGGGTGGGGCGAAATTGTCGGCGCGGTTCTTTTACTGATTCCGCGAACCGTAGCGCGGGGCGCCTGGATTTTGGCGAGCGTATTTGTGCTGGCGATCGTCGTTCATCTTCTGCACGGTATGTTCAACGTCGGTGCTCTAATTATCTATGTCCCCGCAGTTTGGGCGATTGCAACAAACAAAGGAACCCGGGGTGAGAAACCTCGTCAATGAGAGAGCTTCCATGAACCACATCGAACTCATCGAACTTTTTGAGCGCAACGCAATCGCGGCGGATTCCTTCCATCACGCCGATCATGTCCGCCTCGCATTTGCCTATCTGTGCCAATACCCGGTGCTCCAGGCGCTGGAGAAGTTTTCGAGCGCACTGAAGCGATTCGCCACCGCCCACGGCAAGCCGCAGCTCTGCCACGAAACCATCACCTGCGCATATTTCTTCCTGATTCGAGAGCGCATGGCTGGTTGCGAAACTGCGACCTGGGATGACTTCGTCCAACATAATCCCGACCTGCTCGTCTGGAAAGACGGCCCTCTCAGCCGCTATTACGTCGAAGGCACGCTAAAATCAGATCTCGCCCGAAAAGTGTTCGTGCTGCCCGATCGATCCTTGCAGCCGCAAAGCTCTTCTTGAAGTCGGATCGCATCGGCGTTAAGATAACGTGCTCCATGCGCTCGCCGTTCCATTGAGCCCCGTAAGTTGACAGAGAACACTATGCCGCAGAATTATGTTCCTATCTTCATCTTCATGGCAGTGATCGGAGTGCTGCTTCCAGTCACGCTGCTAGCGGCCAAGCTTGTCCGTCCCGACAATCCCAGCAAAACCAAGCTCATGCCTTACGAGTGCGGCATCGATCCCATCGACAATGCCCGCGGTCGCTACACTGTTCGCTACTACATTGTCGCGATCCTGTTTGTGGTCTTCGATGTGGAAACCATTTTTCTGTTTCCCTGGGCTGTCAAGTTCAAGGCCCTCGGGGTCTTCGGCTTTGTGGAGATACTAATCTTCCTGATCATTCTCATCGCCGGCTTTATCTGGGTGTGGAAAAAAGGCGCGCTGGAATGGGTCTAACGCCGCCCGTCTCTGGGAGCCTAGTCAATTCGTCTCTAGCCGCTTATGCCTTGACAAATGTTGTCAGGCCGCGTCGCGCGCGTTCGCGAAGCTGACAGTCGCGCAGGGTTTCTGCGATCGCTTCTAAGTTGGGCACTCCGTATATAAAGAAATTCTCAAATTCCGCATCCGACGAGAACAAGTGCAGCTCCGCGTAGCCCAGCAGCCGCATTCCGAACGGCTTAAGAAACTCGAAGTGGTCGATGCGGAACAGTTCCAGACTTTCCTGTTTCTTTGAGAGCAGGCCTCGTTCTCGTTTGATCCGCTGGGTAGTGATTCTGTAATGGGTACTGAGGCTCCTCACGTAGAAGTACAAGGCAATGATGGCGCACGCCACCAAGCAACCGAGGATTGTGTACAAGATGGCGCCATCCCTGGACTTGGACTGGACAGCATGGGACTGGACAGCATATCCGATCCCCAGGGCCAGCGCGATCACCACCAGAAAAGGTAAGAATTGGCTGATGGTATACATCATGGCTGGATGGCCAGAAAACAGGTCTTTTTCAGTTTCAACGTCTTTAGTCGCTGCGAACGCCGCGAGGTCGGTATTGCAGAAACGGCACTTGAGAGCTACCGCCTTAATGGTTTCTCCGCAGACAGGGCAAGCTTTTTCGTCTCCGTCCATGATCGATCCTTCCGAGCCTGAATCATAACGCAAAAACGATCCGAGTCGCTCGGAACGACGTCCCTCAGGACTAGCTCGGTGAACATACAGAGGAGAAAGTAAGCTATTCGTCTTTGCATCCCTCGTTGACACTGTTTCCTCAAGCTGATAAAAATTAACGTTCTCTCCGTAATCCTCAAAGCTGAAGCCTTGCTCGTTTACAGCTATGCCGGACGATCCGAAATCGCCGCTTTCTCCGCCGCCGGAAGGTGAGCCCACACCGACGGCGGACAAGCCCGCCGTTCCCGGCGGCGTGAAAGCAACTGCATCCGGCTCGGTGCAAGCCGAGGTGAAGACTCCGCCAGAAAAGCAAGCTGCACCCGCGACTTCACCAGTTCCTCCGAAGCCCGCTGCTGCCACGCCACCAGTTGCCAAACCTGTCGCGCCCCCCAAACCGGCGGTGCCCGCGCCAACCCCTTGGGATTCGCCGATGATCGCGAAGCTCAAGGCGGGATACGGTTCGGGCATCGAGCCCCTGTCTTATGCCGGGCAGAACTATATGGTGGTCGATCGGTCTTTGATCCCCGAGATTCTGCTGGTTCTCCGCAACGAAGAGCAGTTCGACTTTTGTGTGGACATCACCGCAGTTCATTATCCGCAACGCGAGAAACAATTCGACGTCGTCTGGGTGCTTTACTCTTTCGCGCGCAACGAACGAATCCGCGTGAAAACGCAAATTCTGGACGGTGAGAGCTTGCCGAGCTCCGTCCCCATTTGGCCTGGAGCCAACTGGCTGGAGCGCGAAGTCTTTGATATGTTCGGTATCAAGTTTGATGGACATCCCGATCTGAAACGCATCCTGCTCCCCGAAGACTGGAAGGGTCATCCCCTCCGCAAGGATTACGGCATTCTGCAACAGGACAACGAGTGGGTGCAGATCAACCTTGGCATCGAGAGCGGCCAATGAATAGCGGCACTCAACTCGAGCGCTCCAATTAGATAATGACCGATTCCAACAGTTCGCTATCGAATCTCGATCTCGAAACACCCGAGAAGCCGTTTCTTGATTCCAACGAGCTGGTCATCAACATGGGCCCGCAGCATCCTGCTACGCATGGCGTGCTGCGCGTGATTCTTCGTCTCGACGGCGAAAAAGTTCTCGGCCTCGAATGTGTAATCGGCTACCTGCATCGCGGGGTCGAGAAAATTGGCGAACATCGTACCTACACGATGTTCAATCCTTATGTTGACCGAATGGATTACGTTGCCGCGGTCTCAAACGGGCTTGGCTATTGCGAGACGGTGGAGAAACTTCTGAACGTGGAAGCGCCGCCGCGCGCTCAACACGTTCGCGTGATCCTCACCGAGCTCAATCGAATCGCGAGCCACCAGCTATGGCTCGGCACGCACGCCCTCGATATCGGCGCGATCACGCCGCTTTTCTACACTTTCCGCGATCGCGAAGAGATTTTGAAAATCTACGAGAAGTACTGCGGCGCGCGACTCACCACCCACGCCTTTCGCATCGGCGGCCTGCAGTATGAAACCTATGCCGGTTTCGAGAAGGACGTGAAGAACTTTCTGGCTTTCTTTCGGCCCAAGATCGACGAATACGAGGAGTTACTGACCACGAATCGCATCTGGGTCGAGCGCACGAAGAATGTCGGTGCCATCTCCGCTCAGGATTGCATTGCGCTCGGCGTCACCGGTCCGGTCCTGCGCGCCAGCGGTGTGAAGTGGGACCTGCGCAAGGCCAAACCGTACGCCAACTACAAGAACTTCGACTTCGACATTCCGACCGGGGAGAACGGCGATACTTATGATCGGTATCTGGTGCGGATGGCGGAGATGCGTCAATCCGTTCGCATTATCCAGCAGGCGGTTGACGCACTTCCTGAAGGCCCCATCATGGCGAAGGTCCCGAAGGTCATGAAGCCGCCCGCCGGCGAGGTTTACCATTCGATCGAAGCGCCTAAAGGCGAGCTGGGATACTTTATCGTCAGCGACGCTTCCACGCAGCCCTACCGAGTGCGAGTGCGGCCACCTTCGTTCGTTAACCTGCAGGCTCTGGACGTGATGTGCCGCGGCCAACTGGTGGCCGACGTGATCGCCGTCATCGGCACCCTCGACATCGTTCTCGGCGAGGTGGACCGCTAAGCGTAATGGGCCAGATCATTCAATATATTACGTCCTATCTCGGGAGCAATCAGACCCCCGGCGCCGCGGGAAATATGTTCTGGGCGCTGGTCTACATCATGCTGGTCTTCGTCGGTCTCTCGATCGCTGTCATCGCGATGAACTGGCTTGAGCGCAAGATCCTCGCCCACATGCAAGTGCGACTTGGCCCTATGCGAGTCGGTCCGCATGGCCTGCTGCAGCCCATCGCTGACGCGATCAAGTTGCTGCTGAAGGAGGACATCATGCCGGCCGAGGCCGACGGCCTTATTTTCTGGACGGCGCCCTTCGTCGTGGTGCTGGCCGCGTTCACGGTTTTTGTGGTCGTTCCGTTCGGCCCCACGCACGCCATTACCGACATGAACATCGGAATCCTCTTCATGCTCGGAGTCTCGTCGTTGAGCGTGCTCGGCATCGTGATGGCGGGTTGGGCTTCGAACTCGCACTATCCGCTGATCGGCGCGCTGCGTTCGAGCGCGCAGATGGTTTCCTATGAAGTCGCCATGGGATTGGCCGTCGTTTCGGCAATCTTGATGACCAGCTTGAACGCCGAGGGCACCGGGACGCTCAGCATGATCGGCATTGTTCAGGCGCAGTTGGCACAGGGCGAATGGTTCATCTTTAAGTTTTTCCCGCTGGGACTGATCGCGTTTTTTATTTTTGCCGTCGCCATGGTCGCCGAGACCAATCGCGCGCCTTTCGATCTGGCCGAAGCCGAGTCGGAGCTGACCGCCGGTTTCCACACCGAATACAGCGGATTCCGCTGGTCGTTATTCTTCCTCGCGGAATACTCGGCCATGATCGCGGTGTCTTCGATCGCAGTTACACTGTGGCTCGGTGGGTGGTTGCGGCCGTTTCCAAATCTTCTGCATAACTCTACCTGGGATCTGGGGTTCTCGCTTTTTCCCGGTGTGACGTTTCTCCTCTTAGCCGCGATGTGCTTCTACAACGCGGCCCGCATGCCCAAGCATCCTTTGTTCCGCATTCAGACCATCGGCCTCGCGGGGTTCGGCGCGGTCCTCGGCTTGATCGGTCTGGTTCTGTTCTATCCTCCGGTCAGCGGGCGCATTCAGGACATTTTCTGGTTTTCCGCAAAAGTAGCCGGCTTCATGTATCTCTACATCTGGTATCGTGGAACGTTCCCGCGATACCGCTTCGACCAACTCATGCGGATGGGATGGAAAGTTCTGCTGCCCTTGGGATTGGGCGTTCTCATTCTGACAGCCAGTGTAGCGCTGCTTCAACAAACGTTATGGCACCCGTAGCCACACCATTTTTCTTTTACCTGCTCGCCGGGATCATGGTCATCGGGGGCATCATGGTGATCACGCGCAAGAACCCCGTGCACTCAGCGCTGGCGCTCATTGTCACGCTGCTGGCTCAGGCGTCGATTTATCTGATGCTGTATGCTCCATTCGTCGCCGGCGTTCAAATCATTCTTTATGCCGGCGGCATCATGGTCCTGTTCCTCTTCGTGATCATGCTGGTGAGCATTGATCGCTCCATGAAAGAACGGCAGTTCAATAGCCAGTGGGTAGTGGGTGTGATTGCCGCCACGGCATTGGGCGGATTATTCATCGCCGTCTATACGAAAGGGACGACCATCTTCCCCGACCACGTGCTGCCGGTCATAGAAAACGACAATACGCAAAAAGTGGCGACCATGTTGTACGGCCAATACATGTTTGCCTTCGAGATTGCCTCGCTGCTGCTGCTGGTAGCGATCATCGGGGCCGTGGTGATGGCGAAGAAGAGAATTTGAACTAGCGACGAGCTGGAAATTTCTTATGGAAGCGATGCTCCACATTACGACGCTGCATTACCTGGTCCTCGGCGCAGCCCTTTTTCTGCTGGGCGTTATCGGAGTGCTGACGCGCCGCAACGTCGTGATCGTGTTGATGTCGATCGAGCTGATTCTGAACGCTGTGAACCTGAACCTGGTTGCCTTCTCTCGCATGTGGGGAGGATTGCACGGCCAGGTCTTTTCCATCTTTGTAATCACCGACGCCGCCGCCGAGGCAGCAGTCGGACTCGGCATCCTGATCGCGTTCTTCCGCAACAAGGAAACGGTCAACATAGACGAAGTGAATTTGCTGAAGTGGTAGAAGAAAGCTCTTAGCCATTAGCTTTTAGCCTTTAGCTAACGCCCAAGGGTTTGAGCTAAAGGCTAAGAGCTAAGAGCTCACAGAACTGAGAACGAATGTTCCTCACCTACATCTGGCTGATCCCGCTGCTGCCGGCCTTCGGTGCCGCCATCATGTTCTTCTTCGGACGCAAGCTGCAGAAGGCTTCGGTCAGCGCGGTGTGTGTCGGTAGCATCGTGCTGGCATTTGTTATGGCCTGCGGTGCGGTGTGGCAATACTCGGCGTGGTCCTCCTCACCGGAACATTTCCATCAGCCCTATCAGACAATTCTTTATACCTGGCTCGGCACCGATACGGGCCAGATGAACTACGTGACGCGCGACGGGTCTCCCGCTGCCTTCCAGGCTGATGCCGGTTTCTTACTCGATCCGCTATCCAGCATCTGGCTGCTGTTTGTTACCGGCGTCGGAATGCTGATCCATATCTATTCCACCGGATACATGGCGCATGAGGGCGGCTACTACCGCTTTTTTGGATACCTCAACCTGTTCATGTTCTCCATGCTGACGCTGATCCTGGCCAACAACTACGTGCTCATGTTTGTCGGCTGGGAAGGCGTGGGATTGTGCTCGTATCTGCTGATCGGGTTTTATTTCCATCGCAAGTCCGCCACGGACGCCGGCAACAAGGCGTTCATCGTCAACCGCATCGGCGATGCCGGATTTCTACTGGGAATGTTTTTTGTCGCGTGGCAGTTCGGATCGCTCCGCTTCACAGCAGTCACGCACCTGGCGCACAGCGGCCGCTTTGCCATCGGCGATCCTTACATCACCGCCGCGACATTACTGCTTTTTGTTGGCGCCTGCGGCAAGTCGGCGCAGCTTCCACTCTATATCTGGCTGCCTGATGCCATGGAAGGTCCTACGCCCGTTTCCGCGCTGATCCACGCCGCGACTATGGTTACGGCTGGTGTTTACATGGTCGCGCGCTCGAATGCGTTGTTCGTGCTTGCACCCACGTCGATGAAGACGGTCGCCATTGTTGGCGCTTTGACCGCCATTTTCGCCGCCTCGATCGGCCTCGTGCAAAACGATATCAAACGCGTGCTGGCTTATTCCACGGTTTCGCAGCTCGGTTACATGTTTCTGGCCCTCGGTGTTGGAGCGTTCGCTGCCGGCGTCTTCCACGTCTTCACCCACGCATTCTTCAAGGCTCTGCTCTTCCTGGGCGCGGGCTCCGTCATCCACTCGATGAGCGGAGAGCAAGACATGCGGAACATGGGCGACCTCGGCCACCGCATTCCGATCACTCACCGCACCATGTTCATCGCCACGTTAGCCATCGCGGGCATCTTCCCGTTCGCCGGATTCTTTTCGAAAGATGCAATTCTCTGGGAGACATGGTCGCGGGAAGGTGGAGCCTATCGCTTCCTCTGGTATGTTGGCTACGCCACAGCGTTGATGACTGCTTTCTATATGTTCCGCCTGATGTACCTCACCTTCCACGGCCGCCCACGGATGAGCCACGAGGCCGAGCACCACATCCACGAATCGCCGATTTCAATGACCGCGCCACTGGTCGTGCTCGCGGTCTGCGCCATCGTCGCCGGATGGTTGGGTTGGCCGCACAGCCTCGGCGGCTCGGATCGATTCACGACCTTCCTGGAGCCTGTTTTCGCCGGCGAGGCTCGCGTACTTCAAGAGGAGGGACGAACCAGCCAGTTAGTGGCGGGAGCGGAAGAAGAGCACAATACCAGCACGGAATGGCTGCTGATGGCTTTGTCTTTGGCCGCCGCCGGCGTTGGCTGGGGCATGGCCTGGAGAAGCTACCGCCACGCCGACAAGGGTTACACCGAACCCATCGCTGCCGTGCCACCGGTCTACAACACGCTGCTCAACAAATACTACGTGGACGAAGGCTACGATTATCTTTTTACCGGCCGACGCAAATTAGGTGACGCTCGTTTAGGCGTCTTGGGACTTGGTGAGGCCTCGGCGTGGTTCGACACAGATGTAGTCGATGGCGCGGTGAATGCCGCAGGCTGGCTCACCCGCCTCACCGCGACCCTTTCCAGTTGGTGGGATAAGTGGATCATCGACGGTATCGGCGTCAACGGCCCGGCCATCTTGGCTCGTATCCTTTCTTATCCCGCTCGGTTGTTCGAGTGGGGACTGGTGCAATGGTATGCGCTGGTGATGACGGCGGGACTGGTAGGGTTCGTGTTCTATTACGTGTATCACTGAAATTCGGCTTCTAGCTACTAGCGCAATGCCGTTTAGAGCCAGGAGCCAGAAGCAAGAAGCTGATGTTCATGCAAAATCACATACTCTCGATCATCCTCTTCACGCCGCTCGTAGGAGCGCTCATCCTCTTGTTCGTTCCCAAGGAGAACAAGGAAGCCATCCGCTGGATCGCGAATCTTTTCGCTCTCGGCGGCTTTCTGATCTCTCTGCCGCTGGTGCCGATGTTTTGGGCGCAGCGTCTCGAGCCAGGCTTCAAGTTCATCGAAGGCGTGCCCAACAACTGGATCCCGTCGATTGGCGCGGGATATGTGATCGGCATCGACGGCATTTCGTTCTTGCTCATCATGCTCACCACGCTGCTGGGCTGGATCTCGATTCTTTCTTCGTGGACCGCGATCGAGAACCGGGTCAAGGAATATTATGTCTGGTTCTTGATTCTCCAGACCGGCATGCTTGGCGTCTTCATGGCGCTCGATTTCTTCCTCTTCTTCGTTTTCTGGGAAGCCATGCTGGTCCCGATGTACTTGCTGATCGGTATCTGGGGTGGCCCGCGCAAGCTTTACGCCGCGATAAAGTTCTTCCTCTATACTTTGGCTGGGTCGGTGCTGATGTTGCTCGGCATCCTGTTCTTGTATTTCCATCACCACGTGGTGACGGGTGTCTACACCTTTAGCCTGACGGCGCTTTACGAAACCGCACCGAAAATTTATTCCGATCCGGCTTACGGCCCAACTGTTGCCACGCTGCTGTTCTTCGCCTTCTTCTTTGCCTTCGCGATCAAGGTGCCGATGTTCCCCTTCCACACCTGGCTGCCCGATGCGCACGTCGAAGCGCCAACGGCAGGCTCTGTCATCCTGGCGGGTGTTCTGCTGAAGATGGGGACGTACGGATTCATCCGTTTCTCGTTGCCGTTTTTTCCCGACGTGCTGATGCACACCAAAGTTCGCGGATGGATGATCACACTTTCCATCATTGCCATCATCTACGGTGCGCTCGTTTCTCTGATGCAGAAAGACATGAAGAAACTGGTGGCCTACTCCTCCGTCAGCCACCTGGGCTTCTGCACGCTGGGAATCTTCGCGCTGAATTCCGCCGGGCTGAGCGGATCGGTATTACAGCAGATCAATCATGGCATCTCAACTGGCGCTTTGTTCCTGATCGTTGGGATTCTCTACGAACGCCGTCACACTCGCGAGATCTCCGAATACGGCGGCATCTCGAACGTGATGCCCGTCTATGCGACGATCACCATGATTATGTTTCTCTCCTCGATGGGTTTGCCCTTGCTCAACGGCTTCGTCGGCGAGTTCACCATCTTGCAGGGGACCTTCATGGAGAACTGGCGTTGGGGCGCTTGGGCCGTGCCTGGCGTTGTTCTTGCGGCGGCCTATCTGCTCTGGCTTTACCAGCGTGTGTTCTTTGGCACGGTCACAAATCCGAAGAACGAAAAGCTCCACGACCTCACGCCACGCGAAGTGTTGACCTTCGTGCCTCTTCTTGTCATGACGTTCTGGATCGGCCTCTATCCCAAGCCGTTCTTCCAGATTCTTGAGCAGCCCGTGAACCAACTCGTAGAAAATGTCCGCAATCCGCAAATTCGGGGAGCGGTGAATGCCACGCTCCGTCCCGCGATCGAGCAAGGAACTGCGGACGCCGACCATTCAGCAGCGCGAGGGAAGAACTAGTGGGCGCATTCTCCCAATTCAACTGGAACGATTACCTGCTCGCTCTTCCGATTACTCTGCTCACTCTGTTTGCTCTGGGGATTCTGCTCATCGACTTGATGATTCCTCCGGAAACCAAGTGGGCTAACGCGGTGACCGCCCTGATCGGCGTTTTGTTCGCCACCGCGGGCGTCGTGAAAATCCAGTTTTGGATGCAGACCAGTCGTTCTACCTCCATGGGTTCGCTTGCCATGATGCGCACCATGCTGGTGGATCGCTTCGCCCTCTACTTCTTTTACTTGTTTCTCGCGAGCACGGCCATCTCGATCCTCATGTCCATGCGTTACATGAAGACGGAGCACGAAAATCACGGCGAGTATTACACGCTGATGTTGCTCTCGGTCGTCGGTATGATGTGCATGGCTGCCGGATTTGACATCGTGCTGATCTTCATCGGCCTTGAGTTGATGGCGATTTCCACCTACGTTCTCGTGGGATTTCTGCGCCGCGACCGCCGCTCCAACGAAGCGGCGCTCAAATATTTGTTACTGGGGGCATTTTCATCCGGCATTTTCGCCTATGGTTTGTCGTTGCTGTATGGACTCACTGGCAGCACGAATCTGGGCGAGATCAGCCGCCAACTGGGCCAGATTCTTGCCAGAAATCCTCATCACCCAGTCGCGATCGTCGCTTTGCTAACCACGATGACCGGCCTGCTGTTCAAGATTGCCGCGATTCCCTTCCATCAATGGGCGCCTGACGCCTACGAAGGCGCGCCGACCTGCATTACCGGATTCATGTCCGTAGCCGTCAAGGCTGCGGGATGGGCGATGCTCCTGCGCATCCTGCTCTGGGGACTGCTCCCCATGCGCTCCACGTGGGTCCCATTGCTGGTCTTCGTCTCCATCGCCACCATGACGGGCGCAAATTTCGCCGCCCTCACGCAGACCAACACCAAGCGTCTGCTCGCTTACTCTTCTATCGCGCACGTCGGCTACATGCTACTGGGCTTGATTGCCGGCACGATCGCCGAGCTTAGTCCCGACGGCATCAAAGGCATTCTGATTTATCTGCTCGTCTACACATTCATGAACCTCGGTGCGTTCGGCGTGATCACCTCGCTGCGGCACCGCAATGTCATCGGCGATGAACTCGACGATCTCAACGGCCTGTACTCGCGCGCTCCAGTCGAAGCCGTGCTCATGCTGATCTTCCTGCTGTCGCTCGCAGGAATTCCGCCTCTGGCCGGATTTTGGGGCAAATATTTCATTTTCCTCAGCCTGATCGAGACCGGGCACTACGCGCTGGCATCACTCGGCGTCCTCTATTCGGTCTTCGGTTTGTATTACTACTTGAAAATGGCCAATGCCATGTTCATGGGCCAGCCGGAAGAACGAGGAGTGCTGCCCGTGAGCTGGGCCATGCGCGCCGCCCTTGCTGTAACTGCATTCGCCACACTCTTTATCGGAATCATGCCCGACCGCTTCATCCAAATGGTGAACTGGTCGCTGGGTCTGGCGCAAAGCCCCACGGTAGCGAAACTGATTCACTGATTTGTCAGGTAGAGACGAAGGGCAACATTCCATGCCGCCTCGCGATCCTGCACCCGAAGGCGAGAACTCTGGGCAGAAAGAAAACTTCTGGGTGCAGGTCAGCCGTTACAGCCAGTTGGCGCTCGCCCTTCCCGCGGCCACCGTCGTGGGATGGCTAATCGGCGCCGCACTCGACCGCTGGCTGCACACCGCGTGGCTGTATCTCGCGGGGATTCTTCTCGGCATCGCGGCTGGTTTCGTCGAACTGATTCGCACAGCCCTTCGCGACACAAAGTAGTTCGTCGCTGCGAACCGAGATCAGTGTCACATCAATCCGCCTTTCGCTTGGTTGAACGATGATGCTGTGGAAATGGGGAAATGTCTCACCAATCTCAAACCGAAGTCGAGGCGGAACAGGCCGCAGCATCCGAGCGGTTTTATTCGGGTGCTCTTCACCGTATCGGCAGGTTAATGGCTCTGCTTTCCCCGATCCTGGTCGCCGCCGCATGGTTGAGATTCGGTCTCCGTCCTGCCGTGGGCTTCGGCTTCGGCTGTGGTATTGCGTATGTGAATTTCTATTGGCTTAAACGCGTAGTCGCTGGCTTTGTCGACCGGGCTACGGGATCAACCTCGCAATCAGGGCAGGGAATCGTCTTCCGTTTCCTGTTGCGCTACGTTTTGATGGCCCTCGGCGCGTATGCTATATTGACTGTTTCACCCGCGAGCCTGAATGGGCTTCTTGCGGGCTTATTTTTGCCCGTAGCCGCCATTGTGTGCGAAGCCGTTTACGAGCTCTACGCAGCGCTGGCTCGGGGGGTCTAATGAAGAAAGGGTCGACGCAAGAATCAAGAACAAGCATCTCGACGCAGCTTTATGCCTGAACAACTTTGGTTCACTCACATCCTGAACCACCTGCTGGCGACTCCTGTCACGTCGTTGCTTCGCGCATTGCACATCGAGCCCAAGTACCCAACGGCTCCTGTTCCAAACTCCTTTGCCATGGAGCTTCTCGTCTTCGCCTTCCTCCTCATTTTATTTCTGATGGTCCGCTCTCGCCTCTCAGTGGAGCGTCCCGGCCCGCTGCAACACGTCTTCGAGGGCGTGGAGGGATTCATTCAGGGGCAAAGTGACGAGATCATCGGCCATCATAGCGAAGGCTACACGGCATTTCTGGCTACGCTGACCCTTTTCATTCTTTTTTGCAATCTGATCGGCGTGGTCCCGGGCTTTGAATCGCCGACAGCTGTACCCGTCGTTCCATTGGGCTGTGCGATTTGCGCCTTTGTTTACTACCATACCCAGGGATTCAAGCATGCCGGAATCGGCTACGTGAAGCACTTTGCCGGGCCCATGCCCGCCCTGGCGCCGTTGATGGTTCCCATCGAGCTCATCAGCCACTTGGCGCGCGTGCTCTCGCTCACCATTCGTTTGTTTGCCAACATGTATGCGGGCGACATGGTGACGCTGGTTTTCATTTCGCTCATTCCCATCGGCGTTCCTATCGCCTTCCTGGGACTCCACATTGGCGTCTCCCTGTTGCAGACCTATATTTTTGTTCTGCTCACCACGGTCTATTTGCAGGGTGCTGTGTCAGACGAGCACTGAGATGAAAAGTTTGCAGCAACCAGCGGCCAGTTGCTACTAAGAGCTGTTGCAGGGAGTGCTGACATATCCGATCTCAAATCTGTCGGACCAAGATCATCGGAGCAAGATCAACTGAGAACTGGCAGCTGCGGGCTGGAAATCGACTTTGCAAGCCGCAAGCGTGAGGGCGTCTGCACGGTATGGCGTCAACCACCCACTAGCGGTATTTCATACGAGGAGAAACTCAATGGGTAAGTTAAGCAAATTGTTCATGGTACTCGCCATGCTCTGGTTCGCCGTCCCCGCCTTTGCGCAGGGCGGAGCCGAGGCTGGGGGTGGGGTCAACTGGGTAGCCATCGCGGCAGGATTCTCCATGGCCTTTGCCTCGGGAATCTGCGCCTTGGCGCAGGGGAAGGCAACTGCCTCCGCTGCCGAAAGTCTGGCCCGCAATCCGGCGGCACGTCCTGGCATTCAGTTGGCTCTGATTCTGGGCCTGGCCTTGATCGAGTCGCTCGCTCTTTACACCTTGGTCATAATTTTCGTCAAGGTGAAATAAGCGCCGCTTTCACAGCATCTGGAGGATAAACGGGCCTCTGCTTTTACAGCAGAGGCCTTTTTAAGGTGTATTTCATTTCTGGGATTGCCGAGCGGAGCGCAGCTGCGGATCTGGCTAGATCTTCCGCTGGCCTGCCCAATCCTGGTGCTTTTGCGGAGCGCGGTTCAGCGCTTCTACCAGGAGTCGACGCAGGCGATAGCGGCTTTCCAGGTCGGTATTCACGATTTCAAATCCCACTTCGTTTACCCGCGCGCGGCGTAACAGAACATGCGCCTTGATTTTGGTCCGCATGCCCAGCGAGATTTCCAGATCGGCCTCGCTGCCGATGCGCAGATTGTCTTCCTTCGTACCCATGCCTCCGCCGAGGCTCAACTCGCGGATCAAAATCTTCGATTTTCCCCAGGAACTTCCAATGGTTGCTCCGAGCGTGCGCGAGAGCACCATTCGTTCATAGCGTCGCTGCCTGACCCACGGACATGCCGGTGCTGTATCCAGTGGCGCGATCGCCAGTTCCGCTGGTTCGATGCTGCTGTCGGCAAGAACCTGAGCGCTGTAGCGCGGGTCAGTTTTGGAAAGCGATTGCGCTGCTGCAATCCGCAGTTCGCGATGGTGAACCCATCCGAAGGTTTTCTTCGCCTCGATAATCTCGCGCAGCAGCGATACTGCTTCCGGATCCCGCAACCTTCCCAGTGACTCGATGGCCTTAAGTTGAACGAATGGCGAGCGGGAAGCTGCATCGCCAGGCCGGGCCATGGCGAGCAGCGGGGGCGCCGCACTAAGATCGCCACTCATGCCGATTTCGTCGATGGTCTCTGGCAACACCACCGAATCCAATACTTCAGCCAATTCCAGTAAGGTGCGCCCACGGTCCGGGGCAGCTCCATAAGCGATTTCCCGAACGACGATGTCGTGGTAGAAGCGGTTCCACTCCGGCAGACGTGCGGGCAAGAGCTCCAGCAGCGTTCCCACATCCAGGCGGCTCAACAACCCCACCACCGCCGAGGCCTGTCGCGACTGCCCGGTGCGCAGGATTTCACGAAGCTGGGTCAGAGCCGGACTTCCCATTTCCTTTACCAGTTCGACCATACGGTCGCACTCATCCCGCCGCATACAGCGAAAAAAACGATCCGCCAGATGTTCGGCTCCGGACTGACAGGTGCGACGCAACACCAGGAGCAAATCCTCAGGCACGGGATCGAGGTGTAACGCTTCTTCAATGAACTCTGGAATTCGGTTTTCCACCCCCACGCGCGGACGGAGATCATTTACCATGACCGGACGCTGTTGGAGGAGCGTCTCCATTCCGGAGCACACTTCGTTCACTGCCTGATAGTTCTTGGCCTCACTGGCCTCCTGGCTCAGGCGCACGAAAGCTGCGCTCAACAGACTCTGCAGTTCCGGATCTTTCTCCACGCACAGTTGTTGGGTCAGTTTGCGGATGGCTTCGCCCATCGCCTGGCCCCCCAGCCGTGCGTAAAGATCCGCAAGTTGGCTCAATCCAATCGCAACCTTGCGGCGGGCTTCCACTTCCTTTGTGTGCAGACACCCCGAGTAGTTGCTGAGAATTTCGGAGGATGTTTCCTGGTCGTCGCGGTCCAGCAATACTTCCACAAATTGCCGCAGATTGCGCGGCGGCACGCAGGGAGCCTCATTCGACAGTAGTACCGTCTTCTTTCCCGACTCCGGTACTTCCGACCAAAACATCCGGTCCAAAATATCGGCGTGCGACTCCACCATGATGCCGGCCTTATTCATCTTGTCTTCTTGTATTTTCAGAATCTGGCGCAGCGAATCCATCTGCCGGCTCATGTGCTCCATCATCTGATGCACAGCATTCACCTTGACTTCGCCCTTCGAATAACGCTCAAGAGCAAAGCGGATCGCCATGTGTTCGGCTGCTTTCATCAGCAGCGGAGTATCCTGCTGCTGTTCCGAGGTTACTTTTGCCGCCAAGCTTCCCAGCAATTGTTGCAGGTTCAGGCGCGTGTTCGGGTCGGTTTCGCCTAGCTCCTTTTGCAAATCCTCCGGACGAGCACTGGGATCGCCCTGCACTTGCCCGAAGCGGGTCAGCAACCTGATGGCCTGAACTACCTCTGCCTCTTGCAGCGGCACTACGCCACCTTCCCATGCAGCGGCGGTTCCAGCCGCAGTTCCAGCGCCAGCCTCGGATGCTGGTCCGGCGACCCAATGGCCGGGAACGTTCGGAATGCTGCCGAACGGCACGGTTGTACCGCTGCCTTGGCCTTGGCCTCCGCCTCCGGCATTCGCGCCCTCGGCTGCCGCAATTAATTGCAGCAGTTTCTGAGGATCATTCAACCATTGCTTGAATTCTGGCCCCAGGGTTTGCGCCGCAATTTGTGCCGCGACGCTAATGTCGCCGGTGAGCGGGTCGGCCGCGACAAACTTAACTTCGTTGATCTTGATTGTGCTTTGCCTGGATCCGCTGTTCAGAGCTTCTTTGATCTGCTTAGAAACATCCTGTGCCTTCGATCCTGCCAGCGTGAAAGCGCGGACCAGGCGCGTGAAATCATCGAGGGTTACGTCTTTGGAAAAGTGCAAGCTCGCCAGACCGGCTGTGCTCAACAGCTGCCCGAAGCTGCGTTCCACCTGACCGGTTTCCAGCGGAATGCCATCCAGCAATAGTTTGTTATCGGAAATGCCCAGCAGGAAACCGCCTTCCCCAGCCGACGGCAGCCCTTGTTGCAATTCATTCCACGTAATCTCGAATTGCGCCTCTGTGCGCTTGTGCTGGTTGCCGTACATGCGCGCGTACTTGATGAGAATGTTCAGGCTATGTACGAAAGCGCGCGCGGAGGCCGCACGGTTGGCGTGAAATGTGGCCGCGTTGTCGATAAAACACCTCTCACCCAGAGTGCTGGATAGGCTATGAAAGGTTAAATCCAAAAGCCACCCGCCCGCATGTTACGGTGGTAACGGAGAAATTAGCCCAGGAAACGCAAGAGGATTGTTCGAGGCCAAAGCCTCCTAAGCACTGGCAATTTCATCCCCTCTGCGGCGAGAATAGAAGCCTGAAATCAGTTAATTTCCGGAACTATCGTGTCTTCACCCATTCTCACAACGCGTACAAAGAGAACCACTGGCCTGCGCTACTGGATGCTGCGAGTACTCGAGGAATGCGACAATGTTTCCGCCGATTTCGGCTCTGATCCAGTTCACCACCTGCGAGTCTCGCTGAGGCGCTGCCGATCCTTGGCGGATGCTTTGATGGCGCTCGATCCCGATCCCGACTGGAAAGCCATGAAAAAGGCGGGCAAACGCCTCTTTCAGCGCCTGGGTGAGCTTCGCGATATTCACGTTATGGAAGAGTGGGTGGAAAAGCTGGATCCCATGAAGGGCAGAACTCAAGAAGAAAGTGAGTCAGCCTCGGTTGGGCGAACGCCGTTTGAAGCTAGTTACGCATCGATTGCAATCAATGGCGCGCCGCCGTCCATCGCTGCTGGACCTGCGCAAGCGCTGTGTAAAATCCTCTCCGCCCGTGAGCAGGAACAACAGCGCGAAGCAAAAGCAGCCCTCGAGGAATTCGACCGAAAACAGTGGCGCCAATGGAGCAAGGCTCTTCCCCCGCGTGCAGCGCGTATCCGCCCCGGCAGCGTGCTCTTCAAGCATCTCGCTCTGGAGCGCTGGATTGAGGCCCGCAACCTCCACAGCCGCGCCCTGCGTAATCGCTCGCAAAGCGCGCTCCACGCGCTTCGTATCGGTATCAAGCGCTTTCGCTATATAGTGGAGAATTTCCTTCCCGCCGAGCATAAGGATTGGAGCGATGACCTCAAGGAAATGCAGGATTTACTGGGCGAGGTTCACGACCTGGATGTGCTCTGGACGACGGCGGTCTCGTGCCACATTTTTTCCGACGAACATTCGCGACAACTGTGGCAGAAACGAATTCTCTCGGAGCGCACCAAGCGTATCGACCGCTACCGGGCCCGAATGACAGGCCCGAATTCTCTCTGGCACGTCTGGAGAGCTGGGCTGCCGCAAGGCAAGCAGATTCAAGAGCTTGCCACCCGACGCATGAAGCTTTGGGCGAGCGGCCTCGATCCCGATTTCCCTCATTCTGAGCGCGTCGCGAGCCTGGCTCTTCAGCTCTACGACGGTCTTCTGGCTTCCATGTGGCAGCCTGCGCTGGATAGTGTTTCTTCACGATCGAGTCTGCTCGCCGCAGCACTCTTGCACGATGTCGGCAAATCCCAGGGCGAGAAAGGGCATCACAAAACTTCCCTTGACCTGATTTGTAAACACGGCAACCCGCTTGGCTGGAAAGAGGCCGATCTGCAACGAGCCGCCATTGTCGCGCGCTTTCATCGAGGATCCCTGCCCACCCGGAAGCACAAGTCTTTGCGCGACCTCCTTCCCGATGAGCAGAAAGCTACCATCCAACTGGCCGCCATCCTGCGCCTCGCGAATGCTCTGGACGCTTCCCATGACGGCAATATCCGCCGCATTCAGGTGGAAAAGGGTCAGCCTAAGAATGGCCCGGCGAAACCCAGAACGAATCGCAGCCGCCGCATAAGCGGATTCTTGCTTAAGAGCCCAACTCTAGCTCCTAACCAAGCCTTGGTGATCGCTGCCGAAGGTTATTCACCCTTTGGACCCTCCGCCCAAGCCATTGCTGCGGAACGGCACTTGCTGGAAACCGTGCTTCGCAGACCAGTGGTCCTTAGAGCCATGAAGCATACCGCGAGCGTGTAACCGGTTGACGCCGACGAGCCGCCAAGCTGCAATCAATGCCGGCCGCGCTTTGATTGCTTGCTGAACATGCGCAAATCATAGTGAAGGGGCTCTGCGGCACGTACAACGATCTTCTTGGAGTCGGGATGCGCAGGATTGATCAGACAGTTATTCTCGCTGGGAGCGAGAACCGAGGGTACTAGCAGCAAACAATTCTCTCCTCTTTGCGCAAACTGATCACCGAAGCGAGCAAGTTTGGGAGGGGCTAGTGAGTCGCGCCAGTTACTCGGCAGGGCTGCGGCTTCGACTGTCGTGCGCCCTAGGTCGTCCGGAACATCTGCGATGGCCAAAACCAGGTCATCGGGAGGGTCGTCTTTGTCGAGGTGGAGGAAATACTCCAGCATCGCGAGGGATTGGTGTTCCGAGGCATAGCTTAGTCGAGTTCCGGGACTCGACCAGCGCCCACCGTAGCGGTACGCTCCCTCCCCGTCAAACGGCATGCGCGCGTAGGCCCTGCGCAATATCCGATAGACTCGGCTCAACTAATTCCGCCGTAAGCGATGCGGCCCAGAATGTTTTCCACCTGACGCGCTCCCACCTCGGTGTCGATCGCCGCAATGGGAGCAAGTCCACCGAGCGCCTGATTGGGACGCTTGAGCCAGCGCCTGGCTCGCTCCTGATTGCCCAGGTATTCATTGGCGATAGCCACAAGACGTGCCAATCGATAGAGCCGGTCGGATTCGTAACGCGCTAGTTTTCCGCTACGACGGCGGCGTTGCAGGCTACGAGGAGAAAGGTCGAGCGCCCCGGCGAGTTCTTTCAGCGTCAGACCGGATGCTTGCATCAACTCCCCTACCACGGCCGGAGGGAAGCCGTCGCGAATGGCATCGCGCATGTCGCAATCGCTGGAAAGGGTTCGACCCAGAGCCCGTTTGCCGCCTAATTCTTCCACTATCGCTCGCAGTTCGTTTACCATTATGTCGCCTATTATAGCGACAAATGGCGCTATGATCAACCAGGCTATGATCACCCAGCCTCTGCGCATCAAAGCCCTTCAGATATTCCGAAGCGGGCGTGTAAGGACTTCACCCAGTATTCCGCCGATCGTGGTCTGTGATTTCCACCACCCCGTAGCTTTCAAGTCACTTCCGCGGGTCAGCTTCTGCGCCTATAAACACTCTTGTTTCGCACGACCGGGTTCGATTCTAGCGTTCGAGGAGTTGAAGCCCGAAAAGCGGAAAACGAAAGCCATGACACACGCCAAACTGGTTGAGAAAGCTGTCCGCTGGCTACGCCGCTACCGCTGCGGAGTGGTGCTCTCAGAGCAAGCCTGCGTCACCGGCGAGATGCCCGACGCCATTGGATGGAAGCACGCCTGTCATTCCGTGCTGGTCGAGTGCAAGGTCACTCGATCAGACTTCCTCGCCGACCATGCAAAGCCATTCCGCCTTCAGCCGGAACACGGAGTTGGTTGTGAGCGATTTTATTTGGTTCCCGCCGGACTGGTGCGTGCCGAAGAACTACCCGCAGCCTGGGGCCTGCTCGAACAGCGCAGCGGCGAAATCGAAATGGTGCGGCGTTCCGCCAAAAATCTTCGCAGCGCCGCGGGCTTTAGCTCCGAAATGAATCTGCTTCTTGCCAGCTTGCGGCGCGTCGAGGTCCGGGTCGAACCACAAACCATCACAGACTTTCTCAAGTGGAAAAACCGCATGGCCGAATACAACCGCGGGACTCTTCCCGAGGGCCTCGCCTCAGCCGAAGGGGAACTCAACGTCTTCCTCGATCCGGAGCTTTCTTCGTAACCCAGCGTCAGTAGGAACTCGCGGAAAGTTGAAAGGCTATAACTCCCGCCGCCCCTCCATCGCCTTCAGCATCGTGATCTCATCGGTGTATTCGATGTCGCTGCCGACGGGAATACCCATCGCGATTCGCGTTACCTTCACGCCGGCTCGCTTGAGTTGCTGCGAGAGATACGTGGCGGTTGCTTCGCCTTCAACGGTTGGATTCGTGGCGATGATCACTTCATCCACATTGCCCGCGTCGACGCGGGTGATGAGGTTCGCGATACGCAATTGCTCCGGTCCCACCCCGTGTAGCGGAGAGATCGCGCCGTGCAGTACGTGGAAGACGCCGTTGAAGTGCTTGGTCTTTTCGATGGCGGCGATGTTGGTTGGCTCTTCGACAACGCACACCATTCGCTGATTTCGCGTCGCACTGATGCAATAGACGCACGGATCGACGTCGGTGATGTTGTTGCAAACCGAGCAAAGCCGCAAGCTGGCCTTGACGTCGCGAACCGCAGCGGCCAGGGCTTCAGCGTCTTCGTCACTGCTGCGCAAAATGTAAAAGGCAAGCCGCTGTGCGCTCTTCGAGCCGACGCCCGGCAGCTTCTTCAACTCGTCGATCAGCCGCGACATTGGCTCGGCGAACTTAGACATAGGAAATCGAATTCATGCGTGATCGCCTGATTGCGAGGTGTAAACCGTCATCCATCAATGAGCTTCGGCAAGAGTGTAGTCGAACTGGTAAAAATGTTTTCCGTCCGCGATCTTGATAGACATTGCGCCGGCGAGGCCCACAAGTTGGCCCGTGCCAGAATCCGGAACTACCGTGAGTGAAAGCTTCGGCGTGCCGCGCGTCATAGTTCCACTGTGCTGGAGAACGAAGGTGCCGCTGCGTCCGTGCAGCGTTCCGCTCACTTTCTCAATCGCGACGTACCCGCCGGAGGAGCCTTTCGCGCCGGTGCCCGCCGTCAGCATTTGCCCATGGCTTGTGGCTTCCAGATCGCCATGGAACTGCTTATCGATCGCCATGCGGCCGAGGCTTGCGTCCTCACCTTTGTCGTCTTGAGGAGTAATCTTTACGTCGAACGTTCCGCTTGCATGATTCGTCACCATCGCGTCCTTCTGAAATGCGGCCCCCACCGCCGCCGAGATCGATGCATAGCCTCCGCACAAGAATATCCCCACGACGATAGCGCCCGCACGGAAATGTTGTGTCATGGTTTGTTCCTTGGGGGGCTCGATGGCAACGAAGGGATCAGAGGCCTCCGATCCCGAGATTGCCGAGCATTCCGCCAACGCTCGATTGCATTGCTCCATCCACCTTGCGCGCTGCCTCGTTGACTGCGGCTAGAATCAAGTCCTCGAGCATCTCGACGTCGGCGGACTTCAGCGCTTCGGGGTCGATGCGGAGGCTGAGCAGTTGCTTGCGCCCATCCATTTTCGCCGTGACCGTGCCTCCGCCCGACGAGGCTTCGACCACCGTCTCCTGCATTTTTTTCTGCAGAGTATCGTACTGCGCTTTGGCTTTGGACATCAGTTCCTGCAGGTTAAATCCACCCATGAGTACCTTCTCTCGGCTTCCGGCACCGGAACGCAGGGTCTTTAAGAATCGAAAGCCGGACGCCGAAGCTGGAGACCGTCTTCCTACCGCTTTTCCTTGTAATCGATAACGGTGCGAATTTCAGCGCCGAATTTCTCCCGCATTCTCTGCACCACGGAATCCTGCTCAGCACGGCTGCGGCCTCCGGGCCCGGAGCCTGTTCCGATGGATCTGCTGGAGCCCTTAGGTCTTTCCCTCGGCGACACCGTCGCTCCTGGAACAATCTTCAACTTGACAGCCCGCCCCACAACGCCACTGGCGGAAGCGATTGCCAGTCGCCGGGCATCCCCACCGAACGACATATCGATGACGGTTTGCGACTCCGAAACTTTGATGACTACTTCGTTTCCTTCTACCGACCATTCCCCCGCCTCGAGCATTGAGACCAGGATGCGCTGATCGCCATCGGTGAGCGCTTGCAATACGGCTCCCTGCAGCTTCTCGATGGGAACAGCTGACCCGCTAACGGCTGGCTGCGGCGCTGGCGGAGACGGTTCGGTGTGCGGACTCATTTGAATGGTGGCCGCCGTCTCGTCGGGATCTGCCAGCGCGGCCGCACCCATGATCACCCTGGCCGGGGAATTTCCGCTTGCGGTCATGCGCGAGACGCCAACCGAAACTGCATCGGCTGAAGATTCCTGCCGCGGACCGCCTTTGCGCGCAGAATCGGCGGCAAAGGGCGAAACCGGATTCTGCCGAGAAGGCACAGCGCCCTCTGTTCGGCGAGCTTCGATTGCACCTCCCGAGGCCGCTACGATTGAAGGACGCGCCGGGGTTCGAGGCGCACTTGCGTTACCGCCGGCAATGTTCGACGATGCGGTAACCTCGCTGAGCAGTTGCTCGATGGGCAACAGGCGTTGCGCGTGGGCCATCTTGAGCAGTCCGAGCTCCAGGTGGAAGCGCTGCTCCTGCTTGTATCCCAGCTCACCGTGGGTTCGCAGCATGATCTGCAGATGGCGAGTAAGATCTTCCTCGCCAAACAGCACTGCAACGCGCTCGACGCGCTCTTTTTCTTCACTGGAGATTTGCAGCAGGGAAGAGTCTTTACCCGCAATCTTTGCTACGGTGGCATTGCGCAGAAAGCGCACCATCTGGCGCGCAAAGTGCGTCGGGCTGTGACCCTCGCTGATCAGGTGGTCCACCTGCTGCAATACGTCCGCGCTGGCGCCGCGAGCAATGCTCTGCATAACCTCTTCGAGAATGTGTGCCGGCGCCGCGCCGACGAGGTTACGTACCGAATCCGCCGTGAGCCTGCCGCTTGACGATGCAATCGACTGATCAAGAATCGAAAGCGCATCGCGCATGGAGCCATCGCCCGCCTCGGCCAGCAAGGCGAGGGCGTCGTCATCGGCTTCGATCCCTTCGCGGCGGACTAGGTCCCGTAGCTGGCCGACGATGTCGTCAAACCTGACGGCGCGGAAGCTGAAGTGCTGGCAGCGCGAGCGGATGGTCTGCGGAATATCCTCTGGCTGGGTGGTCGCCAGCATGAAGACGATGTGGTCCGGCGGTTCTTCAAGCGTCTTGAGCAGAGCGTTGAACGCGGCGTCGGTAATCTGGTGGGCCTCGTCGAGAATGTAAATTTTGAACCGGTCGCGCGCGGGACGGTAACGCGCCGCTTCACGCAGTTCGCGAATCTCGTCGATGCCGCGATTGGTGGCGGCATCAATCTCGAGGACATCCACGGCGTTCCCGGCGCGAATTTCGGTGCACGACTCGCAGATTCCGCAAGGCTCCGCCACCGGCTTGTCAGATGAGCGGCAATTCAACGCCGCGGCCAGAATGCGCGCCACCGTTGTTTTTCCGATGCCGCGATGGCCGCTGAAAATATATCCGTGAGCCGTGCGGCCTTGTTCGAGGGCGTTCTGCAGAGTGCGGGTGACGTGCTCCTGTCCGATCACCTCGGAGAATTTCTGCGGACGATATTTGCGTGCGAGGACGGTATAGCTCATGAGCCAGAAGAGACGATTATACGTGACCGAAGGGACGAGCCGCTTCAGGTCGGCTATTTCTATTCTACGACTGCCGTCCGGCTGCTTGCTAAACCCGCCTTGCAAGCGATAGGCTAGTGCGTCAGTTGGGGAGTGCTTGAATCAGAAGGATTTGGTTCAGACCGCAAAGTGAGGGTGCTCATGCAATTGAAATTAACGACGCAAACCAAAGATGGAATTCTCGTGGTCGATTGCAACGGCCGGATTGTGTTTGGCGAAGAGTCTTCGCTGTTACGCGATACGCTGAAGAAAGCGATCTCGCAGAACAATCGCATCGTGATGAATCTGGGCGAGGTGACCTACATCGATTCCGGTGGACTGGGCACGCTTGTGGCGCTACGCACTACCGCGCAAAACGCGGGCGGCACCATCAAGTTGACCAACTTGACCAAGCGCGTGGGCGATCTGCTGCAGGTCACGAAATTGCTCACGGTTTTCGACGTATACAACTCTGAGGCGGAAGCCATCGAATCCTTCCGCAAGGCGGCTTAGCCCAGACTCGGGTTGAGGTTCACCCATCGCGGCAGAGGTCGGCAATATATGGACCGCGACGAGTGAATGTCGCTCGCGTCGGGTTTTCCTCGAATGCTCCCTCGCATCATTTTTATTCTGGGCCTGCTGATGAGCGCCAGCGGCTTCGTGTCTCCGCCGGTTGCACTGGCGATAGGACTTGGACTTGGGCTGGCGTTTCCCAATCCTTACAGCCAGGAAGCGAAGAACGTCTCCAAGTTTCTGCTGCAAGCGTCCGTCGTAGGACTGGGTTTCGGAATGAACTTGCATCAGGTTGTTCAGGCGGGGCGCAGCGGCTTTGTCTATACCATGATTGGTATCAGCTTTGCGCTGCTCGCCGGCATGGGTTTGGGCACGCTGCTGGGCGTGCGGCGCGTGCCGGCATTTCTCATCTCCGCTGGCACCGCGATTTGCGGTGGCAGCGCCATTGCTGCCGTGGGTCCCATCACGGACGCCAGCGACGAAGAAATGGCGGTGGCGTTGGGAACAGTGTTCGTGTTGAATTCGGTTGCCCTCTTGATTTTCCCAGCGATTGGCATTGCATTGAAGCTGACGCAATCGCAATTCGGACTGTGGGCGGCGCTGGCCATTCATGACACCAGTTCGGTGGTCGGTGCGGCCGCAAAATATGGCACAGAAGCGTTGGCTGTCGCGACCACGGTGAAACTTGCGCGCGCCTTATGGATTGTTCCGCTCGCGCTGGGAACTGCGATGGTTCGACGTGCCAAGGCAAAGATTCAGTGGCCCTGGTTCATCGGCTTCTTCTGTCTGGCGGCGGTGTGCAATACCTACCTGCCGGCTGGAGCGCATGCATACTCAATCGCAGTCAAAATTGCGAAGATTGGGCTGACGGCTACTTTGTTTCTGATCGGTAGTGGTATCTCGGTTGCGACGATCAAGCACGTTGGGCATCGGCCGCTGCTGCAGGGAATTATCCTATGGCTGCTCGTTTTGGTGGGATCGCTATGGCTGATTCGCCTGGGATGGATTGCGTTATGAAGAAGATCAGCAAGAAATCACGGAATCGCGCTGGAAAGATGCATCTGGATAAATCGTCTCTTGATCAGTCGTCGGAGATGCGAATTCGCATTGAATCGGCGATTCGACGGATTCCCAGAGGTAAGGTATCCACCTACGGAGCGATTGCGCGAGCGGCAGGCCTTCCGGGAATGGCGCGGCAGGTGGCGCAGGTGCTGCATCGTGGCTTTGACCTGCCTTGGCAACGGGTGTTAGGTGCGGGCGGAGAAATCAAGCTGCGCGGTGATTCTGCCATTGAGCAACGATTACGCCTCGAAGGCGAAGGTGTGCGCTTCCGCGGAAGGCGCGTGGATATGAAACAGTGTGAATGCAAATTTGTACGCGGGAGAGCAGACCGGACGCGACGCGCGGGAAGCTGAGATCGCCGCTGGAAACAGACCGGTGCGGACGACTGACCTCACTTGTTTCCGCTAACGACGACCAATGATGGACGACCGCTCTTGAACTGCTCATCGATCTCTACCTGATATCCCGTAACCATCTTGTTCGTCTCGTTAGCCATGCCGACCACCGCCATTAATTCCGTGAACATGGCATTGGTCATGCCTTTTTTCTGCGCCGAGACGGTGTGTGAGGCAATGCAGTACCCGCACTGGTTGGTTACACTGACGGCCACATAAATCATCTCTTTGGTCAACGGGTCGAGCGCCCCCGGAGCCATGATCTGCTTAATGTCCTCCCACGTGCGCTTCAGGGTGGCTGGGTCGTGCGCAAGCGCCTTCCAGAAATTATTGATCCAGTCGGTTTTGCGAGTGGCCATGATGTCGTCGTAAATGGCGCGAACTTCCGGGCTGGCGTCTTTGTATTCGATGAATCCGAGGGTTGACATGAGTTCTCCTGCAAATCGCTTACCACAGAGACACAGAGGCACAGCGAAAAACAAAATTCCAGAGAATCCAGAAAAGGTTTTCTCTGTGACTCTGTGGTGAAAAAGCCTTGTGATACGTCTACTTCGGCAATTCCCCGCTGAGCAATTTCTCCAAAGCCGCTGCCGGGCAGCGTACTCCTACGAAGAACTGTCCGAAGAGCGCATACACGGCGCTGACGTGGTCGAAGCGCATTTCGTAGATCAGTTTCTTGAAGACCAGTGGATCGTCGGCGAATAGATCAACCCCCCACTCCCAGTCATCGAAGCCAATCGAGCCAGTGATGATCTGCTTGACCTCGCCAGCGTAGCGCCGGCCCACCCGTCCATGGTCGCTCATCTGTCGGGCGCGTTCCTCGATGGGAAGCGTATACCAATTCTTGTCTTCGCCGCGCATCCGATTCATGGGATAAAAACAGACGTAACGGTTGGGAGGGATCTCCGGGAACAGGCGCGGGTGCATCGCTTCGCGATGGCGGCTGAGTTTGCATTCAATCTCCGCCTTCCACTGGTCGGAATGCGGTTGAAAGCCTTGATCAATGAGCTCTTGGTAGATCTTGAGCGTCGAATCGTAGAGTCCGAGTTCGATGATCGAGAGATAGGAAGAGGTCGGTTCGAGAAAGTCGCTCAAGCGCAGGCTGGCCAGCTTGAGTTCCGCCTGGTTGAGGTCGGCGAACGAGTTGCGAAAATGTACCAGCATCAGATCGCCCTTGTGGCCGATGAGCGAGAAAACTGCGGACTGTCCGCCAGCGACATTGTTTTCCATTTCGCCCAGCACGGCCGCCGCTTCCCGTGCGATCGCCGATCGAGTAGCATCGGGCAGAGCCCGCCATGCGGTCCAGCGGAATCGCATCATCTGATGGAGAACGCCGTAGCCCTCGGTGGTTAGGGGAACCGCCGGAACCTCAGCGGAAGCGGCTTGTGGAGGGAGCGGCCGGGTCGCGGCGGTTGTCCTAGGATTCTCGGGATGGGTGCTCATCTGATTTCACAACCATTGTACTAGCGGAGGTTCAAGTCAACGTAGTGAGCGAAGGTGGAGAGCGCGATTTGATCGTTGCCGGGGATGTAAAAGCCGAACTTGCCGAGAGTGAGATTGCCGCCGGGCTGAGTCCAGCGATCAAGAAGCACCCAAGCCTCACCTTGCCTGATCTGATGCACGATTTCGTTGGAGCCGACACGGATCTGGAGCGTCCGGAAACTCTTCTTGTCATTCTTGTTGGGGATCTTGATTTCGTCCATTTTTTCACCGTTGCGAACGACGGTGCGGTAAAAATTGTTGTCGTCCATTTGGTAGAGGACGTAGTTCTTAGGGTCGGTATAGTCCAGCACCCACTGCAAGCGGTGCCCCTTTGCGAGCATCGCGGTAAAGACAAATGTGCCTGAGGTGGGAGACAGGCCGTACATGACAAAATCTCCGCCCTTGCGAACAAAAGAACCCTTCTCCTGCTTCCAGACGGAGGGATCATCCCACTTCGACATTCCGCTAGGAGCGAGAGACAAATCCAAGGCCTTCGATTGTCCGGCGATGACTTCTATCGTGGACGAGCGAGTGAAACTGTCGGCTGTCCGTGCGGTAAGGGTGTAGGAACCTGCGGAAAGACTGAGCGCGGTGCCACTGGTTACCTTTGTCGCGGTCTCGCCTGCTCTGGCGAGGGCGACTTGAGCGTCTGGGGGCGAAAAGGTAATTCTTAGTTCGCCGGGAGCGGCCTCGAGCGCAACATCGGTAGCCGCAAGAGACACGGCCGCACCCACGACGAAACGTTTCTTGACCTGCCTGGATTTGAATCGATCTTTGCGCAGTTCGATCGTATGGTCTCCAGGATTGATGGTGGAGATGGAGAGCGTGCCATCGGACTGAATTGTGCCAACTGAAGCTTGATCGACGAGAACCGTGGTTCCTGGTAGGCCGCCCTGGATCGTCAGTGAGCTCAGGTGAGGCACGGGGAGCAGATTGAAAATAACTATGGCTTGTTCACCCTTGCGAATGCGGATTTTCTGCTGGGGAGGATCCTGAAACCCGCTCTTGGAGACTTGGACAACGTAGTCCTTGAGTTCAAGATTCGGAATGCGCAACTGTCCGCCCTGGGTGAGTTGCCGCAGCGCTTTTCCGTTGAGAGAAACCTTTGCCTTGTCTTGCCCGGCCACGATCAGAAGTGTGCCCAGATTTTGGCCGGATTCGAGGAAGGCGCTCAGAGTGGGCGTGGGTCCGGCATCGACGCCCAGTTTGTACTGATCGCTGCCATGAGTGATGGCTAGTTCGTGCGCGCCGGACGACAGGGAGGCGAAGTCGAGGCCACCTTGAGGGACGTTGATCGGAGCCTGGCCATCGAGGCTAACTCTGGCTGCGGTTTCACTCGCATAGAGGCGAAGATGGCCGGCCATCCCGGTCAGAACCACAGCCAGCATTCCTTTGGAAACGACCGGACCGGTGAGGATGGGGGCGGCTCCGGCCGTTGCTGAGAAAGCGAAGGAAGCCTCTCCCTGAGGCGCTTTGAATTTCAGCTTGTGTTCTCCGGCGGGGATGTTGTCGAGGGACCACTGGCCATCCTGAAATTCGGCAGGAGGCTGATCGTCGAAGGTGATTTTTCCAGCTGCGCTATCGGAAGAAAGCTTCAGAGCCGGGAGAGTTGGCGCTGGAGTGGGCTCTGCCGGAGCGGATGCTGGTGGAGCAGAGACGGCGGGAGCGGCTTCTGGAGTCTCGGCGACCTGCGCCTCGTGATGTTTTCTTGTGAATAGAAAGATCGCGGCGATCAATATTATTGCCGCCGCCGCGGATATGAGGATAAGCGTTGTGGAATTTAACCGCGTGGACTGCTTTGCTTTGGCTGTTCGAGTATTGATTTTGGCAGCGGGTGCAGGCAGCCTGTCCGTGGAAGCGGTGCCCGCCGGTATCGTTGGAAGCGGCGGCGTAGGCTTAGTTGGGACAGCAACAACTTCACGGGCCGGCGGAACCATAGAGGCGGAAGCTCTTTCCGGCACGATTGGCACGGGATGGACTTTGGGCGCCGACACACTGCTTGGCGGAACAGTACCAGGAGGGGCTTGGCTAGTCGCAGCGAGAGAAGCTTCAGGCGAGCTGGCCGGAGCAGTGGGGTAGGTAAGGGTTGCGCTTTCGCTCTCAGGCGATGTGTTTTCCGGCGATCCAGTTGCAGTTTTCTGGAGCACTTCCAGTAGGCCCATACGGTGTAGAAAGCCATTTGCGACAGACAAAACTTCGCCATCCGTAGGGTACTTGGTAGTTACGATTCGTATGCGCTCGGCTAAAGCATCCTTCGACCCGGCGTCCGCGGCAGCATTGATTTCAGTTTCCATGCGACGCAGTTCTTCCAAATCGCGGCGGCGGACTTGGCGGCGCTGAGTTTGAAGGTCGCGCTGGACGGTTTCCTGAATCTGAATCAGCCGCGGCTCGCGCGGATAGACGGATAGTCCCTGTTCGATTCGAGATAACGCCGCGGAAGGTTCGGCGGCGGTTTGCAGCTTGCGTGCCTGGGAAACGCATTCCTCGATGAAATTCTCTTTCTTCTGATCGAGAATCAGAGTGCGGATCGTTTTTGCCATGGGATGTGCGGGGTTCAAGTCGAGCGCTTCCTTGGCGAGCTTCTCAGCTTCACGCCAATCGCTTTCTACAACGGAATGGGCGTACTCGACCAGTGCGTTGGCAAGAATTGCGCGCGTAAAGGAATCGCTTTCATCCAGTTCATAAGCCTTGCGAAATAGTTGAATACCGCCCGCGGGGTCTTGCTGGCCGAACAACTCCTGGCCTTCAGCCATTAGGCGGTGGGCCTCGGCTTTCCGCTTTACGCCGTCCTGGGCGAGTTTTTCGAGCTCAGTGAACTCGGCGTCGTTGGGAAATTCAGCGGCTGCGCCTTGCAACAGATCGAGGGCACGGGCGTAATCGCTGGAATGCAGCGAGGTATCGATCTGTTCAACCAGGCGGGTTTTGGATTCGATACGACTCTGTTGGTCTCGCCTTTTCTGTAGACGCTCTACCTCGAAAGTTAAGCCCGGATATTGGCTGTAGATAGTGCGCAGGATTTCCCAATCGTTCAAGGCGTCGCCGTAGGCTCCCTGCTCTTCGTGCAGATGCGCGCGGGCGACGATGGAGTTGACCAGGTCGCGTTTATCCTGCACCAGGCGCAAGGCTCGCTCAAAATGCGATTCTCCGGGATGGAGATCGAGGGCCTCGCGCAGAATGCTGACGCGCTTGTCGAGATCGGGTTCGGTCTCGGCCTGGCGGTCTACGGTTGCGATGAAAGCGGAAAGCTCCTGGCGCTGTTGCTCTTCAATGTCGTACTTGAGGGCATGGAAGATGGCGTTGTCCGGGTATTTGCCAAGATAAGCCTGACAGGACGCCATGGCACGGCTGAAGTTGTGCTCGGCAAGGTTCTTACGCGCCTCGGCGTAAGCGGTATTCATAGCGTCGTGCTCGGAGCGTACTTCGTTATAAAAGCTCTGGTAGTTGGCGCCACTCTCACGATTGACGGAATCCGGAGCACGGCGATCGAGATCGAGCACCACTCCCAGCTTGGCGAGTGCATTGCTCACGTCGCCCTTATGCCAGGCATCCATCGCGGCACGATGAAGTTGTTCTTTCTCCTGGCGTAGCTTCTTGTACTCCTGCTCCTGGCGGTCCACCTCGGATAGTAACTGGAGGGCACGCGCCTCCTTCGGGCGAAGCTGGAGAACGTTCTGCAACGCCTCACGGGCGTGACCGTAAGCGTGATTATCGATATGCTGCCGGGCGAGGCGGTACCAGTTGTCGATCTGGCGTTCGCTGCGCCGGTTCTCAATCTTGCTCTTCAGAGCCAATGCTGTGGCGTTGTCAGGTTCAAGCTGCAGAGCTTCCTGCAATTTTTGAAGGGCGAGCGGATCCTCCTCCTCTTCAAAGCGAGCGCGCGCGGCATCGAGCAGCTGAGAAAGAGTTTTGCGGCGGATGGCACCGTCGAGCTGGCGGCGGAGAGAGCCAATGGAAGCGTCCATGTGGCCTTCGGCCTCGAGTTCGCCGAGAATCTCGCCGGCAAACTGAAAGTCTCCTTCTTCCAAAGCTTTGGTGGCACGCTGCAGGCGCGGGCGAGTGCGTTCGGGATCGAAAAACTCGATGGGCTCGTTGCGCAGAGCCTTGTTCAGCGTGTCGGCGAAATCGCGGGCGCTGGCGAAGCGATGCCAGGCTTGTTTCGCCATGGCTTTGTGCAGAACGCGGCTGACAGGTTGGCTCACCGTGGAATTTAGCTCCGCGGCCAAAGGTGGGATGTGGCGGAGAATCGCCTCCACCACCTCATCGGCTCGCGTGCGCTGGAATGGATTGCGTCCAGTCAGGGCTTCATAGCAGACCACGCTGAGAGAGAAGATATCGGAGGCCGGCGTCAACGCTTTCAACTCGATCTGCTCGGGAGACATGTAGAGCAGCGTTCCCTTTTGCGCCCGCGTGGTGTGTGCGTCCGTGATATGCGCCACCCCGAAATCGATAATCTTCACCGAGTCATCTTCCATAACAAAGATGTTGCTCGGTTTTAGATCGCGATGCACCAGGCCGCGTTCGTGGGCAGCCTGCAGACCGCGACACGTCTGGGAAACAATATCGATTGTGCGCTCAACCGTGAGCCGGTGGCTCGCTTTGCGGATGAAATATTCGAGTGTGGTGCCGGGCAACAGAGGCATCACGAAATACGGTTTCTTTTTCCCCTCCTCTTCGAATTCTCCGATATCGAAGATCTCAACGATGTTGGGATGGCTCATGGAGGCCAGAACATCGCACTCCTTGTAGAACAACTGAAGCGAAGCCGGGTCAGGAATATCGAGGATCGTTTTAACCGCCACTTCGCGGCGCACGATGGTATCGTAGGCCCGATAGACGAGGCCCATGCCGCCCTGGCCGAGGACCTGCCTGACCTCGTAACGGCCGGCCAGTTTTCTGGACGAAGAAGGGATCTCCATGGCGCGCCTCGCGCTTCGGGGGGGGGCCTTAGCATCTTACTTGATTTGGCGGAAAAGTGTACCCCCCTCCGAGATAAGCGAGATAAGGGCGCCCCCGGTCGGGGCCACGCAGCCAGGAATAAGGAAGATTCGGTATCCCGCGAAACAGCCGTCCTGGGCGGCTTTCCCGCAGACCTTAGTACCTAAACCTCACCCGCAATTTTGCGCAGGACTGGGTTCGCATTCAGTGCTGCGAGGATTCCAGCAATTCCTTGAGGTACTGTTGCCACGCCTCCGCCCATGTATGCGTGCCATGACCGTGGGTTTGTTCAGAGATGGGAAGCAGCACGAAGCGCCCTTTCTTGACGCGCTTAATTTCCCGTTCTGCAATTCCAAGTTCCGGAGGATTGATGAAGTCATCGGCCGAATTCACGAACATCACCGGCACGACGATTTTCTCGAGCTGCATCGAGGGATCGTAGTTGCGCGAAGCATTGACGGCATAGAGAAAATCATTGGCGTCGTGGCTCGCAGTAAAACGCTTTTCAAATTCGTCACTGGCGGCGTCGGTTTTGTCGCGTGTGGGAGAGTTCTCTTGCATCTGCAGGGCGGATCCCGCGGCCATCTGGAACACCTCGGCCACGGTTTTCATCGCCGCCTTGGGTTGAGCGACATACTCGCCCCCCTTCCATTCCCGGTCGTCGCGAATCGCATCTATCACCATTTTGCGCCAGATTCGATTCCGTCCCGCAATCGCGACCGGTTGGCACGCCAGAGGCATCATCGCGTCCATGAAATCGGGATAGGTTTCGCCCCAAACAAAGGAATGCATGCATCCCATGGAGGTGCCCAGGATCAGGCGCAAGTGGTCCACGCCGAGTCCTTTTTCCAGCAACTCGTGCTGCGATGCGACCATGTCGTCGTAGTCGTATTGGGGAAAATGCATGTGCATGCCGTCGCTCGGCTTACTGGATTTCCCGTGACCGATGTTATCCACCAGAATGATGTAGTAGCGCGAGCTATCGAGAAGCTGTCCCGGCCCAAAAAGCACGCCTTCGAATTGCGGGGCCATAAACTGCAAGCCGGACCCGGTCGTGCCGTGCAAAAGTAGCACGGCGTTGGTAACCCGGCCCTTGGCGTCGCGTGCCGGAGTTCCCAGAGTCGTATAGTGCAAGCGCAACTCAGGCAGGGTCTCGCCCGATTTGAAATGGAAGTCGTGGGAAATATAATCGCCTTCTTTGGCGCTGCGCAGTTGGCTAAGGTTCTGCGCCCATGAAGCTGATGCGCAAAAAAGCATAGCGATCACAACCGCAGCCTTGGCTCCTCGAATGTAAACTTGCATCCTCGCACCTCTTTTGAAGGCAGGGTAACACAGGGAGGGAAGGGAGACGAAAAGCAGATCTGGGCCGACGCCGACGATTGCAGCGAACAAACTTAACTTAGCTTCCTACGAACCGCGCATACAGACTGCGCGCGATGCCGGTGTCCGTCGTGCCTTTGATGATTGCCCGGCCATCGGGAAACAGGGTCATTTCATAGGGCTCGCGCCAGAACTTCAACACGAATTCGTTATGCCGCACGAGGCCGTGCATCTCCAGCCGGCGCTGCATCTCAGGAAAATCAATCGGCCTGGCGCGCTCGTGAATCTGCACCGAGTTTCGGCCGCACATCGTGATGTGCGGCCGCCCCTGACCCGCCAGATGCACAAAATTCCGCTGCCCGCAACTCCGGCAGTCTGGACGCGGAATCGCGGTCGAAATCTCCGCGTGTTCATTCCTCCACACATCGAACGACCATAACGTCTTGCGTAACTTTGTTGCCGTTTCGCCCCCAACCAGCAACTTCATCGCTTCCGTCGCAGCGATCGATGCCACAACATTCACGGCAGTATTTAGTATCCCCGAGGTTTCGCAAGTCTCAACCATTCCTTGCGGCATGTCCGGAAAAATACATGCCAGGCAGGCCGTCAATTCTGGAAGCACGTTCATCGTCACTCCGTAACTGCCAACCGCCGCCGCATAAATCCACGGCAGAGCATTCTTTACCGCGTAGTCGTTCACCAAATATCGTGTCTCGTAATTATCAGTGCCATCGATAATTACATCCATTCCATCAAGCAATACATGAATATTTGCAGGAATGAGATCTTCGACTCGAGCTTCCAGCACGCATTCCGAATTGAAGGCCGCAATCCTTCGTGCTGCCGCAATTGCCTTAGGCAAAGATTCGGCCGCATCTTTTTCGTCGAACAGCGACTGGCGCTGCAGATTGCTGGATTCCACGAAATCACGATCGATAATGCGCAGCCTTCCCACGCCCGCGCGCGCCAACAACGACGCCACTGCCGACCCGGTCGCTCCACAGCCCACAATCGCAATTCGACCCGCCGCTAACCGTCTCTGGCCGTCCGCTCCGATTCCGCCGAACAGAATCTGCCGCGAGTATCGTTGCTCGAATTGCGCCTCGAACTTTTCTTTCTCCACGCCCTGCCTCAAGGAGGTCACCAGTCTTTCCTAGCAAAACCTTTATTATAAGTGTCTGAACTGCTTTAGCTTCCAGTGATGCATACAACAGAACACCGCCCAGCTTCATCGAAAGTAGGCAACGGGGCCAAGGACTCTATTTGCTGAGACGGTACACCTCACTCATCATATTGATGATGGTTGCGCTCGATCCGGCCCTGCGTGCTGGATCGAGTCCCCCCGCCTCCGCGTACTCATCTCTGGAACAGCAAAGTTCCGCACCCTCTTCAGCCCTTGCGTCAATGTCGGAATTCGCCGGACGCGAGGTCCAATCGATCGAATTGCCGGGCGTGAGGGAGGGCGACAGATTACTCCAAATGCTTGCGCAAAAAGCCGGCGAACCTCTCGACCGCGACCAGGTCCGCGAGAGCATTCGCGTGCTTTTCTCCACAGGGCGGTTCGCGGATATCCAGGCCGAAGCCACCCCTTCCGGCTCGGGTGTGCGTCTAACATTTAGCACTTCGCCCAATTTCTTTGTTGGCGCTGTCGACGTGGAGGGCGCTCCCGGCCACCCGAACGGCAACCAGATCGGCAATGCCTCGAAGTTCCAACTTGGCGAACTTTATACTCGTGACAAGCTCAACCGCGCCCTGCAAAACATTCGGCAACTCATGCAGGAGAATGGCTACTACCGCGCGCGCGTTACCGGGGAAAGCACTTCCAACCCGGAGACCCAACAGGTCAATATCCTCTTCCACATCGCTGCAGGAGAGGCTGCACACATCGGCGAGGTTACCGTCACCGGACACGCAGTCTTCTCTCAAAGCCAGGTTGAGGACATCGCGGGCATGCACGCCGGCGAACGCATTACTGCCGTGCGCGTCACTAACTCTCTTCAGCGCCTGCGCAAGAAGTTGCAGAAGCAACAACGCGTCCTCGCACAGGTTTTGATTGCTGAGCAGAAATACCATCCCGAATCCAATGCCGTTGACTATACCTACTTGATCGAGCCAGGACCCGTAGTCATCGTCTATGCCCAGGGTTTCCACATCAGTCGCGGTGTCATGAAGAAGGAAATCCCGGTCTACGAGGAAAACGCAGTCGACGATGATCTTCTGGGTGAGGGTAGGAAAAACCTACTCGACTATTTGGAAAGCCGTGGCCGCTTCGACGCCACCGTCGATATCCAAAAGGAAACCGGCCCCGATACCCTTCGCGTCATTTACCGTATCGATCCGGGCCCCGCTCATAAGTTCGTGCTCATCGATATCACCGGAAACAAATATTTCTCGCGGAAGACGCTTCGTCAGCGCCTCCAAATTCAGCCTGCGGGCAAGTTCTTTTCAGGGGGACGCTACAGCGGAGCCTGGCTCAAGAATGACGTTGCCGCGCTGCAGTCTCTCTACGTTTCCAATGGATTTCGGGAGGCCAAAATCCAGACTAAGGTTGACGACAACTACAGGGGGGCCGAAAACCACCTCGCAGTTCACATTCAAATCGAAGAAGGTGCGCAGACTTTGGTGGGGGCGTTCCAGGTTGTTGGCAACCAGAAGATAGATGCCAAGGTGTTTCCTGAACTCAATACCCGCGAGGGCCAGCCATACTCCGAGCAAAATCTCGCAAATGATCGCGAGTCGATCCTCAACTACTACTTTAACCACGGTTTTTCAAACGCAACGCTCGACATCACTACCAAACCTTCCCTACGCCAACCTGATCGCGAAGACGTTACATTCGCTATCCAGGAGGGGGAGCAGTTTTTCGTTAATCAGGTCATGGTCGGCGGACTTGATCACACGCGCGACTATGTGGTCGAGCGCGAAGTTCACGTGGTCGACGGCCAGCCTTTAAGCCAGCAGGATATTCTTGCTACGCAGAGCAAGCTTTATGACCTCGGTATTTTCAAACAGGTCGATACTGGCGTCCAAAATCCGGAGGGCTCTGACCCCAATAAGAACGTTCTTGTCCAGGTGGAGGAGGCAAAGCGCTACACCTTCACCTATGGCGCCGGCCTGGAATTTGAAACAAGCCTTCCTTCTGGGAAAAGCTCCGGCTCACCTGGAGTGAGTCCCCGCGTCGAATTCGATATCACCCGCCTCAACGTTGGTGGCCGCAACCAGACCTTGACTTTCCAGTCTCACGTTGGCCGGCTACAGCAGCGCGGCCTTATCAGCTACGAAATCCCGAAGCTCCTCAACAATGATCGCTTCAAACTGTTCTACACGATTTTCTACGACAACAGTCTCGACGTGGCCACCTTCACCTCACAGAGGCTTGAAGGCAAAATCGATGTTCGTCAGCAAATTGGCAAAGAGCAAGCCAACCATGCCACTTCCATTACCTACCGTTTCGACTACCGTCGTGTGAAAGCCAGCAATTTCGTCTCAGACTTTTCACCCGCCGAATTTAGTTTGTTGTCCTTGCCCGCAGTAGTCGGCGGGCCGGGTTTTACCTTCATCCGCGACAAACGAGACAATCCTCTCGAAAGCACGAAGGGCCAATACTTTACCATCGATGCTTTCGCCGCCTCGAGCTACTTCGGTTCCCAGGCAAATTATGCTCGGGCTCTCACCCAAGAATCCACTTATCATGCGTTTGGCCGTGCCAACCACAAGTTCGTCTTCGCTCGCTCCACAACCCTCGGTCTGGAGCAGGTGTATCGCGGCACCAGAGTTCTGCCGCCAGGAGCTTGTGAAGTTGCCAACTTGACCACATCTTGCTCGCAAGGGATCACGGTTATTCCGTTGCCGGAAGTTTTTTTTGCCGGAGGGGACAACTCCCATCGGGGTTTTGGGTTAAATCAAGCAGGACCTCGCGATCCCGATTCTGGTTTTCCCGTGGGCGGCTCAGCGCTGTTCGTCAATAAGGAAGAACTGCGCTTTCCTCCTGTTAGCCTGCCCTATCTGGGAGAAGGCTTCGGTTTCGCCGTATTTCACGATATGGGCAATGTTTTCACGGCTGGTCACGATATGCTGAAGGGCCTGCTGCGCTGGCACCAGCCCGATCCCTCGCAATGTTTGCTGCCCCTAGGCGTGCCCGTCACTTCTTGCGAGACCTATTTCAACAACAAAGGTTACGACTATACCTCTCATGTGGCGGGAGTGGGATTGCGTTATAAGACTCCGATTGGACCTCTGAGCTTCGATTTCGGGTACAATTTGAATCCGACCAGTTATTTCCAAGGGGCTACGTTTTCACCGATTACGGGACAGGCGCTAACGTTCGAGACGCAGCGCTTGCGCCACTTCAACGTTTTTTTCAGCATAGGTCAGCCATTTTGACAAGCCGAATTCATATTTATACGGGGGTTATCCTGGGCGCGTTCGCCCTGTTATTGGCGGGGGTATTTGCGTATCCGCAGCACGCAGCGGCCGAAGTGATCGACCGCATTGTTGCCATCGTCAATGGCCACGTTATTCTGCAGTCCGATTGGGACGAGGGCCTCAGCTACGAAGCTCTACTCACCAATCGCTCACTTTCGCAGTTCAGCGAGGACGAGCGCCGCGCGGTTCTTGACCGTCTCATCGATCAGGAGCTTCTTCGCGAGCAGATGAAGTCTGCCGACTTTCCCCACGCCACCGATGCTGAAGTTGCCGCCCGTGTCGCCGAGGCTCGTAAACTGTATCCGCAGGCTACATCCCCCGAGGCGTGGCAGGCGGTGCTCGCTCGGTATCACCTGACTGGCAGCGATCTTGATGCCCACGTGCGGCAGCAGATCGACCTGTTGCGTCTTGTCGATGCGCGCCTTAGGCCAGCCGTACAGATTGACTCCAAGTCAATCGAGGCTTACTACCGCGACCAGTTCGCGCCGCAGTTGAAGCAGGCCGGATCATCCGAAGTTCCTCTTGCCGATGTCGCAGGCCAGATTCGTGAGGTCCTTACCCAGGAGAAAGTCAGCGAGCTGCTGGTCTCCTGGCTGCAAACCCTGCGCTCCGAAGGCCAAGTACACATTCCCGGCGTCACGCCCTCCGCCAACGACCCGGGAGTCCAATCGCAGTGACGGAACCCTCCACCCAGCCCGCCCGTCGCCGCTGGTGGAGGTATACGCTCCTTGTTGGCGCTGCCGCGTTCCTGACTGTTCTTGGGTTGTCCATTTACGTCAACACCGAGGCTTTCCAGTCGCTGGTTCGCCGCCGCCTGGTTGCTGAAGTCGAGCGCATCACCGGAGGGCGGGCGGAGATTGCCAGTATTCACACCATTCCTTTTCGCATGCAGGTCGAAGTGCGCGATATCACGGTCCATGGCCGCGAGTCCTCCGTCGACGTGCCTCTCGCCCACGCCGACGGCATTGTCGCCCGCTTGAAAATTAGCTCGCTTCTCCGGTCCGAGCTCGCGTTTGACCAACTCATCCTTGAGCAACCCATCGTCCATGTACTTTTCTATCCTGACGGCACGACTAATTTTCCGCCGCGAAAAGTTGGCGCCTTCACCAGCCAGACTCCCACCGAGAAACTCTTTGCCCTCTCGATCAACCATTTCGAACTTCGTCGTGGCCAAATCCTCTGGGACAACCAGCACATTCCTCTCGATTTCGCCGCTCGAGACACTTCGATGCAAATGGACTATTCGTTTCTTGGCAGACGCTACGATGGACGCCTGCTGCTCGGAGTGGTCAACACCAAGCTCCTGAACTGTCGTCCCTTCGCCTGGATGACCACCATGGAATTTAGCGTTGGCTCGAATTCTGCTGTGGTTACATCTCTTAAATGGAACGCCGGCCACTCCCATTTTTCAGCTACTGGACAAGTCGTAGACTTTCGCCGGCCGCATTTTCAGGGCCCCTACGACGGCCATTTTGACCTCGCGGATGCCGCGTCCATTGCTCGCCGGCGCGATCTTCGTAGTGGTGTCCTCGATCTCAAAGGCCATGGCGACTGGTCACTCGACCAGTTCTCCAGCACAGGCCTTCTCACCATCCAGAATCTGGCCTTTCAGGATGAGCAGATTGCGTTCTCCAAAGCCTCTCTGAGTACTGGTTATTCAGTCAGCGACCAGCACCTCAAGCTCTCGAAACTGCAAGGGAAGATTTTCGATGGCAGCTTCGTCGGAGACGCCGAATTGAATCAATGGCTCTCACCCGCACAACGCATTTCGCCGGCCACCAGGAAAGTGCTGGAAACGGCTGTCATCTCTGCCGGCCCGGCATTGGACAAGTCCCGCAATAAGACAGCGATACCAAAATCGCCAGCAATCCAGAGCGGGTTTGTCCTCCTTCATGCGCGCGATCTCTCGGCGGAGGATCTCGCCGTTGCACTCAATACTCCTGCTCATCCGTTCCCGCGCTTCCATCCCGCGGCCTTGGCCTCTGGCACACTCGACGCTCGCTGGAAGGGAACTCCGCGGGATGCGGAAATCGAGTTCGCCGTGGATCTCACGCCGCCGCTCCTGCCGGCCCGCGGCGAGCTGGCAATCAATTCCCACGCCGATGGCATTTTTCACGCTGGCGATGACACTCTGGATCTTTCTCGATTTACACTCACCACCCCCACCAGCCACGTTCAAGCCTCCGGTACGTTGTCTTCCGCTTCCGCAGTTCACCTATCCATGTCAACCTCCAGTCTGGCAGACTGGCTGCCTTTCATCTCTGCTGTTCGTGGTCCAGCGCTGTTTCCCGTGGCGCTGAATGGCACAGCCAGTTTCAATGGCAGCATGAGCGGTGCATTTTCGAATCCTCAAATTGCCGGGAATCTATCAGTCAGCGATTTCGACGTCACCCTGCCCGCTACTGTCAGAACGCATGAATTGCAAATGCACTGGAAATCTCTTTTCACCTCACTCCAAGTCTCCTTCCAGGCGATCGCTCTGCATAGCGCCAAGTTGCAGCGAGATGACACTTTGGCGGAATTTGAGGGCTTCGCCGCGCTACAGCACGGCCATCTGACTGGCGATAGCACTTTCAACCTACACGGCAACGTTCACAACGGTGACCTTGCTGATCTCCAGGCTCTTGCCGGATACGACTTTCGTATCTCCGGCAAAGGCGATCTTTTCGTGCAAGCCAGCGGCACGCTCTCCAACCCTCACGGCAGCGGACAAATCCATCTCACCAATGCCTCCGCGTATGGCGAGGCCGTACGGCAGTTCGACTCCAACTTCCTCACCGACCACGGCGAAATCGCTCTCGATGACATTCATCTATTTCACGAGGATTCAGTCATCACAGGAAGTCTTGACTACAATCCCTCCAATCGGGCCTTCCATTTCGACCTCGCCGGCAACAATTTCGACCTCTCCAAAGTCCCGCAGATTCGTCCCGGTCGCCTTTCCGTTGAAGGGCGCGCTGATTTCGCTCTTAAGGGAGCGGGTACTCCCGACGCGCCTTCCATCGATGGTGAGGTCCACCTGCGGAGCCTGACTCTCGATCACGAACTTGCAGGTGACCTCGATCTGCAGGCTGTTACACAGGGGAGCCAGCTGCATCTGACGGGCAATTCTCACTTCCAGCGAGGATCGCTAGCGGTAAGCGGTGAGGTTCAGTTGCACGGTGGCTATCCCACCAATCTGCTGTTCCAAATGGATCAGATCGATCTCGACGCTCTCTGGCTCTCCTACTTACGGGGAAAACTTACGGGACACTCTGCTGTGGCTGGTTCCGTAGATTTGCATGGTCCACTCTGGCAACCCCGTGATTGGATTGCCGCCGGCAACCTGAGCGCGCTCTCGCTCGAAGTCGACAACGTTAAAGTGCACAATCAGGATCCCATTCGCTTCTCGCTCGTTCATCAAGCGATTGACATCCAGCAACTTCACCTGGTGGGTGAAGGAACCGACCTTACCGCGCACGGACTGGTACAACTCTCAGGTCCGCGGGCACTCGATCTCGCTGGGGATGGCCGCTTTGACCTCAAATTGCTTTCCGGTTTCGACCCGAACATTACTGCTGTCGGCCTCGTCACTATGAATCTTACTGTCAGCGGCACGGTTGCAGATCCCTTGCCTCAGGGCCGTCTGCAGGTGACCCACGCTTCGCTCGCCTACGCAGGAGTGCCCAGCGGTTTGACCGAACTCGACGGCTCGCTTTTGTTCTCTCGGGATCAGGTGCACATCGAGACCTTGACCTCTCGCACCGGAGGCGGCACGCTCGACCTTAAAGGCGACGCCACTTACGTCAATCAGCAGCTCAACTTCAACCTCGCCGCTACGGGCAAAGACGTGCGTCTGCGTTATCCGCCCGGCGTTAGCTCGACCGCCGATGCTGAATTGCAGTGGGTCGGATCACGCTCCGCTTCTACGGTCTCCGGAAACATCAGTGTCAGCAAGATTGCCGTGACACCCGGCTTCGACTTCAGTGCGTACCTTGAGCGGAGCCGCCAGTTTTCCACCGTTACGGGGACCAACTCTCCGCTCTACAACGTAAAACTCGATATCCACGTCCAGACCGCGCCCGAACTTCAGATGCGGACAGCGATCGCGCGCCTCTCCGGTGATGCCGACCTGCGCATTCGCGGCTCGGTCGGCCGTCCGGCAGTCCTCGGGCGCGCCGATATCCTTGAAGGTCAAGCCACCTTTCACGGCACGCGCTTCACTCTCGAGCGTGGCGACATCACGTTTGCCAATCCGGTCGCCATCGAGCCTCAGCTTAATCTTCAAGCCGCTACTCACGTCCGAAACTACGACCTCAACATTACGATTACCGGTACGCCCGATCGGGGACTGAGCATCAACTACCGTTCCGAACCTCCTTTGCCTAAGTCCGACATCATTGCTCTCCTCGCCCTTGGTCGCACCAACGATGAGTCGGCTCAGCTGCAGGAGCAGTCCGGGCAGAGTGCGTTTTCCGACGAAGCTACGGCCCTCATCCTCAGTCAGGCACTGAATACAACCGTCAGCAATCGATTACAACGGCTGTTCGGCGCCAGCAATATCAAGATCGACCCTCAGGGACTCAACACGGAAACCAATCCCATCAGCTCCGGCCCCCAGATCACGATCGAGCAGGAGTTCGTCAACCACGTTGCTCTTACCTACTCCACGAATGTCTCTCAAAGCTCGGAGCAGATTATCCAAGGGGAGTACTATGTCAATCGCAATATTTCCGTGGTGGGCACGCGCGACCAGAATGGTGTCGTGAGCTTCGACTTGCGCGTGCGCAGTCGAAAGAAGTGATGAATGGGGTTGGCGACCTGCCACGGCATCGCCTGAAAATCGAAGCTCGTAAACCTGAACTCATGGCAGATCCAATCGCCGCGCGCTTGCTTATGGTCGATTCCCAACTCCGTGCCCGCGGCATTTCCGATGTTCGCGTCCTCGATGCCATGCTTCGCGTCCCGCGCGACAGATTTGTCTCTGAACCGTATCGCGCACAAGCCCACGAAGATAACCCTCTTCCCATCGGCGACGGGCAGACCATCTCTCAGCCCTACATTGTTGCCCTGATGCTCGAATCTCTCCAACTCGCGCGCGCCGACAAAGTTCTTGAGGTTGGCGGTGGTTCTGGGTACGCAACCGCGCTGCTTGCGGAACTGGTTGCCAAGGTATTCTCTATCGAACGCCATCCGGCGCTCGCCGAGAGCGCTCGTAAACTGATTGCCGCGCTCGGATACACCAACGTCAGTGTCTTCACCGGAGACGGTACGTTGGGCCTTCCGGCCGCCGCGCCCTTCGACGCGATCCTGGTCTCCGCTGCCGCTCCAGAACTGCCTCCCGCACTGTTCGCTCAACTCTCCGACGGAGGACGAATGATTATTCCGGTTGGAAGTGCCGATTCTCAGCAATTGCAGTTCATAAGAATGGTCAATGGACGACCTGTGATCTCGCCCCGAGAACTCGTGCGGTTCGTTCCCTTGATCTCGAATCACGAGTGAGCGGACTACTGACGAGGTCGGGTTCGTTAGAAGGTTGCCGGAATTTGCGCGGAGGCGGGAATTTCGTGCGAAGCTTGCAGCGCCAGCTGCTGAGCGGAGTCTTGCGCATACTGCAGAACATTGCCCGGAAATATTCCGAGATAGATAGTTGCGATCAGGCACAATGCGATCGCCAGCCGGAGCGCGAATCCCACCCGAGCGACCGGAACTTCCTTCCGCGGCTCTCGCATGTACATCACTACGATAATGCGGAGGTAGTAGTAGGCGCCTACGCCGCTGTTGAGGACGCCGATGATTGTGAGCCAGATTAAGTTGGCTTTCACGGCTGCGTTGAACACATAGAACTTGGCGAAAAAACCGCCGGTCATCGGAATGCCAATCAGCGAGAGCAGGAAGATGGTCAGCGCCGCTGCCAGCAGCGGAGAACTGCGGCCCAAGCCTTCATAATCCTCGAGAGTTACGTAGCGTTCGCCGGCATTGGCGAAATGGCTCACCACGGCGAACGCACCCAAATTCATCGCAGCATAAGCTGCGCTATAGAACATCGCCGCTGAAGTTCCGACGGCTGGCGAGGCCGCGAATGCAACCAGGAGATATCCGGCATGGGCAATCGACGAATAGGCCAGCAACCGCTTCACGTTATCTTGCACCATCGCACTCACATTGCCCAAAGTCATCGAAAGCGCCGCCACGATCCAGATCACCCAGAATATGGCGTGCACGTTGATCACGAATACGATGCGCAGCAAAACCGCGAAAGCCGCAGCCTTGGGCGCGGTTGACATGAATCCTACAATCGGGGCGGGTGCTCCTTCATAGACATCGGGCGTCCAGATGTGGAACGGCACCGCCGCGACCTTGAACCCGAGACCAACGAACATGAACGCCACGGCCACAAAGGCCAGCAATGGAATGGGGGCGGCCTGCAAGGACTTGCTGATCCGGTCGATGTTGGTTGAGCCGGTGGCGCCAAACATGAGCGCCACTCCATATAAGAAAAAAGCCGTGGCGAAGGACCCCAACAGAAAATACTTCAAGGAGGCTTCGGCGCTGGAAGCTTCGCGCAGTCGAAATCCCGCCAACACATAAGAAGAAATAGAAGAAATCTCGAGTGCGATGAAAATGAGGACCAGTTCGACCGCAGACGACATCAAAGCCATGCCAACAACCCCGAACAGAATCAGAGCGTAATATTCCCCCGCGCGGATTCGCTGCACGGCCATGTACTCGTATGAACTAAGGATCACGACGGTGGCGATTGCAATCACAAGTACATGGAAGAAAACGCTGAATGCATCCACTTGCACCATATCCCAGAACGCCAGTCCCGGAGATTGAGCCATGAGCCACGTCGCTCCAAGGGCAGCCAGCGTTCCGATTACCGCGATGAAACCGAGAAGCTTCTGACTTTTCCTCTCATCGAGCAAAGGCTCGAGCACCATCACGATCATGCCGAAGGCGGAGAGAACAATCTCCGGCAAAATTCGGAGGTAATCGGCGCTCTTGGGGAGCATCTGGGAGTATGCCGGAATGAGATTCGTAATCATGCTCTCGGCAATCATGGCCTGGGAGATCATCGGCTCACCACCCGGCTCGCCATCCGCACAAAGGGCGTAAGTGCGGCCTGAACCGCCGGATCGATTGCTCCCAGCCACAGAATGGGAGCCACGCCCATCACCAGCGCCGCGGCGGCGCAGGGCCAGACCGCGCATTTTTCAAATCCCGACAAATCGCTCAAAGAATTGTTGACCGAGTGCGTGACCTTGCCATAGAACACGCGCTGATACATCCAGAGAAGGTAGGCCGAGCTCCAAATTACTCCGGTTGCGCCGAGTATTCCGTAAACCGCTTTATCCTGAAACGCCCCGCTCAACACAAGAAATTCGCCGACAAAACCGTTTAACAGAGGCAGGCCTGCTGAGGCCAAAACAATGACCAGATAGGACGCGGCGTAGACCGGCAGAGGTGAGGCCAGCCCGCCGAATTCAGTAATCTCATAACTATGCCGGCGTTCGTGCAGGATGCCCGCCAACATGAACAATCCGCCCGTGGAAACCCCGTGAGCCAGCATGACGAACATCGCTCCGTTCAAACCCGCCTGCGTGAAGCTGAAGATTCCGAGCACTACAAATCCCAGGTGGCTGACCGACGAATAAGCGATCAACTTCTTCATGTTAGGTTGAACCATTGCCACGAGCGCGCCATAGATAATGCCGATCAGAGCGAGCGTCATAATCCACGGGGCGTTCGATCTCGACTGTTCAGGGAATAGTCCAAGGTTAAAGCGCAACAATCCGTAGGTACCCATCTTCAGCAGGACTCCCGCAAGCAGCACCGATCCCGCCGTTGGCGCTTCCACGTGAGCGTCAGGCAACCATGTGTGAAAAGGAAACAACGGGACCTTCACTGCAAATGCGAGGAAGAAGCCCAGGAAAAGCCACTGTGCCGCAGCCGGAAACTGCGGAACAGCGCCGCTCGCAATTTGTTCGCGAATCACGACAAAGTCAAAGCTGCCGGTGTGGGCGTACAGCCATAGGATCGCCGCTAGCATGAACACCGAGCCGATCATGGTGTACATGAAAAATTTCACGGCGGCATAAACTCTGCGCTCATGGCCAAAAATGCCGATCAGCAACGCCATCGGAATCAGCGTGGCTTCCCAGAAGAAATAAAAGAGGAAGAGGTCGAGCGAGGTGAAAACACCGATCAGCGCCGTCTCCAGAACCAGCAACAAGATAAAAAATTCCTTCACCCGGTCGTGAATCGAGTTCCAGGAGATCAGCACACACAGCGGCGAGAGAAATGTGGTAAGCACCACCAGCCACATGGAAATGCCGTCAACCCCCATGTGGTAGTGGATATTCGGCGTGGAAACCCATTGCTTGTCGATCTGATATTGAAAATCAGTCTGAGCGCGATGGAAATAGACGGGCAGATGCAAGGAGAGAACGAACGATAAGAGTGAAATGACGAGAGCGAAAATGCGGATGTCGCGGTCGCGGCGCGGCAGCAGCATCAGCAACAATCCGCCTGCCAGCGGCACGAATGTCACCAAAGTCAGAATGATGGAACTGAGATTGTCGGTGCTCATCTGCCTTCCATCCACATTCCGATCATGAAGGCGATCACCGCCGCCGAGCCTGCGGCAATCCAGCCCGCGTACGAGCGAATGTTTCCGGACTGCATGTGGCGGGCCTCGTCGGAAACGTGGCGTGCTCCATCTCCGGCGTCGTTCACCGCCGCATCGATAATTTTTCGGTCCACATCCTGCCAGAGGATTCGCGTCGAGCCCTCGATCAGCGGCTTGACGAACACTGCCGCGTAGATTTCATCCACGTAATACTTATGCACCACGGTCTGATAGAACCCGCCGAGCGAATCGGCAATCTTCTGCGGCAACTCAGGCCGGCTGCAATAGAGCAAGTGCGCAAACCACCAACCCAGCAGAGCAACAGCGACGGATACCCCCATGAGCAGCATCTCAGTGCCGTGGCTAGCCGCTTCGACGGCCTCGGGCGTGCCGAACACCGGCGCCAGAAAATGTTCGAATCGATTGCCGATCCCCACCAGCCCGCCGACGAGCGAAAGCGCCGCCAGGATCATCAACGGCACCAGCATCACCATGGGGCTCTCATGCGGTTCGCCATGTCCATGAGCATCGCGGTCGTGCGAGCCGTGCCCGTGCGCGTCCACTTGCGCGCCGCGGTAGTCGCCGAAGAAAGTCAGGTACAACAATCGGAACATGTAAAACGACGTGATGAACGCAGTAATCAGTCCGATCAGCCAATACACCCAGCTGACCTGGTAGGCCTTCCACAGAATTTCATCCTTGCTCCAAAAGCCCGCCAGTGGCGGGATTCCGGCGATCGTCAGCGTCGCAATCCCCATCGTGATAAATGTCCACGGGATAAACGCCTTCAGCCCCCCCATCTTTCGCATGTCTTGCTCGCCACCGACCGCATGAATCACCGACCCAGCCGCCAGGAACAGGAGGCCCTTGAAAAAAGCGTGCGTCATCAGATGAAAGATGCCCGCCGAAAACGCCCCCACTCCGCAAGCCATGAACATGTAGCCCAGTTGCGAGACGGTCGAGTAGGCGAGGACCTTCTTGATGTCGGTCTGGACGATGCCAATCGTCGCGGCGAAGAATGCGGTCAAAGTGCCGATGATCGCACCCACAGTCAGCGCGATCGGTGCGCGTTCGAAGATCACGTGCGAACGAGAAACCATGTAAACCCCCGCCGTGACCATGGTCGCGGCGTGGATCAGCGCGGAGACTGGCGTAGGACCTTCCATCGCGTCGGGAAGCCAGATATAGAGCGGGATCTGCGCCGACTTTCCGCAAGCCCCCACCAGCAGCAGGATTCCGATCGTGGTAAGCAGTCCGGCTCCAGCGGTTTCAGCCGGCAAACCAGTTACCGCGCCAAACACCTGCTCGAAATTCAACGATCCAAAGTGTTTGATCAGCAAAAACAGAGCGATCAGGAAGCCGAAGTCGCCGACGCGATTTACAATAAATGCCTTCTTGCCCGCCGACGCCGCCGAGTCTTTGGTGAACCAGAAGCCGATCAGCAGATACGACGCCAGGCCAACTCCCTCCCAGCCGATAAACATCACGAGATAGTTACCGGCCAGCACCAGCGTCAGCATGAAAAACATGAACAGATTCAAGTAGGCAAAAAAACGGGAATAGCTCGGATCGTCCCACATGTAGCCGACGGAATAAATATGGATCAGAAATCCAACTCCGGTCACTACGAGCAACATGACGAGTGAGAGCGGATCGAGATAGAAGGCGAAATCTGCGTGGAAACCGCCCGAGCGAATCCAGTGCGCGAAAAACTCCTGGTAGGGAACTGACAATGACGAGAAGCGTGCCGCCACCCACAACGCCATGGCGAAGGCGGCGCCACTGAATGAGAGCGCTACAGTCGTCACGGCCTGGCGCGAAGATTTCTTGCCCAGAAAGCCGTTGATCGCAGCGCCCGCCAGGGGCAGAACCGGGATCAGCCAGAGATTTACGTCCGCGTTCATAGCTTGAGCAGGTTTACCTGATCGACGTTCAAAGTCTCTCGCGTGCGATATACAGCGATGATGATCGCCAGGCCGACGGCAGATTCTGCGGCCGCAACCACCATGACAAAGAAGACGAAAATCTGGCCGGCCAGCGCGTGCCAGTGCGCAGCGAACGCGACGAAGGACAGATTCACTCCGTTCAGCATCAGTTCAATCGACATGAAGATGGTGATGATGTTGCGTTTGATGAGAAATCCGCCCACACCGCAGGCAAAAAGGAATCCTCCGAGCAGCAAGTAATAGGAGAGCGGCACCATCACTCCACCTTCCCCGCCGCAGATCCCGGCTTGCTGGCCAGAACCACGGCGCCCATGATGGCGATGAGAATCAAAACGGAAGTGATTTCAAAGGGCAACAAGAAATCGTGAAAGAGAAGTTGAGCAATATCGACTGGATGTCCGGGCAGCGCGCCGATCGCCACGGCTTCGGTGCCGGAGTGACGCAATACAACCCACGCCATGAGCACGCTGGAGATAAGTGTTCCCGGCACGCCAATCAGAATCGCGACTCGGCTGCCTTTCGTCTCTTCTTCTTCGCCTGCATTGAGCAGCATAATCACGAAGACGAACAGCACCATGACGGCACCGGCATATACGATGAGCTGCACGGCAGCGACGAACTCCGCGCCCAGCAGAAGGTATTCGCCGGCCAGCGCGGCCATCACCGCAATCAGCGAGAGAGCGCTGTTAATAGGGTGTCTTTGCGCCAGCAGGTTGACCGTTCCTCCGACACAAACCGCGCCGAATGACAGAAATAAAATGAGGTGAAAACTCATAAGAGCAGTCGTCAGTGTTCGAGCTTTCCAGTTGCCGGTAACGCTCAACTTCCGGGTACCAGTCAACCAGCAGATGCCTCCCCTACCAGGCGACGGCAATCGCCGTTGCGATCAGATTCGCAATCGCCAGGGGTAGCAGAAACTTCCAGCCAAACGACATCAGTTGATCGTAGCGGAAGCGCGGCAACGTCCCGCGCACCCAGATGTATAGAAAAAGAAAACAGAAAACCTTGGCGGCAAACCAGGCGACTGGCAACAAGGCCCGCATCAGCGGGGGGCCTGCCAGCGGTCCATGCCATCCGCCGAAAAACAACAGCGTGGCCAGGCATGCCACCGTGATCATGTTGGCGTATTCGGCCATGAAGAACATGGCAAACTTCATCGAACTATATTCCGTGTGGTATCCCGCGACCAGTTCAGTTTCCGCCTCCGGCAGGTCAAACGGAATGCGATTCGTTTCCGCGTAGGCAGCCATCAGGTAAATGAAGAAGCCGATGAACTGCCCGTGAAAGATATTCCACCGCGGGATAACGTAGAAAAACCGTCCTCCCTGTGCATCGACGATATCGCGCAGGCTGAAGCTGCCGGATTGTATCAGCACTCCGACCAGCGATAGTCCTAGAGCAATTTCGTAGCTGACCATTTGTGCACTGGCGCGGAGTCCACCCAGCAAAGAGTATTTGTTATTCGATGACCAGCCCGCGAGCGCAACACCGTATACCCCCATGGAGGTGACGCCAAGAATCAGCAGCAGGCCAATGTTTACGTCGGTAATCTGAAGTGGAATGCGGTAGCCGAACATCGGGATAGAGTTGCCAAACGGGATCACCGAAATCGACGTCAGCGCGAAGATCACCGCCATCATCGGCGCGGCCAGGAACAACGGCTTATAAACGTGCGGCGGGGTGAGGTCTTCTTTGAATAGAAACTTCAAGCCGTCGGCTGCGGGCTGTAGCAACCCAAATGGCCCGACGCGCGTGGGACCCCAGCGATTCTGCATGCGGCCGACAACTTTGCGTTCCAGCCAGACTGTGTACGCGACCGCGGTGAGCAGCACGAGCAAAACGATCATCGACTTGATCACCGACACGAGAATAAAAATGCCAACCACCAATGCCTTCGCTTCCTCTCCAAGATCTTGATCAGTCCGCCGCGACCTCGGCGGGCTTGACTTCGTGACTCTCCACCACCGACTTCAATGTGCGCGAATAGCGTCCCAAGGTTCCGGAAGTGAAAAGATTGTTATTTGCCGGATCAATGTTTGCGGCATCATGGTTTGTGCGAACAATCGAATCCGCTCTGCGGACAACGCCGGGCCCAGCCTTGGCCAGCGACGTATGCTCGCTGTTTCCCGCCAGCAGGTTGGTTCGCGAAATGTCATAGCCCGGAACCAGGCGCTGAATCTCATCGAGGATTGCCGTCGGATCAAAAGGGCTGAGTCTCGGTTCGAGGCCGTGCGCCTCCAACCAAACCGCGTGGCGGTCGGCCTCGCCGGACTGCGCTCCACGCGACTGTCCCATGTCGGCCTGGGTTCCGCCGCCAAAGGGCACAAGTTTGCGAACGTCAAAGCCCATTGCATCCGCGATGCGCACGATGATCTCGAAATCCGCTTTCGTGCCCGTGACCTCGCCAGCTTTCTTTACCAATTGCAAATCGCCGCATGTATTCGCAAAAGTGCCGGTCTTTTCGTATGCATTCGCGGCCGGCAACACTACGTCGGCAACCGCCGCTGTCTCGGTCAGGAACATATCCTGCACCACCACGAAACTCTTCGAGAACGCGAAGGGATCGACGTTCAGTCGGCCGATTGGATTCGAGCCCACAACATGAAGAGCTTTCAATTTTCCCGCTTTTCCCGCGTCGATCATTCCCGGCAGATCGAGCCCCGCAGCATCCGGTACCGCTCCCCATTCCTGATGGAACTCGCTGTTTCCAGTGGTGGGATGGTACCCAGGCAACAAATCAGGGTACAAACCCATATCGGACGCCCCGCGAGAATTCGCATAATCGGCGAGACAAATAAACTTGGCGCCAGATATTTCATGACCGAACTCCACCAGGCTGGCCAGATTGCCGCCACGGATCTCCGATCCGAAAACAATGACAAGACCTTGCTCGCCGCGCAGCTTATCGCGCAAGGCAATCCATGTTTCTTTGCTGGTGGTCGAATTGAGGAATTGATTCGCGCAGGCGTCGTTACCCGAAAGGAAGGCCGCAACATTTCCTTCTGTTCCGTCCAGGATTTGCACGAAGCTGGTGGTCTGCTTTCGCAATTTGATCGGTTGCGAATTGATTACGTAAAGGCGTGCGCGATGCAGCCGAACATTGTTGCGAATCTGCCATGCCAGGAGCGGATGTTGCTCGGTGGGGTCATTGCCAATCAACAGAATCGCGGGAGCCGTGAGTACATCGGCCATACTCGCTGTGGCATCAGCCTTGCCGCGAATCGCCGCCGCAAAAGACGGGAAATCCGCGGTACGATGGTGATCCAGATTGTTGGTCTTCAAGACCACGCGGGCAAACTTGGAGAGAAGGTATGCCTCCTCGTTGGTAGTACGAGTCGAGCCTACAACGCCAATCGCCTGGCCGCCTTCTGTGTCGCGAATGTCCGCAAACGTTTTTCCGATCAGAGCGAACGCCTCTTCCCATGTGGCGGGAGTCAACTTGCCATTTTGCCGGATCAGCGGCTGGGTAAGACGCTCATCGTGATTCGCGAAATCGAAGGCGTAGCGACCCTTGATGCAGAGAAAGTCTCCGTTTGTGCCACTCTTGTCGCGATTATCGCCGCGCACGATCTCCATCCCAGTGTCGGCGCGCCGCACGCCCAGTGTGGTCTTGCAGCCGTCGCCACAGTGGGTGCAGATTGTGCCCACGTGCTTCATCTCCCACGGACGCGTTTTATAGCGATACGCACCGGAAGTAAGCGCGCCCACCGGACAGATGTCGATGCACATGCCGCATTCTTCGCACTCCAGATGATCTTCTTTGTTCGGAGCAATAATCGAACTCACCCCGCGGTTCTGCACGCCCAGCGCCCAGACGTCCATGCCTTCGCCGCAGACGCGCACGCAGCGGTAGCAGAGAATGCAGCGCGGTCGATCGAAGAACACCACCGGCGACCATTGCTGCTCATCTTTGTGATTCTTCGCCTCCATGAATTTTGATTCGGCGGCGCCATAGGAGAAAGTCATGTCCTGCAATTCGCATTCGCCGCCCGCGTCGCACACCGGACAATCCAGAGGATGATTCCCCAGCAGCAACTCCAGCATCGACTTCCGCGCCTGCTTGATCTCGTCGCTATCGGAAGTGACGATCATGCCCTCGCTAATCACCGTGGTACACGCGGTCTGCAGCTTGGGCATTTTCTCGATCTTCACCAGGCACATGCGGCACGCGCCCTGCAGAGAAAGATTGGGGTAATAGCAAAACGAGGGCACTTCTATGCCCACGGTCTTGCAAGCCTCGATCAGCAGCGTCCCAGGGGGAGCCGTAACCTTTTTTCCGTCGACGATGAGATTCACCCGTGCTGCTGCGTGGCTCACAAATCCTACCCTCGAATCCTTTGTTTGCTCATTGTCTGATACGCGGTACTCGCCTTCACTTCCTGAATTTGCAACGAATGGCGGTTCGAGTGTGCAGCGATGAAGAGAAAAAGCTGATACCCGTCCATATCCGTGATCGAGTGCTTCACGAGCTTTCGATGAAGCTCATCGCCTCCACTTTCGACAACCGCGGCGATCGACTGGCGCTGCCGACGAAACGCGTCCAAGGCTTCCGCCAAGCATGCAAATCGGCCCGTCGGCAGCACATTTTCCGGCGACTCGTACCTGGCGTCCGCACGGTCGGCAAAAATCTGGATGCGCCTTTCACTCGCTGAATCGACAGCAGTCTTTGCCTCGCTCGCATCCTGATAACAGCTCAGATGTTCACGATCTGAGAGCCTAACGTGTTCAACTGTCTGCAGAATTGACCATCCCATCCCGCCGGGACTAATTCTCGCGCACTCTTCTGGAACTGTGGCCTCAGTGATGAGCCGCCTTTCGCTTTCGCGTAAGCGCTCCAGCACTGCTTTCCTTCTGCTCCATGAGGTATCAGTCTGCAAGGTCAATCCTGCCTATGCCATTGCTGGAATCTGCTCGATCGCTGCCTCTTTTTCATAAGGGCACGGTCGCCCGTCCAGATGATCTTCAAATTCTTTCCGGAACTTCTTCACGAACGCGATGGTCGGCATCGCCGCTGCATCCCCCAGCGGACAGAACGTCCGGCCCAGCATGTTCTCCGAGAGATACTGCATGTTGTCGATGTCTTTGTTCACCCCGCCGCCCGAATGAAAACGGATCAAAGTCTTCTTCAGCCAGTCGGTGCCTTCACGGCATGGAATGCACCAGCCGCAACTCTCGTGCTGATAAAACTTCATGGTCCGCAGAGCGAATTTCACGATGCACTGTTGATCATCCAGCACCACTACGCCTCCGGACCCCAGCATCGAACCAGCCTTCGCGACCGAATCGAAATCCATGTTGATGTCGATCTCGTCAGCAGTCAGGCAAGGAGTAGAAGAGCCGCCTGGGACAACGGCTTTCAACGTACGCCCATTAGGAATGCCGCCGCCCACGTCGTAAATCATCTTCTTAAGGCTGTAACCCATCGGCAGTTCGTAGACGCCGGGCTTCGCCACATTGCCGCTAAGGCAAAACAAGCGCGTGCCGCCATTTTTCGGTGGACCGAGCTTGGCGTACCATTCCGCGCCGCCCAGCATGATGTGAGGAACGCTGGCCAGCGTTTCCGCGTTATTGATGACGGTCGGTCCTCCCCATAACCCCACCACCGCGGGGAAGGGAGGCCGAATCCGCGGAATGCCACGCTTGCCCTCAAGCGATTCCATCAGCGCAGATTCTTCCCCCACCTCGTATGCACCGGCGCCACCGTGCCAGTAAATATCGAAATCGCGCCCGCTGCCGAAGATGTTCTTGCCCAAAAAACCCTTGGCATAGGCATCGCGAATCGCCTTTTGCATGATGATCGATAGATAGCGATATTCGCCGCGAATATAGATATATCCGCTAGCGGCCCCCACCGCCAGGCCGCCAATCATCACACCTTCGATCACCGCGTGCGGATCGTGCTCAAAAATCAGCCGGTCTTTACACGTGCCGGGCTCGCTCTCGTCGCCGTTGCACAGCACGTATTTCGGCTTTGCCGATTGCTTGGGGACGAACGACCACTTCATTCCGGTCGAAAACCCCGCGCCGCCGCGCCCACGCAATCCGGAATTCTTTACTTCATTGATGATGGCATCGGCTTCCATCCCCAGCGCTTTCTGCACGGCCTTGTAGCCGTCCAGTTCGAGATAGCGCTCAATGTTAGTCGCACCCCGGCCAAAGCGTCGGGTGACGACCTTCACTTCGTCGGGATGAGAAACCAAGTCAGCCATAGGATCGGATGATCGGGCGATTCTGTGATCGGAACATCGTGGATTTCACCCGATGATCCGATCGCGAAACCACCCGGATTCACTGGGTTGCCTTTTTCCTGTACTCATCGAGAACCTTATCGATCTTCTCCGCGGTAAGGTTCTCATGAAAATCGTAGTTCACTTGCGCCGCTGGAGCCCAGCTGCAGGCTCCAATGCATTCCACCTCTTCCAGGGAAAACAAGCCATCAGACGTGGTTTCTTTGTGGCCCACGCCCAACTTTTCCGCGCAATGATGTAAAATCTCCTCCCCGCCGCGCACCAGGCAACTGATGTTGGTGCACACCTGCACGTTAAACTTGCCGCGCGGCTTCGTGGTCAGCATGGAGTAATAGCTGATCACGTTGCGTACTTCCAGCTCCGTCAGATCGAGGCGGCCGGCGATTTCGGCAATGACTTCATCCGAAATAAATCCAACTTCATCCTGCGCGTAGAGCAGAGTGGGCACCAGCGCCGACCGCTTGGTGGGATAGTGCGGCACCATCTCCGCGAACCGCGTTTCGAACTCGTCCGAAAACCTCATTTGTAATTTGGTAATCGCGTAATTTGCAATTTAACTTGCCTTCCGCGCAGCGTGTCGTGAGGCCGTGAAAATTGCGCTCCGTTCATGCGCCTCTTTCAAAATATCTTTACCCCGTTCCCCGCTGACGATGCCGCAATCCGAGAGCATTTCCAGTCAAAGTACCGTTTCGTCAGCCTCTTCAACCACCAGTCCGATCTTGGCGATCCACTCGGCCCGCGAACATCCTCTGCAAGCCGCACGATAATTTGCCGCAACCGAAGTTCCACATCGCAACAACTGCTTGCCGACAACCCGCGAATCGGCCGGATGTGGCAGCGAACGATACAGTCTCGCGATTCGAACCGCGAAAGCCTTCGTTCGATCACGCAATTCCTGTGGGCCGGTGGACCTATTCACCGCCGAGTTCCCCAATTTACAAGTTACCCGATTACGAAATTACAAATTCTTCACCGGTCGATCTCTCCCAGCACAATGTCGATGGATCCGATCGCTGCTACCACGTCGGCCAGCAATCCTCCTTCGCACATCTTCGGCAAGGTTTGCAGATTCGCCAGGCACGCGGCCCGCATATGCACGCGATACGGTTTCGCCGTGCCATCGCTGACGATGTAATAGCCCATCTCGCCGCGCGGAGACTCGACTGCCTGATAAACTTCACCTGCCGGCACCGCGAAGCCCTCGGTGATGATTTTGAAGTGGTAGATCAGCGCTTCCATCTGCGTCTTCATTTTTTCTCGGTCGGGCAGCACAATACCGGGAGCGTCGGCCTTAATCGGCCCTTCTGGCATGCCGTCCAGAGCCTGTTTCACAATCTCGTTCGATTCGCGCAACTCGCGCACGCGGCAGATGTAGCGCGCGAAGACATCGCCATCCTGCGACACCGGAACTTTGAACTTGAAATTCTCATAGCCTGAATAAGGCATATCGCGCCGCAGGTCGAAGTCCACCCCACTCCCGCGCAAAGTGGGTCCGCTCGCTCCCAAAGCGATTGCATCTTCCCTCGTCATCCTCGCGACGCCCTTGGTGCGCATCATCCAGATCGGATTCCCCGTGAGCAAGTTCTCGTACTCATCCACCTTCTCGGGAAAACGGTCGACGAACTTGCGAACCCGCTCAAAAAATCCGAGAGGCGGTTCGAGAGCAATTCCTCCGACCCGAAAATAAGAGGTCATCATGCGCTGTCCGCTCGCCATTTCAAATATGCGCAGGACATCTTCTCGCTCGCGGAAGCAATAGAGAAACACCGTCATGGCTCCGATATCGAGGGCGTGCGTGCCCAGCCATACCAGGTGAGAGTTGATGCGGGTTAACTCGTTCATCAGAACCCGCAACCACTTCGCCTTCGGAGGAACCTCCAACCCCAAAAGCTTCTCGACCGCAAGCACATAGCAGAGATTGTTAGTCATGGGGCAGAGATAGTCGATGCGGTCGGTGAGCGGCACTACCTGCTGGTAAAACTTGGCCTCGCACGTCTTTTCAATTCCCGTGTGCAAGAAGCCGATGTCGGGCATGACCCGAACCACGGTCTCGCCATCGATCTCCAGAAGCAAACGCAGCACGCCGTGCGTGGAAGGATGCTGGGGCCCCATGTTCAGGATCATGGTGCGATCCTGCCCGGGTTCCAAAACCGGCGTTGCTGTCAGGTACGCCATATCTAGCGGTAGCCCTCCACCGGATAGTCCTTGCGCAGGGGATGGCCTTCCCAGTCCTCAGGCATCAGAATCCGCCGCAAATATGGGTGCTCCGTAAACCGGATCCCAAACAGATCGAAAACTTCGCGTTCAAAGTAGTTGGCGCCCGGCCAAATCGGTGTCAGCGATTCGACCGCGGGACTGGCACTGTCAAGCCGAACCTTCAGGCGTACCCGTTCCTTCTTCGGAATTGACATCAGATGGTAGATCACTTCAAACCTGGGCTCCGCGGGATACCAATCGACGCAGGTCACATCAGAAAGGAAATTGAAAGCACACTCCGCATCGTCCCGCAGCAGCGCGCAAGCTTCGCGAAGGTTTGCCCGATCAACGTAGATCGTCATCTCATCGCGGTCGAACTTCGCACCCGTCACGGCAGAGGGATTCCAGGCCAACAGCCGTGCCACCGCCGGGTGACCCTTCAGTTGTTCAAGATCGCTAATGGCTGGAACCAACGGCACTAACTTTCTCCTCGCCGCACTGCGGATGGCCCCCAGTCCAGGACACCTTTCTTCCACACATAAAAAAATCCGACCAGCACAATGCCGATGTAGACGAACATCTCCCACAGGCCAAAATGTTTGAGATCGCGCAAGATCACCGCCCAGGGATAAAGAAAGACAGCTTCCACATCGAACAGGATAAACAGCATGGCTACCAGATAGAACTTCACGGAGAAGCGCCCGCGCGCGTCCCCCACGGGTGTCATGCCAGATTCATAAGCGGAAAGTTTGGCCCGGGTTGGCTTTCGTTGTCCGATCAGCCAGGAAAGCAAGACAACCGCGGTCGCGAAGCCACAAGCCAGCAGACAATGAATCAGAAATGGCAGGTAGCGAGCAAAGTAATTGTCGGGCATAGGACAGGCTGTATATAATTCGCGCGGTAAGTCTAAACATTCTAGATTAGGTGTTGGCGCGCGCGAGTGTCAAGGGAACCGCTGAGACGAATTTGGCGATGGTGCGATCGAGGAATCGGGTTATCGAAATTCGAATTCCTGATAATCCGGTTGGCATTGTAAAGTTAAGTTCTGAAGGTTGTGAATCGCAACATCGCGGCATTGCCCCATTACCGAATTTCTCATGATTTTTGGCTTCAACACAGACGTGAAGCACGGCGATACGATCTACCACGTGCAAAGCGAAGCACGCGAGAGCGAAAAACTGCTTCAGACTCAGGTCTTCGTGCGCGGCAGGTGTGTGGGTAAGAAGGCGATCCCCTACGCCAACTCCGCCCAGGAGGCCGGTTACGGCGATCCCCAGAAAGAACAACAACTGCGCGATCAGCATCGGCTGGTACTGGAATCGATAAGGGAAGGGAAGCTCGAGAGCGTCCTGGATAAATCGGAAAGCGAAACCTTAGCCGCGATCAAGCAACTGGATGTGCAATGGGAAAACTCTTCCTCCGTTCACGCCAATCGTAATCTGACGATGCAATTGCGAGTCACTGAAGCTGGAGCAGCTGTTGCCAGTGCCCGTCTCACTTTTCGCTTCGCCCGTCCCGACGCCGCTCCGTTCTATACGCAGACGGTCACCGATGGAGCGGGCAACGCCTCGATCTCGTTCGAGGTTGAGGAATCCGCGTTGCCGGACTCTTCGGTGATGGTGCAAGCCAACTATGAAGGCCGCACCGTGACCCGCAAATTCGCCCTGCGCAAAGCCGGGTAGGAAAGTATCCGAAGTCTGCCGCACCGAGCAGTGGGGGCGTTTCACATTTGCAGAGAAGGGCTGGTTTTTCCCCGAGGCCCAGTTCGGTATCGAAATGCTCTAAACTTGTGGCGCTCCTCGACTGTATCCGAAATCTTGCATTGTGGAAGCAACCGATATGAGACTCCGCTCAATTGTTTTGCCGGTTTGTGCATTGATCTGTGCCTCTGTTCTTCCGACACCTTGTGCACGCTCTGAATCTGCTCCATCCGCTTCACCCGTGCCGAGGGCGATCACGGTCGACGATGCATTTGAGATCCGCGGGGTGGGTGATCCGCAGATCAGCGACGACGGCAAGTGGGTCGCGTACACGGTCGCGACGCCGTCGTTGAAAGAGGACAAGACAGAGACGCGTACCTGGATGGCACCGGCTGGCGGCGGTGATGCCATCGTAATGACCGCTCCCGACGTGTCCTCTTCCCATCCGCGATGGAGTCGGGATGGAAAGTATCTTGCATTTCTCTCCAAGCGCAGCGAAGGCAAGACACAGGTTTGGCTGCTTAACCGCATGGGCGGAGAAGCGCAGCGGCTGACAGAAGCGATTCAAGATGTCGATGACTTTGCCTGGTCGCCTGACAGCAAGCGCCTGGTCCTGGTGCTGCGCGATCCCTCTCCGGAGGAATTGGACGAAGCCAAGGCCAAAGAGAAAGACAAAGAGAAGCCTGGAGCCGAAGACAAAGACGCGAAGCCAAGAAAGCCCAAGACTCCGCGGCCGTTGGTAGTGGATCGTTATCGCTTCAAAACCGATACGGTTGGTTATCTGGATCGCCGCCGCACGCATTTGTATGTCTTGGATCTGGCGACCAAAGTGGTGGTGCAGGTTACCTCCGGGGATTTCGACGATGAGGAGCCGGCTTGGTCCCCCGATAGCAAACTGCTTGCGTTTCGCAGCAACCGCTCCATGCCAGATCCCGATCGCACCTACGACAGCAACATATGGGTGGTGGGCGCCGACAACACCGACAAAGGCGCCCAGTTGACGCAAGTAACTACGAACCCCGGATCAGACGTAGCCCCGGCGTGGTCGCCGGATGGCAGGTGGATCGCTTACGTCGCCCAGCTTGACCCGAAGCTGTTTCAGTACGGCACCCGCCATATCGCGGTTTCTCCAGCCACGGGAGGGCAGGCCCGGGTGTTGACCCTGGCTTTTGATCGCATGTCGAGATTGCCGCATTTTTCGCCCGATGGCCAATTCATCTACTTCATCGCCGATGACGACGGTACTGAGAACCTTTGCCGAATTCCGCTAAACGGGGGCGAGATCACGCGACCAATCTCCGGGCGCGTGGTGGTCTCTGCCTACACCGTCGCAAAGTCCGGCGACCTTGCGGTGCTTGTTACCTCCATGGACCGCCCGGCCGAGATCTTTACTACTTCTTCTTCCGGGGGCGCGGCGACTCGGATCACCAACGTGAATGATGCATTCCTGGCAAAGATCAGAATGGTCATTCCGGAGTATGTCAGGTTCAAGAGCAAGGATGGAACGACGGTCGCGGGCTATCTGTTCAAGCCGCTGGATTACGTGGCAGGGAAAAAGTATCCCACGCTTCTTCACCCCCACGGCGGGCCCGTGGGCGCTTATTATGGCGAGTTTAACCATTTCTCGCAGCTCTTCGCCGCCAACGGCTACGTGGTTTTAGAGCCGAATCCCCGTGGCTCGTCGGGCTACGGGCAGGATTACTGCAAGGCCATTTATGCGGATTGGGGTAACAAGGACTATCAGGACGATATGGGCATGGTGGAATATGCGATCGCGCAGGGGGTGGCGGATCCCGACAAATTAGGTGTTGGAGGATGGTCTTACGGAGGTATTTCCACAGATTTCATTATTGCGCAGACCACGCGTTTCAAGGCGGCGATTTCCGGCGCCGGTTCGGCTTTCTTCGCGTCATTGTACGGGCACGACCAGTACATCCTTGACTATGATGTGGAGCTGGGGCACCCGTGGGACCAACGAGCGGTGTGGGAGAAAATCTCGCCTTTCTATAAAGTCGCAAACATCACCACGCCAACTTTGTTCATGGGCGGCGAGATCGACTGGAATGTGCCAATCGTCGGCAGCGAGCAGATGTATGAAGCGATGAAGAGCTTGGGGCGCGAGACCGAACTCGTGGTTTATCCCGGTGAATACCACGGTTTCAAGACGCCTTCGCACATCAAAGACCGGCTCGAACGCCACCTCAGTTGGTATGCGCACTACGTGAAGGGGGATGGAAGTCCGGCGCGACCAGCGGCGAAACCAAACTAGATGAAACTGCACATTAATGGAGAAGAACGCACATTTCCCGCTCCGTCCGACCGCGGTCCTTTCACGCTGGCAGCGCTGATCGAAGCCCTGGATATGAAGGCTGACCGTGTCGCAGTGGAACTCAATCGCGAGATCGCTCCTCGTGATCGCTGGCAACAGATCCTGTTGCAAGAGGGTGACCGGCTGGAAATCGTCCACTTCGTCGGCGGCGGCGGCGGTTTTCACTAATCCTTTTGGCACTCTACTAGTTACCCTCCTGATCCAATCTCTTGTTGACACCCACCACGCCATGTCTAAAATGTTTGAAACATTTCACTTGCGGATTGTTTCAAACATGGACAGGGAAGATGCCTGAGAGTTTCTCATCGCGCGAGGTGATTGCCCTAACCGGCGTCAGCAGCCGCCAGCTCCAGTGGTGGGACGAAAGAGGCATTGTAAAGCCCGAGCGGCTAGGGCATCGACGCTTTTATTCCATGCGGAATGTCATGGAAATGGCGGTGATCTGCGAGTTGCGGCGCAAGGGCTTCCCGCTGCAGGGAGTCCGCAAAGTCATGCGGTTCTTGCAACGAGAGTTGCGTACCGGCCTGGCGGAAATCGTCGGGCGGGACTCTGACGTTCACTTGCTCACCGATGGCACGCACCTTTATCTGGAAACATCAGCGCGGCAGATTGTCGACATCCTGAAGAACTCGAGTCAGCCCATTTTGGGCATCTGCCTCAGCGACGCAGTGCGACAGGTGCGTGCAGAGGTGATCGCCCGAAAGGCGAGTACTTCCGTAACGGCGGCACCTGCGCGACGGCGTGCTAGAAAGGTCTCTTAGAAGTATCGGTCAGAGGCTTAGTTTACAGGAGGAATGCATGGTCGGAGAACTGGATATTCTGAATGAATGGATTCCCGAACAAATGCAGCCTGGAACCGTTTTTGTTTTAGAAAATGCCGGCGAAGTCGGCGAAAAGGAAGATCCGTACTGGGCCGTGCTTGCTTGCCCTTCGTGTGGAATGCTAGGGCTGATTACGCGGCGGCAGATTAACGGGCTGATTCCTGTGATCTGCGGCTCGGAACAATGCTCCGCGCAATTTTTCATTCGCGAAGCCGAAGTCGTCGTGCGCCAACCCTTCTGAGGCGACCTATCATCGGAAGGTTCACGGTTCATGAGTTCAATTCCAGCAGTTGTGTTCGTTCTCGACCTGCCTTGGTTCCATCTTCGTTTCCCCTGGTATTGGAGCCATTGCGTAGCAGTCTTTATGGGTGGTGCTGCGATCTGGACCGCACTGAGCCGCGCACCTGTCAGCGGAAGAAACGGAGTGCCTTTTCATAACCAGCGGTTCCTACACGGATGCTTTCTGGTTCTCGGAATCGCTATGGTTGCTCTCTCCCTTTGGGGGCTGTGGCTAGGAACGCGCTGAAACTAGGTTCGCATTATCGCTTCGTGCTTGCCTGGCGCAATTCGACTGGAACCTGGTCAACAATTTCGATTCCGAACCCTTCGAGCGCTGCTACGCGTTTCGGTCGGTTCGTCAGCAGCCTGATTCTCCTCAAGTTCAAATCGGAGAGAATTTGGGCGCCGATTCCGATTTCGCGCCGCGTCTGCTTTTCACTATCTAACAACGAGGGCAACTTTCGGCCGCGGTGGAAGGTGAGCGCGGTTCGCTCGCCCACTTTATCCACAGAGAAGCCTTGAGAGGTTTGGTGCAGATAAATCAAGGCGCCGCGCCCTTCCTCGGCGATGCGGCGCAACGAGCCTTGCAGCGTCGCATGGCACTCGCACCCAGTGGCGCCAAACACATCACCCATCAGGCAATGGGCATGCATGCGCACCAGCACGGGCGCATCCTTTCGCCCGACACTATTTTCGATATCGCCGCGAATCAGGGCTATGTGGGACTCCCCGCCATCCACCTCGCTCTCGTAGGCGATTAGCCGGAATTCGCCGAAACGCGTGTCCACCAAGGCTTCGCCGACGCGATGCACGTAGCGCTCATTGGTCATGCGGTAGCGGATGATTTCGGCGACGGTGAGCATCTTGAGACCATGCCGAGTGCAGAATTCAATGAGGTCCGGAACCCGGGCCATGGTGCCGTCGTCCTTCATGATTTCGCAGATGATGCCGGCGGGGATCAATCCCGCGAGACGGGCGAGATCGACCGAGGCTTCGGTTTGTCCCGCGCGCACCAAGACACCGCCTTTGCGGGCGCGAAGAGGAAAGACGTGGCCGGGACGCGCTAAATCCGACGCGTTCGTCGCGGGATCGATCGCCACCTGAATCGTGCGTGCTCGATCATATGCGGAGATTCCGGTGGTCACGCCCACGCGCGCATCAATCGCTTCACAGAACGCGGTGCCATATTGCGAGGTGTTCTCCGCGCTCATGGGGCCGAGGCGCAAGTGGTCGAGTCGCTCCTCGGTCATGGTCAGGCAAACCAGGCCGCGTCCATACTTGGCCATGAAGTTAATGGCTTCGGGAGTGACCTTCTCGGCTGCGAGGGTGAGGTCCCCTTCGTTCTCGCGGTCTTCGTCGTCGACGACCACGATCATGCGGCCGGCGCGAATCTCCTCGATGGCGGTGGAAACGTCCGCAAAGGCTTCGGAACTCATGACCGGGTTATTGTAACAAAGCGTTTGTAAGCTCGTAACGACCGCTGCTTCGGAAGCTTATGTGAGCTCGCGTGCAACCGGCACTAATTTTGCTACAGATTCCCAGTATGCGAGGACATTGCGATAAGCGGAATGACCTACGATCTCATCGTGGAAGCCATCCGTCAGCAGATCGCCTTGATCTTTCTCATTGAACGCAGAAAAAAAATTGTCAAAGTAAAAAGAAGCCCAGGATTCTCCATCAAGGCCGGGGGGGTATGCGAGACCTTGCGGCGAACGGTGGCGCTGATCCAGGAAGAAGTGGCGATGGAATCGCGAAGATGGCGGCGAATCCCGTGGCTTCGGCCGACGACCTCGAGAAATACGCCGGGGCACTTCTGTTTGATGAGTGGAAGGATGGCGTCGGCAAAGTAAAGGATCGCATCTTCGTTGGGAAGTCAATCCATCGAGCCCGTGAATACCTAAGGAGTTCTCAGCTTCTTCCGTCGGCATGGGATGGAAATAATCAACGTCTACCCCGGTGGGAATCACGGTTAGCTTTGCCGGATCAACAAAAGCTGCAAACGCGTCACGATCCGTTTCCGAAACGGTGAGCACCTGGTCAGCAAGACGCAGATACCGCCTCTCGGCGCTTTCCATTTTTCGCCACTCCCGCAACGAGATGGCCTTCCAGATCAGATTGGTGGCAACTTCGTAGTGACGCCGCCATATCGCAGCTTCCACGTTGTGCGTGAACAGCACCTTGGGGATGGGCGAATCCCACGGAATCACGCCCGAAGCAATTGCAAAGTCACAGAGGATGACGGCATAGCTCTCCTGCTTAGCAGGGAGCGTAATTCGCGCCGCACGACGGGACGGCAATACTTGGTTATGCCGTAGGGCTGCGAGGAGAACAGGCGAAGACCATAGGCAAGCATCTCCGCGGGACTCTTGGGCGCGGGGAGGTCGAGCGGCAGGCAGACTATGCGGTCGAAGATGCTCTTCAAGTCAGGATGCAGATCGCCATCGTGCGCGGCATAGAAAGAGAAGAAAGTGACAGAATGCTGGCGAGCCAGCTCGCGCAAGATGTTATAGCTGCGGATCTTTCCACCGGTGTCGGGCGGCACCAGTCCGCCACCTTTACCCAAAGTATTTTCATCTCAGGGATGCACTATTCCACGCCGGCAGTAGCGGAATGGATGGCATCCACATCTGCCCCGAGATCCTTGCCGTCTGTACCTTTGCCTTTGTAGGGGCTTGAGGGTTGCAGGCGGTACTCACCTCCAATGCCGCCATTGTAATTGGCGAATCGGGCCGCCGCCGCCGAAGCCGGGAAGAAGTTTCGGGGTGCAGGCCACCTGCTCTTCGAAGAAATCGTGAATGCAGCAGTCGCTCACTGAATTTACATTGCCAGCAATGCCGGAAAGTTACAAGCCCTTGCGGGCAATGCCGGATCCTTTACGCGCAGGCAAGACGCACCGATTGAAAGAGTTATCGTTAATGCCGCTCACATTCAGATAGCCTCGGGTTCGACCCGCAAGAATTGCACTCTTAGGGCAAAGCGAGCGGCGTCTCGATCCGGAATCAGAATCACGAGCGCGTAATATTTGTGGATTTCGCGCTTAACGAACGGTGGAAGTGGAGCTTAGTTGCTGTTGCACCAGTGCTACCAGTTTCTCCCGCAGCAAAGGGCCGCAGGCAACCAAACCGCGAAGCAATGGCGACTTGTTATTGCAGATCAGAGCAGCATCGTCGAGGGTGGCAACATATCCGCCCGCGCTTTCTACTAAGGCGGCTCCGGCTGTGACGTCCCATTCGTTCTTGGGAGTCAGGGTGAAGGTTGCATCGGCCAGTCCTGCCGAGACCAGGGCTAGTTTGTAAGCTACGGAGCCCGTGGGGCGGATCTTCAAAGAAGAATTCTCGAACGCTTTCCATTCTCCCCGCTTGACCTCACTTCGGCTGGCAAGAACTAATGCACCGTCGAGAGTATCGCGTTGGCTGGGCTGGGCTGGCTTGCCGTTGTATGTGACACCGGAGCCGATCGCTCCTAGAAAAGTCTCATCGGTCGCTGGATTGTAGATTCCGCCCGCCACCGGGCGGCCATTCTCAACAAAGCCGATCGAAACGCAAAACTCCGGGATTCCTTTTACGAATTCGCGAGTGCCGTCGAGAGGATCGACCACCCAAACATTCGAGCACTGCAAGCGAATCGGGTCGTCGACGCTCTCTTCTGACAGCCAGCCTTCACCGGCGCGTAACAATTCTTTTCGCAGGACGGCGTCGAGAGCGCGGTCCGCTTCCGTAACGGGATCGTGTCCGATTTTGTATTCGGTTTCAATCGCTCCCGGTGTGAAGCGAGCAAAGACCGCGCGCGAAGCCTCTAGAGCGGCGTGAATGCGCTCCAATATTTCGGTGTGAGAGGTTGAATGCATAATTTCCTGGTTTTATTAGGTCAAGCCTGTAGATTAAGTTTCCAAATCAAGCCATGAGCATGCGCGCACCCGTGGCCAGCAAAACTGCGCAAAGGATGCGGCGGAGCCATGGAACCGGAACCCGCGTGCTCAAATAAGAACCCAGGAGTCCTCCCGGGACCGAGCCGATCAACAGCGCTCCAACCAGGTGGGTATCGACATTATGCAGCCGAAAATGGAGCAGACTGGTCACGCCTGTGAGAATGAGGGCGTGGACAATGTCGGTTCCGACCATCACTTTCGGCTGAAAGCTGTAGAACAGCAACAGCATCATCATGACGATGCTGCCCGATCCGACCGAAGTGATGCCCACCAGAAACCCTGCCACGATGCCGATCAACCACATCCAGGCGAGCGATTTCATCGTCGGCGGCCGCGCCGCTGCCCGATCCTCAATCTTCTTCTGGAAGAACAAGAAAGTGGGAATGCAAATGAGCAGTACTCCAACCGCGACCGTGATGAAGTGATTTACACCGTTGCCGTAGACGTTTCGCAGGTGAACCAGGAAACTTACACCCAGATAAGAGCCCGGAGCGCTGCCGGCTGCCAGCGCCAGAACTACTTTGCGGCGAACCGTTCCCTTGCGCAGGTGAACGATGCTGGCACCGATCTTGGTGAGAAAGTTGAAAAGCGCATCTGATCCCACAGCGCGCATGGGAGGCACGCCCAAACCGAAAATCAGGATCGGGAGCAGCAAAACGCCGCCCCCCACCCCCGTCATTCCAATGAGGGTCCCAACTCCAAAACCCACCAGGCTCTTGATCAGCAGATCCATGACAATAACGATTTCAGGCTCTTGGTCACTCGTGGTGTCGGGCTGAGTTTAGGCCGATTCGGCGGCGTTTCCGATGAACCCTTCCCTTTCCAAGTGCAGAACGATTTCTTGCGCCGCCTCTTCGGGGGACAAATCGCCGGTGTTAATCGTTACTTCGGCGTCGGGGGGAACTTCATAGGGATCCGAGATGCCTGTGAATTCTTTGAGAATTCCGGCGCGCGCTTTGGCGTACAAGCCTTTGCGATCGCGTTCCTCGCAAACATCCACCGAGGTGGCGATGTGCACCAGAATGAACCCGCCGTAGGGTTCAATCATCTGACGCACATGCTTGCGAGTCGCGTCGTAAGGAGCGATTGGCGCGCAAATAGCAATCCCGCCATTCTTTGTGATTTCCGAGGCAACGTAGCCGATGCGCCGGATGTTGATGTCGCGGTGCTCCTTGGAGAATCCGAGTTCAGAAGAAAGATGTTTGCGCACCAAATCGCCGTCGAGCAGCGTGACCGGGCGTCCACCGGTTTCCAAAAACTTTGTCATCAATACGTTGGCAATCGTAGATTTGCCGGACCCGGAGAGCCCGGTGAAAAAGATAGTCACACCCTGCTGGTTGCGTGGCGGAAAGCTGCGGCGCAGTTCAGCCACAACTTCGGGATAGGTGAACCAGGCTGGAATCTCGCGGCCTTCGTTCAGACGCTCACGCAGTTCGGTGCCGGAGATGTTGAGCACGCGATCGCCCTTCTTCACCTCGTCATCGGGAACGTATTTGTCCTGGTCCTCGAGGTAGACCATCATGTTGAAAGGCACCATGGTAACGCCGATGTCAGCTTCATGCTTCTTGAAAACCTCTTGCGCTTCATAAGGTCCGTAGAAGGGCTTGCCGTCGGTATCTTTGCCGGGGCCCGCGTGATCGCGGCCGACGATGAAATGACTGCAGCCATGATTCTTGCGGATGAGCGCGTGCCAAATGGCCTCGCGTGGTCCGCCCATGCGCATGGCAAGCGGCAACAGGGAAAGTTTCGCCGTAGACTGCGGGAATTTCGGAAGCAGCAACTGATAACAGCGCACTCGGGTGTAGTAATCCACATCGCCGGGCTTAGTCATGCCCACGACCGGATGAATCAGTAGACTGGCCTCGACTTGTTTGGCGGCGCGGAAGGCAAGTTCAACGTGAGCGCGGTGCATGGGATTGCGAGTTTGAAAGGCGACAATGCGGCGCCAGCCTACCCGCGCAAATTCGGCACGCAGTTCAGCCGGGGTAAAACGGAGGTTACGAAAATCATAATGGGAGGGAATCTGCGTTCCCTCAAGCTTTCCGCCGACGTACCACGGATTCGCTTTATTGATCGCGTAATCTGCGCCTGGATGCGCGGCGCTAGTGCTGCCGAAAACCGCCTTGGCTTCGGCCTTGCGGTCAGGCTGCCAAACTTCTCCCACGTGCAACACCGCCACCATCACGCCTTCCGGATCGCGCAGCGCGACTGTGCTGGTCCCCGGCGTCAGCTTCTTGGCGAATTCCTCAGTCACGTCCAAGGTAATGGGCATCGGCCAGAGCGTTCCGTCCGCAAGACGCATGTTGTGGCAAACGCCTTCGTAGTCGGCGCGCGCCATGAATCCGTGCAGCGGCGAAAAGCCGCCGCTGAGAAGCAGCTCAACATCGCAAAGCTGGCGACCGCTCAGATCCCACGAGGGCCAGTCCTTGGAATGGGCCTTTAATTCGGCGGCTCGTTCGGATGGAGCGACCAGTTGAACAAGTTCTCCACCATGCGGCGGAATGAGATGGCTGGTAGAAGCGGTCAAGTGTGAAGCCTCCTTCATGATGTTGCTGGGATTGTCTACTAGACTTATCATCTTTGCGTGGATTTCCTCCAAGTTTCCTGGGCCGAGATGAAACCGGCCGACGGCAGATTTCTTAAGGGAGAGGAACGCCCCGAAAAGTTACCTCATAGGGTAACACTTTTTCGGACAAGGGTAAGAACGCTGAATTTCTGTTTCATGAGTCCCGGAAGGCTCCAGCAATTCTGAGGCCTTCAGGCGCGCAGACTGGCGAGTCTAACTGAGTGAAAAACAATGCTTTCGGGAATATTTATCCAGCATTTCTGCCCCTCGGTCGGAGAAGTGAAAACAATTGCGGCAATGGCCAGGTGAATTCCCTCGGAGAAAAGTTGAGTTTGGGTAAGTTTTCCCGTGGGGTAGCCGATGCCTCAGGGCGCTTCAGTCTACGCACACTTCAGTTTCCAATTCTGACCGCGGACGCAAATGGCGGCGATATAGCCAGGCTTGGTCGGTACCTCGCGAAGAAGCCAGCGGCTCGCTTCCGATCCATCGGGCCGTGTTGCGAGCAGGGCATTGGCGTCTTCCAGTCCAAGAGATACATCGAATTGGCTTAAAGGAAGCGACAATCCGTCCCCGGTTGCCTTAATGTAGGCTTCTTTGCGGGTCCAGCAACGGAAGAAAGCATCAATCCTTTTTTCGCAGGGTAAAGCGGCAAGTTGAATTTGTTCGTGGCCAGAAAAAAACCTGGCGGCGATGGAATCCAGTTCGAAATCGCGGCGAACTTGCTCCACGTCAACCCCGATTTCTCGCCGACGAGTAAAAGCAAGCATGGCGATGGTTCCGGAATGGCTGACGTTAAATTGGACACCGCCGCCCGCATGCGCTGGCGCCAGAGAGGGTTTTCCCTTGCTGGAGTACGAAAAGGTCAATTCGGTAGGATGTGCTGCGAGGTAGCCTGCCAGAATAATCCTCAAGATGGCTCGCGATGCAACGAACGACTGCCGATCGCGACCAAAATGGAAGCGGGAAGCGCGCGCTGATTCGTCTTCGGAAAGAAGCTTTCGCCAGCGGGATTCGTTGGGCCGGACGGCTTCCAGATCGACTCGCCAGAGTTGCACTTCATCTTCGGGCAACGCCAGAGGCGCTGTGATTTGGAAGTCGGCGTCGATGATAGTCATGGTCGCTTGGCTCAGCCTCGCCCAGGTCGCCATGGTCAGTGCAAATGCCTACTGGGTGATATCGAGCCGAAGCCCACTCCAGCCGCAAAATTCGAGTCACACTGCGCCGCAAGAAAACGATTCTCGGATACTCTACTCCGCCGGAGGTAAACTTCCAGGCGTCGCGTCAGGCGTCCTCGTGTTGTTGCCAGCCCGGGTCATTGTTGTTTGATGCGCAACCACGGGCTCCGTAACGCAATACTTCAGCAGGCACCAGAGTGCGCGCACGCCATCCTTCCACTGTATTTTCTTCCCCTCTTCATAGGTGCGTCCCCAGTAGCTGATGCCCACTTCGAAGATGCGCAACTTCCGTTTCGCAATTTTTACGGTGATTTCGGGCTCAAATCCGAAGCGCTTTTCTTGCAGAGGTATCGACTGAATTACTTCGCGCCGAAAAGCTTTGTAGCAAGTCTCCATGTCGCTGAGATTGATGTTCGTGAGGGCATTCGACAGCAGAGTAAGAATCCAGTTGCCGACGGAGTGCCAAAAGTAAAGCACGCGATGGGGACGGGCGGAGAGAAAGCGCGAACCGTACACCACATCAGCTTGCCCCTCAACCAGCGGTTCCAGCAGCGCCGTGTATTCCGCCGGATCGTACTCGAGATCGGCGTCCTGGATGATCACAAATTCCCCAGTAGCTTCCGCAATGCCTCGGTGCAGGGCCGCGCCTTTTCCCATGTTCCTGGGCTGAAACAAAATTCGAATCTGGGGAAGCTCCGTCTGCAATTGTGCAAGGATCTCCCGCGAGCCATCCGTCGATCCGTCGTCCACGCAAATGAGTTCGATTTCCAGCGGAACGGCAAGCACTCTCTCCACCACGCAACGCAGCGTGGCACGTTCGTTATAAATCGGCATTACGACGGAGACTCTCATGGTTTCAAATTAAGTGTAGTGGAAAAGTGCAGGGCATACCAAACTGCCCGCAGTGTTTTATTGGAGCAGGATATTTCAGCCGAGATAGTCGCGGAGGATCGCCACAATCCTTGAAGCTGCTTTGCCATCCCATAGGGGCGGACATCGAAGCGTGGGTGCCGGTCCTTGCAAGATGGATCGAGCGGCAGAGAGTATACGATCTGAATCCACACCCACGACGTGATTCGAGCCGTGTTCGACTGTGGCAGGCCGTTCCGTGTTCTCGCGCAAGGTGAGGCATGGCACGCCCAGGACAGTCGTTTCCTCCTGTATTCCGCCGGAATCCGTGAGGACGAGGCTGGCATTGTCACTCAGCCAAAGGAAATCGAGATATCCGAGCGGATCGAGGGCTACGATTCCACGCCCTGCCTTTTGAGTATCGGCGAGATATCCTCCAAAACCAAAGCTCCCGATATTCTTCCGAGTGCGAGGATGAATGGGAAAGAAGACCGGAAGATCGGCAGCGAGCGCGCTGACTGCAGTCAGAATACCTTGCAGTATGTTGGGATCGTCGACGTTCGATGGCCGGTGCAGAGTAAGCACTGCGTAAGGCTTGGAGCCAGAGCTATCTGGACGCACGCCCAGTCGGTCAAGAAGCTGCGATTTTGCAGCCAGGTCGCGATGCCTAACGAGGGAGTCGATCATGACATTGCCGACCAAAAAAATTCTCTCCGCGGACACGCCTTCATTTCGTAGATTGTCAACTCCGCTTTGCTCGGTTACGAAAAGCAAAGTGGAGAGCGCATCCGTAAGTTTGCGATTGATCTCCTCGGGCATTGTCATATCGAAGCTGCGCAGCCCAGCTTCGATGTGAGCCACGTCGATTCCTAATTTCACGGCAGTCAGTGCTGCTGCGATCGTGGAATTCACGTCGCCGACAACCAGCACCATCTGCGGCTTGTAGTCGAGCAGAACTGGTTCAATGCGCTTCATGATTTCAGCAGTCTGCACCGCGTGGCTGCCGGAGCCGGTTTCAAGATTTTTGTCCGGCACAGGCAGATCCAGATCTGCGAAGAAATTGCCCGAAAGCAATTCGTCGTAGTGTTGTCCGGAATGCACCAGCCGGTGCTCGACGTCGGGAAATCTATTCAGCTCACGGATGATTGGTGCGATCTTCATGAAGTTGGGACGCGCGCCAACAACGCTCAAAAGCCGGATCATCGCGGAACCGCTGGCGCGATTCGAGCGGCGCCGGGAAATCTTTTCTGGCGTGCGCATAAGCTGCCATTCCAACGTTGCGAGCTTGCGGGTGTGACCGCGGGAGTTTCATCGCCGAGGCAACAGTGTAGTGCACTTTGCGGGCATCCGGTCCACGACTCGCGAGTACCGGGCGTTTGGAGAGAGAGTGGTTCCCAACGTGCTCACATGGAAGTAGGAATTCCGTTCCCGCTGCGGTTGAGCATGTAAATTGTTCAAAAGGGTTCTCCTCGCATAGCAAATTTCACATAGGGTATTCACCTGAGGCTCTCAAATCTCAGGCCACCGCCCGATCTTCGAATCACAAAATGATTCTGCCATGCGGGACGGTCGCTGCTTACGCAACAGCCGAGATTAAGTTGCAGACTGCCGCCTCCTCGGAACCTTCTTTCGCACGAGATTAGCCTGAATTCACGCGTATTTTTGCAGATCCCGGCCACTTAAGACCAGAGAATCCATTGTCTGAGATCGCTGCCGGGAAGCCCATTCTGCGTTCCTGGACGCCTCGGCAATCCTTGCAAGTGCCTGTGGAAATGGCCGTTCTTAAGTCACATCTATTTTTGTCTCAAAGTGGCATTGCGGATGCTAGGTAATAAGGAACATCCCAGATGTACCTAGGTCTGCAGTACGAGGCGAATCCACCACCCCGGGGGCAGTGATGAATGAGCAGTCCGTTCGGCTAGGACCGCGAGAACAGCAAATCGTCGAATTGCTTTTGCAAGGCTGCGACAATGCCGAGATTGCCAGCCAACTTAAAATGGCACGTAGAACTGTGAAAGCTCATTTTAACCGGCTATTTCTCCGTTTCGGAATCACCGGCGGAATTAAGCGAGTGAAACTCGCGACCCTTTTATACAGGAGGCAATTATGTTTGCAAGCGAACGCTATGGATCCCGTACCCCCAACCCGCGTGAGCACCGTGTCATCGAGCTCGTCGCCCAGGGCTTGAAGAACCGCGATGTGGCCGATGCGATTGGAACCACGGAACACGTCGTAAAGAATTATCTGCGTGTGATCTACGACAAGCTCGGGCTCTGGAATCGGGTAGAGCTTGCCCTATGGTATGAATCTCGCCGGCAAGGGCCAGAGCTTTCAGCCTGAGTAGAGCGGGCGCGCGAGCTAACAAGGGCTGCAGGTGTTCTCTCCTGCAGCCGCCTTCACTGACAACCGAAGGCTTGCAGGTCGCGCAGACGATCCGCGGCAGCCTTCACTCCTTTTCGGGAGGCCGCATCAAGCAGTAAGCGCGCCTGGTCGCAGCTCTTGGGAACACCGTCCCCTCGCAAATACAAATCGGATAAAACGATTGTCGCCGCAGGATTTCCTTTGCCCACGGCTTTCCAAAGCCACTGCGCTGCTTCTCTGCTATCGCGAGTCGTTCCCTGATTGCCATGCAAATACCCTTCTGCCGTGGCCAAATCCTGCGCGCCACTTTGCTCAAGGGAAAGGCTGGTGGAATTTGCGGCCACGGGCACCATCCGAGGCGCAGGTAGCGCGGCCGTTGTCTGCTTCGGCGAACTCGCTTCCGGCAATTTCGCGCTTCGTGCGGGCCGCTTAGGCACGTTCTGTTTCTTCTCCGCCTTCTGTACTTTTTCTACGGGTGTGACGCTCCCGGTCGCGGGCGGTGGTTCGGAAGTCGTCGGTCCCGGTTGCGCAGCAGGAATTATTCTTGAAGGCGGCGACTGCCCAGCGCCTGAGAGAGCTTCGGTCCCGCGCCGCGCCATGTAAAGCAACACCGCAAGAAGAATTGCCAGCCCTACGCCGACGTAAAGACGGTAACGATAAGGGACCGGCTTGGGTTCTGCGGCGAAATGTGGGACATCGTTCGCGCCGTACGGGACATGATTGGCTAACGGCCAAGTTGGTTCGTCAGTGTCATCGTGTTGGCGGACGGCGGGGAAACGATAATCTGGCTCAATCGCGTAATCAACGGGGTTCGCGTCGCGCGATGGCTTGGCCCAACTCGCTGGTTCGATCGGATCGGGTCGCTCGATTTCCGCGATGCGTGCATCGGGCCAGATGTGTACTGGAGCGCCGCACATCCCGCAAAATCTGTGCCCTTCTGAATTCTGGTGCCCGCAGGCACTGCAGATGGCTTCAATGTTCACGGGTTCTGGCGGCCAATCCAGTGGTTGCTCTCTCTCGCTCTCTCGGTGCGTATTTATTTCGCCCGTAGCCGCATTGTCGACAACGTGAGAATCGAACTGTGCGGGAGAACCAGCCTCCAGTTCCTTAAGTAAGTCGGCAACAGCCTGTTCGCGTCTGTCGGGTGGAGTGGTGAAATAGACTTCCGCCCACCGTCCCATGTGCGCCGCCAGCAGCGGATTCAAGAGAGGATTCAACTCAGGATCCGGCAGCGCATTTTCCTCAGCTTTGTCCGTAGGGTTAGACACTGGCATCTCCGGCGTAGGTATGATTGCACTCCGAGGAAAGAAGGTTGTCAAATCTAGCCTGTAGAGGGGTGTAGAGGGGCTGGATTAACAAGTGTCAATCTCCCGGCAACGTCAATCGCAGGCCCTGCGCGAGGCGGCTTCGAATTGGTCCAGTTGGGCGTCGCGCTGGCTGGTGAGTTTGCCTTTCGCCGTTTTTTGATAAAGATCGGATCCCGGGCAATAGTACAGGGCGGTGTTTGGATCAACCCATACCTGGGTGTCGGGATTGCCTCTGTACTCCGGAGTTTCAGGTGGGTCAGCCAGCCCGACAGAGATTAGGAATTTGTCGAAGGCAGAGAGGTCGGAATCAGGAGCTGGACGTTTCCGATTCGCGCTTCTCGAAACTGCGCTTCCGCCGGCGGTGGCACTCACCGAGTGGCTCGACCAGAGTCCCCAGCCAATTACGACCGCTACCAAAACCACCGCGAGCGCGAGATAGAAATCACCACGACGCGATCGCCAGAAGCGCACGAACGCGCTTGGCGAACGTATCGCAGCCAGAGATTCCAGGAAATCCTGCGTTTTTGCCACAGAACCCCAGACGATATCTTGCGGCGACTTTACCAGCGTACCCGAGGGAGCATCCGCATTGTGTTTATCGATCGCTCGCTCGGATGATGAAGATTCAGTCAATGCAACTTGATGGTCGCTCGCAGTGAGAGGCCCAGCGGACTGACCTGGTTTCTGTCCCTGCTTCAATTGCCGCAGAGAGGACGATTCTGGGAAATCATCGAGAGCGCTCCCTCGGGGGTTAGATCGGTCCTCTGGCGGATGCGGAGTTGAGCGCTTGGAAGAATCGGTGCGTGGCGGGCTTCCGTTGGCGGGCGCAGTCCCGAAGCTCTTCTGGTTAACCGGTTGCGTGAGCCAAGCGGATGCGAGTTTGCTCTGCATCGTGGGTGCTTCAGCGTCGCGAGCACTTGGAGCGCCGCACGTGCCGCAAAAGATCTCCTCCGCCAGCAAGTTGGCCCCGCATTTCCAACATGGCGATGTCACCTCAAGGGCGCTCGCTCTCATATCTGCATCGGTGCCTGCGGAAAATCGATCATCTCCTAAAGCCGCCAGTTTCGGTTGGAGTTTTTCGATCGCCGTTAACGTTGTGGAGCGCTCCGCCACCGTCGATTTTCTTAATGTGACCCCAGCGTCTCGAGCCAGCGCCTCGGTGACGAGCCCGGCCATCAGTTGGCAAGTGTGGATATCCTCCTCGACGAAGCCGCGAATCCTCGCGAAATAGAGCTCCAGTGCTCCTGCGATGTCGCCATCGTAATAGATCGGCACAGCGAGCAGCGATCGGATTCCCCGTTTGCGGCATGGTTCTGGATCGAAGAGAAACTCCGTATCCAAGTCCTCGGTTCGGATCACCTGGCCGGTACGCACGCTGGCTTGGCAAACCGCGGTTTGCAGTGGAACGTCGGTTCCGACGGGTAAAGCTGGGGAACCTGCTCCGGCACGATAGCGAACCGTCGCTTCGTCGAGAATTCCGATGCCTGCGCCGCTTGCATTGGTGATTCGCGCAACTCGCTCCGCGACCACTGCCAGCGCCTTATCCAATTCGAGATGCCGAATCTGTATCTGGTGCTGCACTTCGACAATTTCCGCGAGGGTCAGCGTGTAGTCGTCGTTTTCGCGTGCACTTTCGTCCGATTCTGATTCCGGTTCACTTGCCTGGAGCACAGCTTGATTGGCTAGCTCTTGCTCGCGGAGTAGCTCGCTTTGAGATTCCAGGCTTGCTTCGAGCGCCTGCATTCTGCAGTAGTGCTCCTGGAGCACAAAAGCAGATTCCAGCAGCTTTCCAAAAGTCTGCTCGTCGAGAACTGGTTTGTTCTTCTGGTCGCTCACGATCCTACTCGCCGCCTGTGGCCAGCCCGGCAGGGGAAAGGGGGGCTGGCCGGAGACCAAAGGCTATTCTAGAGCAATTCTTGCACCAAAAAACTTTTGTTAGGGATGCGGCATTTTTCCCGCTGCCACCGATGAAAGGTGGGCGGTTCTTACTGGCAATCGTCATGATGAAAGATAAGTGCGCCGAATTCAAGGAATTACAAAGGTCAAAACGAGTGTGGAGCTTTCTGCCTGGCGAGCTAAGCCTTTCGGGACGCGGAGAGTTACTTTCGTAAGCTGCAAGAGTGTGCACACCTGACCAAGCTCATTTCGCAGCCAAGATATACTGCGAGGCCTATTGCACGCACACGCGTTCTTGTCCCAATCTCTCAATCACCGCAATGTTGCATGGCGTGCGGTATTGTCTTCCGGTAAATCTGCTTTGTAGGATTTGGGGGGAAGCAGGAATTGAACGCCAAAATAGCCGACAAAATAAGGCTGATTATTACGAGCGGGTTCGAGTCCGCGCCCGGCCATGAAGAGAAGAATCGCTGGGCGATGAATTTTGTACCGTGCGCCAAAGCCGATTGTCGGTTCGTTCTCTGAAAGATGGAACGTACCTTGGTTATAAAGTTCTATGTCGCCTTCGAGCTTTGGAGTGAAATCATGGCCGAGAACCAGGCCCGTGAGCCAACCATTCGGTCCTTTGTGGACAAACTGATAACCGACTTCGTAGTCAACATCGATAGGCCCGAGTTTCTTGGTGAATTCGAAGGGTAGGAGAAAAACCTCGCTGGCTGAAGTTATCCCGCGGCGAACGGCGTCATTGGGATTGTTGAGGAAAAGTTGCGGGAATGCCGCCATGGAGAGGCCCGACTCACCGGCGTCATAGAACCGCCACTTGACGCCGGGATTGGACTGTCCCAGGCCATACTTGATTGTCGAAGAAGGATTTTGAACCCTCAACCAGGCATTCTCACAGGTGAGTTGGATGCGATCGCCAATGCCGAAGTTGATGTCGACATCGGGAGTGTGGGAAACAGATCGATTGCTGTAAAAGAATGGCATGTAGCCGACATTGATCTCCCAGTTGAGATTGCCCGGAGTTCCTGGATCATTGGTGTAGTAGGGCGGTCCGCCTTGAGCAAAGGCCGAAATAGCGGGCAAAAACAAGGCAGCGAGGATCACGCTGCAAGACCGGGCTACGGCGCGAACGTTAGAGTCATCGCGCCGGCGCCGTTGCGAGCACCCGAATTGTTCTCCACGAGAATAGGCTTCCGCAGTTTTCATACGCCTTTCACCGCGGCCAACGCGCAAATGTCCGGGAATGACTTCAGCACCTGTGCAAATGGCGGGCCTAACCACCGAGAGCACCAAAACGAACAGCGTCGCCAGTGCGTCGAGACCGTTTTGGAACGCCTGAAGTCCGCTGCGCTGAACGCTGTCTTGCTGTTTCACATTTTCTGTCTGCGAGCTGCTTCCTCTAAGTTGACGATCTGCTCAAAAGTCTGAAGTGAGACGGCTTATGCCGACAAGTGGATTACGATCCTGAAATCCGGTGCAAGAAAATCGTCCCCCAGAGGAAGTCCCGCAAAGCCGCGTGCAGGTTGTGAACACTTATCAGCATCCGATCCTTGGCCGATTTGGGAAGGTATAGCCTAGCCGTAGCCTAGCACGGCGTTTCTGAACTTTTTCTAAAAGCCATGGTTCTCGACCCTAAGTGCTGGCACAGACGGGCCTTAGCAGTGCGATGTATGACGGCGAAGGTTGGGCGAAGAAGGTGCTTAACCCAAAATGCGGACCGCGACCGGAATCGAAGAAAACTTACGCAAACAGCAAGGAGAACCGCCGTGATGGATCGATGGTCTCGACAGAGTGAAGGTAACGCCTCGCGATCAGCAGGTGCTGGATTTGCGGGTCCTAAGCTGCAGCAACAAGGCTGCAGCAATAAGGCTGCAGCAACAAGGAAATCGCTGGTCAATTGAGTATCAGTCCACGCACCGTGAAGCAGCACTTGCGCACCCTTTTTCTGCGCGCCGCAATTCGCGATGGGCGCAAGCGCGTCAGGCTGGCCACTGCCGCTTTCGAGAAAGCAGAGTTGAAGTCATGATTCCACGCCAATGGTTGACTCCAAAGAGATTCAAGTAGCCACCCTGGTTTGGGAGGGTCTTACGAATCGGGAGATCGGCAACCTGATGGGCACGACCGAGCAAGTCGTCAAGAATCATCTCCGCAACCCTTTCGACAAACTCGGAGTTTGGAGCCGTCTCGAGCTGGCGATGTAGGTTGCCAGCCATGGCGGCAAGAGCTGGCTGGAAGAGCCGGAACGAGCCCTTTCCGCATTGTCCAGCGGAGTTAGGTAGGGTTGAAGAAATTGGCAACTCTGAATTTGATTTGTTTTCTTGTGGGCAACCGCAACATCTTTGCTGCAAAAGGTTTGCACTCCGCCACTCCGGAATGCTGACACAGTCTGGACGTAAGTCATTAAGAATTAAGCGCTTGGGCTCGCATTGCTACTGGGCCTCTCGATTGCATTCTGAAACCCGATGAAAAGGAGCGGGCTTGCCGGCAAAGTGCCGGGCCGCACTGCAGTCCCAGGTTGGGGTGGATGCTCTACAAAGAGACTTTCTGGATGGCTTGCGATTCCACCGAACAACTGCGGGCGGAATACGGCCCGTTTCACACTCGCGAGGAAGCTGAAGCCGAAGCTCGCAAACTGGGATTCCTTTACCTGCTGCGCTACGAACACATGCTGGATGAAAACGAGGAGATCCAGGAAGTGCGGTGTGTCTTTCTTGAGTTGCCCGGTGCGGTACCGGAGGCTAGCATCCGCCTGCACACTCGTTGCGCCACCTGCGGCGAATCTGCTTCTCACGACACGGGGTGGATGGCGGAAGTATGGGCGGACATTCACGAATTTGAACATTCCCGCCATCGGGTTCGTCTCTTCGAACACTCTCGCGGCAAAGGACTCAAGGAAATTGGTGGCTGGCGAGGATAGATATCCGCCGATTTCTGATCTCCGATTTCGGCGGATCCCATCACACATCTGTTGATAGTTCGCTGGCCGCGGCCTTATCCACAAACCAGATTAGCTTGCCCTCGTCGGGCCGCACCAGCTTGGAAGGATATTTCTCGCCGGCTGCATTGCCCTCGAAAATCTCGTGTAGCGCCGCCGCCTTATCAATTCCACTCACTAGAAATGCGACTAGACGGGCCGCATTGAGGACCGGCAGAGTGAAAGTAATCCGGCTGGCTTTGAGCTTCTCGACCCAGTTGGCCACGACGAGCCTTGACTTCTCCTGCAAGGCCGCAGTTTCGGGAAACAAAGACGCCGTATGTCCGTCCGGTCCCATGCCGAGCAGAATTAGATCGAACCGGGGAAATTCTCCTGGCGCTAAGCCAAAAAACTTTTGTACCGTCTGTTCGTAGGCCTCGGCCGCGGCGGAGGCGTCCGGGTTCTCGGTGGGGACACGGAAAATGTTAGCCGGCGGAATCGGAACTTTCGACAGGAGCGCCTCTTTTGCCATGCTGTAGTTGCTCTCCGAATCGTTCGGAGGAACGTGGCGCTCATCCCCCCAGAAAAAAAACATGTGATCCCACGGCAGGTTGGCGCTCGCATTGGCGGCGATCAGAGTATAGAGATTCCTTGGAGTCGATCCGCCGGAAAGAGCAACAACGAAACGCTCACGCTGCGCGACCGCCTCGGTGGCGGCACCGATGAACACCTCTGCTGCCGCCTGAAAGAGATCTTGCGGTGTGGTGAGCCGGCGCAGTTCAGCGGCCGCACTCATGAAATACCCACCCGGCCGTTCCCGGACTTCGCCGCCGCACATCGGGCTGCTCCCAGCAGACCAGCCTTATCGTTGGTGATAACTTGCACCGAGATGCCCTCCAGCAGTGGGCGCAATCTGCCCTTCTCCAGAAAAGCCCGCATAAAAAGCGGCCCGGTAAGCTTGGAAAGAATCTTTGGCGAAATTCCGCCGCCGAGAAAGACTCCGCCGGTGGCCATTGTTTTGAGTGCCAGATTGCCGGCTTCCGCGCCATAGACCGAAATCCAGAGGTCGAGCGCCTGTTCTGCTAATGAATTCGTCCCATTCAACGCAGCGCCGGAAATCTCCGCCGCCGCGTCTTTTTGGGCAAAATCGGCCGCAAATCCCGCTGGCTCCTCGGCACAGCCTTTTCCCCGCAGAAACTCATACACGTTAACCAAGCCGGGTCCGGAGAGCACGCGTTCGTAACTCACATGTCCATAGCGGCTGCTCAGAAAGCGCAATAGTTCGATCTGCAACTCCCCTTGGGGTGCGAAATCCGTATGTCCGCCCTCGCAGGCAAAGACCTGGTGTTGGCTGCCATTCCAGAACAATCCAGCTTCTCCCAGGCCGGTTCCCGGCGCAATGACCGCCTGATTGCCTGCCGACGGTGCTGCTCGATTGAGAGCAACCAGATCTTGCGGATTGAGGGCGCCAATGCCCCACGCGTTCGCTTCCAGATCGTTAATCAACAACGTGGCGGGCAGTTGAATCTGTTTTGACAGGCGGGACTGTTCGATAATCCACGGAAGATTGGAAGTTTCGACGCGTCCATTGTGCACCGGTCCGGCAATTCCGAAACAGGCAATCTCTGGCCGGGTGCCGGTGTCTTGCAAGAATTTGGAGACAATCTCGCCCAGTTCGCTATATTCGCGGCTGGGAAAAACCCGCTCGGAAATCAGCCGGAGATGTCCATTCTGAGGCTGAAAATAGGCGAGTCGAGCGTTCGTTCCCCCGATGTCCCCAGCCAGGATCATTTCTCGAAGTTCCTCCAGCGCCGGCCATCTCGCTCCAACAGTTCGTCGGCCTCTTTCGGTCCCCAGGTGCCCGAAGCGTAATTCGGGAAGTTTCGCGGAGGCAGTGCCTTCCAGAGGTCGAGCATTGGATTAACCACGTTCCAGCCCGCCTCCACCATGTCGGCCCGCTGAAAAAGCGTCTGGTCGCCAATCATGCAATCGTGCAGCAATCGCTCGTAGCCGGTGCTCGGCTGCTTTCCAAAGTATTCCTGATATTCGAAGTTCATGTCCACAGTTCCCAGGCGCATCACGGGGCCGGGTACCTTGGCCGCAAATTGCAGCGAAATGCCTTCTTCCGGCTGGATGTGCAGCACTAACTGATTTGGCATCAGGTGCTCGACGGACGTGTCACGGAACAGCACAAACGGAGCCCGCCGGAATTGGATGACGATGTGGGTGTTGCGCGCCGGCATGCGCTTACCAGTGCGGAGATAAAACGGAACGTCAGCCCATCGCCAGTTGTCGATGAGCAATTTCATGGCGACGAAAGTCTCAGTGCGCGAATCCGGGGCAACATCGGGTTCGGACCGGTAGGCCGGCACCTCCTTGCCGCCCTCGGTGCCCTCCCCATACTGACCGCGGACGGAGCGGCTGAGAACCTCTTCGTCGCTGATGGGTTGGATGGCATGCAGAATCTTGGCCTGCTCGTCGCGCACCGCATTTGCGTCAAACGAGATGGGGGGCTCCATGGCGGTGAGGCTGATGAGTTGCATGATGTGGTTCGGCACCATGTCGCGCAACGAGCCGGCGTGATCGAAATAGCTCCCGCGGCCCTCAACCCCTACGGTTTCGGCCACGGAGATCTGTATGTGATCGATGTATCGTCGATTCCATATGGGTTCGAAAATTCCGTTGGCAAAGCGGAACGCCATGATGTTCTGGACCGTTTCCTTGCCCAGATAGTGGTCGATGCGATAAATTTGCTTTTCCTCAGCGAGCTTGAGCAATTGCTGATTGAGGGCTTTGGCCGACTCCAAGTCGTGACCGAAAGGCTTTTCGATAATCACCCGGCGCCAGTGATCGTTGCTTTGTTCCATAAGTCCGGCGGCTGCAAGCTTTTCCACAATCGGGCCAAAAAAACTCGGAGCCGTGGCCATGTAGTAGAAGACGTTTTGATGGGTAGAGTGATCCCGATCGATCTGGGCAAGGCGATCCTTAACTTGCGGATAGACCTTGTCATTGTTGAAATCGCCGGCAAAATAATAGAAACGCCGGGAAAAACTCTCCCAGATCGAATCGTCAATGCAGTCGCCGCAGTACTCTTTAACATCGTCTTTGAGCCTCTTGCGGAAATCTTCGTCCGACATCTGCGCACGGGCCACGCCCAGCACCGCAAACTCCTTTGACAGCAAGTCCGCGCGGGCCAAATTGTATAGCGCGGGAATCAACAGGCGCGCGGTTAAATCTCCGGCTGCGCCGAAGATCACCATCACACAAGGATCCCCTTGTTTGCCGACCCTTGGCACCGCCGCCGTAGGCTTTTCCGCCAATTGAGCCATTCCATAGTCCTTGAATTCTTCGCCAGCAAATCGGATTATGCGCTCTTCTTTTTCGCAGCGCCTGCCTCGATGTGCCCGCCGAATTTCTGCCGCATGGCAGAGAGCATCTTCTCGGCAAAAGTGTGCTGCTGCCGCGAACGGAAGCGCACATATAACGCCGCGGTCAACACATCTGCAGGCACGGCTTCCTCAAGGGCAGCTTGAATGGTCCACCGCCCTTCGCCAGAATCCTGCACATAACCTTCGTACTCAGAAAGCGTCGGATTTTCCGCAAGAGCCATGGCCGTCAGGTCCAGCAGCCACGAACTGACCACGCTGCCCCGCCGCCAAACTTCGGCAATGTCCGGCAGATTCAAATCGTATCGGATATTCTCCGGCAGCTCCTTGCTGGTAGCGTTTTTGAAGATATCGAAGCCCTCGGCATAGGCCTGCATAATTCCGTACTCGATTCCGTTGTGAACCATCTTCACAAAGTGGCCGGACCCTGACGGGCCGCAGTGAATGTAGCCCTCTTCAGCCGTGCCTCCAAGTTTCTCCCGACCGGCCGTGAGTGGGATGTCGCCCTTTCCTGGCGCCAGGGTCTTGAAAATAGGATCGAGACGTTTCACTGCTTCGTCGGCTCCGCCAATCATCATGCAGTAGCCACGCTCGAGACCCCAAACGCCACCGCTAGTTCCCACATCCACATAGTGAATACCCTTGCTCTTGAGTTCGCCCGCACGTCGCACGTCGTCTTTGAAATACGAATTGCCGCCGTCAATGATCACGTCGCCCGCCTGCATGTTCTGTGCCAGCGTCTGTACCGTTTGCTCAGTGGGGCCGCCTGACGGAACCATGACCCACACTGCACGCGGCGGCTTCAGTTTCCCGATCAGGTCTTTCAGGGACGCCGAAGCGCCGGCTCCTTCGCCCGCGAGTTCGTTCACCGCATTCGGACTCAGATCCGAGACTACAAGTTGATGTCCGCCGCGCATCAGCCGGCGCGTCATGTTCGCGCCCATGCGGCCCAGACCCACCATTCCCAACTGCATATGTCGCTCCTTAAGAGTTGCGGCGCCGAAGCAGCAATTGTAGCGCAGGCGTCCCTTCGACTTCGCCAGGGAAGGCTCCTCTAGCTTTTTCGTCCAATCATCCCAGAGCCGCTTGAAGCGCCGCTGTCAGGTAGCGCAACCCCGCCTTCACATCGCTGTCTGGTTCCGCAATTCGATCGGATGAGCGATCTGGGATTCAGTGATGTCCAACCAGCCCAGCCAAATTGGCCTCGCCGACGCCAGTCCAGAGGCGTTTAATCGCGCTGCCAAGGCGCTGCATGTTCCCGCCAGACTGCCACTCCGTCAAGGTGGTCTTGACCGCCGCCGCGAGGCTCTCGGGCAACGAAGATTTCAGGCGGCTCACGCGCTCTTTCCTTTTTGCTGCGTGCTTTTGTCTACCGCGGCCAGCAGTTTGTGAAAGGCGTCGGCGAACAATTTCACTCCGTCGGCTGTCAGTTTGTCGGTTACCTCTTTGATCGATATGCCTGCTTTTGCCAAATCATCCATCACTTTCTGCGCCGCCGGAACATTCTCCGTAAGGCTGTTCCGCAACTGTCCATGATCGCGAAACGCTTCGATCGTAGCCGGAGGCATTGTGTCCACCGTGTCCGGGCCGATCAGTTCCTCCACGTACATTACGTCGCGATACGCGGGATTTTTTGTGCTGGTGCTCGCCCACAACACGCGCTGCGTCTGCCCTCCTTTGGCCGCCAAGCCCTCCCATCTGGGTCCGCTGAAAAGTTTCTGGTAGCGCTGGTAAGTGAGCTTGCCATTTGCAATCGCAACCTTACCCTTCAGGCTTTTGAGCGCTGTCTGTTGCGAGTCGGTGGCGGTCTTGAGTTTGTCGTCGAGCATCGAATCCACCAAAGTGTCGATGCGGCTGATGAAAAAGCTGGCCACTCCCGCCATCTTCTTGAGATCGCCGCCACTCGTTGCAAGATCCTCGAGGCCAGCGATGTACGCTTCCGCAACTTTCTCGTACACCTCTTGGGCAAACAACAAGGTCACGTTGATGTTGATGCCTTCTCCGATCAACTGGCGAATAGCCGGAAGCCCCTCTGCCGTCCCGGGAACTTTAATCATCACGTTCTGGCGATTCACAGCCTTCCACAATCGGCGGGCTTCGTCGATTGTCTCCTTCGTCCGGTTCGCCAGGAACGGTGAAACTTCAAGACTGACATACCCATCGCGGAACTCTGATTGCTGATACACCGGGCGGAGGATATCGGCTACATCTTGAATATCGCGAATCGCAATCTGTTCGAAGCGGGCGGTTGCGTCCAGATCACGCCGCGAAGACAGCGCTTGCACTATGTCGTCGTAAAGCGAGCTCTCGGCAATCGCTTTCTCGAAGATGGAAGGATTCGAAGTCATTCCGCGCAGACCGTCTTCCTCAATCATCCGCTTGAGACTTCCGCTGGTGATCAAGTCGCGCCGGATGTAGTCGAGCCACATCGACTGCCCGTAGCCAAGTAACGCCTTTAAGGGATTGGTAGCTTTTGAGGTTTCCAGTACTCCAGTTGGCTGCGTCATGATTTCTCCCTGATGAGCGGACATCGTTATTCCGATTCGACGATGTGCGATCTTAATCTTTACTTTCCGCAATCGCTTTACGAGCTTCAGCAACGACTGCATCTGTGGTGAAACCGAAGAACTTCAATAAATCTTTCAAAGGTGCCGAGGCGCCGAAACGATGCATTCCGATCTTACGTCCCTTGAGTCCAACGTACCGCTCCCAGCCAAAGGTAGCCGCCATTTCCACGGAAACACGGGCAGTAACCGACGCGGGAAGAACGCTTTCCTTGTAAGCGGCGTCCTGGTGTTCGAAGATCTCCCACGACGGCATACTCACGGCGCGAGCCTGGATGCCTTCCGTTTTGAGTTTTTCATAAGCCTCGAGACACAGCGAGACTTCGCTGCCGGTGCCCATCAGAATCACGTCAGGCTTGCCTCCGGGCGCGTCCGCGAGAACATAAGCTCCTCGCGAGGTACCGGAGGCCGCGGCGTATTTGGTTCGATCAATGGTGGGCAGCGCCTGCCGTGTGAGCACCAGTGCCACCGGTTGATGCTGCAGTCGTGCGATAATCTTCCATGCTTCGACTACCTCGTTTGCATCTCCGGGACGAAGCACAATCAGATTCGGCATCGCCCGTAACGACGCCAATTGCTCAATCGGTTGATGGGTTGGCCCGTCTTCTCCCAAGCCGATCGAGTCGTGCGTAAAAATGAAAATAGAAGGAGCTTCCATCAGCGCGGCAAGCCGGATGCTGGCGCGCATATAGTCGCTGAAGTTGAAGAAAGTCGCGCCAAACGCCCGAATTCCTGAGACCACAAGCCCGTTGACACTTGCGCCCATCACGTGTTCGCGCACGCCGAAGTGCAGATTGCGCCCGGCATACTCGCCAGCCTGAAAATCCCCCGCGCCTTCGAAGTTAAGGTTGGTCTTGTTTGAAGTGGCCAGATCGGCCGAACCGCCGATCAGCCAGGGAATATTCTGCGCCAGCACATTCAGCACCTTTCCTGAACTCTCGCGGGTCGCTATTCCCTTCGCGTCGGCGGGAAATGTCGGCAAGCTGGTATCCCAGCCTTCAGAAAGTTCGCGGCGCTGCATGCGATGTAATCGATCAGCCAATTCAGGATACTTCTGCACATACGCGGCGAATAGCTTCGCCCACTGCGTGCGCGCGTCATGTCCACGCTTTCCGATTCCGTCCTTGAAGTGTTCGCGTACGCCTTCTGGAACAAGAAATTTGGCGTCCTCGGGCCAGCCGTAGAATTTCTTCACCAGGCGAACTTCTTCTTCACCGAGAGGCTCTCCGTGAGCCGCATTGGTATCCTGCTTGTGCGGCGATCCATAGCCAATGTGGCTATCCACGATGATCAAGGTCGGCCGGTCGGTGGTCTTTTGGAAGGTTTCAAAGGCCCGCGCCAGCATCTCCAGGTCATTGGCATCGGCGACGCGGGTTACGTTCCAGCCATAGCCGACGAAGCGCGTGGCCACATCCTCGCTGAATGACCAATCGGCTGGACCATCCAGCGTGACGTGGTTGTTGTCGTACATCCAGCAAAGATTCGAAAGCTTTAGGTGGCCCGCCAGCGAAGCTGCCTCACCACCAACGCCTTCCATGAGATCGCCATCCGAACACATGGCGTAAACGTTGTAATTGAAGATTTCAAAACCCGGACGGTTGAAATTCGCTGCGAGCCATTTACCGCCGATAGCCATTCCAAGGCTGTTTCCCACCCCCTGACCAAGTGGCCCAGTTGTGGTCTCTACGCCAGTTGTGATGTGGGATTCAGGATGCCCAGGGGTCCGGCTTCCGAGTTGTCGGAAGCGTTTGATCTCCTCCATGGGCAGGGCCAATTCTTTAAGAACTATCCCGTTCTCATCGACCTCGCGAACGCCTGCGAGATGAAGCATGGCGTAGAGCAACATCGAAGCGTGGCCATTCGACAGAACGAAACGGTCACGGTTCAGCCATTTCGGATCTTGCGGATCGTATCGCAAGAATTGTTGCCACAGGCAGTACGTCACCGGCGCCAATCCCATGGGTGCGCCGGGATGTCCGCTGTTGGCCTGTTGCACAGCGTCGATCGCCAAAGTGCGAATCGTGTTGATACACAGTGTGTCCAGTTGCTTGCCGGTTACCAACACCTGCTCACTGGCTACCATGCGACGTGCTCCTCCCCGGAACAACTCTTGGCCAAGTTGCATTAGCGGGTTATGTCGTAGTTAGAGTCCCCAGGATAGAAAAGGGTTTCAGCTACAAAAAGGTTTCTGGTATCTCACCGAGTGTATCAATTTCTTGCGGACTCGTGTCGCCCGATCTGTGCAAAATAAAGAGCGGAACGGCAGAGAGATAGAAGCGATTTGCTATTTCAGTAGTTCGAGGTAGCTCTTCTCGTTGCGCCAGGCTTTCGCGGTTTCTTGAATATACTTGAGAAATTGTCGGAGATTTTCTTTCTCCGCGGACTCCATTCCGGCGAAGCGGACACGCACGCCCCCGGCAGCGGGCACGCTCCGAGTCACCACCCCGTTCAGCGCCAGGCCTTTTACCCAGATCTTGCCACTGGCTACCCAAAGTCCGATTTCCACTTTGGCGCCGCCGCTGACCAGGGCCGCGGTCTCGATCTGGCAGCCGCCCAAGCTTGTGTTGGAAAGATTGCCCCAAATAGGAGCAGCCGCCTCATTGACCCGCAGTTCGACCGCCACAAAGCATTTAATTCTGGGGTGGCGCCTTCGATCTTGCCCCCAGTTGGGGCTGAACAGATCGGGCTCAAACGGTGGGATGGCCGTAGCCGGGGCAGGCAAGGACGCCGTCGAAGTCTGGTTCGCAATCTCAGCTGGGGGAGTCCCAACGACACTGGCGCGCGATCCTTGTTTGATCTCCCGCATAGCCGCAAGCAGCGCTTGTTCCCTGGTTTCGGGCGGAGCGTCGCGATAAATCTGCAGCAGTTTTCCAAGGTTGCGAGCCAGATCTGGATCGGACAGCAGCCCCGTCCAGTCCGTTCCAGCTGCAGGATTCGATGTGGAATTGCTCATTATGAAGTGAGTTCCATATGAAGTGATGTTCGGTTCGTTTTTTGCAACGATTCTGCAGTTCGAGCTTGCACTACAAGTAACCGGCTCACAAGGTGACGGAGGTCATCCAGGGGAGGTTCCCGGAGTTCGCCTGCGGTCGTGCCGCGGATTTTTCAACCATTAGTATGCGAGCAGCGGCAAGGTCTCAAGGTAACTCTTCAGCGATTCTTGTTGCTCGCTCGTAAGCGACAGAAACTCAAAGCCGTACTGATATCCTCGGCGGTAACGAACTACGGTGCGCACTTCCCACGAAGGTAGGGACCCAGGAAGCGAAAAGCTCAAGCTGACCACCTCGCCATTCTCCAGCTCTGCCGCGAGAAGTATCCCAATCCCAGCTTCAGACAGATCCCTGCAATGCCCTTCAACGGTTTGGTAATGATTTCCCAAATGGCTCACAGCAACTCGAAAATTGCTACGATATCTCGCGTGCCGCCTCCGACGGCGGTCCATCTGACTTTCGGCGGACTGTCGTGTTGACGCGGGCATTCGGTGAGCGAATCCTTCGGGAATGCTTCCTGAAGTTTTTAATTTTTTTTAATTGTTGTTAGCGAGGCTCGAAGCTGAGTTCCACAACTCCCACAGTTTCCTCGGAGGCAGCTTCAAACTTCCACTTGCGGACGGCATCGGTGGCCGACTGGATCAGCACCGGATTTCCTCCCACCACTTTTGTGGACTTAACATTCCCATTGGGCCGAATCACCACCTCCAGCTTGACCACCCCGGCGATATGCATGCGCTTCGCAAGGTCGGGGTAGACCGGAGCGACCTTGTCAATGGCTTTCCGCTCCACGTGACCCTGCGCCTGGGCCGTACTTGTCGCGGTGAACAGACCTGTAGACAAGGCCAGAAGAACGATGAGACTGCTCACACGGTGCATGGGATGGAAGAACCCTTCTCGTTCACTTTATCGGCAGGACTGCTGGCGAGGAAAGTATCGAAAGTAACGGGGCGGAGACACATTTTCGTTGGGGCCCATTTCAAAGAAAACACCCAATCCCTTGCTCGCTCGAAGGCATCCAACTTCAAACGTAAGGAGGCCCCGGTTTTTGCATCGGGAGATGCCTCGCTCGAATCAATAGTTTGACGATATGCTATGAATGAGAAAGGTCGTCCCGAGGGCTTTCTTCATAACGGGACTTTTTCAGAACGGGAAATGCCCCGCTCCTTGCACCCTTCAAATCGCAGCTGTCTTGTTCTTACGCTGGGGCTCCTGTTCACCACGAGTCTTATGGCGCAGAATTCCGCGCCAGCGCCATCCATTTCTCTGCCTGGATCGCAGAGTCCGTTCACCGGTAGTGAACCGGAGGGGAAAGCCACTCCGGAAGTTTTACAGCTGGGGTACCAGGAGGCCATTGATCGCGGGCTACGCAATAACCTCGGCCTGCTGCTCTCGGGCGATCAGACGATCACGGCGCGGGGCGAGAAGTGGAAAGAACTCAGCAGCCTTCTGCCTAATCTTTCGGCACAAGTCCAGGAGGATGTTCAAACCCTAAGCCTCACTGCGCTTGGCTTGAAGAGCAACGTTTTTCCCTTCCCCGTTCCGCGCGCGATTGGCCCCTTCAATTATTTAGACGCGCGCGCTTCGCTGACGCAGTCTCTGTTCGACTTCAAGCAGATCGAGCGGGAACGTGCCGCTTCTGAGAGCTTGAAATCCGCCCAATACAGCTATAAGGATGCCAGAGAACTGGTAGTGCTGGCCATTGGGAACGCCTATCTGATGGCCATTGCCAGCGCCGCCCGCATTGAAAGCACGAACGCACAAGTCGCGAACGCGCAAGCCCTCTACGACAAGGCAGTCGACCAACAAAAGGCCGGTCTGAGTCCGGCCATCGATACTCTGCGCTCTCAAGTCGAGCTGCAGACGCGTCAACAGCAGCTCATTGTCGCGCGCAACGACTATGCCAGGCAGAAACTGTCGTTAGCCCGCGTGATTGGCTTGCCTCCGGGCCAGGAGTTTAATCTGACCGAGAAAGCTCCGTACCAGGCGCTGACTCCGTTGCCCATTGAAGTTTATCTGGAGCGAGCTTATGCCTCGAGGTCGGACTATCAGGCCGCGCAAGCGCAATTGCGATCTGCGGAACTGTTGCGGCGGAGTGCTACCGCCGGCCACTATCCGACGATGGATTTGAATGCAAACTTCGGCGATATTGGTGTGACACCGGCGCAGTCGAACGGAACCTGGCAGGTGAATGGGAGCCTGAACATCCCAATTTTCGCGGGAGGAAAAATCCACAGTGATGTTCTCGAAGCCGAGGCCCAACTAAGGCAGGCGCGGTCTCAACTCGGGGACCTGCGCAGCCGAATTGATTACGAGGTCCGCAGTTCATTGCTGGACTTGAGCGCTGCCGCCGAGCAAGTTGAAGTCGCGCGAAGTTCAGTCGACTTGGCGGAGCAGGCTCTTACTCAATCCAGGGATCGTTTCAGCGCCGGAGTTACCGACAACCTCGAGGTGGTGCAGGCGCAGGAAGCGGTTGCCGGCGCTCACGACAGTTATATTCAGAGCCTGTACGCGCATAATCTGGCGAAAGTGGAACTCGCACGCGCCATTGGAGATGCCGAGCAGGGAGTCAAGCGATTTTTGAAAGGCGAACACTAATATCAATTTATGGAACCGACGACGCAAAGTCCGCCGGCCGCTCCGCCGGAGCAGTCTGAAAGCCGTCCCAGGCCCTTGCCGGCGACAGAGCGAGACTTCCGCACTCGCCCGTCGCGAACCGCCAACCCTGGCTTCCGCATTGGCGTCATCATTGCTGTGGTGGTGTTGTTGGTCGTAGGATTTTTCATCTACCGCTATGTTTCCAGTTACGAATCCACCGACGATGCAGAGGTGGATGGACACATCAATTCAATCAGCCCCCGCATCTCGGGCCACGTAGTAACGCTCAATGTGAACGATAACCAATACGTGCAGGCCGGCACTGTTTTGGTGGAGATTGATGCCGCTGATTACCAGGTCGCATACGAGAAAGCTAAAGCCGAGTTCGAAGACGCGCAGGCGACAGCTGCTGGAGCGGGCGTCAATGTACCGATCACTTCGGTGAGCACCAGCAGCCAGGTGTCGTCAACGGAAGCCGATGTAGCCACCGCTCGTGCCGGAATTGCCGCTGCCAGACAGCAGTTCGACGCCGCCAAGGACCAGCGCGACCAGGCCGAGGCGAACGATGTAAAGGCCCAGAATGATCTCGGCCGTTACAAGCAACTCATTGATAAGCAGGAGATTTCGGAGCAGCAATACGATCAGGCCGTAGCCGCCTCGAAAGCCAGCGCCGCTGCCGTTGCGGGTGCCCGCGCTATGGCCGATGCGGCTCAGTCGCAGGTAACGGAAGCACAAGGAAAACTGGCCCAGGCCGATGCCAACTGGCGCAACGCCCAAACCGCTCCCAAACAAATGCAGGTGATCCGCTCCAGAGCTGCGTCGGCTGAAGCGCAAGCACTGCAAAAAAAAGCTGACCTCGACCAGGCTCGGCTGAATCTGCAGTACACCAAAATCATTGCTCCAGTTACGGGAGTAGTCAGCGATCGCACCGTAGAAGTCGGACAAAATGTCGCTCCCGGCCAGGAGTTGATGAAAGTCATTCCGCTCAACGATGTCTGGATCACCGCTAACTTCAAAGAGACTCAACTACGCGAGATGAAGGTGGGTCAGCCGGTTACCTTGGAAGTCGATGCCAGCGGCAGAAGCTACAAAGGAAAGGTTGATAGCATCGCCGGCGCCAGCGGCGCCCGTTTCAGCCTGCTGCCTCCGGAAAATGCAACCGGTAACTATGTGAAGGTCGTGCAACGGATACCAGTTAAGATCGTGCTCGATCCTGGAGAAAACAAGGATCAATCGTTGCGCCCCGGAATGTCGGTTGAGCCCAAGGTCTGGATCAGGCAATGAGCGCTGGCGCTGCCACGCTCAACCATGCCGGCGCCGATGCCTGGCGTCCGGCAGTCAATCCCTGGATCATCGCCGTAACCGTAACCTTGGCTACTTTCATGGAAGTTCTCGATACTTCCATCGCCAACGTTGCTCTGCCCCACATCGCAGGCAGCCTCTCGGCCGGTCAAGACGAGAGCACTTGGGTTCTTACTTCTTACTTAGTCTCCAACGCCATTGTTCTTCCCCTCAGCGGCTGGCTCTCTTCCATCATGGGCCGAAAGAACTTCTACATGAGTTGCGTGGCCTTGTTCACCGTCAGTTCTTTCCTCTGCGGGCTGGCGCCAAACCTGGCCATTCTTATCATCTGCCGTGTGCTCCAGGGTGTTGGTGGAGGTGGCTTGCAACCCAGCGAACAGGCAATACTCGCGGACACTTTTCCTCCCGCCAAACGTGGCATGGCCTTCGCTGTCTACGGTGTCGCTGTGGTCACTGCGCCGGCCATCGGCCCTACTCTCGGAGGATGGATCACCGACAACTTTACCTGGCGTTGGATTTTCTTTATTAATATTCCGGTCGGAATCATTTCGCTACTGCTGACCTCACGGCTTATTCAGGACCCTCCCTATTTACGGCGTCGCAAGCTCAGCGAGACCACCATCGATTACATCGGGCTCGGTTTTGTGGCTCTGGGCTTGGGCACTCTGCAGGTTGTACTCGATAAAGGACAACGCGACGATTGGTTTGAATCGCATTTCATCGCCATCCTGTCGGTGATCGCTGCGGTCTCACTGATCTTCGTCATTTTCTGGGAGTGGCACCACAAGGATCCCATCATCGATCTGCATCTGTTCCGCGACCGCACTTTTGGTATCTCGAACTTGTTGATGTTCATGCTGGGATTCGCCTTGCTCGGAAGTACGCTTCTTCTGCCTTTATTCATGCAGACTCTGCTCGGGTACACGGCGGAGCGATCAGGGCTGGCTCTTATGCCCGGCGGATTCACGATAATGCTTTTGCTGCCCCTGGTGGGATTCCTGCTCTCACGCTACAGTCCGCGCTGGCTGTTGGTCTTTGGTCTGGTCATGCTCTCCGGTTCATTGTTCAATATGACCCGGTTTGATCTTCAAATCGATTTCCGTGCTGCTGCTCTGGCTCGAGTGCTTCAGGCTGCGGGCATGGCATTCCTTTTTGTTCCCATTAACACAGCCGCCTACGCTTATCTGCCGCGGGACAAAAATAATGCCGCTTCCGGCTTGATGAACCTTGCGCGCAACATGGGTGGCAGTGTCGGTATTTCACTAGTAACGACGTTGTTGGACCGGCGCGGCCAGGTTCACCTGAACTATCTGTCCCGTCATCTGAGCGCTTCGAATCCCGCGTTCCAGTCGATGATGCAAGGCACCACCCAAGCCATGCGTGCGCACGGAGCCAGCGCCACTTTCGCCACCCAGCAGGCTTATGCGCTGATTCAGGGCACGGTTCAGCGACAAGCGACTATGTTGGCGTACATCGACGACTTCCGGCTTCTTGCCTTCGCCATTCTCGCGATGGTTCCGCTGGTGTTTCTCATGAAAAAAGGCAAGCCGGGGGCAATGGCGGTACACTAATTTCCGGTAAATTCGTTCAGAGTGAGCTGGTTCGCGGTAAACTGGCTGGCGACAAACGGTGACTGGCTATGTTTCGCGTGATCACCATCGAGCGTGAGTACGGCTCTGGAGGCGGTGCGATTGCTTCCCAACTCGCCCAACGTCTCGGGTGGAATCTGTGGGACAAGCGTCTCACGGAGGAGATTGCCCGCTTGGCGAATGTCGACGCTTCCACGGTGAAGCGCTGCGACGAGCGCATGGACAGCCGCTTCTATCGTTTAGCGAAAACTTTCTGGCGCGGCAGCCACGAATCCAGCTCTCACCTAGGCAATCAGGCCTTCGATACCGATTGCATGATGGAATGGATGGCACAGATCAGCGCCAGAATTGCCCAGGAAGGAAATGCGGTTGTTGTAGGCCGGGGTGCGCCCTATTTCCTTCGGGAGCATCCCGATGCATTCCATACGTTTCTCTATGCGCCACGCGCCGAAAAAGTTCGCCGCCTTCTGCAAGACGGATCGACGACTGCGGAAGCGGAAGAGTTGGTTGAATCGGTGGACCGCGAACGTATCGCCTTCGTCAAACATTACTTCAACGCCGATTGGCCCACTCGCTCGCTTTATCATGTGATGATCAACACGGCCGTGGGAAATGAGGCTGTGATTGATACAATTCTACAGACCATGCACCGGATTGACGGCCATCCTAAAGTTACGGATTACGAGCCTCCCAGAATCTCCACAGCCATCTAGGTCGTATTCGGCCGCAGTGGCCGCGGCGGCGGCGGACAACACTGTTCTGCACAGATGTCCGGCCAGAGTCCAAGCGATCCCGATGCCCGTCGCGGTTGCGCCGGATCCATCCGCTCCAGAATCAGTTCGCGAATCATCGCAACGAACTTGGGATGCACGCCCACGGTCTTCGCGCGCGCCATCGGCAAGCTCAGCGAATCGCAAAGCTGCCGCGCTTCCACATCCAGGTCATACAACACTTCCATGTGATCGGAGATGAAGCCGATTGGCGCGAGTACCACAGCCGGAGCCAAGTTCTGCGCTTTAACTTCGCGAAGATAATCAAGAATGTCCGGCTCCAACCATCGCTGTCCCGGAGCGCCACTTCGACTCTGGTAAACGAGAGCATCGTTTTTCTGCCCCAGCGCTCCTGAAACCAAACGCCGTACTTCTTCGAGTTGCGTCACATAATCACCGGTATTGGCCATGGAAAGCGGAATGCTGTGCGCGGTGTAAACGATTTGCACATTTTCTCGCAGAGCCGACGGAACGGACTGCAGCGCTTCGCGAATTCGCTCGACCGTTGCCTCGATGAATCCCGGATGGTTGAAGAATACCCGCAGTTTGTCCACCTCCGGGGCGCCCGATCCCGCTTCGTTTTGCGCCCGCGCAATATCTTCGCGATATTGCCGGCATCCTGAGTACGAGCTGTAGGCTGAAGTTACAAAAGCCAGCGCCCGCCCAATACCAGCCTGCTTCATTTTCCGGAGAGTCTCGGGCAGTACCGGATGCCAGTTCCGGTTCCCCCAATAAATTGGCAGCCTCGGGCCGTTTCGTTCCAACTCCTGTTTCAACGCGGCGATCAGTTCGCGCGTTTGCTGGTTGATTGGGCTCTTGCCGTCGAAGTGGTAGTAGTGCTCGGCCACGGCCAGCATGCGCTCCCGCGGAACGTTCCGCCCCCGCAGCACGTTCTCAAGAAACGGAATCACCTCTTCCTTCGACTCCGGACCACCGAAGGAAACAATCAGAATGGCGTCGTACGTCATGTGGGGAGGATGGCCTGAACTTGATATCCAAGACCTGGCAGTAAAGTGTACTGCGGCAAAGCCTCTCCCGGGAAATCTAGAACGCGAATCGCGCTGAAAACTGCAACACGCGGGGAAGCCCGTTCGGGCTGATTTCCTGGAGAGCTCCGAAGTTTCCCCGGCCCGCATTACGCACCAGATAGCAGGTCTGATTGAACGACGCACCGTCACCGCAGTTACTGCCGATGGGATTGTATTGCAGTTGGTTGATGCCGTCGCCGTTTTGCACGAAGTAGTTGGCATGGTTGAATAAATTGAACGCCTGCGCTTGAAATTGCAGTTCTTTGCCCTCCCGAATGACAAAACTGCGCGCCAGCCCAACATCGATCCTCTCCAGCCAGGGGCCGTAGAAAGAATTTAGGCCGATTCCGGGCGTGGGCCCGCCGCCATTGATGCCGCCTGCGGTGTTCGCAGTGTCTTGGTTAAAGGCTGTGTCATTCAGGTTTCCATTGGCCCCGTCACAATTGTTGAATGATAGGTTCGAGCTGGTGCACGCCGGACTCAACAACCCCGCGTATGGACGGCCGGAAGAAAACTCCATGACGCTGCTCAGCGTCCAGTCCGAGAGCAGCGCACGCCCGGTCTCGGAAGCGGTTAGTCTTTCCATCCTGGGCCGGTAGAAGCCGGCAAAGCTAATACGATGCCGCTGATCCAACAGCGAAGGAGCGTGGGTATTGCCAAAGTCAAACTGATTGTTGAAGTCCATCCCATCCAGCATGATGCTCTTGGCAAATGTGTAAGAAAATTGCGTGGAAAAACCTTGTGACACGCGATGCTGCAACTGCACAAAGAAGGAGTTGTAATAGTTTTGCGCGGGGCTGATCAGTTCGTTGATCTGGCCCAGGTTGGGGTTGATGCGGCCTTCGGTCAGCAGGCCATTGTCCATGTTAGGCAGGCTTATGGTCGGTCCAGTGCAGGGTGCCGTGGTTGCGCCGGCCGGACACACGATGTACGTTGTCTTGCCTGGTAATGGATTCAGGTTCGCATCAAAGGCGCTGCCCGAAAGGATATGAACTCCATGATTCCACATGGTGCCAATGGTTACAGTTGTGTTCTCGGAAATCTCGCGTTCAATCTGCAGACTCGCCTGCAATATATAGGGCGCTCGAAACTGCGGAGCAACCAGTGAAATGTCCGGAGAAGCTGCGAACAGAGCAGAATTGCTGGGGAGGATATTGGGAAATGTTGGTAGCTGCTGGTTAGGCGGACCCGAGATGTAACTCCCACTGACCGAAGACTGCTGTGAGGCCAGCCCATTCGAGGCAACGGCGTTCCGGTAGTTGAGCCCGTTCATGTTGGTGTAAAAGTCCCCGAATCCTCCCCGCACTACGGTCTTCGGTGCGGGCTGCCACGAAAATCCGAAGCGCGGTCCCAGCCGTAGAAACTGGTTCGGATACCGTCCCGTTAGCGGAAACGCCGGGTTCTCTACCGGCTGCGGGTAAACCTGGAAATCCTCGCGCAAACCCATTTCTATCGTCAACTTCGGCAAAGCACGGAAAGTGTCCTGCACGTAAAATCCGTAGTACGGTACGGAAAAAGAAAAATTTGGGTTCCCCGAAGTCTGGCTGAAGTTGTTGTATTCTCCGAGCGCAAAAGCTTCAAGATTCGAAAATTCATAACTGCCGAGGAACGATCCGAAGTCGACGGCCTCGTTCGGGTCGGCGCCGCCGTCATTGTTGTCCGAATCCCGTGCGCGGCTCATATCGAAGCCGAATTGCAAAGTGTGCTTGCCGATCACATAATCGACCCGGTCGGCCAGAGACCACTGTCTTTCAAAAACGCTGCCCACGGAGAATGGGGCGTTTCCCAAAACGAAAGCGGCCGGACTATCCAGAATCAACGTGGGGGTGTTTGGGGCCGATCCTGTTGGCGTCGAGATCTGATTGTCTTGCGAGGTGCCCGCATGAAATTCGTTCAACAGGTTCGAAGACAGGGTGTGCGTCCATCCCAGGCTGGCCTCAAAGGTATGCACGTAAGCGTTAGCCAGGGTTTGGGTTCCAAAATTTCCCACAGTTGGGTCAATGATGACACCACCGGGCGAGTTGAAGCGGTTCACATTGAAGCTGAGGAACAGACTGTCGCGGGCACTGGCCTGATAGTCCACCCGCGGCGTAAACACCCAATCGTTACGCTTTCTTGCTTTGAGGCCCAGATTGGAGTTCAAGTCGTTGATTGTGTTCGACACCTGCTGCAGGTATACCGGATTGCTCGGATCCGGTGCAGTGTCGGTGCCCGGTACCGGCAAGGGCCCGTTCGGCGCGGGCAGCGTTGTCCCGGACGGAAGTCCAAAATTCGCACTCAAAAAAGCCGGTAAGTTCGCTGGCGTCGTGGCTAACGCGGAATTGATGACGGGAATTGGATTGTTGCGCAGTTGTTGCTCGTAATCCACGAAGAACCATAAACGATTTCGCAGGATTGGCCCGCCCAACCCCGCGCCGAATTGCTGCAAGGCATCTTCCGGTTTCGGATTGCCCGCGGCTTTATCGAGGGCGTCGTTGGCTCCCGTCGCGGAGTTCCGGTTGTAATAGAACGCACTCCCATGAAACGCGTTGCTTCCCGACCGCGTCACCGCATTCACGAAACCCGCCCCTCCGCCATAGATTGCCGTGTACGGGCTGACCGCGACTTGAAACTCCTGGATCACATTTTCGCCATACAAATACGGGATGCGATTCCGGCCCACAATGTCCGCGAAGTAATTGCTGGTCGCATTCGATCCATCCACAGTGAAGGCATTGGAGCCGTTTCCATTGGCATATCCCGAGTCTTCACCACCCTGCTGTCCGGCAACGCTCACCAGGCCGGTGTCCCCGTCGTAGCTGGTATTCGGCGTGAGCGCCATAAAGTCGGTGTATTTACGTCCGTTGAGCGGCAATTCTTCAATCAGAGACCGCTCGATCACTGTGCTAGCCGAGGACTCCTCAGGCCGCAGCAGCGGTGTTGTCCCGACCACTTTCACCGTGTCTTTGCCGGCTCCCACCCGCAGTTGAACATCTTGTGACGTGGTACTTCCTACCAGCACTCGCACCAAAACCTCCACATCGCGAAAGCCTTTGAGACTTGCCACGATGGAATAGGTGCCCGGCATGACCACAGGAAAACGGTAGAGTCCCACATGATTCGTCGTAGCGGATTGTTTCACTCCAGTTGCGAGATTTTGCACCACAACCGACGCGCCCGCCAACACTGCCCCACTCTGGTCTGTGACGCGGCCGCCAAGAGCGCCGGTCAACACCACATTCTGGGCAGTCAGCAAGGTGCAGCTCGCCAATACGATCAAGATGCTGCACACCCCCAACCAACGGGACACGGAAGGTGCTTTTCGGTTCACTCCAATATCAAACTTCGTTCTCATCTTGGCTCCTGAGATGAAGACATCTTAGAATATTGGAAATTTCCGGCGGGCGAGCGGTTGGATTTTCGCTGGTTGATCCATGCCAGCGTTGATGAATGCCGTCGTGTTTGTCCGGGAAATAACGGTTAAGCCGTACATGCTGGATGCCGGTGTCCAAGATTTGAGCATTTGGTATTACTTGTTGCCGCATCGTCGCCTCAGTTTCCTTGAGGGGACTTAAACCGCAGGTCATGTGAGGACTTCCAAACTAGCAGGCTGCCTTCCCCTACTACCATCACTCATAGCCAGTTGGAATCCAACAGCACCCACCCTGCATCATGTTCACTTCCGGCACCAGTATAGCGTGCGGCGAAATACGTACAGCCCGGCCGTCGGTACCAAAGCCGCCCAAGTACGTCAGTCATAGTGAACGAATTGAGTCACATGTTAACCTTCAGCGGAGACTATGCAAGCTAGAGTGATTCGGCGGGTTTTTAAGGCTTTTCAATATCGTGATTTCCGGCTGATGTGGTTCGGCGCTTGCACCTCCAGCATTGGCACCTGGATGCAGATCGTGGCCCAAGGTTGGCTGATCTACCGGCTCAGCCACTCTGCCTTCTTGCTGGCCCTGGATCAATTTCTCGCTGGCATTCCCATCTTCCTGTTCTCTTTGATCGGCGGGGTGGTCGCCGATCGCGTAGAGCGCAGAAAAATTCTGCTGGGCTCGCAGTATTTGCAAATGGCGACTGCCGGAATCCTCACCATTCTTGTTACCAACGGTTCAGTGCATGTTTGGCACATTCTCTGCCTGTCGTTCATTTCCGGCTTCGCCCAGGCGTTCGGTGGACCGGCTTACCAGGCGTTGATTCCCACGCTGGTCGAGATGGAAGATATGCCCAACGCCATCGCGCTGAACTCGATCCAGTTCAACGTTGCCGTCATGGTGGGACCGGCACTCGCCGGACAGGCGCTGGCGAAGCTGGGAGAAAAATGGTGCTTCGGCTTGAATGCGCTTTCTTTCCTAGCGCCAATCATTTCGCTCTCGATTATTAGTACGCGTTTTCTGCCGGCGAAGACTACGGAGTCGATGTATAGCAGCCTGAAGCAGGGCATCCGGTTCGCTCGCAAGCAAAATTCCATGGAAGCTCTGATTCTGCTCGCTTTCTGCATGACCGCCTTGGCAATGCCCATGCGCACCTACATCCCCGTTTTCGTGAAGGACATCTTCCACCGTGGGCCGGAAACCTATGGCAATCTGCTCTCGCTTATGGGCCTGGGCTCGATTTTCGGCTCACTGATAATTGCCAGTGCGGGCAACATGCGAAGGAAAGGCGGTGTCGCTCTGGGAGCGCTTCTGTGTCTGGGCGCGGGAATTTCCGCTTTTGCGCTCTCAAAATCGGTGCCGTTCAGCGGCGCCATCATCGTGCTGGTGGGTGCTGCCATGATGGCCGTGTTCGCCACGGTAAATTCCCTCGTGCAGCTCATTACCACCAACGAAATGCGCGGACGCGTGATGAGCGTTTACAACTTCGCTTTCCGCGGGGGCATGCCGATGGGGAACCTGTTATCGGGGTGGTTGGTGCCCATGTTTACCGCACCGGTGGTGCTCGGCGTGAATGGCTTACTGCTAATCCTGCTGGCTCTTTATTTCTTGCTGGTGCAACGCCGGTTGGCGGCACTTTGAACCGGTCGGTTCCTTAGAACGCAGACTGCAAACGGACGCTGGACTCATTGCTCTTTGCGAATCGCATGCAAACAATGCTAGCTCACCGGAATGTGCTGCGAGATGTGAAGAACCTATGCCAGCAGCTCAGCGGATTCGTCGGCCCGGTCCTGACCGTTGTGCGGCTGGTTCGTCCCGAGAAACACGGAATGATAGCAACTTCCATTCCGCGACGCTTCCGACTCGCTCCACTCACCCAAGCCGATGATGCCAAGTCCGAACACCGCGCATAGAAACACTGCGAGGAAATGCATTCCGACGCTGGTGCGAAATTTTGCAATCATTTTGGCAGACCACCGTCGCTGATCGGATGCATCCCCGGTCCGAAACGTTTCTATCGGGGTTTCTGTTTCTTGGGCGAGTAGGGAGCTATTCGGGAGCCTGGTTCAAAATCATTCTTCAGCCAGTTGCTGCTGCGACTGTGGCTTTCGGTCAAGGCGTTCGTCCAACGCGCTGCAAAGTTGGGCCACGAGGATGGTTAACTTTGCCGAGTCCATCTCCCTACTTGCTTGTTCTGCAATCGAATACCATTCTGGATTGGTCGTTTGCGGGGCCATAGCGGGCCTCCATTTCTGCTGATACCACGCTACTCCGGCGTCCAGAGCCGAGTCTGAGCAATAAGGATCATTTGATGAGAAAGGCTTACAGTCGTAAACGTTTCCCCGGACAGGTCCAACTACGTTGCCCCCCGGAAGAAATCGCGGGAATCAAAGCTGATATTAAGAGGCTGGAAAAGGCTCGCGACGAGTGCGCCGATAGCGGAATCCGCAAACAAATCGAAGGGTGGATTGAGTAAGTAAGCCGGGGAAAGCGGCAACGCCCTAAACTAAGAGGACGTTGAAATTCTAGAGGCGCGGTAGCAGTTTTTGTGCATCGAGCGACCTTCTGCATCCGTGACGGATTCTTCCGGCGGACAAGGCTTGCCGCAGATGGGGCAGGGTGAATACTCGCCAGTGGCTAGCTTCTTCTTTTGTTCCACGATCCATTCGTCAATCTGTTTCCGAATGCCTCCATCGTTGCATTCCCTTTGGGCTTTCTCTAGCCGCTCGATCTCAGCCTTGATTATCGCTCGATCTCGGGGTGAAAGCATGCGCGAGAGTGTACGATAAATTCCCGCCGATTTCCAAGAATTGCTTGCCCCAATTGACCCACTGCCTTACCATTCCGGGCCGGTAGATTCCGCCTAAACCATTGACAATAAAGATGGTGCGCCCGGAGAGATTCGAACTCCCGACCTATTGCTCCGGAGGCAATCGCTCTATCCATCTGAGCTACGGGCGCACGCTATCAAATTCAGTTTACATTGAGGCGATAGCGGCATCAATTGTCACGGTCAGAAGAACCCCACAGGCGCAACGTTCGAGCGCGAAGCGGCGACCTAGAGCCGGAGCCGTAAGAACGCGCTCAAACTTCAAACCCCGAATTTTGAAACTACCACCGGCCTCGTCCACCGCCACCGCCGCCCCGGCCACCACGGTCCCCGCCACGATCTCCGCCCCGCCCGCCGCGGTCGCGTCCGCCGCCTCCTGCGTGCTCGGTCTTGGGACGCGCCTCGTTCACGTTGAGTGTGCGACCGCCGACTTGCGAACCATTCAATGCGGTGATGGCCTTGTCTCCATCTTCATTGCTGGCCATTTCCACAAAGCCGAAGCCGCGCGAGCGCCCGGTATCGCGGTCCGTCATGATGCTGACCCGGTCGACCTGTCCGAACGGTTCAAACATCTGCCGCAGTTCGTCTTCCGATGTATTAAAGCTCAAGTTGCCGACAAAAATATTCTTCAAGCGTCTTCCTCTGCATTGAGCTGTCGAAGTGCGAGCTGGATGCGGCGGGACTGGCAGGTCGGGAACACCTTCCTGAAAATCGAGACCGGAGCTGGCGAACAGTCAAATGCGGGCAGAAGTATAGCAGGTTTGTGCAAATGCACTATCAAAATCGAGAAAAGCGCAGGATGCGCCTTGACGGACCTTACCTCCGGCGGGACATCGGCAGCGAAAGTTCGGACGAGTTGGCCGAGAGTTTACCTAGCATTCGTCTACCTTCCAATATCCTTCGCGCTGATATCCAACCCGCAGCAGGCGATTCTTAGGATCGTGCCGCTTGCCGCAGTTCGGGCAGATCAAATACCGGCTCCAAGCCGTCCCCTGGTGATCGTAGTTCTCCGCAACCGCAAAAGTCGACCCGCAACTGCATGGCGCCAGAAACATTCGTAGTGGCGCCTCAACCGAAACTTTCCCGGGTTTAGCGCCGAACTTCACCTTCCTCCACCGTTTCCATCACTTTCTTCTTGCGCTTGTTCGATTGCAGAACTTTTTTCCGCAGCCGCAACGATTTTGGGGTGACTTCCACGAACTCGTCATCGGCGATGAATTCGATTGCTTGCTCCAGATTCAACTGCCGGAAAGGCACCAGCCGAATCGCTTCGTCGGCTGTCGAGGCCCGCATGTTGGTGAGCTTCTTTTCCCGCACTGCGTTCACGTCCAGATCGTCATCTTTCGCGTTCTCGCCGACGATCATTCCTTCATACAGTTCAACGCCCGGCCCAACAAAAAGTTCTCCGCGCTCCTGAAGGCCCCAGAGTGCGTAGGCCGTTGAAACCCCGGCCCTGTCGGCGATGAGCGCTCCCGTGAGCCGGTGAGGGATTTCTCCTTGCCACTCGGTGTATCCGTCGAATAGAGAATTCATCACGATAGTCCCGCGTGTGTCGGTGAGCAACTGGCTGCGTAGCCCGATCAGTCCGCGGCTCGGCACGCGAAACTCAATTCGAACCCGCCCGTAGCCGTGGTTGTGCATGTTGGTGACCTCGGCCTTGCGCGAGCCGAGTTGCTCCATCACCACGCCGACAAACCCTTCGGGAACATCCACCGTGAGATGCTCCACCGGTTCCATCAACTTGCCGTCAATGCGTTTGGTGACGATCTCGGGCTTGCCAACCATAAGCTCGTACCCTTCGCGCCGCATCATTTCGATCGTGATCGAAAGCTGCAATTCGCCGCGCCCGAGAACTTTGAACGAGTCGGTCGTTCCCATCTCTTCGACGCGCAATGAAACGTTGGTCAGCAGTTCCTTTTCCAACCGCTCGCGCAGGTTTCGCGAAGTGACATAAGTGCCTTCGCGTCCGGCGAATGGCGAAGTGTTCACCGTGAATGTGATTGCGATGGTCGGCTCGTCGATCACGATGGGCGGCAGTGGTGCGGGGTTCTCCGCGTCTGTAATGGTCTCGCCGATGGTGATCCCTTCCACGCCGGCTACTGCCACAATATCGCCCAACACTGTTTCCGTGATGTCGGTGCGCTTCAGGCCGGAAAAAGAAAACAGTTTGGTGATCTTGGTTTTCTGCATCGATCCATCGCGTTTTGCGATGACGACGTCTTCGCCGGTGTACATTGTGCCGTTAAACACGCGCGCGATCGCGAGACGCCCCAGGTAGTCGCTGTAGTCGAGGTTTGCCACCAGAATTTGCAAGGGGCCAGCCGGGTCACCCTTTGGCAGCGGCGTCGTTTTCAAAATGGCGTCGAACAGCGGGCGCAGATCCTCACCGCCGCCCTTGATGTCGGTCGAGGCTGTTCCCTGCTTCGCATTCGTGTATAGAACGGGAAAGTCGAGTTGGTCTTCTTTCGCATCAAGATCAATGAACAGATCGTAGATTTCGTTAAGCACTTCCTGCGGACGCGCGTCCGGCCGGTCGATCTTGTTGATCACAACGATTGGAGGCAAGTTCGCTTCCAGCGCTTTGCTCAGCACATAGCGCGTCTGCGGAAGCGGGCCTTCGCTCGCGTCCACCAGCAGCATTACGCCGTCCACCATCTTCAGCGCGCGCTCCACCTCGCCACCAAAGTCGCTGTGGCCGGGAGTATCGACAATGTTGATCTTCACGTCGTGGTAGAAGATGGCCGTGTTTTTAGCCAGGATCGTGATGCCGCGCTCACGCTCCAATTCATTCGAGTCCATAACTCGCTCGATGTGGTGTTCGTTCGAGCGAAAGGTTCCGCTCTGCTGCAGCATGGCATCGACCAGCGTCGTCTTCCCGTGGTCTACGTGGGCGATAATGGCGATATTGCGAATGCTCAAACTCAAAGTATGGTTTTCCTTTTGTAATGACCCTGCGATGGGACGACAGCGATTTACCGGCTGCCATACCTACCTACAACTTTACTATGCGGAGAGGGTTCGCAGGTGATTGCATCGCACTTACGTAATCGACACGGATCCACGCCAGCGCGGGCGGGCTGCTCTTGTCTGGAGAAGTGGAGGCGCAACTTCAGCTAGCCATCGCCTTCTCCTTGGGCGCGGGCTTGCCTGCCAGGCGCGCCTCCAATTCTTTCACAGCGCGCTGTGCCGCAAGGATTCCACTGTTAGTGGTTGATTCCGGGCCTTCGGAGTCGGTATTGGCGAAGAAAACCCGATCCATGGGATGCCGCGCCAGCGGCTGAACCTGGGTGTACAGTTCGGGCGTAGACATATAGAGAGGATGTCCTCGCCGATAGATGTGAACCTCGATAGGATCAACATTCGTCTCTGGCATCAGCGTCTGGAAGTCGCTCAACACGTTCGCAGCGATGGTGCGTGCTCCGGTTTCATTCAACAGATGGCTGCGCTCCGCTTCTTTCATGGGCGTGTAACAGCTGACAATGTTGAACTTTTGTTTGTAACCAGGCTGCTTCTGGACTACCCAGTCTGCGACCACGAAATCAGTGAAAGTATTTCCGGGGCACCACGTATCGTAGCCGTGATTGAAAACGGGCCGGTCGAAGATCAAATTGACTACAGGATAGGGGATGTATCGAATCTGGTGCATGGCATCACTTTGCTTTTCGGGCAGACCATCGACGATCCGCCGCGTGATGAACTTGGGCGTCGCGATGATTACCGCCTTGGCCGCAACCGTCTTCAATTCGCCGCCCAGCACGTAGGTGACCTGCACCTCTTCCTTTTCGGAGACTACGGCCACGGTGGTCGCGCCCGTCTGCATGCGGTCTTTATATTTCGGCTGCAGAATGTCTGCCAGTTTTTTCGTGATCGCGCCTAGACCTCCGGGCCAGGTATAGCGATCGTCGGCCCGGCTCTCCGCGGCCATCTCTTGCAGGTTGTCGATGGCCAAACCCGCCGCCGTCTCCTCGCTGGCCGCTCCCCAGTTTGAAGGGCCATAGTTGTCCCACCACTGCTTGACTTCTGGCGGATATCCCTGCATGAAATCGGAAAATGGCTTATTGTAAAGTTCCGCGCGACGCTTCTCCACATCTACGGCCAGCAATTCTTTCTTGAACTTTTCAAAGCCCTCGCGCACCGATGGAGGGTAGGGAAGTTTACGCAAGCCTTCCCCCCAGGTATCAAGAACTAGCTCACCCCGGATGATGCTCGCATCCGGACTGTTGACCGGGAGCGGCTCCAGCCCGATTTCTTTCGAGAAGGGGTAAGCATGTTCGTCCTTGGTTAGGAACGCTGATCCCGTGGCATAGATGCTGCCCTCATATTCCATCGCATACGCATTTCCGCCCCAGTGCGGTTCTTTCTCCAGCAAGAGAAAATCGCGGTGCTGCAAACGGTAAGCCGCCGTTAGTCCGCTCACCCCGCCGCCGACAATTATCACGTCATGCCGCGCCGAAGCTGGAGGGCGCGCGAACACCTTTCCGTCTCGTACTTGATGACAGATTCGGTTCTCCTCGCCATCCACATCGGCGGCATGATGCTCCTTCGTATCGGTGCTCTGCGCTGCAACCAGTGAAAAATCGATTGGACACCCCGCTGTCACCGCCCCCGCCACTACAAACTTGAAGAAATCCCTGCGATTCGTGCTCATATCGCATTCCCCTCCATACCTTCCACGATCTCTAAACCCACCTCTGCTCGTCCTTCGCCTCGCACGCGCAAGCGGTACCACAGCACAATCGCAACCAGTGAAAATACAAAGATGATCGTCGAGACCGCGTTGATCTCCGGTGTAATGCCGCGCCGCAGCCGTCCCCAGATTTCCAGCGGCAAAGTGTTGTCGCGCCCAATCAGGAAAAAGCTGACCGCGATCTCGTCCATTGAGAGCGTAAAGATGAGTAGAGCCGCACCGATAATCGACAACTTTAGATTCGGGACCGTGATGCGCCAGAATGTCTGCCAGTAGTTTGCGCCCAGGTCGAGAGAAGCCTCTTCCTGCGCGCGGTCGAGCTTCTGCAGTCCCGCGAACACTTCGGTGGTGGCGACCGAAATTAACGAGGTCCCGTGTCCCAGAATAATCGTCATCAGACTTGACTTCGTCCCCATCACGTTGAACAGCATGAGCAGCGACAGGCCGGTAATAATTCCGGGCAGGATTAATGGCAGCAGCACCAATCGCCGAAACAAAGCCTTCCCCGGAAATTGCGCCCGCTCGAGCGCCAAAGCCGCCGGAATTCCAAACGCCAGCGAGATCAACATTGCCGCGAATGCCACCTGCAAGCTGTTGAGCACCGAATCCCAGATGGGCCCATCGGCGAAAAGAATGCGGTACCAATCGAGCGTCAGGCGATGCGGCGGGAATCCGCCCACTCCTTCTCCGTTAAAGGAATAAAGTATGAGAACGGCAATCGGCAAGTAGAGGAATGCGAACACGCCCGCGGCGTAAAAAGACAACCAGCGTGAGCCTGAGACTAACTTTGCTTCGCTCACGAGAAGCTCCATTTCTTTTCCAGTCGCTCCGAGACAACCAGGAGGCCCACTACCAGCAGCAGCATGCAGAAGGAAATTGCCGCGCCCAGGGGCCAGTTGTAGGCTGCCCCAAACAAGCTGACCACGATGTTCGAAATCATGATGCCGCTCGGGCCGCCCAGAAGCAGGGGCGCAAGAAAATCGCCCAGGCTAAGCACAAAGGCAAACGTTGCTCCCGCCACTACTCCGGGAATGGAGAGAGGGAAGACTACCTTCCAGAACGTCTGCCCGGGAGTCGCACCCAGATCGTGCGACGCTTCTACAAGATTGCGTGGAATATGCTCCAGTGCCGCGTAAATCGGCAGAAATGCAAACGGGGTGTAGATATGCGTCAGCGTCAACACCACGGCAAACGGGCTGTACAACAGAAACTCCAGAGGATGCTTCGTCAGGTGTACATACTGCAGCAAAGTATTAAGCACGCCATCCGAGCCCAGGATCGTCTTCCACGCATAAGCCCGAACCAGGTAGCTGACCCAGAGCGGGATAATTACCAATTGATAGAGCAAGTCTTTTTTCTTTCCCGCATGAAATGAAAGAAAGTAAGCTACCGGATATCCCAACAGCAGCGAGAAGATTGTCACACGTGCAGCAATCCACATCGAGCGCAGCAAGGTTTGCCAGTAAACATCCACTCGCAGCAACTGACCGTAGTTGGTCAGACTCCAGGAATGCACAATGGTCTGCGAAGCCGACACCGACCAGAAGCTGTAGCAGAACATCAGTAAATACGGCGCCAGCAGAAAAACTGTCACCCACAACAGGGGGGGCAGAGTGACGGTCGTCTTGTAAACCCGAGAAAACATCAGATTCTTTCCGGAGACTGCCGCACCAGAATGGCATCGGTGGGAGCGAACTCCAGTGCAACGTCGCCGAGTGTGCCCCCGCTCGCAGGAGTTCGTACCACAAGCACCAAACCGTCGCCGCATTCCACTCGAATCAACTCGGTAGCCCCGTGAAATGCCTGGGCACGCACCTTTCCGCAAACTCGTACACTTCCAGGCGCGGCCGCACCTCCCGCCGCCAGTCGGATATTCTCCGGCCGCAGCGAAAACAGTGCCGGCCCATCTGGAAGGTTCGCCTGCCAAACTAAGGCGCCGGAGTGCACGATACCTGCCCGTATGTGGCCGTTCAGCAGATTCGTATACCCGATAAACTGCGCCGCATAAGCCGTTGCAGGGCAACCGTAGATTTCCCGAGGCGACGCGACCTGTTCCAATTCTCCCGAGCGCAGCAACGCGATGCGGTCCGACATTACCATCGCTTCTTCCTGATCGTGAGTTACGAAAATGAATGAAATTCCCACCTCGCGCTGCAGCGATTTCAACTCGACTTGCATCTGTCGCCGCAAATTCGCATCCAGCGCGGAGAGCGGCTCATCCAACAGCAGCAGTCGAGGACGATTCACCAGCGCTCGCGCCAGCGCAACCCGCTGCTGCTGCCCGCCGCTGATTTTTGATGGTTTCGACTTCGCGTGCGCTGTCATCCTAACTTTCTCCAGCGCTTCGGTCACGCGAGATGCAATCTCTGGCTCGGGTCTTTTCGCCACGCGCAGTCCGTAAGCTACGTTTTGCTCCACCGTGAGATGTGGAAAAAGCGCATAGCTTTGGAATACGGTGTTCACGCGGCGACGGTAGGGCGGTTGCCGATCCAGTCGTTCCTCACCCATCCACACTTCACCTGCGTTTGCACTCTCGAAGCCCGCGATAATGCGCAGCAGAGTCGTTTTACCGGACCCGCTCTCTCCCAGGATCGTCAGAAATTCTCCTTCCGCCACATCCAAAGAAATGTCCTGCAACACTACGTTCTTGCCAAAATTCTTGGCCACATGCCTGATGCTGAGAAGCGGAGAAGGTGAAGTCGGATGAGGGGTGGGAGTGGACCAGGTTGCTGGTGTTGTTATGGAGGACATTGGTTTGATTCGTTCGAATTGAATTGTCCGAAAGGCCTAAAACATCTACGCCTTACTGCGCCGCTTTCACTTCATTCCAGATCTCGTTGTACTTCGCGCGCCGCGGAACGTTTTGCCAGAAATAGAGTCGCTTCTGATAGTTGTCGACATCGTCCAGGTGCAGGTTCTTCACTTCCTGCGGCGTCATGAACTGTGCTGCCTGAGGATTGGCTGGAGTATATCCAGTCACCTCCGTAACCTTCTTCTGCGTCTGGGCCTCAATCATGTACTCGAGAAATTCGTAGGCCAGATCCTTATTCTCGCTACCGGCTGTGATCATCAGGTGATCGATCCAGCCAGTCGTGTTTTCCTTCGGAATCGTTTCTCCCACAGGGAAGTTGATTTTGCGCAATTGGTTTGTCATGAGCGGCCATCCCATCGCCGCCACCACTTCGTGGTTCTGAAAAAGATTTGTCAATTCTCCGCCCGTCGACCACATCTTCCGGATGCTGGGTTTCAAGTCGAGCAGTTTCTTTTTCACAGCCTCAAGCTGCTCATCGGTCAGGTTGTAAAGCTGGGACGGATCGGGCGTGTCATAGCCGAGAACCTGCGCTGCCATGTAGATCGTCGATAGATCGTCCCATACCGAAATCCTTCCCCGGTACTTAGGATCCCAGAGCACATTCCAGCTCTCAGGCGGCTGCGCAAAGACCGTGGTGTCATAGATCAGCGGATCCGGGCCCCACATGAACGGAACGCCGTACACTTGGCTCTTCAAACGGACCAGGGGCAGGGAAGTGAGCTGCGGAGAGAGTTGTCCGTAGCTCGGAATCTTCGATAGATCCAGCGGCGCCGCCAGACCTGACGATGCGATCGAGGTGGCCACATCGCTTGAGGGCGAGATCACATCATAGTTTCCGGCGCTGCCCCCGCGCAGTTTGGCTACCAGTTCGTCGCTCGATCCCATATAGGACGCCGATACCTTGCAATGATGCTGTTCCTCAAAAGTCCTGACGAACGCGGGATCGGCGTAGCCCTCCCAGACCAGCAAATTGAGTGTTGGCGTCTTCTGAGTGCACGAACTCGCGAATACAATCAACGTCAGCAGCACCGGCAAAATCGATTGTCGCGCCCTCATCGTGTCTCCATTACGCATGTCAGATCAGAACGTCGGTGGCGTGTTCACCCACAACACCCAGGTTTCCGCCCGCCCGGGATTTTTCCAGTGATGCGGGATCGCGCTCTCAAAATAAAAGCTGTCACCGGCCTTGAGCCGGTACTCCTCATTCTCCAGCGTGATCACGAGTGTTCCCCGCAACACATACAGGAACTCTTCGCCCTCGTGTGTGTACGAGTCGCCGCTGCCTGCTTTCGGCGCCACACGAAAAAGATGAGGCTCCATCACCCTGTTTCCCCATGCCAGCAATTCCATGCGTACGCCGGGGCCGGCCGCCAGCACCTTTCTCTGTTGCGGCTGCACCTGCCGGCTGCTCGCTCCATTGGCGCCAAAAAAATCCAGAATGTTGGTCTTATAAAACTTCGCAAGCTTGCGCAGCGTCCCAACTGACCCACTCATCTGCGACCGTTCCAGCGCGCTTAAGAATCCCACCGAGATGCCGATGGCGCGCGCCACCTGTGCCAGCGACAGTTGCCGCTTCACGCGCAACTGCCGCAGGTGGGAGCCAATCGCTCCAGCATTTCCATCTGCTGCCGGACGAGTCCGACCTTCGCGCCGCAAGAGTTCAATGATCGCCGCGGCGTTCAATCCCCGTACTTTCCGCAGAAATCGCGCCCGCTTCAGCAACTTTAGATCGTCAGCCGTGTATAGCCGGTATTTGCTTTCTGTGCGCGTCGGACGCGTCAGGCCCAGGTTCTCCCACGACCGGATCACCGACGGCGACACCCCAACCTGCCGTGCGACATCCCCGATCTTTAAATAGGCTCTAACGCTGGACGAACTCATCGTTCACCGCTCTGAGATTACGGTTTTCTATGAGAGAGAAGGCTTTTTTTCTTCTTGACAGCATGCGTGCCTCTTCTCTAACCTTGCGGGATTATAGCAAGGTTGCGGCGTCACGCAAGCTATAGCTTTCAAAAGAAAACGAACTACTCCCCGAGATGCTGGAGGTTCCATGCCGTCACTGCGAGCCCGGTGGACCGCCGTTTGTCTTGCCGCTGCCCTCTCGATTCTCGTCCCTACCTTACTTCCGGCCCAGGGCGCAAGCGGCCGCATCGTGGGACGCATTGCCGACCCCACGGGCGCGGTGCTTGCTAACGTAAAGGTCACTCTGGTGAACGAAGCGACCGGCATCAGCCGCGACGCGCTATCCAACGATAGCGGCGACTTTACCTTCGTCGAGGTCGTTCCCGGCACCTACACCCTACAGTTTGAACTCGCGGGGTTTAAGAAGAATGTTCAGAAAGATGTGATCGTTGATGTGAATCAGGTGGTGACCCTCAATTCCACGCTACAGATCGGTGCATCCCAGGAGACCGTGGAAGTGACCTCGGAAGCGCCTCAGGTCGACACTACCAGCACTCAGCTTGGCGCCGTTATCAACGACCGCTCGGTGAACGAACTGCCCCTGAACACCCGCGATACCTACCAGTTCCTGCAACTGCAACCCGGAGTGCAAGCGCAGCTCGGATCGAGCGGAAGCTTGTTCGCCGGCTCCGACGACCCCGGTTCAGTATCCGTAAACGGCGGCCGCACCCGCGCCAACAACTTCAGCGTCAACGGCGGCGATGCCAACGATCAATTCGTAAATACTCCCACGATCCAACCGACTCCCGATGCGGTCGAGGAGTTTCGCGTTATCACCAATACTTTCGACGCCGAGTACGGCCGCAACTCCGGTTCTGTGGTGAATGTGATCACAAAGTCCGGAGGCAACAGTTTCCACGGGAATATCTACGAATACTTCCGCAACACCGTTCTGGATGCGCGCGGCTATCCTGATACAACCAAGCCGCAGCTCAATCAGAACCAATTCGGCGGCACATTCGGCGGCCCCATTAAGAAGGATCGCAGCTTCTTCTTCCTTTCGTACGAAGGTCGACGGATCCGTAACGGCCAGCCCGGACAGCTGCTCAACGTTCCCACCGGCAAACCGGGATTGGCAGGTGCGGCTGCCACCGGGGAATTCGGCGGGGACTTCACTGCAGCGGGCGGCTTTCCTGCGCCTACGCTTACAAGCTCGGGGGCGGGAGGCATCGCGCCCGGCGGTTTCATCGCCAATGTGCTAGACGGTCGCCAGGGATGTGATGCAGCGCTGGGCCACACCGTCGCCGGCATTCAACCTGATCCGATTACCGGGCTTGCGGATTGGTCCGCGATCTTTCCCAACAGTGTGATCCCCACGGCGTGTCAGGATCCCGTGGCTGCCAATTTACTTCAGAAATTCGTTCCTGCGGCCAACATCGGAACCAACCAAAATCAGCTTGTCCCCGTTGGTACCGACAATGCCGATCAGTTTACTGCCCGCATCGACCACCGGATCAACGATCATCAGAACTTCACCGCCTACTACTACTTCAACGACGGCCGCGAACTCCAGCCCTACGATACCTTCGAGGCAGCTGGTGCCAACGTCCCAGGTTTCGGAAACCTTAACAATCTTCGCAACCAGCAGTGGAACTTCACTCATACCTGGACCATCAGCAACGCGCTGGTGAATGAGGCTCACTTCACCTACATGCGCGAGGGTGAGATTGGATTCATAAAGCCCCAAACCACAAACGCGCTCACTTCCACCTGCACCGGATCGGCCGGGCCATTCTGTTTTACCGGGACGTCCGATTCTTCGGCGATCACGAGTGAATTTGGCACCGCGTCCAAACTGGGTATTACGCCGGGGCTTCCGTCAAACCTGACGGGAGTTCCCTTCGTCAGTATTTCGGGAGGCGCATCGTTCGGCAACAATTTCGAAGGCTACTTGCCCCAGGTGGGCAATAGTTTTCAGTGGTCCGACGGGCTAACTTGGGTAAAAGGCACCCACACATTCAAATTCGGCGTGGATATCCGCCGCGCCCGCTTCGATCAGTTCTACTACTTCGACGTGAACGGCGAATACACATTCAATAACAGTGGCCCGAACGGGATTATTCCTAGCGATGGCGACCAATATGCCGAGTTCCTGCTCGGATTGGCCGATGCCTATACTCAAGGCTCGGGCCAGCGCGAGGACGTTCGCAGCACTGCCGTCTATCCGTTCGCGCAGGACAGTTGGAAGATCAAGCCCAACTTGACCTTGAACTACGGCCTCCGTTGGGAGTTCAGTCCTCCTCCGACCGATATTAGTGGTCACGTCGAGACATTCCGGCCTGGGCAAAACTCCACGGTTTACCCATGCGGAATCACGAATAGCGCGTCTTTCTGGCAGACTCTTACTCCGACCCCCGTTCCAAATCCTACCTGTGCTAATACAGGCGCCGAACCCACGGGCTTGGTCGTCCCCGGCGACAAGGGTGTTCCTGCGGGAATGACTTCCACCTACTACAAGTCTTTTGCGCCACGCCTTGGCGTCGCCTACAGTCCCAACTTCACCAACGGTGCGTTGGGGAAGCTATTCGGCGGTAATGGCAAGACCAGCATTCGCGCCGGTTGGGGTCTTTTCTATAATCCGATCGAGGAACTCGTTCTGGCCCAGTTCGGCGCCGAACCTCCGTTCGGTGGAAGCTCCTCGCTTTCGGATGTCTTTTTTAATACTCCGTTTGTGAATCAGGGCGAGTTCACCGCTCCTAATCCGTTCGGCGGCATCATTACGCCGACGAAAGGCGCGGCCACCGACTTATCCTTATTCCGCCCGATTCTTCTGTACGGAGAATTCGGACCCCACCTGCGCTCGCAGTACACCACTCAGTACAACCTGACGATCCAGCGCGATCTTAGCAATAACATGATGTTCCAGATCGGCTATGTCGGATCGCAGGGCCATCGCTTGCTCGCATCCCATGACATCAATCCCTCTAACCCGCAGACTTGCGTGGACATCATGAGCATTTCGGCGTTAAACGCCGGAAACGTCAATTCTTTCGGCCAGCCGGCTAACTGTGGCCCGACGTCAGAAGATACGCAATGGAGCGTAACTGTCCCAAAAGGATTTCCATTCCACATGCCCAATGGCAGCATCGTCACCGGCACCGGGCAAACTCTGAACCTCGTCGGCCTGCGCCCATATTCGTCGCCGAATTGCAATTCCACTCTGCCCGCGTTTACTGCGGGAACCGGTTGCCCGGTCGATGGCACTCCCGTATTCACCGACATCTTCGCCGAAGATACCATCGCCAACTCCAACTACAACGCGCTGGAGATGATGTTGCAAAAACGCTTCTCGCACGGCTTGCAATTCCAGGCCGCCTATACCTTCAGTAAGTCGATTGACGACGGTTCTACTTTCGAGGAAACGCTCGACCCCTTCAACTCTCGCGCCAGCCGCGGTTTGTCGCTGTTCAATTCGGCGCAGCGTTTCGTGGTCAGCTACGATTGGGAACTGCCGGTTCAGAAATATTCCGGATTTAAGGGCAAAGTACTCGACGATTGGGAGGTCTCGGGAATTACCCAGTTCCAGAGCGGATTTCCCATTCGTCTGAATACCGAAGACGATACCGAGTTGATTAACAGCTTGTTCTTCCTGGGTACAGAGGCGCCAAGTTTGGTTGCGCCGTTCCAGAAACTCGATCCCAGAAAAACTTATACGAACCTCGGCCTAACCACACCTGGTTACTGGTTCAACCCCAATGATTTTGCCACCGCTGCAACTCCAAATGGTGCTCCCGTTCCGCCACTCGGCAGCTTCAACAATGGCACGCAGCGTACCATCTGCTGCGGCCCCGGTCTTATTGATTGGGATTTTTCAGTTCATAAAAAAATCCCGCTCAGCGAAGCCAAGTATTTACAATTCCGGGCGGAAATTTTCAACGTATTCAACCGCACCAATTACTCCAACCCGGACGGCGGATTTTCCGACGGCCCAACGTCATTCGGCAAAATAGCAACCGCGGGCGATCCGCGACTGTTGCAGTTCGCTTTGAAGTTCTTTTTCTAGGGCGATAGACTAGACTGAAGATGCATTCCCCGGAATGGCCGCCGTTCCGGCACTCTAATGGCCCGCGCCCAACTTGAAGCGCGCCGGCTTGAGTTATCCCGGAGACCTTGATGTGCCCCGATCTGCAGAAAGAGCTCGCAACATACGAGCGACGCACGCCAAAATCCGCCGAAGCATACAAGAAGAACCTTAAACGTATTCCTCTCGGTGTCGCCAGTAATTATCGCCATTACGAGCCTTGGCCCATCTTCGTGAAAGAAGCCAGCGGCAGCAAGTTCCGCGATCTGGATGGCAACGAATACATCGATTACAACCTGACCTTCGGTGCGCTCATGGCTGGACATTGCCATCCTGCCGTCATGAAGGCCGTTGAAAAACGTCTTTCGACCGGAACCATGTTCGGCATGCCTCACGACTTGGAATGGGAACTCGCCGAAGAAATCTGCAACCGCTTTCCGGTTGAGATGTGCCGCTTCGGCAACAGCGGCACCGAAGCCACGATGCACGCCGTCCGCTTGGCGCGCGCCGCTACCGGCCGCGACAAAATCATAAAGTTCGAAGGGGCTTACCACGGATTGCACGACTCGGCTCTTGTCAGCGTCAAGCCCCACGCCCCTGACTTCGGCGATATTAACGATCCCACACCAGTTACCGGCGGCCTGGGAGTTCCGCAATCAGCCATTGCCAACGTTAAAATCGCAACGTTTAACGACCTCGGCACCGTGGAGCGCCGCTTCAAGGAAAACCCCGGCGAAATTGCGGCGATCATTCTCGAACCAATTCTCATGAACGTCGGCCTCTGCCTGCCGCAACCCGGCTTCCTGCAGGCACTTCGCGACCTCGCCACGAAGAACGGCGCGCTGCTGATCTTCGACGAAGTAAAAACCGGCGCCAAGCTTGGCTGGGGCGGTGCCAGCGAATACTTCAATGTTCATCCGGACATAATCTGCCTCGCCAAGTCGATTGGCGGAGGTCTGCCCTTAGCCGCATTCGGCGCCAGCAGGTCCGTGATGGATCTCATCTCGCAGCACAAGGTCTTCCATGGCGGCACCTACAACACTAACCCTGTGTCGATGGCGGCAGGGCTTGCCACCTTCCGCGAAGTGCTCACCCGCGAAAACTACGCTCACGTCGACAAGCTCGGCAAAAAGCTTGCGGACGGATATCGCAAAACCATCGCCAAAGTTGGCCTGCAAGCCTACATCGCGCAAGCCGGAGCCAACGGCGCGCTCATGTTCTATCCGAAAGAAATTCGCAACTATCGCGACTGGACCACGATCGATATCGACCTCTGGCGGCATTATTGGTTCGCCATGGTCAATCGTGGCGTGATGCCGCAGCCTTACTGGTGGGATGAGCAGTGGACGATTTCGGTTCAGCACGCCGAAGCTGACATCGATAAGCATCTATCTGCCTTCGATGACATCGCCGCGTCCCTGGCGAAAGCTCAGCAGGAACGTGCCGGCCAGCCCGTATTAGCCGCACATTAGACCTGCCTTGCTTGTGCGGGCGGACACTCGTGTCCGTCCTGCACACACACAGCGACGATTACGTTTGTGAGAGGCACAAGCCAGCGTCTTTAGCTTTGAAGGTGCGCGGCTTCAGCCGGACCGAAAAGGCTAAATATAAGGAGCGGCTTTAGCCGCTGAGGTCTCCAGACCTGTCCACTACCGTCCAACCCGCCGCTAAGCCCCACCTGATCCGCGCCCTCGGGCGCCGCGATCTCGTTCTCCTTTTTGTAGTCGCTGTTTTCAACTTGAACGTTGTTCCCTCAATCGCCGCCAACGGCGGCGTAACCATCTGGCTCTGGATCATCTCGCTTCTTCTTTTTTTCTGTCCGCAAGGCATCGCTGTCATCGAGCTGGCGCACCGTTACCCCGGCGAAGGAGGCGTCTACCTCTGGGCGAAAGAGGTCTTCGGCGACTTCCACGGATTCCTCTCCGGCTGGTGTTACTGGACCAACAACATGCTCTACGTGCCGACCGTGATGCTTTACTTCGTCGGCGTCTCCGTGTTCGTGCTCGGCCCAACTCATGCCGTTCTTGCCGATAACAAATCCTTCGCGCTGTGGACGTCAATCGTTCTGCTGCTGGTCCTGGCCGCTCTGAACATCGTCGGCCTCGGTGTCGGTAAGTGGATCAACAATCTCGGCGCCATCGGAACTTTCATTGCCGCTGCGGTCCTGGTTATTCTCGGAATCATCGCCACTTCGAAGACGGGGTTCACCGTTACGGCCGCTGATTTCCGAATCCCTCACGATCCCCGTTTTTTGCTGAATAGCTTCGGTGTAATCTGCTTTGCGCTGGTCGGCCTCGAACTCGCCTCCATCATGGGGGACGAAATTCAGGATCCCGAACGCACTCTCCCCGGCGCCGTTTTGTGGGGCGGCGTGATCTCCGGCCTGCTTTACGTTGCTGTCACACTCACACTTCTTCTCTCCATCGGTCGTAGCGGAATCAGCGTGCTGCAAGGGATTGTTCAGGCGGTAGCCACCATGGCCGGCCGGTTTGGCCTCTCCTGGATCATTCCCGGCTTTGCCCTCCTGCTTAGCCTCTCGATCGCCGGAATCGCATCGGCGTGGCTCGGGGGCTCTGCCCGCATTCCCTTCGTTGCCGGACTCGACCATTACATGCCGGCGTGGCTTGGTCGTATTCATCCCAAGTACGCCACGCCTTACGCGGCACTGCTTGTGCACGTGGCGATTTCGATTCTTCTCTGCGTAGTCTTTTTCCGGTTCTCCAGTGTGCAAGCTGCGTTTCAGACCATGCTTTCGCTGGCGGTTGTGCTGCAGCTTGTTCCTTATCTCTATGTTTTCGCGGCTCTATTGAAGTTAGCCGTGCGCCCTTCGGACACGGGCGGTGTGTACCGCAAGCCGGTGCTGATCTTATCCGGCATCAGCGGCTTGTTGACTACCAGCCTGGGGATCGGCCTGCAATATTTTCCTCCGCAACTCGTTACCAGTCTCCGGACATATGAATTAGAGATGATCCTTGGAACACTGTTTTTCATTGGCCTGGCTGCTTATTTCTTTTTTATTTACGGGCGGCACAGGGTGCCCGCAGAGATTGCTGTGGGCACGGCTGCTTTGACGACGGGCGACTCGCCTGTCCCGGTGAGCGAAGCTCACCGCTAGTTGGAAGATTCGTTTAGGGCACGGCTTCGTCGTGCCAGTGTGAAGCGTAAGGATGAAGGATAAAGACATGGGCCTTCCGGCCCAGAGCTAGCAGGAGGTTCGAAACCATGCCCGGCGGAGTCACCACAGAAGTCCGCACTTATCAGATGTACATCAACGGCGATTGGGTCCCGAGCAAATCGGCAAAGACTTTCGCGGTGTACGATCCCTCCACCGAAGAGGTGATTGCCCAAGTTCCGGATGCCCAGGCAGACGACGTCCATCGCGCCGTTACCGCCGCCAAAGCGGCGTTCGAGGAAGGTCCATGGGCAAGCACAACCGCGCAGGAGCGTGGCCGCGTCCTCTTCCGTCTCTCCGAAAAAATCCGCGCCAATCTTCCCGCGCTCGCCGAACTCGAATGCCGCAACACGGGCAAGCCCATCGTCGAAGCGGAGTTCGACATCAACGATGCCGCTACCTGTTTCGAATACTACGGCGGCCTTGCGACCAAAGTCGTCGGCTATGTCAATCCGGTTCCTGACAACGCGATGTCCCTCTCGCTCAAAGAGCCGGTGGGCATCGCCGGGCAAATTATTCCGTGGAACTACCCACTTCTGATGGCCGCGTGGAAGCTCGCTCCGGCCATCGCCGCCGGCTGCACATGCGTCCTCAAGCCTGCCGAACAAACGCCTCTCACCGCGCTCGAATTAGCGAAGTACTTCGCCGATTGCGGCCTGCCGCCCGGAGTGGTCAATATCGTGACCGGTTTCGGAGAAAGCTGCGGAGCTCCGCTGGTCCAGCATCCCGACGTGAACAAGATCGCTTTCACCGGCAGCGCGGCTGTCGGCAAAATCATCGTCAAACAGGCTGCCGACACGGTGAAACGAGTAACGCTCGAACTCGGCGGCAAGTCGCCTAACATATTTTTCGCCGACGCCGATTTCGAGGCTGCCATCGACGGCGCTCTGTTTGGCGTCTTCATTAATCAAGGCGAAGTCTGCTCGGCCGGAAGCCGCATCCTGGTGCAGAAATCGATCTATAAGAAGTTCGTCGAAGCGATGACCGAGAAAGCGAAGAAGATCAAACTCGGCCCGCCTCTGGAGCGGGAAACCAAGATGGGCCCGCTCGTCAGCAAAGAGCAGTACGACCGTGTCAACTCCTACATCGAGATCGGCAAACTGGAAGCCAAACTCGCCTCCGGCGGCGGACGCCCCGAGAAAATCGGTAAGGGCTACTATGTCCAGCCCACGATCTTCTCCGATGTCACCAACTCCGCCCGTATCGCTCGCGAAGAGATCTTCGGTCCGGTAGCGGCCGTGATCCCGTTCGACGACGAAAAAGACGCTCTCAAAATCGCCAATGATTCACCCTATGGCCTCGCTGCCGCCGTTTGGACGCGCGACATTTTCAAAGCTATGCGCGCCGTGAAAGCCTTGCGAGCAGGAGTCGTCTGGGTGAACCACATGCAACCTACATACGTTGAAGCGCCGTGGGGTGGCTATAAACAATCTGGCTTCGGCCGTGAACTCGGCCCCTGGGGCATAGAAGAGTATCTGGAAACGAAGCAGGTGTATATCAACCTGAATGAAGCGCCAATAGGGTGGTACTAATGAAGGAATCTCCCCATCATTGTCATCCGGAGCGAGGATTGATCTTGGCGCTCGAGCGCGAAGATCAACTGCAGTCGAAGGATCCTTACCGGCGTGCACTGCGGCCGGCGCCGGGACTTCTCACGAGAAACTGACATGAGCACGATTCGAATCAACACCTCCATCCCCGGTCCGAAATCCCAAGCGCTCTCCGAGCGCCGCGCTCAAGCCGTGCCCCGCGGCCTTTCTCACGGCACGCCGATCTATGTAGCCAGGGCCGAAGACGCGTGGCTCGAAGACGTCGACGGCAACCGCTACATCGATTTCGCCGGGGGCATCGGCTGCGCCAACGCCGGTCATCGCCAGCACGCCGTGGTCGAAGCCATCCGCACCCAGCTCGACAAATTCCTCCACACTTGCGTCCAAGTCACGCCCTACGAAGGCTACATCCGCCTCGCTGAGCGCATGAACCAAGTCACGCCCGGAAAATTCGCGAAGAAAACTCTATTCGTCAACAGCGGAGCGGAAGCGGTCGAGAATGCAGTTAAGATCGCCCGCGCTTATACAAAGCGTCCCGCCATCATCGCCTTCGAAGACGCCTTCCACGGCCGCACTATGATGACGCTCGCCCTTACCAGCAAGACGCATCCTTACAAGGCGGGTTTTGCGCCGTTCCCCGGCGACGTCTACCGTGTCCCATTCGCCTACTGTTATCGCTGCTCGTATAACTTAAAGTATCCCTCGTGCGATCTCTATTGCGCGCGCCATCTAGAAGACACTTTCAAGCGTGTCGTCGCCAATGAAGAAGTCGCGGCGATTATTGCCGAACCGGTCCTCGGCGAAGGCGGATTCGTTGCTCCGCCACCAGACTATTTCAAAGTTCTCATCGATCTCTGCCACAAGCACGGCATACTCTTTATTGCAGATGAAATTCAATCCGGCTTCGGACGCACCGGCGCCATGTTTGCCAGCGAGCGTTACGGCATCGAGCCCGATATTCTCGTCACAGCAAAATCTTTAGGCGGAGGTCTGCCACTCGCCGCTGTCACCGGCCGCGCCGAAATCATGGATGCGCCCGCTCCTGGTGGACTGGGCGGGACTTTCGCCGGTAATCCAGTTTCCTGCGCCGCAGCTCTGGCCGTTCTCGATTTATTCGAAAACGAAACTTTACTCGCTCGCGCTAACGAACTCGGAGACCGCTTCCAGCGCCGCGCCCGCGAATGGCAGCGCCGCTGGCCCCTCGTCGGCGACGTTCGAGGTCTCGGCGGCATGCAAGCCATCGAACTAGTGAAGTCGCAGGAAACGAAAACGCCAGGCGCGGACGAAACCAAACAGATCACCCAGTACTGCTACGAGCACGGCCTCATCACCATCACCGCCGGTTCGTACTCCAACGTGATCCGAGTGCTCGTCCCGCTGGTAGCCACCAACGAACAGATGGACGAAGGCCTCGATGTGTTGGAGGCCGCGTTGGCGGGAGTATGCGACAAGACGGGCGCTGTGGCGCAGTTGGTCTGAGATTTGTCATCCTGAGCGAGGATTGTCCTTCGCGCGCCAAGCGCGATAGACAACCGCAGTCGAAGGATCCCTGTAAGGCTGTATCATTGATGTTGTCGCAGGGAATTCTCACGATGCACCGCACTCTTGCCTGGATAGTAGAGGTGAACTCATGACTACCGTAGCCGCACCCCCCACACTCAGACTCACAAACTACATCAACGGCCGCTGGACCGATTCGTCCGCAAGAGAGTGGCGCGAGGTAGTCAATCCCGCGACCGGCGAAACGCTAGCCCAAGTCCCACTCGCCGATACCGCTGAAGTGAACGAAGCCGTCGAAGCCGCGGCCACAGCCTTCCCTGGATGGCGCCGCACTCCACCTGAAGACCGCATCCAGCCGCTCTTCAAGCTCAAGATGCTGCTCGAAGAGCGCCTCGACGACATCGGCCGCATCATCACCCAGGAAAATGGCAAGACCTTCACCGAAGCGAAAGCCGAAATGCGGCGCGCCATCGAAAACGTTGAAGTCGCCTGCGGCATCCCGATGATGATGCAGGGCTACAACTTGGAAGACGTCGCCCGCGGCATTGACGAAATGATGATTCGCCAGCCCATCGGCGTCACGGCCGCCATCGTGCCATTTAACTTTCCCGGCATGATCGCGTTCTGGTATCTGCCCTATGCTATTGCCACCGGAAACACGTTCATCCTGAAGCCTTCCGAGCGTGTACCACTCACCATGCGCTACATCTACGAACTCCTGGAAAAAACCGGCCTGCCCAAAGGCGTGGTGAATCTAGTCAACGGCGGCAAAGCCGTTGTCGACGCGCTCATCGATCACCCGAAAGTCCGGGCCATCAGCTTCGTCGGATCGACCCCAGTTGCGCGCTACATCTACGCGCGCTCCGGTGAACAAGGCAAGCGCTGTCAGTGCCAGGGCGGAGCCAAGAACCACGTCATCGTTCTTCCCGACGCCGACATGCCCATGGCGACGCAAATCATCAGCGACAGCGCTTTCGGATGCGCTGGTCAGCGCTGCCTCGCCGTCTCTGTTGCCGTCACTATTGGCGAAGCGCAGAAAACCTTTCGCGACTCCATCGCCGACGCTGCCTCCAAACTCAAAGTTGGCAATGGCCTTGAAGATGGCGTGCAGATGGGTCCCGTGATTACGCCGCAGAGCAAAGAGCGCGTCGAATCGCTCATAGGACTCGGCGAAAAACAAGGCGCGAAGATTCTACTCGACGGACGCAACTCGAAGATTCCGAAATACGAGTCCGGCAACTTCGTGAAGCCCACAATTCTTGATGATGTTCCCGCGACCAGCGATCTCGCCGACACAGAAATCTTCGGCCCCGTGCTCAGTCTTGTCCACGCCGACAATATGGACGACGCGCTCGTTTTCCTCGAACGCAGCGCCTACGGCAATCAGGCGTCACTATTCACGTCGAGCGGATCGGCCGCGCGCCGCTTCCGCTACGAAGCGCCCGCGGGCAATATCGGCATCAACATCGGCGTCGCCGCGCCCATGGCCTACTTCCCGTTCAGCGGATGGAAAAACAGCTTCTTCGGCGATCTCCACGGCCAGGGCCGCGATGCCATCGAGTTTTACACCGACAAGAAAGTTGTCGTCGAACGCTGGGCCAAAGAGCACAGCCGCAAGTTCTGAGATGCTTTACCCTGTGCTCCTCTGTGTCCCCTGTGTTTAGGATTTTGTAAACCCAGAGAACACAGGCAGCCACAGAGGGAACCAAAAGGATTCATATGACCACTGCCACTGAAACCCCCACCATGTCCGGAAAAGAAATCGTCGACCTTTCCCGCAAGCACACGCTCTACGAATGGTCGGCGCAATCGAAGGTCGATCCCATCCCCGTCGCCAGCGCCAAAGGGATCTATTTCTACACGCCGGAAGGCAAGCGCTTCATCGACTTCAACAGCCAGCTCATGTCCGTCAACATCGGACACGGCGATCAGCGCGTCATCCAAGCCATCAGCGATCAGGCCGCGACTCTTGCCTACGTCAACCCATTCATGGCTACGGAAGTTCGCGCGCGACTTGGTGCGAAGCTTGCCGAAATCACCCCCGGCGACATCGACACCTTCTTCTTCACCAACGGCGGAGCTGACGCCAACGAAAACGCCATCAAGCTCGCGCGCTTCTTCACCGGACGCCACAAGATCTTCGCGCGCTATCGTTCTTATCACGGCGCAACCGCGGGAGCGATCAGCCTCACTGGTGATCCGCGCAGATGGGCGGCAGAACCCGGCATTCCGGGTGTGGTGCACGTGCTCGATCCGTATCACGGCATTGAACGAGGATGGGAATCGGCGGAATCTTCTCTCGCCATGATTGAGGAAACGATTCAGCTTGAAGGTCCGCAGACGATCGCTGCGTTCATTCTCGAGCCGGTGACGGGGACCAACGGCGTTCTCGTGCCGCCGGATGGATATCTCGTGGGTCTGCGCAAGCTGTGCGACAAGTACGGCATCTTGATGATCGCCGATGAAGTCATGTCTGGATTCGGTCGGTCTGGCGAATGGTTCGCGGTCGATCATTGGAAGGTTGTTCCCGATTTGCTTTGCATGGCGAAGGGATTGACTTCGAGCTATTTGCCACTAGGAGCGGTCGGAATGCGTCATCACATCGCGCAGCATTTTCAGGATAAGGTTTTTTACGGCGGCCTCACTTACAACAGTCATCCGATGGGATGCGCGGCAGCGCTGGCGACGATTGGCGTGTATGAGGAAGATGGCCTGATCGACAACGCGAAAAAAATGGGCGCGATCATGAAAGAGTTAGGAGAAGAGTTGCAGGCGAAACATCCGTCGGTGGGCGCGGTGCGCTCCATCGGACTGTTCGGCATCGTCGAACTGGTGCGCAGCCGCAAAACTCGCCAGCCTCTGGCTCCTTTTAATGGCACGTCAGAGGAGATGGTCGCTCTGGGACGCTTCTTCCGAGAGCAAGGCCTCTACACCTTCGTCCGGTGGCACACTTTCTTCACCAACCCTCCGCTGTGCATCAACGAGCAGCAGTTGCGCGAGGCGTTTGAGATCATCGATCGCGGGCTGGAGATCACCGATAAGGCCGTGGTTGACTAAGTTCTTTGCTATCTCGCGGTCGTCCTGAGCGAAGGAACTGCGTCGCGAGAGCGAAGCAGTTCCGAAGTCGAAGGACCCCCGGACTGCTGTTCGCTCCCGTAGTACCTTGGGGAATTCTGACCTCCGGGCCCGCCAGCATCGCGAGAATTCCTCGACACGACTTGGGTGCTGCATGCTCGAACGGGGTCCTTCGACTGCGTTGGCCTCCGCTTCGCGATCGCCGACTCCGCTAAGGATGACAGCTCATGAATTGACTCACCAGCAAATAACATCTCTGCTCCCCACTTTTCGGCGAGATCCTCCCACCGGGCGTTCTTCGATTCGATCAGTGCAATCTTCTTCGCGCGGGTCCATCGCTTTAATTGCTTCTCGCGGTGGACGGCCTTATGAACATCGTCGAAGCTTTCGTAGTACACAACTCGGTTGCGACCGCCGCCATTATATTTGTGTGCTTCATCGCAGCGCTGTAGCGCTGCGCTACCCAAATGCGGAATCCCCACCCTCTTTGCAAAGTGCGCGAGAAGGGTGGGGCACTTGAGTGTGGTTCGCGAGGCGCAGCTTTTACTGGCCTGATGGCTTCTCAGCCGGTTTGGCGGAGGGTTTCTTGGTTTCGGCCATTGATGTTTTGGGTTTCCAGAAATCGGGATCGGCTTTGATCCAGTCTTCCGAGGGGTAGCTCATGCGCGGGTTGAAGACGAACAGATTGGTTTCGGCCGAATCGATAGCGGCGGCGGTCAAATCTGAGAGCTTCCTCATGCCGTCTTCTCCGAGGGCGTCAGAAAAAGTCTTCATCTGTCCGAAGTTGCGGTCAATTTCGGCAGCGGACTTCATGGGGTTAAAGATGATGTAGGTGCCATCCTCCCGACCGTATACCGCCTGATAGGCGGCCCAATGGCAGTCCGGGACTTTCTCGCAGCCCTGCTGGTAGAGCTTTACCAGTGCCTCCCAGTCTTTGTCGTGTCCGGGGCGGACGTGGTAGCGGGAAATCTCGAAGTAGCGCATGTGGGGGATATCGACGTTGTCGCGGAAGCTCAGCTCCTGGCGCAGCACCATGGCGGTCTGGTCGGTTTCGGCGAGCAAGTCGCCATCGGCCTGATTGGCGCGGTCCAGTGCAGCCGAGAAAGCCGCATTCTTTGCAGTGGCCTGAATATCCTTCTCCCAGGCTTCGAAGGATTCATAGCCGGTGAGGAAGAGCGAGCGCGGTTTGCCGGTGGCGGAGTCCACCGCCAGGTAGTGAGTAGGCCACTTGGCCCGGGCCATTGCCTGAACGAAGGCGCTCTCAGTTTTTTCGTGCGGCGTTCCGTTCCGGCCGGGTTTGGTGTATTCGCGTGTTACGGCGAGGACCTTGGGCGGTCCCATGGTCGACGGTTCCTGTGCAATTGCCACTGCGCAACTTGCCAACAGACATGTTCCCAACAGCAGCCCCATACTTTTCATTGGGAATCTCCTTTGCGGATTGAAACTTTGGTGGATTGAAATCCGCGGCAATTCTACGCGCAATCCGATCTTTTTTCCTTTTGGAAGAGCACTGGCAGAAGAAGCGCTGGTGGAATTAGGGGCGCCAGACGCGCTGTTGGGCGTCGAGGGAGGAGAACATTACGGGTTCGTGGTGGACTTTGGTGGCGTGCTGGTTGATCTCGGTGGCGGCCTGGGTGCGGAGGTTGCCGTTGCGGGGGTCGAAGTCGAGAGTGCTGACGTGGTGAGCGCAGTGGGAGCAGGTGAACTTCATGCCTCCCTTGATGCGCGCCATGGTGTAGAGCCGCTTCACAATTCGAGTGTAGTCCTTTGGCGCGGAAGGGAAAGGCACGGGGGTGGGGCAGCGAAGGTAATGCGGGGGGCAGTTTCATTGTGGGAATGAGTACCGCGGCGGCTGAAGCCGCTGACTCTCCCTGCTGTATCGCAGCGCTGAGAGCGCTGCGCCACCCAAAGGGCTTCACCGCCTTTCGGATGGAACTCCTTGCGAAGCCACGGGTTGTGCCGGCGGGCATGGGATCCTTCGACTGCGCCGACACCTTCGCTGCGCGAACGTGCCGGCTTCGCTTGATTGCATCACTTCGCCAGGCGGTTGTACTTCTTCAGGACTTCGCGAAGGCGGTCGTGAGGGAGGGCGATGACTTCGTGATTGTCGATGCCTTTCATGGTTTCGGCAGCGACCATGGCGTTGATTACGGCTTCTTCGGTGGCCTGGACCGTAGCGAGAAAAATCGGGTCGAGCGAGTCGTTGGGCATCATGGTGAGCTGGTGGAGACCTTTAGGGCCGACGGCGCCGGGGTTGGCGGTGGAGAAGGCGAGGAAAATGTCGCCGGAGCCGTCGCCGGAGTAGCTGCCATCGCGGCCCAGGCCGAGTGAAACTTTCTTGGCGACGCGCTTGAGTTGCGTAGGGATGAGGGGGGCGTCGGTGGCGACGATGACGATGATGGAGCCTGTGTCTTTGCCGGCTGGTCCTGAGTTGAGGGGTCCTTCGGGCCGCTGGACAGCCGATGGCGGCTGTCCCCACATGGAATCTGCGCTTTCGTCTTCGCCGTAGGCGGGCTTCTCGGGAATTTCCTTGCCGACGGGAACGCCGGCGATGCGGAGCTGATCGCGGCGTCCGTAGTTGCACTGCACGAGGACGCCCACGGTATAGCCGCCAGCTTTAGCATTGAGCACGCGGGAAGAAGTGCCGATGCCGCCTTTGAATTCGTTGCAGACCATCCCGGTGCCGCCGCCAACGTTGCCTTCTTCGACGGGGCCGGTGTGGGCGACGTCGAGGGCATGCCAGGCGTCTTCGGGATGGACGTGGAATCCGTTGATGTCGTTGAGCCAGCCGTCCCAGGTTTCGGCGACCACGGGAAGCGACCAGAAGTAACCTTCCATGTCAGGCGTGCTGTGCTTGACCTTCCAGGCGATGACGGCGTCGCGGACGACGCCGACGCTGTGCGTGTTGGTGATCATGACGGGGCCGTCGAGGAAGCCGGAGTCTTCGACCCAGGTGGTGCCCGTCATTTCGCCATTGCCGTTCAGAGTGAACCAGGCGGCGAAGACGGCGTCGTTACTGGTCTTGCCGCGGGGATGAATGGCGGTGACGCCGGTACGTATGGGTCCCTTGCCGACTTCGAGTTTGCCGGCGCCGGAGATGAGCGTGGTGTGACCGACCTCGATGCCCTTCACGTCTGTAATGGCGTTCTTGGCGCCGGGAGTTCCGTCGAAAGGAACGCCGAGATCGCGGGCGCGAGGGGTGCTTTGGGCTGATGCGGTGAGTGTGACGATCAGGATTAGTGCCGCCGAAGCTGAGCGGCGCGCTGAGCGCCAAAATCTATTGTATCGGGACAGGTTGCGTTTCGACATGGGGCCTCTGTGAACGAAGAAGTATATAGCGATGTTCGCCGGGCCGGGTTGCTGCGTCTGGTGCGAGTGCCGAAACGCAGAGACGTGACAACGCGGAGCGGGGAAGCGGCATCGGAATGGTGTGCGTAACGATCCGATAAGCGGGAGTAAAATTACATGAAAAGTATATTTCGCAGGAGAAATATGGACGCGTGGAAGAAAGCGGTAGTGGCGGGATCGATTGGGGCGGCGACGGTCTTTTTCTTGAAGAGGAAGTATCCAGCGGGTGTGCTGGCTACGGGTGTGGGATTGGCGGTGCTGGCGGCGGAGTATCCCGAAAAGTTTGAGAAGGTGCGAAGATCACTGCCGGATTATTTCGACCGCGGCATGCGCGTGATGGAGATGGCGGAGCGTGCCGGCAGACGCATCTCCGAGCCGGACTCTCTGGATTGGGGCGAACTGGGCGTCTGAGGAAGGCGGCCTCCGGCATTCAGCGTTCGGAGAGCCGGATTCGGTGGCAGCTTTTGATCCCACGTTGGGTGGCATTTTTTCTTAAGCCGGCAGCTGGGTGTCGGCCGCGGATTATTCGATGCCGAGCTGTTTGCGGGCGTCGTTGCTTAGGCGTTCGGGGGTCCATGCGGGAGTCCACACGACGTTGACGGTGGCGTTACGGATGCCGGGCAACTGCTCGAGGCGCGATTTGACCTGGGCGCTGATGTTGACGTGCTCGGGGCAGCCTTGCGAGGTAAGGGTCATGTCGACCGCCACGTCCTGTTTGTCCTCTGGCGCGGCGACGAACGTCACTGTATAAATCAGGCCGAGGTCAACGATGTTGACCGGGATCTCGGGATCGTAGCAACTCTTCAGCGCACTCAGGACATCCTGTTCGGTGACAGTCGGCATTAAGTTCCCCTGTGGCAGTCAGGCTCGGGTCTTTTGTATCTGATCCGACGATCGTGCCTTCGACTAGTGTAACGCAGCGGCTGACGCCGGGGTGCTCCTGACCCTCTCGGCTGCGATCTGATAGAGTTTTTGCCCATGATAAGTGAAGAGGGTAAGAAGAGGATTCAACTTGCTTTGGCGCTGGCCCTGGTGGTGGCTGGAGTGCGCGCGGGCTACATCCTTTACGAGCGTCACGAGGACTATCTTGCGGCACAGAAGCAGGAGCAGGCGAAAAAAGCGGGCTACTCGAATGCAGATTATTACGTCACGCCGAAGAAGCTGCATCCGTTTGATTTGCGGTCGGCGCAACAGTTGACCCAGCAGCCTGTGTGGGTGAAGGAGGGATACCGGTACACCTATTACCGGTACGTCCCCGTTGTAAAGCGTGTCGATTTCACACGCGATATAGGATTGCTGGGGCCGATTGAGCAGCTGAAGATAAAAGACGTGATCTCGGTCGCGGCGCCGGGAGGGCGGCGGCAAGTGGTAGCGCTGTTTGACAAAGACCAGCACGAGTATGCGGTGCCGATTGGATTCGAAAGCGAAGGTGAGCAGTACAAGATTTATTCCGATGAGATGTTTTTTGTGGAAGATCCGCACGACTTGTACAAGCATTGGCCGGGGGATGTTTGGCAGGCAATCGAGCAGCATGAAGTGAAGCAGGGGATGAACGAATTGCAGGCGGATTTCGCGGTGGGAATGGGTGTTCCGGATGCGGGCGCAGCGTCGGACGACAAGACTGTGCGCTATCCGAACGGAGGGAAGCCGCTGGTGGTGACTTATCGGGATGGAAAGGCGGCGGAGATCAAGCCGGGGAGTTAAGTCGGCTCAACTGGAACTGTTGCGGCATCGAGCGTTGGCCGAACGGCGGCAGCACGGTGAGAACGCCTCGCTGCGGCGTTATGAATTTCGGGTTAGGGATCGGACTGCGGTTGTCCTTCGCGCTTGACGCGCGAAGGACAATCCTCGCTTGACAGATGACAAGTTTATTTATTTCACTCCGGCCAGCGCTTCGGAGACTTCTTTGATATCGGGAACGACAGGGATGTCATAGTTTTTGTGCCAGGCCAGCTTGCCGTTGCGGTCGATGATGAAGATGGCCCGGCCGGTGATGCCTTTATCTTCGAGATAGACGCCGTATTTGGCGGCGACGGCGCCGCGCGGTTGGAAATCGGCAAGCAGCGGGTAATGGATGCCCATCTTGTCCGCATAGGCCTTGTGCGACCAGACGCTGTCCACGCTTAGGCCGAGGACCTGCGCGTCGAGATCTTCGAATTGCTTCTTATCGTTGACCATGCAGGCGTGCTCTTTGGTGCAGACCGGGCTCCAGTCGAGCGGGTAGAAAACCAGGACGATGTTTTTCTTGCCTTTGTAGTCGCTGAGCTTTACTTCTTTCTGATCCTGATCTTTCAATGTGAATTCGGGCGCTGGCGCGCCGATGCTTGGTGGCATGATTCCTCCGTGTCTTTTTTCAGAATAATTTCTGCTTTCATCATAAACGAGTTCCGTGACCGAAGGAGCGGGGTGACAGAAACTCCTTGCCGGGCCTTTCGTGACGTGAAGGTGAAAGGGATCCTTCGACTTCGATTGTCCTTTGCTTGGGCGAAGCACAATCTTCGCTCAGGATGACAGACGCTCAGGATGACAGGGTCATTTCACGACGGGCGATTTGTCGTCGGCGGGTTTCTCTTCGTCGGCATGGATTTTGCCGTCGTCTTCGGCGTAGAAGGAGCGATGCGTAGCGTCGATTTGTTTGGGCGTCATGGCGAGGATGAAACTGTCTTTCTTTCCTTCGAAGCCGGCAGTGTAGTCGCCGCGGTCGGGATTGACCATGCGTTTGGTGAAGGAGCCGGAGTGGACCAGTTCGGCCAGAGAGGTGGCAAAGTGGCCGTACTGCTTGTTGAACCGGCGCTGGGCGCGAATCACTACGCGCATGTAAGCGAGGGCGGCGGCTTCGGAGTCAGAGCGGGCGGGATCACCGGGAAACTTTGGCTGATAGGTACCGGGAGAAGCCTGAGCAGCTTGGGCTGAAGCCAGCGCCGGGACAGCAGAAGGGACGAATGCGAGAGTGGCGATAATCGCGAGAACGCAAGTGAGAGATTGTCTCATTCTGAATCTTCTCCGGAACTAACGCGGCTAAGAATTTCGATAGTACTGCAGTTTGGCAAGGAAGCGAGCCGAGCGCACGATTATTGCGTCGCCAAGAACCCTTCGGCCGGTTTCCCTCCCTCAGGACAGGCTGCGACCTAACGCGCGGCTCGCCCAGATTCCTCACTGCGCAACGAGCGCTTGTTCGGAATGACAATCAAAGTGCACTATTACCAGAATTTGGCGCTCCAAGGTCCGCTGTCGAAGGGCTTTCGGCCTTCATTTTCATGTTACTCCCGTAATTTAACTTCGGTCACGTTCTCTTTGCAGGGGAGGCAAATGCCGCTATGCTCTAGCTACGTAATTACGCCCTACAGGGAAACCTATGAAAGCAGCAGTAGCGAGAAAACCGACTATCAAAATCGCCGTGGTGGAGAGCGACCCGCTGAGGTTTGTGGGATTTCGCGCATTGTTCGACACTGAGCCTGAGTTCGAACTCATCTCCGCGAGCCTGCCTGAGATTTCCACGTTGCAGGACGTGGAATTGATCCTGCTGGGAAACCGCTCCGGCCAAAATTTGTTTGATGTAATGGCGAGCCTCAAGGCAACGCGACCAGATCTGCGCATTATTGTGACCGGGTCAGGCGTGGACGAAGAGACCATCCTTAAGGCGATCGCCTCGGGGGCCAAGGGCTATGTAGACGAGGCGGCCTCACCGGCGGAATTTGTGCAGGCCATTCGCATCGTGAGCCAGGGGTCGGTATGGGCGCCGCGGAAGGTGCTTTCGATGTTTATCGAACGGGTATCATCGGCGCCGGGGAGGATCTTCCCGGCAGGCCGAGTCACGTTCACCGACCGCGAAAAGGAAGTGCTGGAAATGCTGGTGGCGGGCCGTTCTAACAAAGAGATTGGCGCTCAGTTGGGTATTGAAGAGCGTACGGTGAAGGCCCATGTGGCGAAATTGATGCGCAAGGTGGGCGTGCAGAATCGAATCGCATTGTCGGTGCATGCCATCACACATTCTCTGGTGGCAGCGAAGTAGAGATTGCTTACGCGGTCGTGACTTAGGTTACCTTGGGACAGTGACCTCGGTGATCTTGTAGGAAAAGCCGCCTCGACGGATACTCGCCTCACCTACCACAGAACCTGGGAGACGGGGTTGGGGGTGGCGATTAGGGTCACCACTTTCAGCCCCGATTTTTTTGGGGCTTCCTCTTCACTCCATATCTTTGATGCCGACCGGGAGGTCCACCAGCGTCCTCCTTCGTTTACAATCCAGATACCAAATTCCAGAAATCTTGTGCTATGAGGAACCATGAAAAAGTTCTTACTTCTGACCCTGATCGTATCTCTCTGTTCCTTCTCCCTGGCGGATGATGCGCCCAAAGAATCGAAAGCTGCGGACCGTGTGCAGGCGGCGGCGGATGTGCTGAATGAAATCCAGGGAGCGCCGGATAAGGGGATCCCCCAGGAAGTGTTGGGCTCGGCCGAGTGCGTGGCCGTAGTACCGTCGATGCTGAAGGGCGGTTTTATTGTCGGCGCCAAATATGGCCGCGGGCTGGCGAGTTGCCGCACGCCGAAGGGATGGAGCGCTCCCGCGTTTTTTGTCGTAAGCGGCGGCAGCTTTGGTTTTCAGATCGGCGGGCAGGCAGTGGACCTGGTCATGCTGATCATGAATAAAGAGGGTATGAAACATCTCCTCTCGAGCGAATTCGCACTTGGCGCGGACGCGTCTGTGGCGGCAGGACCGGTAGGCCGTCACGCCGAGGGAAATACTGACTGGAAGATGCGGTCTGAAGTCCTGACGTATTCGCGCGCTCGTGGGTTGTTTGCAGGCGTGAGTCTGAATGGAGCGGTGATCAAGCAGGACAAGGACAGCACGCGCGAATTTTACGGACGCATGGTGCCGTTCCGAACCTCCCTGATTGGAGAGATCGATCCACCGGCGGGGGCGAATGCGTTCCTGACTTCGCTGGCGAATTGGGCGCAGGAAGCGGCGAAGTAAGAAGCCCGTGGGGGGACAGCCTCCCCCATCTGTCCGTCGAGCGAAGCTCAACCGCGCTGCCTCATTGATCTTTGCAAGATGATGGTTTGCAAAAACTTCTTGACGATGGTACCGTCACGCTTCCCCGATGCGGCAGCGACTTGAGTACGCGGCAGCCTGGCCGTTCGTCAAGATTCTGGGTATCCTGCCGCGGCCTCTGGCACGAGCCGCCGGCACGGCTTTAGCGTGGGCGGTTTACCTTCTGCATGTGCGATTGCGCAAGGTCGGGATGCGCAATCTTGCCATGGTTTTTCCTGAAAAAAGTGCGCCGGAGCGGGCGCGGATCCTGCGTGGGGAGTTTGCTTCGCTGGGGCGGCAATTAGCCGAAGTCTGCCATTTTCCGAAATACACGCGCGACAATGTCGAGCAGGTTGTGGTGTATGACGGCCTGGAAAACTATGAGCAGGCTCGTGCGCGGGGCAGGGGAGTGTTGTTCCTGACTGCGCACTTTGGAGGTTGGGAGCTTTCCGCTTTTACCCATTCTCTGCAGGGCCACTGGATGCACGTTGTTGTGAGAGCGATGGACAACGTGTATCTGGATCGTATGATCCGGCAATACCGGACAATGCACGGCAATCAGATTGTCGAGAAAGATGACTTCGTGCGCGGATTGCTGGCCGCGATGAAATCCGGAGAGGTTGTCGGTATCTTGATGGATACGAATATGACTCCGCCGCAGGGAATCTTCGTCGATTTCTTCGGCATTCCCGCGTGCACGGCGAGCGGCCTGGCTCGAATTGCATTGCGCACAGATGCGGCAGTGGTGCCGACGTTTACGATCTGGGATGCAGATTTGAAAAAATACCGCCTGCGGTTCGATCCAGCAGTGGAGCTAGTGCGAAGCGGCGACTTGGAGGCGGAAATTCAGGCGAATACGCAGAAATTCACGACCATCATTGAAGACTATGTGCGGAGATATCCTGAGCAATGGCTGTGGGTGCATCGCCGCTGGAAGACTCGGCCGCCGGGGCAGGCTTCCTTGTATTGAGTGCAATGAATCACAGATGCAGTCGGCTTTGGTGGACGAACAAATCTGGAATGAACGAACAAGGAGACACTCTTGCCTCGACGCAGCGAAAAGAGCGAAAAAAAAGACCACGCGGGACTGGGAACGCGGGCAGTGTGGGCCGGAGAGGATGGCAAGCATTGGGAGCGCGCCACCCAAATTCCGGTGGCGCTCAGCGTCTCATTCGGCTACAAAGATGTGAACGAGTGGCTCGCTGTGGCTCAGGGAAAAGCGTCCGGCCACATCTATAGCCGAAACACAAATCCAACCGTAGCCGCGTTCGAAGAAAAGGCGAGGATTCTCGAGGGCGCGGAATCCGCCACCAGTTTCTCGAGCGGCATGGGCGCGATCAGCAACACGCTTTTTACATTGCTCTCCCCCGGCGATCGCGTGGTCTCAATTAAGGACACCTATGGCGGCACAAACAAACTCTTTGTCGAATTCCTGCCTCGCTTCGGCATCAAAGTGTCGCTCTGCGAAACGAGCGATCAACCAGCCCTTGAAGCGGCGATCGGCCAGGGCTGCAAGGTCGTGTACCTTGAGAGTCCCACGAATCCCACGGTCAAAGTTGTCGATCTCGCCCGGCTCATTGCCGCGGCTCATCGTCATGGCGCGGTGGCGATCGTCGATAACACTTTTGCCACTCCAATCAATCAACAGCCGCTGAAACTCGGTGCGGACCTTGTTATTCATAGCGCAACCAAGTTCCTGGGCGGGCACGCAGATGCAATGGGAGGTGTGGTGTGCGGCTCGGCCGATCTCGTGGCGAAGATTTATCACTTTCGGGAAATCACAGGGGCCTGTCTCGATCCGCTGGCCGCCTACCTGCTGCTTCGAGGAATGAAAACTCTTCATCTTCGGATCGCGCGCCAGAATGAGAGTGCCCTCAAGATAGCGCAATTCCTCGAATCGCACCCGTACGTTGTAGAAGTCTTCTATCCTGGCTTGGAGTCGCATACACATCACGACATTGCCACTCGGCAGATGAGCGGTTTTGGCGGCGTGCTCAGTTTTGTTATCCAAGGAGGCTTCGGTTCAGTGAGATCGTTTCTGCCCCAGTTGCGCTATGCACATTTGGCCGCGAACCTGGGCGCGGTCGAGACGGTCGCGGGCCCACCCTCCACTACGAGCCACGTGGAGTCTACGAAAGAGGAACGAGCGGCGGCCGGCATTCCCGAGGCCTTGATCCGGTACTCGGTGGGCATCGAAGACTGCGAAGACCTGATTACGGATCTGCGTCAGGCCCTGGACAAGGTCTTCCGCGGGAAACCGCGGCACATGGAAGCGTGAAGCTAGTCCGAGTGGAGCGTTGCAATAACATTGACCCGCGCGGCGCGCGCGGCCGGCAGCATCGACGCGACGACTGCAGCTCCCAGCGTCACCAACGCGGCGACGACCACCACCGTTGCGCCGGGCATTTTCATGTCCGGGAAATAGCTGCCTGCCAAGCGCGCCAGAATGTAGCCGAACACCGCGCCTGAAAGGGCACCGGCCGCAGCCATCACGGCACCTTCTGCGATTACACCTCGCAACAGATTCCGAGTCTGTGATCCAAGCGCTAGCCGGATGGCGAATTCGCGCGTCCGGGAACTAACCGAGAACGCCAGCACACCCGCGACGCCAACCACCGCAATCACCAACGCGACCGCCGCGAAGGCGCCGGACACCAGGGAGTTGAAACGGTCCGGCGTAAGCACTTCTGCACGAATGTCTTTCAGGGTGGCGGCGTGCTCGACTGGTTGCTCCACGGATAGGTCGCGAATAACGCGCTTAATCCGAGTTATCAGTGCGTAGGGATCCGAGTGCGCGTGAACGAACAGGTTCCCGCCCATCATCAGTTGTTCGAAAGGATGATAAACCGTGTGGCCGACTAAACGCACAGAGTCTAGTTCTTCGTTTCCGGCGGGCTGATCTCTGGATCGCAGAGTGCTCAAGGCAGCCGCTCCCATTGCTTGGTGCAGCCTTTCTCGCCTCTTTTGTGGAGTAAGATCAATCGAATATATTTGTGCGCAGGCAAGAGGTTGGACTAGAACTAAGGAGGTCCTCATGGTGTACTCCGACACAGCATTCCGTGGGTCGTCCGCTGTCCTCGTCCTGATCGCATGCCTCGCGTGGTCAAGTACACTTTCCCCAGCTCAGGAAACCAGTCAAAAAGCTGCCTCAACAACTGAAGCGGGTCTCGCCGCCTGGCAGCAGGTCTATTCCGTGCTGACAACTCCTCGCTGTATCAATTGCCACACCGCCGCGAACTATCCGGAGCAAGGCGACAACCGGCACCGTCATTTGTTCAATGTCGTGCGCGGGCCGGGAGGCAAGGGCGTGCCGGGCCTGAACTGTGCTACCTGTCATCAGTCCGCCAACGCGGATAGTTCCGGTGTTCCGGGGGCCTATAACTGGCACTTGGCGCCTCTTTCCATGAAGTGGCAGGACACGAATGACAACATCCTGTCGAGCACAGCGGTTTGCCGGTCTCTTACCGATCGCTCCAAGAATGGCAGCCTGGACGGCCCCGGCGTCTTCCGGCACCATGAGCAGGAGCCTTTGGTGCTCTGGGCGTTCCAGCCGGGACGCCGCCGCGACGGCACTCCGCGATCTCTGCCGCCACTGACCCACGAACAATTTGTTGCCGCCACGCGGACGTGGGTCGATGCTGGAATGCCTTGTCCACAGAATCCTTGACTTCGGAGGCTCTTATGCAAACTTACAAGCTGACGGTAAACGGTCAAACGAGAGAAGTCACCCCTGACCCGGGTACCCCGCTGCTTTGGGTGCTGCGTGAAGATCTGAAGATGACCGGCACGAAATACGGTTGCGGCATCTCCGCATGCGGAGCGTGCACCGTGCACCTGGCGGGAGTCGCGACTCGCTCGTGCGTGGTTCCCGTTTCGCTGGTCGCCGGCCGGCCGATCGTGACCATCGAGGGCGTCGTAGAAGATCGCGTGGGCCGCGCCGTTCAAGACGCCTGGGTGGCCGAGGACGTCGTGCAGTGCGGCTACTGCCAAAGCGGTCAGATTATGAGCGCTGTGGCGTTGCTCAAGAGCCGCCGGAAACCCACTGACGAAGACATCGAGAAATCGATGGGCGGAAACATTTGCCGCTGCGGCACGTATGTTCGCATCCGTAAAGCGATCAAGACCGCTGCACAGCAGCTGGCGTAAAGGAGAGCACCATGTCCGCGATTACCATGTTGAGTTCGGAATCAGCTCTCAGCCGCCGCGGTTTCCTGTGTATCTCGGCAACGGCCGCTGGAGGGTTGATCGTCGCTCTCTATCTCGATTTGCCACTACACGCGCAGACCCCGCAAGCGAAGACGTATCCTCCGGATGCCTTCGTTCACATTCAGCGAGACGGCAAGATTGTGATTCAGGTGAATCGCCTCGAGTTCGGCCAGGGAGTTCAGACCTCACTGCCGATGTTGTTGGCCGATGAGATGGACGCCGACTGGGCGAATGTCGTAGCCGAACTCGCCCCGGCGGCCGATATCTATAAGGATCCTCTGTTTGGGATCCAGATGGTTGGCGGCTCGGGGTCGATTGCGCATTCTTTTCAGCAGTACCGCGAAGTGGGATCGAAAACCCGGGCTATGCTGGTTGCCGCTGCCGCGCAACAATGGAAAGTGCCGGATGCTCAATGTCGAACTGAGGCCAGTGTTGTGTACGGCCCCGGCGGCCGGTCCGCCACCTATGCCGAACTCGCTGATGCCGCTGCTCGCGTGCCAGTGCCGGAGAATGTACCGCTCAAAAAAGCATCCGAGTTCAAGCTCATTGGCAAGGACACGCGACGGCTCGACGGCCGTCCGAAGTGCGACGGCTCCCTGAAGTTCGGCCTCGACCTCGACCTGCCCGGAATGAAGGTTGCAGTCGTGGCGCACCCTCCTATCTTCGGCGGAACACCCAAATCAATCGATGACAAGGCGGCGCGAGGCATTCCCGGTGTCATGGCGGTGTTCGAAATCCCTACCATCAGCCAGGGAACCGCAGTAGTCGTTGTGGCGGACAAGTTCTGGACCGCCAAGCAGGCGCGCGATCGGCTTTCCATCGATTGGGATTCCTCTCGAATCGAGCCAGCCGACACTGAGCAACTGCGGGCACAGTATAAAGAGCGAGCCGCCACGCCGGGCAATGTTGCGGTAACTCGCGGCGACCTCAGCGTGCTGGATCGCATCAGCGCCGCCAACCGTTTTGAGGCGGAATACGAATTTCCCTACCTCGCTCACACCCCGATGGAGCCCTTGAACACCACTATCAGATTTGATGGTGATCGCGCTGAGGTTTGGGCCGGTTCTCAATTTCAAACCGTCGATCAAATGGCTATTGCTGAAATCCTCAGCCTGAAGCCGGAACAGGTTACGTTTCACACCGAGATGGCCGGAGGCGGATTCGGGAGAAGAGCGACCCCTGATTCTCATGTGCAGCGCGAGGCGGCTACCATCGCCAAACGTTGCAAAGGCATTCCTGTAAAACTCATCTGGACCCGCGAAGACGACGTGCAAGGTGGCTACTATCGTCCCATGTTCGCGCACCGGATCGAGATTGGGATCGGAGCGGACGACATGCCTTTGGCATGGAGACATGTGATCGTAGGACAATCTATCGTGGCGGGCACTCCGTTCGCTTCCATCCTCATTAAGAATGGAGTCGATGAAACTGCGGTAGAGGGCGCCGCCGACAATCCTTACGAAATCCCGAACTTCACGGTCACAGCGCATCATCCCACGCCGAACGTGCCGGTACTGTGGTGGCGTTCCGTCGGGCACACCCACACTGCGTTTGTGATGGAAACGCTGGTCGATGAGCTCGCGAGTCGTGCGAAAGCGGACCCGATCGCCTATCGCCGGAAGCTGCTGAAACCAGATGAAACGAGGCTTCGCGGAGTGCTCGATCTGATGGACGAAAAAAGCGCTTCGTGGCGGAATCACTTGCCGGAGGGCCACGCCGCCGGAGTTGCATGTCATGAGTCGTTCGGGACAAATGTTGCCTGTGCCGTGGATGTCTCGATCGAGAACAAGCGGCCGAAGATCCATCGTGTAACGGTCACGGTCGACTGCGGCACGGCCGTCAATCCGTTGACGGTCGAGAGCCAGTTTCAGGCGGGTGTGAGCTTCGGCGTATCGCAGTTGATGGCGAAAGGGGCGATAACGTTCAAGAGTGGCCATGCGGAGCAGAACAACTTCGACGGCTACACTCCACCGTACATAATCGACGCACCCGTTGCCGTCGACGTCCACATCGTGCCGAGCACGGAAAAACCCTCAGGATGCGGCGAACCACCGGTTCCGGTCATTTCCCCCGCCGTGGTGAATGCATTGTTTCGCTTGACTGGGAAGCGGTACCGTACCCTGCCGTTGCTGAGTCTCTAACTGAGCAAGCAGGTTTGGAGGTATCGTCACCGAGTTGGTCATGGTCGCATGACGCTAGTGCTGACGGACAATTGGGAAACTATCAGGGTTGGATATCGGTACCGATAAACGCGGACGTCTTCACGGACCGTCGACTCGGATCGCTGGCCATTCCCAAGTTTTCCAGAAACGGGCTTGGGGGAGATCGCCTAGAAGAAGACTTCGGGCCCGCGTCGTTGAAAGTCTGTTCCGGGGCATAACTCTGGGTAGCCCGTTTTTCAGCCACTGCCCTTGGACCAAACTCGCAGCAGCCTCGATCCGACGAGTTGATCTCATGCACTTGCCCGTATTACACTCGCCCGGCTTCGCGATGGGAGCGAAAAATGCGCTTTCTATTTACGAAGGTCTTGATAGGTGCCTTTACGGCTGCGGCCTTGGGCCAGGCTGCACCGGCGAACAGGACAGCATCCGACGCCAAATCGCGACCTCTCGATCAAGCAGCCGCGAATCCCGCCATGACGGCTGCCGACACTCCGATTACGTCGATGCCCTACACTC